>Ga0247777_1000121_pt1 | contig 19349 bp, 17 predicted proteins | sample UWRJL154409C5_FD_179937 | JGI IMG/M metagenome (GOLD analysis project Ga0247777, IMG submission 179937) | Plant litter microbial communities from Arlington Agricultural Research Station in Wisconsin, United States - UWRJ-L154-409C-5 | ecosystem: Environmental > Terrestrial > Plant litter >...
CTGTTTGCATCCGGTGCACATGGTCTGGCCGATGACTCCCGGAGGCTTCTCCGCCGAGACGAGGGGCGGCGGCTGCTGCGTGGGCACTCGTTGGCCTGTGCACCCGAAGCAGCCCCGCAACGCATGCGATCGAGCCTGGACCTCGTTGCACGTAGATGCGGCACCGTCAAAAGGGGCGGCGTTTGCGCGTGCACCAAGCCCCGGACGGTGCGACGGCTGGGCCGTACGAGGAGTGCGGTAGCTCTCACTTGACACTGTCGGGCGGGGTCTGAGGCGTCGGCAGGGATCGGCAAGATATGTTGAGGAGAACAAAGAGTTGTGATGCTCGGGGGTCGCAGGGAGCGAAGAAGGGGAAGACGAGTCTTCCTTCGTACGCGCCGTTCATCGTGGATTCGGAGAGCACCGGCAAGGCTCTGTAGTGATCATGGCCGCATATCGGGATTCAACTTGAAGGCCCACGATGAGCAGTCCTACATCTGAACTGGATGCGGGTGCTGCGTAATGTCCTTGATGACCTCTCTCGACCTGGCATTGGCCTCGAAGCTGAGGTTGATCAGGTCGACCACCTCGTCAGGCGTGAAGTAGAGGCTGAGTTCGCCTTCCATCCACAAGTAGCGCACCTCGCGCAGGTTGGATTGCAGCATCTCGGAGAGATACTGCAAACGTAGCCACGAAGGAGCGTACTGCGCCGTGGCGGGAATCTCGTCGCTGCGGCCAGCTTCCGGCGTCCCCTGAGACCCGACACGGCTCGGCAGGAATAAGTCGTCCAGCGCGATGATCTTCGCCATGAGGTTGGCAATGTTGTAGGCCTCGTCTTGACCGATGGCTGGCAGTTCCATCACGTCCGAGATGACTTTCACGGCCACCGTCTCCACGAGCGCACCCACCGCCTGGCACCATGCCGATCTGGTCAGGATCGTCCCCCATGCCACAGCCATGGCCCTGATCCTGGATACGGCGGCGTCAATGAAGCCTTCCGCGTCGTCTTGCTGCAGGAGGTTTTGTAGGCCTAAGTTCCTCTCGGTCAGTCGTGCCTTGGCACAAGGGGGCGGAGGCTATCGTACCTCCAAGAAGATCCCTCAGAATTGTCTTCTGCGTGTTCATCTCGCTGCTGTAAGAGCGATTGGCGAATTTCTGCAGCGTCTTGATCTCGTTATCGAGACGTAGCATGGTCTTGGCTCTCGGACTCAAGTCGTCTCGTAGCTTCCACGACGTCGCAAGCTCGGCGAGTCTCTCCGCCAAATACCGGCTATCATTATACAAGAACCTTTGCCATTGTGAGTCGACTGGCCGAGTACGGCATCGAGGAGACGGAAAACTCACATGTTGCCCCCCATATCCAATGAGTAGTAGTACGGCGAGACTGCCCGGAACATAGCGAGTGCCAACATTGGTAGACTGAACAGCCCAGCTGCCGCTGCTGCCACGGGGCTTGCCGAGTGTCTGGTCGATGTTAGCTTGATGCCCTCCCATCGTGAAGGCTCGGCTTACACTTCTGAAGTGAGAGCAGCTCCGTCCTCAAGAATGGCGACGATGAGCGAGAGTACCGGCTCGGGCGTCGATGAGATGCTGTAGGTTTCCTTCAAAACCATCTCTCGGGTAGCCGGCGGTTCGGCCGCGGGTCGCGGGAGGGCCACCGTCGCGGGATCAACGTCCTCTTTGGCGTCGTCGTCCCCCCAGCCCCAGGCATCCGACGGATCCTCTTCCTCCTCCACGTTCGATCCATCCGTGCCTGGGGCCGCGTTCTTTTTGTCTTCCTCCACGCTCGGTTCCTCGGTAGGGCCTTCGTCATCCGCCCAAGCACCCCAAGCATCCGCCCCGTCGTCCTCCTCTAGGCTGGGGTTGCCAGGACCTTTCGGTGCCTCGACCTTGGCTGGTTCGTCTTCGCTAGACCATGCCGCATCCCAGTCCTGGTTGTCAGCAGCGGCAGACGGGCCATTTTCTGTCAGGTGCTTCCCCTCGGCTCTCGAGACCATCTGCCTCTCTACTCGTTCCACCTCCTTGGGCGAGCCAAGCCCCTGAGACAGCTTGACTCTGACCGTGTCCAGCGCCGTCTCCCTGCATTTGGCAAGCCATACTTTGGGGGCATTGCCAACCCATTCCTGGAGTTCCCCGAAGCCGGTATAGTTCAAGGACGCCAGATTCCCGCAAAACCGCTTTGCCGCGGAGATGACTGCCTCGAAGGTGTCCATCTCTGCCAGCGACCCTGGCACGGCGGAATCGAGCCAGTCATGGATGACCCTCGACGTGACTTCAGGTACCATGATATGCGAGATAGATTGCACAAGCTCTGCCGGAAGGTTCTTGGCCAGAAAGGAGAAAACAAGCTCAAGGTCTTCAAACAGAGCCTCGACGGTCCTGTCCGCCTCACCCCGGGTCCCGAGAACTCGCTTTAGGTTGTTACTTGCTGTTCAAGAGGGAAGCATGGCATGGCGCATAGACTCACATGGTCAACATGGATACCGGGAATCGAACCACGACCGATGTCGGTTCTCGGGCCGACGATGGCCCTATCTAAATCAAACCAGAGTTGGGCCATTCTTTCGTCGACTTCCTTGTACGCCTTGAGACCAACCACGGCGTCGGAGAGGCTCATAGCCTCGGCTTTGATCCCGTCAGTCCAAGTGACGGTTCGGTCGAGCGGCACGCGCGACTTACTTTCGCGGGATTCTTGTATGGATAGGGTGCCCTCGTCCAGGTCTACATGGACCAGGGTGTTCCATACATGATCAAAGACGTCGTGGACGCTGGACTTGAGCTCAAATGCGCGGATGTCTAGCAGCTTCATGATGCGCCAGGATCTGCCAATCGGGAGCGCATCCAGCTTCGTCCAGGACTCTACGGGCCGTCAGCCCAGTATGCGCGGTCGGGGGTCGATCGGCTTGACTCACTTTCGAGCAAGTGCAAGGCGTCCAGGATGCGGCGCTCCCCGGAGGCTTGCTCAACCTGGTCCAGGACCTGGTTCACATCTCTGATGCCCAAGAGTGCCTGACGAACCTGCTCATTATAGTTAAGCTCCTTGATCAAGAACTCAGCCTTGGCCTCGGCATCCCGGATGGTCTTCCCGGACACGTCTGGCAGCTCGGCCTGCTTGAGGATGTCGTTCGCCAAGGTCCGGGATTTGATCATGTCCGTCTGCACGGATTTGGCGTTATCGAACCATGCACCAATGTCGTCGGCGGTTTCTTCGTTGATGGTGTGTATTTCGCCCTGTGCGGAACGGTCAGGGCGAGGCTAGGGAGAGAGGCAGGACGGTCGACGGATGGCATACCTCGAGATTCGCCTTCTTCTCGGCAAGGGCCCTGATGGCGCCTGGGAGAGCATCGGAGGTCAGGGTGAGCGAGGAGACGTCTTCTTCGGGGAAAAGACCGTCGGAAGAGAAGCTGACCAGGGCTTGCCCGATGGACGCCCCAGTGTTGTCGCCGAGGGTTGCCGTCGCCATCTCGCCGATCGATGCGTTGGACACGTCGCAGAGGTGGCCGAATTTACTCGCAGAGCCGCACGGTACCGTGGTAGGTTTCACATTCAGTCATGACGCGAGAAATCAAGCGGGAGGCAGTGATATGTGTGCTTGGACGGGACTTGGAGGTTGGTCATGGCGTATGGTCAGGGTGGGAAACAGGACAGCTTGAGCTTCTGCGCCAAAACGTCACCGTGGCGCCCAGTGCTTCTTGCTGGAGCTCGGGCGTCGAGCGTGGGCCCCCCTTGTCCCGCCGACTCCCAGCCGTCCCGCGCTTATTTAACCTGAACGTCGGCGCTTGTTACACGCCGGAATAGTGGGGTTAAACGGCGAACGGTGAGCTTGGAGCTCAGGCTAGGGCTACAAACGGTACTCGCGACAATTACACCGACTCCAACACCTCCCGACAGCATCAAAATTGCATCCTCCCTACACCAGAAGTAGCCGGATAGGTATCTTAGCTTCGGTAGGCGAAGCAAGCGAGATCGACTCGGCTTCTGACGTCTCGGCGATCCTTACCTTCTTCCCCAGTCTTTGGGCTCAAATCGAGCTTTCCTCGATTCCTGACTGGAGGTACCGAGTACACGGGCGGTGAGAGGCACTGAACGACAGAGGCCGGCCGCCGACCAAGGCAGCAACACCACCGACACGGCTTCCTGCCGTGACTGCGCCCGAGACTCTACACCGCCGCTTGCTTTCCCGTATCCACGTGTAACCTCGAGAAGCAACGAGCTCCCTCCCTCACTTGGTACTTATGTAAGTGCAGCTGACGCCTTGATACGGTTCTGGTCCGACCCCCAACCCTTCTCGAAGCCTCTCGGCCCCCATTGTTCGGGGCTCGCATGGCCACGGCGTGATTAGACATCCGACGTCGTCGCCTCACTGCCCTCCGCATAACCAACGCACCCGCTCTTCTTCGTTGTTCTGCCTTCTGGCTGCGGGTGCTGGACGGCTGGAACGGCCTGCACGGCCTGGACGAAGCGAGAGGCCGCGAGGATGCTGTTCTGGACCCAACTCGTCGTCTGGCTAGCCGCAGAAGTGGCTGCTCTGGACATGGATGGCCGGTATGCGCTATGACCTTCGCTGCTGTACCACATTGCCAATGATGGCTTCTCCTGCGCTACGAGGCTGTGGCGGGCCCGACATGTCGGACGCTACGGGACGTCTTACCTCGGACGAGAACGAGGAAGGGAACGGGCGGCTGCCCCCCCAGCTACGAAGCCACAGCACCCAGTGTTGCTGCGCCTCGCAATTCTCAGTTCTCAGCCGTGCTCGCTTTTGACCAAACACAACTCTATCTCGAGTTCGGCCCGCCAGCATCGGCTGACCGTGCCTCCTTAGATCGCCCCAGGCCCTCCTTGGCCGGGTACAGCCGCTCAAGATGACCGAATACCAAGGCCGCCCGCGCTTCCGCAAGATCCAGAGCTTTGAAGCCGACTACGCGCCGACCAACATCACCCAGTATGAGTCGGAGAGGAGCGGGTTGCAGGTCATCGTAGCAGACCGCAAGGGGCCCAAGGTGAACGGCTACTTCACTCTCGCCACCGAGATACTCGACGACTCGGGCGCCCCTCATACACTGGAACATCTCATCTTCATGGGCTCTCGGTCGTACCAGTACAAAGGCCTCTTGGACAAGCTTGCCTCCCGAGCCTACTCGGGCACCAACGCCTGGACCGCCGTCGACCACACGGCCTACACGCTGGAAACCGCCGGGTGGGATGGCTTTGCCCAGATACTACCTGTCTACCTCGAACACATCATCTTACCAACCATCACGGACGACGCGTGCATCACCGAGGTCCACCATGTCGACGGAGAGGGCAACGACGTCGGCGTCGTCTACTCGGAGATGCAGGCTCTGCAGTACAGCAGCAGCGAGCTCATGGACCTTCGGGCCCGTCGCCTCTTGTATCCCGACAACGTGGGCTTTCGGTACGAGACTGGCGGCATGATGGAGGCTCTGCGCGTGCTCACTCCTGAACGGATCCGAGAGTTCCACAAAGTCATGTATCAGCCGCGAAACCTCGCCATCATCATCGTCGGAGAGACAAACCACGAAGACCTCCTTGAAATTTTGGAGAAATTCGAGGACAGCATTGACGCCGATATCCCGGCGGCGGATGCCGATTTCAAAAGGTGTGTCCTGCACATCCCCTGCCAACCCCTAATATCCCTTGCCTGGCTAACATGCGTGGGAGACCGTGGGTCGACTCTGCTCAGCCGCCGCCCCTGAAGGAATCCGTGGTGGAGACGGTCGAGTTTCCCGAGGACGACGAATCCACGGGCGAGATTGTCATGGGGTTTTTTGGTCCGAGCTGCAACGACCTCATTGCCACCTCCGCCTTCAACGTGCTTTTGACGTATCTTTGCGGCTCGTCGGTGTCCATCCTGGAGAACATCATCGTCGAAAAGGAAGAACTCGCCAGCTCCGTGGGGAGCTATTGGGACAGCCGGCCCAACTCGGTCGTCTGGTTGCAGCCCACCGGTGTGGCCACGGAAAACCTCGCCTTGGTGGAACAGCGGGTCATTTCCCTGCTCAAGGAGGTCGCCTCGAAGCCTCTGGACATGGCCTACATGCACGAGTGCTTGAAGCGAGAGAAGAGGCAGCTCAAGTTCCACGCCGAAGGCTCCGAGTCGTTCTACGCCACGCACATCATTACGGATTTCCTTTTTGGTAAACGGGACGGCTCGACACTCGCAGACCTCCAGAGCCTACGCGAGTACGATACCCTGGAGCAGTGGACCGACGAGCAGTGGAGGGACTTTCTGAGGCGGTGGCTGGCCGAGGCCCCGCACGTTTCCATCCTGGGTAAGCCTTCGGCCGCGCTGGCCGAGAAGCTGAAGACGGCGGAGAAGGAGAGGATCGAGAAGCGGAAAGAGGAACTCGGCCCGGAGGGGCTGAAGAAGTTGCAAGAGAGGGTCGATCAAGCCAAGAAGAAAAACGATCAGACGATCCCCGAGTCCGTCCTGGACAAGTGGGAGGTCCCCGGCACGGAATCTATCCACTTCATCGAGTCGGGCACGGCACGATCCGGGCGAGCACGGAGTCTCGGCGTCTTGGACAACGAGGCCCAGAAAGTCATCGACGCCGCGGCCCCGGGAGCGCCCCTGTTCATACAGTTCGAGGACGTGCCCTCCAATTTTGTGCACATCACAGTTCACATCGGGACGGCCGACGCGCCCGTCGAGCTGAAGCCGCTCCTGGCCCTGTTCAGCGACAACTTCTTCAATAGCCCCGTACAGCGCGACGGCCAGCGCGTCGGCTTCGAGGACGTCGTCAAGGAGCTCGAGAGGGATACCATCAGCTACCGTCTCGAGTCGGGCTACAAGATAGGCGACCAGGAGTCCATCGTCCTGCAGTTCGTCGTCGAGCCGGAAAAGTACGCCGCCATCATCCGCTGGATCCGCACCATGATGTTCGACAGCATCTTCGACCCCCTCCGCCTGCGCGCCGGCATCGCCAAGGCCCTGGCAGACATCCCCGAGGCCAAGCGCGACGGCCGCATCATGGCGCAGGAGGTCGAGATGGCCATCCACAACTTGCGCCAGTCGCTCCCCGTCTGCAAGCGCACCCTCGTCAAGGCCGTCTACCTGCGCCGGCTCAAGAAGCTGCTCGCGTCCGACCCGGACGCCGTCGTCGCCCGCTTCGAGGCCCTGCGCCGCGCCCTCTTCACCTTCCAGAACACGCGCGTGCTCGTCGCCGCGAACCTGGCGCGCCTGCCCGATGCCGTCGCGGTCTGGGATACTCTAGCGGCCGCCTTCGACACCTCGGCGCCTGACATGACGCCCATCGTCAAGCCGGCCAGCATGCTCTCGGACGAGGGTCGCAGCCCCGGCGCCGTCGGCGCCATCCTCATCCCGCTGACGACGCTCGATTCGTCGTACAGCGTATCCACGGCCGCCGGCCTCGCCTCGTACGCCGACCCGCGCATGGCCGCCTTCCTCGTCGCCGTCGGCTACCTCGAGGCCGTCGAGGGCCCGCTGTGGAACGCGGTGCGCGGTAACGGCCTGGCCTACGGCACCTCGTTCAGCCGCGACGTCGACGCCGGCGCCCTGCAGTACCGCGTCTACCGCTCGCCCGACGCCAGCAAGGCCCTCGACGCCTCGCGCGCCGCCGTCGAGGCCCTCGCCGCCGGCACCGCCCCGCTCGACCGCCACCTGGTCGAGGGCGCCGTCAGCGGCATCGTCATGGCCTTTGCCGACGAGCAGGCCACCATGGCCGCCGCCGCCCAGCAGAACTTCGTCGTCGGCGTCATCCGCGCCCTGCCCGCCGGCTGGAGCCGCGGCGTCATGCACGCCGTCCGCGGCATCACCCACGACCAGATCCGCGACGTCATGCGCGACGTCATCCTGCCCGTCTTCCGCCCCGGCACGAGCAACGTGGTGGTCACCTGTGCGCCACTGTTACAGGAGGTGAGTCTCCCCCCGCCCCCCGCCCCTTCACATCTTTCCCCTGCCGTAGCCCGGGGGAGAGAGCTTGTGCTTGTTGGTTACAAGACTGACGCGGACGCTGGCGAAACAGTCGATGGAGAAGGCTTTCAAGGCGATGGGGTACAAGACGCAGGTCAAGACGCTGTCGGACTTTCACGATGCCTACGGCCTGGAGGGAGATGACGACGGCGGTGGCGGCGACGACGCCGAGGAAGAAGAGGAGGACGACGACGACGAAGAAGGAAACGGCTCGGACGAGTCCATGGCGGACAGAGACGAGCTGTAGCCTCGGTTCGGGGGGGGGGGAGTCAAGGCGTCGTTACGTACTGGCAAGGACACGCGCGGTTAGACGAGGGGAATCACTGAAAAGGGGCGATCGTACTGCGTACCGCGGCTAGATCTAGGTAGAAACCAGATTATTCGTGCTCTCGCAAATACTCCCATGCCAGCTCTGCATCTAACGAGTCTCGAGCCTGACGATACGAGGCTTTCGCTCCGATTTTCTACGGATATGGTACGTAGTCGGCAAATAAACAAAGCATGACAACTTTTAACCCCGATGCGCACTCCTCGTAATATAAGGAGGCGCCCTCGGCCAAGATGTTGTATCTCTGGCGTGGAAAATCAACGCAACAGGGCAACCATCGAAAACCTGATCCCCCGCCAAATCTGCTTGAGGACTCGAGGGGGAGGCCCTGGAAGGCCCAGCCGCGGATCGTTCCCCGATCCCTTCTCCCGAGAACCAGCCTTGCGTCTCGTCCGTCCGTCCCTTCACAGACGCATCAAAGCCCCTGCCGCCGGCTCGCTGCACACATAGATGACGTCGTGGTCGTCGGAGAAGCCGTTGAACCGAGTGGCGGAGCACCGGGTGTAGGCGCCCATGTCCTCGAAGTAGAGCCAGTCGCCGGCGGCAAGATGATCGGTGAAGCGGACGCTCTCGGCGATGCGGTCAATGCCGTCGCATGTGGGGCCCCAGACCGAGTACTCAATGCCGTCGCCGTCCTTGGCAGCGGCGGCATCGGGCGTGTCGTAGAGGAAGCGGGCGCCGGCTTGCAGGATGTGGGCCTGCGGGTGCTGGTGGTCGAACATGATGCCGCTAAAATTGCCATATAGGCCGTCGTTGATGTAGATCATGTAGCGCGGCTCGACCAGCGTCGGCAGCCCCTGACCGAGGGCGCCGGCGCCGGCGACGTGCTGCGGGCGAGAGTGGTCCACTGCGCGGCGGGCGATGATGTTGCAGGCAATGGTAAAGGCCGACGAGACGAAGTAACGGCCGGGTTCGGCGATGAGATGGACGCCGCGGTGGGGCGGGAAGAACTCGTCGAGGGCGGAGCCTAAGACGCCAGCCATGACCTCGAAGGAAGCATCGCTGCAGAATCCGCCACCGACGTCGAGCGTGTGCAGGGCGAAGCCGTGGGCGGCGGCTTGCTCAAAGACGGTGTCGGCGTCGCGCACAGCCTTGTAGAAGGCAAGCGGGTCCGAGGCGCCCGAGCCGATGTGGAAGGAGACGCCGACGACGCGGAGGCCCAGCTGGGCGGCCAGGGCCAGGAGGCTGCCGGTGACGTCCAGGGAGACGCCGAACTTCATGCCCAACTGGCAAAGCGAGCTACTATCGTCGGTGAGGATGCGGATGAAGAGTTCGGCGTCGGGATACAGCTTGGCGATCTTGTAGAGCTCGTCGGCATTGTCAAACGTCATCTGCCGGACGCCCTGGGTGCGGACATAGCGAACATAAGAGTTGGTCTTGCAAGGTTGGGCGTAGATGATGCGCGAGGATTCAACGCCGAGGTTGAGCACCTGTTCGATCTCCGTCTTGGAGGCGCAGTCAAAGCCGGTGCCTAGGGCCGAGAGGAGCCGGAGCACCTGTGGGTCCGGGTTGCACTTGACGGCATAGAAGGGTTTGACGCGGGGGAGGTTGCGCTTCCAGCGGAGGTACTGGCGGTATACATGGCCAAGGTCAGCCACGAAGAAGGTATCCTCTTCGCCGGGCGCGCAAGACTCGTGGTTGATGTTCTCGACGCGGCTGCGGAGCGCACTTCCGATCAGTTTCTTGGCCGACGATTCGCCATACTGCTGGTTGTCGACAAGGGCTTTCTTTGAGTTATTCTCAAAGGATACTGTTTCGATGCGGTCGAGGGAACCAGCTGCCATAACCATATCCCCGAGATGGCACGGGGAGGACTGGTTCGGAGGATGGCGAAACGTCGTGTACGCAAAATGTACGGGGTTGGAGTGAGTACTTGTTGGGTCCCGACGTGGTCTTAGGGCGGCCGAAAACGATAGCAGACTGATGCCGAAGCGATCAAACGAGGCTTCCTCGACCCTTCCTCGGTAAGAGGAAGAACCGCGGATCCCTTCCTATGCGGCAGCTGGCGGTGGGGGGAAAACGGGGGAGTCTGGTGCGGTGGGGAGTCGAACCACAGAGACTCGTGCGGCTTAGGCGACCACAGCGGCAGGTGGAGGGGGGCGGGAGTTGATGATGTGAAATGTCTTGCGAGTGCCGAAATCTTGATCAGAGACGAAGGACACGGCCGGGGAAGCCGTGGTGGGAGTGTTCGCCTTTGTGGACCAAAGGCAGTCAGGAGTCAAAGTGGTGACGAGAGCCTTCTAGCAAGGAAGCCGTCAGTACTATTCTGAGGAACAGGCAAAACTGGTGAGCCTCGAGGCCGGACGGCGCAGAGAAGACAAATCAGAGAGTCGAGGAAGAGGGATACACATGGAGGGTCGAAAGGGAGAAGAAGCCGAACGAAGCCGTTAGGTACGTTTGGACATGTGGAGAGAGTCGTGTTCGGGCCACGTGACGTGGACGCGGAAGCGCACCGCACTGCGGACAAAATGGTGGCGACTCCATTCCCGGCGAAGAGACTTACACAGATGACTCAGTGGCGATTCGGGCAGGAGTGATTCTTCGGTTTGCTTCCAGGTGTCGACGGTGATGGGGGGGCCGAGCAGTAGACGCAACGGAAGGCTGTTTCGGAAGGGAAGAGTTTGAGAGTTTCTCTGAGGAGTTGAACAGTCGTTGTGGTGTGGTGGGGTTGAGAAAAAAAGAGGGTTCAACTTAAAAGATATCTTGGTTTTCCCCCACAAGCACCCGCCCTATGTACCTGTCAGAGCTATTACCCCTGGGCCGCTCACCCGCCCCTCCGCTGCTCTCCCGCGCCGGGGCAAAACGGGAGGCTGACCGCTGACGAAAATTTCCTTGTAATGGAACCGCGGCACCGCGGCCTTAGTCATGACTGGCCTTCCTCGTCATCCTCGTCCTGTCTCGAGTTGGCGCCCGAAGGCGGCGGCCGTGAGCCTGGCCCTCGAGGTACTGCCGCCATTCGAGCTCGACCGGGTGTCCCGCGGGAGGATGTCGAGAGGGTGTGCCCGGGGAGGCGGCCAGCGAGCTGCCGTCCTACACGTGGATGGGCAGTGCGGCACCTTGACCGCAACTTGGCCTCCCCCTAATCGGATCACCGTCCGCCTGATCTCCCGCCTTCCCTCCGATCTCCGCCGCCGGCCAGCCGCGGGAGCACTACTCCCCCAGTGCCACCGCGCCCCGACCACCTGACAGACCGGCTCACTGGGACTCGCAGACGGCAAGGCAACAGAAGAGTTGCCCGGCACAATGGGCACACTGCTGCTGAGCTGTGTCGAGGAGAGAGATGGGTGAAAATACCGCAATGTAGCAGCAAAACGACGCTATCTCCCCCCGGAACCCATAGGGACCAAGCGCTGCAGCTCAACAGCATGCTGCAGGTCGCGGCGGTGATGTCGCGAGGTTCGTCGCCGTTGTCGGTCCGGCAACTGTTTGTCATTTGCGCTGGGGGATGCGGCAGACGCTTCAGCCCATTATCTTCGCGGATGCATGCTTCCAGAAGCTTTGAACACCTTCTCCGACTCGGGGACGCCTGATGGCGTCTTCGTACCGTCACGTGCGCCGGCGCTGCGGGGATGGGACAACACTCTACCATACCCTTCGTCTTGAAGGCGGACGAGTCGCTGGCGAGGCTGGCCCTTTTGATGTTCATAACTTCCATGTATCTCGACCGCGCAAAATGGATCCACGAGACTCGCCAGTAGCCCCGGAGACGTCTGTCCGGAAGTTGATGCGTTCCCCTTTAACGTCCTCTAGCCTCAGATAAGCACATTCTGCGGTGTCGCAACCCGTCTGCTGAGGCTCCTCTCCTTTCTTACCACTGGCGTGGCTGTCGAGCAGCTGCAATCGACGTCGTCGCCTCCCGGTCGCCCGCCAGTTGCGAGCTTCAGGGGGAATGCCAGGGCGGCATTCATCCGACGTCGCCCTTCTCGAGGGTTCGTTCCTTAGACTGGCGGGTTGACCAGCGTGCCCGTGGTGCCCAATCAGTTCAGGACCTTGGCCGGGGCGAGCTCGTACTTCTGCGTGGTGTCGATGGCTGTGTATTCGCTCATCGGATCGAGCGAATCCGCCCCGGGCAAGACGTTCAAACCTTGGCTTGATGCCTCCGGACAAGCCCTCGGCCGTCGTATTGGTATAGTCACCGTTGACATTCCATCCAGCCACAACCACGACGGCCTGGCTTGGACCATGTGGAAGTTCGACTGGGAGTCCAAGACCGTTGAACAATCAGGCAACCTACTATCAAGCTTTCGTCGAATCGACGGTTGACATCTGAGCGGACATTTTCTGGAATGTAGTCCTTGGATCGCCATTCGCCGTCGCCCCTGCGTTGGCAGCAGGCGGCGACGGAACTTATTGGTTGCCACGCTCCACCCACCTGCGCACATCGGTGCCCGATCGACCGTAGGTTGACACAGATGCTGGCCCAAAGGGCGTTTCTATCTTTGGACGGGACGGCACGGGCCTGGCCGCAACCTCGTCCGGTGCCTTGGCGGCGATGGCATGTACTCTTGTTCTTTAGTCCGAAGTTCCAAATCTGAGGAATTCCAGTTCTGAAATAGAACGAGCACCAGGTTCGACTTGTCTCCCCCGGATGTTGTTTGTTCTCGCGCCTTGTTGTGGTCTCTCAGCCATGGAGATCTTCCGATCTTGGCTGATAGACGTATCGTATCTGAGCGCTGGCTGTGTGGTGGCTCAAGGGCAGAGCAACCCGTCCCCTGTTCTCCGATGTCAGTTCCAATATGCCACACAGGGAGGGTGCAGTATCTGGTGATAACCCAGCGGCACCCACGAGGGCGTCGGTAGGAGGCTTGCTGAGCAGAAGAGGGGGGTATCAATCGGATTGGTACAGATATTGACACAGGATGGGCCCGCTTTTGCGGAGCCCTTACTGAGCGCCTTTCACGTCCATCTCGTCGACTTTCCACGAGGCGTCCACCCAGTCTTGCTTCTCCCCCAGGAAGACCATACGTTCGGCGCCGTCGGCCAGAGCACCGACGACGTACTTTTGGGCGACCTCCCGAACCTGGTCCTTTGTGACGTCTAGGAGTTGTTCCCGCCGGCGTTGCCGCATGTCTTCCGAGATGCCGTAGAGGAAGTTGCCCATGCCCTCCTGGTTGATCGCCTGGGGCGCATCCACCCCTTGGAAGACCGAAATCTTGGCTTCTTCTAGGTCCCTGTCGGCCCACTGTTTGTCGACTGCCCAACGACCGGCATCGCGCATGATCCTCATGGTATTGACCGGGTTCGGGTCCCGGTACGAATAAAACCCAAAGACGCCGTCGAGAGGGCGGGAGTACGCACCGCCGCCGTAAGCCCCCCCCTTCTCGCGTATCTCGTGGTGGAGGTGCTTGTGACTGAGCAGCTGCGCCAGAATCTGGAGAGGGGCTCCTTCGGGTGATGTGTACGATGTCGTCGGCAAAGCCAAGGCGCCGTAGTAAACCTGGTAGGGGAGGGGGTAGAAGGCCTTGATGTCACGCGCGAACGCCCGGGGAGCCATCTTCGGCAGGCGGACAGCCGCCTTCGGGAGGGTCCCTACAAAGGTAGACAGCGCTGCCGAATTGGCCTGGACACTTTCGGGCCCGCATGTGATGGCCGTGCGCATGTTCCCGCCCAGGAAGGCCAGCTTCTGGATCTCCTTCAGTTTGGTGATGACGTCCTCCAGCTGATCTGACTCGGGCCGGCTGGCAAGGCTCGTCACCAGTTTTACCTGGGACAGCCCGGCGACCTGCTCCCGGAGCAAGGCATCCAGCGTCAAGCCTGCCTCGGCAGCCCGACGGGCAAACGAGTGGCCGGAGGAGGCTATATCGTTCACAACACCATCCGCCGAGGCTTGCAAGAGTTGACGTATCTGTTGCACCGCCTCGGGCTTGTCGAAGTCGGTCTCGAGGACCAGCTTTCGGAGCAGGTCGAACATGACCGGCACGTTCCGGTCGAACGCCATTCCGGTAAAGATGAGCCCCTCGCTGGCCGCCTTGTAGTCCGTGGCGTGGGAGGCAGAGTGATACGCCACAGAGACACCTCCTGTCTTCAACTTGATGAGGTCCTCGAGCTGCTCCGTAGTCATGTCCTTTGTGCCCAGCCGCATAATCGCATCGGTAAACAGGGGCACCAAGACCCTGAGGTCATCGGGCAGATTTTCGAAGGTGTTGATGGCGCGGAAGTATGTGAGCCCGTTGGTGGGTGCCTCTCGCCACTGGATTTTCACGTTGGAGGCAACCTCGTTCCTCACATGGACGGCTTCCTTTTGGCGAGGAATGTCGCTGACGTGGACGCTGGGCAGGCAGCTCAAATCTTGACTGGAAGATTTTCCCTGTTCCAGAAGCAAAAGTTGTTCCCTCTCCTCCAGGCGCTTCTGGGCCTGTGCCTCGCCCCCGGCCTGACTCGCGACTTCGGCGATCCGAGAAGCAAGCCGCGACTGTTCTTCCTCGACGAGCGCCTGCGAATAGTCGCTGGATGGCGCCATGGTAAACGTAAAGGTGTGGTTGTTTAGCAGGTATTTGTCCATCAGGGATTCGAGGTAGCCTCCTTCGGCGAGCCGCGTCTCGAAGGCCGAGATAGTGTCGCTCCAGGCCAGGGAGTCGAAGGGATCCACGCCGCTGAACCACTTGGGCTTCAAGCGCTGGAGCAAGGACATGCCAAAATTAGCAGTTTTGTGCTTGAGGCCCAGCTCCAGCTGATGGAGGTAGCCGTCGATCTTCGGTCTCTCGAAGCCCTTGTCGCGGACAGACCGCAGAATTTTCTGGATCTCGGCCTTCACCTTTGTCACATCGGCTTCCTGTACGCCGGTCAGGCCCACGGAAAAGATGCCCAGCCTTGCCGAGCCGTCGTATCCGCTGTTGGGGCTCCAGTCTATGCCGAGCCCACTCTCGATCAGACCCTTGTAGAGCGGCGAGCCGTAACCATCCATCAGAAGCGCAGATACCAAGGCAAGAGAGAAGGACTCGACGACGTCCGAAGCGTCACCCAGAACCCAGGACACCGACGTTTTGAACTGTCGACTTGGGTCCACCAGAGGATCGACTGGCCCCTGCAGGGTTACTTCTTTGGGACCTGTCTTGAGATCGATTGGGCGGCGAATTTCGAGATCCGCCTGGATCCTCTGAAAGACACCGAGTTGAGCATCGATCTCCCGTAGGTGCTCTGCCAGCGGCATGTCTCCGTACGTGAAGAGTTTGGCATTGCTGGGATGGTAATGGTCGGCGTGAAAGCGCTGCAGCTGCTCGTAGGTCAGGTCGGTAATCTTCTGGGGATCGCCCCCCGAATTGTTGATGTCAGGGAAGATATGGTCCTGAAAACGGATGTAGTAGAGGTAGCCGGCGTCGGACATCTGGCCCTTCATCTCGTTGTAGACCACGCCTTTGAAAACAAGCTTGCTGTCTTCCGGCGTTGCGTCCTTGCCGCCGGCTAGGGCTTGGGGGTTCTCAGGGCCGATGCGCCAGCCCTCCTGGGCGAAATCCGTCTCTTTGAGCAGCGGCCGGAGAGTAGAGTCCATGTAGACGGCCATGAGGTTCTTGAAGTCCTGCGAGTTGGTCGTGGCGAAGGGATAGAAGGTGTGATCCGAGGCCGTGAAGGCGTTCATGAAGTTGGAGAGCGTACGAGGCAGCATCTTGAAGAAGGGGTCGCGGATGGGGTACCTTCGCGCCTGGTCAGCGATCGCGGTTCGGCAACTCGCAGAAGTCGACTCACCTTTCGCTCCCGCAGAGGGTTGTGTGTTCCAAAATATGGGGCACTCCCGTGTCATCGGGAGGATTCGTCTTGAAGCCGATGGAGAAGACATTGTTGCTGTCGTCGCGCGCAATGTGAAGGTGCTCCGCGCCGGTTTTGTCGTGTTGCAGGTGAAGAGCCGTGAGTTCGAGCTCTGGGACGTGCTTGGTCCGCAAGAGAGTGAAGCCGTGAAGCTTCTCGCCCGGCTTGGGGTAGTGAGAGAGCTCGGTAACCGCTCTGGCGACAGCACCCGCGGCCTGTCGCGCCGCCGTTCGCAACATCCTTGCCTCGTCCGCCTTGAAGTCCGCCGCACGCCTTCACCACCCGAAACCGTTCTCTCGGGCGTCGTCCAATGCACGGAAATACTCTAGTTCCTCGTTGGGCCGTTGTGCTGTTGAAAAGCCCGCAGCTACTCGCACTAGGGAGTCGGTAGGCGAAGCTGATCTCGGGTTTGACGGAACAAGAATTTTCGAGAATCTCGCTGAATCCTGGCAAAAACGTTAAGGCCGGCAAGAACCGCGTCGGATGCACGTACAGCGTTAACGGCAGAAACGCGGAACGGCCGGTGCGCACCACCAAAAACGATCCGCGAGTCACAATTTGCATTAGCGAGGTACGGTACAGCGTACCTGCCCCGAAGCCACTGACCGTGACCAGACATCTACTGTACTGTACTTACTCGTACTCACATCCTGCTCCGGGTATCATAAACCGAACCTCTGAACCAAGAAGCAGCACTACGATGATAAATAAATACTCCCGTCCTTTCTAAACCGACCTCCTAGATCACAAGCATCTTCTCAGCACTCCTTCGATTCCTGTTCATCCGTTTCGTGGTGAAGTCGGCGTCCACGGATGAATCCAACGCCAGACTAGCCAGTTGGAGCTATATGTAAAAGTTCCAGCACCTTAACTTTACTGCACTGAGCTGAAGGCCACAGCGTCTGTGCTTCCCGCCGCAAGGAGATAGTGCCGACAGCAAGCAAATTGCATTCGACTCTGATCACGGCAAACCACCAACCACCAACCGCTGAGCTTGTCGCGAGGTGTCTCCGCGTGCCGCACTCGCCAGCAACCTGCTCAGAAGGGCCTCTAGACTACCATCCGAACCGGTGATCTCCCCCGCAAACCTTGCGCGCCGACAACACCGTCTCCATGACACAGTCTCTCGGCGTCACCCAGCCTCCATTCCGGTAAAGAGGCGTTGTGACGGTTCGCGGCCGCGGGTGCCAGAACCATGTCGACGTCCAATTCCCACGCGAATCCCCAGACGAACGGGCCAGGACAAGCAGCCATGGCTAACGGCATCGCAAACGCGCCCCCCAAGGCACCGACCCCGGCAAACAGCCCGAATGCCTACGCACCGAGCCACGAGACTCGACCGGCGCCACCACCTCCCGCGACGGCGACGGCGACAGCGAAGAACGGTAAGGGGAAACAAAAGAAGGTGGAAAGCGACCAAGAGCTGCTTCTTAAGAAGATTAATGAGCTTGAGTTGAGTAAAAGGGGTGAGAAGGGCGAGACGGAAGAGCTTGGTATGGGTGCTCTTCTTTATCGTCTCCATTCTCTTCTCGGGCGGTTCGGTCGAGCTGGGATGATCCGCCGCGACGGCGCATTACCGCGTTCCAAGGCGCCAACGGCCAGCTCCCGGCGACGTGCCGGATTTCTCCCCGTTATAGTATTCGGCGTGGCCCACGGTGCTCTGCTGACAACCGCGCAGATCGGGAAGTTAAGAAGGCAACCCGCGAGCTTGCCGCCCAGACCGCCAAGATGGATGACATGCAAAAAATCGACCATCTCACCAAGCGCTGCCACGATCTGCTCCATGAAATGAAAAAGCACGAGCGCGAGAGCATTAAGGGCAAAAAGCGGGCCGACCAACTTCAGAAGGACAAGGACACCAGCCGGACCGAGCTGACCAAGACGGTCGGCCTCAAGGAGAAGCTGGAGAAGCTGTGCAGGGAGTTGCAAAAGGAGAACAACAAGCTCAAGGTACGGTGTGTTCGGGGGTCGCGTTGCCGGAAGGGGCTGCCGCTGACGGGGGGACGGTCTGGGGCAGAACGAGAACAAGACGATGAAGGACAACCAAGTGCGCAACCAGAATTCGTGGGACGAAAAGTACGCCACGCTCTTGCAGAAATTGGACGACTGTCAGGACGAAAAGGACAATCCTCGGAAGCAGGTGGTGGACGTCGAGGTGGACGAACTGTGAGTCGGTCCGGGCGCGATCCGCGCCGTGCATACCGTCTCACTGTCCTTTTAGGTTCCGATCACGATTCCGGTCCTTCATCGAGCAGTACGAGCTACGTGAGCTCCACTTCCATTCTCACATGCGCACCAAGGAGCTTGAGGTGCAGTATAACATCGCTCGTTTCGAGCGCGAGAAGAAGAAGACGGAGGCCGAGACGTCCCGGGCGCGCCAGCTCAACGAACAGGTTCAGACGTTTTCTAAGACGGAGGCTGAGCTCAGGAGCCAACTCAACGTCTACGTAGACAAATTCAAACAGGTAAGTGGCCGCAGCCGCAGCGGCATCGCGCCCGCGCCCGGCCCCGCCGACCACCTCTGATACTCGTCACAGGTCGAGGATACCCTGAACGGTAGTAACGACTTGTTCTTGACCTTCCGCAAGGAGATGGAGATCATGTCAAAGAAGACGCAGAGGCTGGAAAAGGACAACAGCGACCTGCGCCGTAAGCAGGAGCAGGTGACCAAGAACATTGTCGAGATGGCGCAGGAGCGGGAGAAGCGGGCCAAGGAACTGGAACTAGCCAAGAAGCGGGAGCAGAAGATGAAGGCCATCATCACCCAGATGCAGCAGCAGGGTCGTGGCATCTCGAACGGCGTCGACGGAGCGGCCGACGAGGAAAGCGAGTACGACGAGGAGGACGACGAAGACGACCCGAGCGACCCCGAGGCCGAGTACGGCGACGACGACGGCGATCTCACCGAGGAAGAGCAGCATACAGGACCGCAGCCGTTTGGACCCGTTCCCCCGCCGCCGGTTACCGCTAACGGCCATTGAACGGCATCCGACGGCGAAAGAATCCGCCCGTGATTCAGGGGGGTCTGGTTGTATGTACCACCATGTTGGTTTGCTACGCAACTTCCGAGGGCGCTCTTTGCATTTACGCGTCGTCGGGTCCATGTCAAGCAGTTGAGACCAAGCCAAGCGCATTCGCCTCTCCTGGGGGCCTGCAGGACGCATCGTAGGTTTCCGTGGTGCCGTAGTGAAGGTGAAAGGGTTTTGGTTCGTGAAGGGCACAGGGGATGAGGTCACCGCCGCTCAGCCTCAGCCACCAGCCACGAGCTGCGCCGTGCGCCACGTCGCCCGTCCCCACCTCCCGCGATTCAACCGTTCCCAGCCAGCGGCGAACCTGACACAACAT
>Ga0247777_1000122_pt1 | contig 19300 bp, 17 predicted proteins | sample UWRJL154409C5_FD_179937 | JGI IMG/M metagenome (GOLD analysis project Ga0247777, IMG submission 179937) | Plant litter microbial communities from Arlington Agricultural Research Station in Wisconsin, United States - UWRJ-L154-409C-5 | ecosystem: Environmental > Terrestrial > Plant litter >...
ACCCCGCCATCGCCGCCATTGTCATGACGGAATCCCCCTTCTTCACCAAGTTGATCAACGACGACCACCCGCTCGCGAGCGTCAAATCTAACGACGCCGGCGTCTTCGTCGGCGACACCGACACGCCCTCGTGGCGGATCGTGCACAAGTTCCTCCCACCGGCGCTGGGGCCCAAGGCGGTGCGCCACTACGCGCCCAAGATGCAGAAGACCATCGACGACGGGCTGCGCGTCCTGGACGAGTTCGACGCCCGCGACGAGGCCATCAACGTCTACCAGTTCATGCTGCGCGCCAGCTCCGAGGCCATCGGCGACCTCGTGCTCGGCATGTCCTTCAACCATCTGGTGTCGGCCGACGCGCCGCTGCACGAGATGGTCCTCCTCATCTCCACGGCCCTGACGCTGAACAAGAAGGTGTCGAGCCGGGGGACGTGGTACGCCAGCCTCCCGTTCGGCGACCCCCAGACGCTGCGCGCCGCCAAGCAGCGCATCGAGGAACTGATGAGCGAGTCCGTCGCCGCGGCGACCCAGAACGGCATAGAGGACCTGAGCCTTCAGGATGCTGCGCTGGAAGCGGCAAACATGGTCGGTACGTATTGGTTCCCCTGCAGCCACGAGCTCGACCGAGTTGTGGCTCCAGCGACCGAGGAGACCGATCTGACGCGAGGCTACCCGCAGATTACTGCATCCGAGCCACCGACCCAAAGGGCCAAAAGCTGCCCAAGGACAACATGGTGCCGGCCCTGATCGTCGCGACGGGCGCCGGCTTCATCACGACCAGCTCCCTGCTCTCGTGGATGATATACGCCCTCGTCACCAACGAGGGCGTCCAGGACCGGCTGCTGCAGGAATTGGTCGACAACGACTTCAGCGAAGACCTGCAGATCACGTCCGAGTACACCGAAAAGCTGACGTACATGAACTACTTCATCAAGGAGGCCCAGCGCAAGCACAACCCGTCGTACCAGCCCGGCCGCACCGCGCGCAGGGACCTCATCCTGCCGGGCGGCTACAAGGTGCCCAAGGACAGGGTCGTCATCGCCGCCATGCACCACCTGGCCAACAACCCCAAGCTGTGGCACGACCCGGCCCGCTTCGATCCCGACCGCTGGGGCCGGCCCGAGACCGAGAAGCTGCCCAAGGGGCAGTTCATGCCCTTCGCCATGGGCCAGCGCATGTGCATCGGATTCAACTTTGCCCTGCAGGAGATCAAGATCTTCCTGCCGAAGCTGGTGTGGCACTGCAAGTGGATCAAGGAGGGCGACTCGACCGTCGACTACGATCCCATGTTCGCCCTGATCAGGCCCGTGAACTTGTACTGTAGGGCAGTGAAGAGGGTGAAGTGGCCCCCCAAGTCCGAGTGACCAATGCCAAGAGACAGTTTGCTACCTACCTATTGACTCTCTCATCATTGTTACACGGGTCAGAATGGACAGATACCGCATATATCCTAGTCTTCCCGCCGTAGTTTGAGGGTGTCGCCGCTTGTAACATTTCATTATCACACGTTAATCTAGACGTCAGCAATTGCCAAACTCGTGAGTGGGTCGGTGCTCCTGCCGCTTTAACCTGTGCCACCCTGTGCGGACCTGTGCGATGGGTGTCCAGGGCACGTCGCATATGAGCTGTGTCTTCTAAAAACGCGTATAAGTACCCTACGTATAGGTATGGCTGAGGAGATGCGAGAGTCCTCGACCAGCAGGGGGACATCCTGTTTAGTAAAGTTATAAATAGGCGGCTGATACGAAGCTCGGCAGGTTACATGGCCTCATGCCTCGAAAGACGACGGTTGGGGATGTTGGCACGCTGCTGGCTGGGTCGAGGGCGCCCTTCATTCTTCGTACTCCCTTCCTAGAAGCCGACCCCTTAGCAATACCAATGGGCAAATCTCAGCTACCCCAAATTCTATTCTGCCTTCAGGTGATTTCCACCCCTGAAAGGCATCTACATATTGTATCACACTTCAGCGGCCTATCGCGCATTGATGCGGCAGGAAATATGTTCTGTCCTTCGGCGCATGCGCTAAATTGAGCATGCAGAGCGAGTCGATTGGCTACGAGGCTCGGGTGGCGTTTTGGTTAGCCCTACTTCAAAGAAGTCGAACCTGCCGGCGCCAGGGATACTACTCTGCAACCCTTCCATCATTTGTAACTGCGACCATATCCTTCGGAAGCTTGTGATCAAATCTTCGAGTGGATACCCCAGGCACCGGAAGCTTGCACCCTCTACGAGCAAAGGAGCGTAGGCACATATCACCGTGCGGCAGCGATGGACTACGCTCAGCCTTCTCCCCTGGGTGCCGACTCGGACCCTCTAGCTCAACACGACCCACCGATATCAGCACCTGAGGGGCTTGACAGCGGTGGAGATGGTCAGGCAAGTACATAGTAGAACCTGCTGTTCGTTCTTCGTCTTCTTCTGGTGCTGACAGCTTTTGCCGCTGAGCAGCTCCCGGAGACTGCGAACGACGCGGGCTCTCCCACGCACACCTCGACTCTTCAGGGAAGCGGCGATCTCGAAGCTCCTTTAATCTACAGGGGCGATAGGACTGGATTCCGGACAGCGATCGACGACGCCATCGAGACGGCTCAGACAGTCGTGAAACACACCCCTCTCGATCACCAGTATCGACCTGAACGGCTTCACAACCTGGCTCTTCAACTGGGGCAGAGATATATGGAGTATGGTGCCGATGAAGACCTCCAGGATGCCTTAAGCCTCGCACGCGAGGCAGTCAGGTTGACGTCCACGGCGTCGAACTATCCGAATCGGGCGAATATTTTGAATCACTTGGGGGTCTGCCTCGCAGAGAGCTATCAACGCTGGAATTCGCTGGCGGACCTTGAAATGGCAATTCAAGTCGCCAAAGAGGCTTGCCAGACGTGGATTCCAGCCCACTTATGGCCGTCTCATCATCCCATGATCCAATACAATCTTGCAGTCGCGCAGGGGCATAGATATGCCAGACTGGGAAAGGCCAAAGACCTGGACGATGCCATACGAGCCGCTAATAAAGCTGTCCAGGAAGCGGCACCTGACGATCCTGAACGACCCATCTACATAAACCACCTCGGAATACGCCTCGGAGACCGACATCTTAGCACAGGCTCTCTAGCCGATATCGACGAGGCCATTCGACTTGTCAAGGATGCCATCAAACTGCTCCCGGAAGAACACCCGCTCCATCCCATATTTTCAGACCACCTTGGAATCCGACTCGGCGATAGGTTTCTGAGAAAGGGAGAGATGAGAGATCTAGAGTCCTCCATCGAAGCGGCGAAACGGGCCGTTGGCCTTATCCCATTGCAACACCCGGAGCGCGCGGGGATGCTGCACAATCTCGCCATCCGGCTCGGCAACAGGTGGACAAAGAAGAATAGAGATGAGGACCTCGATGGAGCCATATCGGCATTTCAGGAAGTCATCGAGAGGACACCTCTTGGCCACGCTCGCCGCCAGGGTCTGCTCCACAATCTTAGCAGCAGACTGGGAGAAAAATATGCGCAGACTGGACAGCTCGTCGATCTGGAGCTCGCGATCAAGGTTGGACGGCAAGCTCTGGACTGCACGCCGGCCGATCACCCAGGCAGACCTGCCTTGATCCACAATCTTGCGGGCAACCTCGGCAGGCGGCATGAATACACAGGACACCCAAAGGACCTGGAAGAGGCGATCTCAAGTCTACAAGAGGCTGTTGATCATGGCTCGCCGGCTAGAGACAGGAATCGGAGTTTGAGCACCCTTGCCGGGCTGCTATTCCAGCGGTTCCGACTTGTCTGGGCGATGAAGGACCTCGAAGATGCCATACGGCTCGCGCGAGAGGCCATTAATATCACAGAACCTGGGCATCCTTTGCGGGGAGTGTATTTGCACAATATTGCCCAATACTTTGACGACAAATTCTCCAGGACTCGAGCTCGCGTAGACCTCAAAGAGGGTATCCAATGCGCACGAGAAGCTGTGGATGCCTTCGCAGAAGATCATCTCCAGAAGGGCAGTGCTCTTCACACCCTGGGCACGTTGTATGCGGCGAAGTTTGCAATGGATCGAGAGCTCCCCGACCTCGAAGCAGCCATCGAGGCGACGGAGCGTGCGACAGACCCGACACCATCGGATCACAGAGCCATATTTTACATCAACACTGGCCTAGCCTTCCTGCTAGGCGAGAGGTTTGAAGTATCGAACGACATCAAAGACATCGACAAGGCGATTCAGCTCGCACAGGCTGCCGTTACGCAGTCGCCCGCCGGCCAAGACCGCGCCTTAGCACTCAACTATCTCGCAAATCTCCAAGGAAGGAGATACGCCGCTAAGAAGAAACAGCCAGATCTCGAAGCCGCCATAGCGAACCACCGAGAAGCCATGGAGCAGGCCAGCGCGCTGACTCTCAGCAGAATCGAGGCGGCGCGCGAAACTCTTTTCTATTGCGTCCAGGCCTCGGACTGGCAGGCGGCGTACGAAGCTTCCAGCTACGGCATCCAGCTTGTACCTCTGTTGACACCACAAGTACTGGAGAACTCGGACAAGCAGTACTTGATGGGCCAATTCGTGGCGTTTGCGTCCGACGCCGCCGCCGCTGCCTTGCAGGCCGAGAAGAGTGCTCTTGCCGCGCTCAGACTCCTCGAGATCGGACGCGGCGTCCTGGCGACCACTCTGCAGGAGATGCGCGCCGATGTGGTTGAGCTGAAGGCGGAGCACAAAGACTTGGCAAGCCGGTTCATCAATCTGCAGACTCTGCTTGACAGTCCACTGAGCTCCCCTCTCCTTTCTCAGGATGAGGACGACAGCCGCTCGACATGGCAAGCCAGCGCGAGTCGACGGCACGCGGCCAGCAAGAATCTAGGCGAGCTCTTGGACGAAATTCGCGCCAAGCCGGGGCACGAGAACTTTCTCCTGCCTCCCACGGAGAAGGATCTTTTCTCTGCAGCGGAGCGTGGCCCGGTAGTCGTCGTCAACGTCAGTCAGCACCGCTCCGACGCCATCATCATCCAGACGGATCGGATTTGGTCCATCTCGCTGCCGTTTCTTAGGAGGGAGGTCCTCGAGAAAAAGGCTCTCAAGGACACCTAGGGCGGCCCGAGGTCCTTGAGTGGCTGTGGGAAGTCCTCTCACAACCAGTTCTCGAAGCACTGGGGTTCCTGAACACCCCATCCGATGATGCGTGGCCGCATGTGTGGTGGGTGCCAACAGGACCGCTGACCAAGTTCCCGCTCCACGCGGCAGGTTATCATGACGGGAGATCCTCCAACACTGTAGTCGACCGAGTCATCTCGTCCTACAGCTCCTCTGTCAAGGCCATCCTCTTCAACCGCCGCCGCCGCGAGACAGTCCCCACTTCCTCGACAGTGAGCTTGAAGCCCCAGCCCAAAGCCCTCCTCGTCGCCATGCCCACCACCCCCGAACAATCCCCCCTCTCCTTCGCCGCCGAGGAGGTACACATCCTCCACGCCATCTGCGCCTCTGTGGGCCTGAAGCCCGTCACGCCTCGGCGTCGCAAGGCCGACGTGCTCCCCCACCTGGCCCAATGCCACATCTTTCACTTTTCCGGCCACGGGCGCTCTTCACGCCTCGACCCGGCGCAGAGCGCCCTGCTCCTCGAAGACTGGCGGCGCGACCGCCTCACCGTAGCCTCGCTTCTGGCGCTGAACCTCGCCTCTGCGGCAAACCGCCAGCCGTTCCTGGCCTACCTGTCCGCGTGTAGCACGGGGCAGGTGAAAGACGGTAAGGCCTGGGACGAGAGCATCCATCTGGTGGGCGCGTGCCAGCTAGCGGGATTCCGTCACGTGGTGGGGACGCTGTGGGAGGTGGATGACGAGCTGTGCGTGGACATGGCGAGGGGGGTGTACGAGACAATGCGGGACAGGGGGATGACGGACGAGGCGGTGGGGTTGGGCCTGCATCGGGCGGCGAGGCAGGCGCGGGATCGGTGGGTGGCGTCATCGGGGATGGCGAGGCGTGGGGGAGATGTGCCAGCTGAGGGAGGAAGGCTACATGAGCTGGGTGAGGGGGTGTCGAGTCTAGAGCTGGCAGGTTCACGTGGAGAGGCAGGGTCGTCGCGGAACATCTCGGCCCTTGAGGGGGACGAGGCGAGGCTATACTGGGTTCCTTACGTTCACTTTGGAGTATGAATTCCCTATACGTGTGTAGATACTACCCAACTCTCCTATACGGGCACCTACTCATTTGGATCGTATGTGGTTTCAACATGGAAGTTGAGTGCTACCCAATCGCCCGAACCCTCATCCACATCCTCATCCGTCTCGGAATCAGGAGTCTGCCGACACTCATCATTGTCCAGAAGCCTTCCCACCTGGGGCATCTCAAAGGCGTCGAAGCTGGTTGGCCGCCGTGTGATGAAGACCTTTAGGATGTCGTGGCATTTTCGAGACGCGCGCCTCAGCTCCAGCGGCACAGACATGGTGGCCCCCTTTCGAAATTCTCCAGACTGGCCCTCGGCGAGATCTCTAGCAGGGATGCAATCGTATATGCCGCTAATCAGGTTGGATACTTCGTATGAGGGATTCAGGTTGAGTATAGATAAGTAGATGGCCGAGTTGCCCCTGTTCTGCAGATGCACAAAAGCGGTTGACCCGTCGGGGACCTGAAGCGTCTGACCTGGGGTGGCTACCTCTCCGGAGTTTGCCAACAGCGTCACGGTGAAAGTTTCTCGAAACGAGGACGAAACCATCCTGTTTGTGAACTGCTCCAGAAACTTGAAGCGGGTCAAGTGTTGAACTATCTCCAAGATACGTTCGGAAGCCTCACTGTTGTCCGTCGGTGGCATGGAAAGACCCGTGACCGTGTTGCTGGACTCGTCCTGTATTTCATAATCTCCCCGGACGTTTCGGGTGATGCGATACGCAAATGCGCCGCTGGAATCGTCTTTGACATGTATGGCGAGGGAGGGGTAGCGTCCAATGGCCATGGCCCATCGTTCCTGGAGGGCAAGTTCAACTGAAAGTCGAATCGGGAACTGTCGCAGCGATAGCCATGTCGTTTGCTTCGCTATTCGATCCGTGAGGAAGGATCTCCGATCTTGCCCCTGGTCGACCATTTCCAGCTCCGATGTCAAAGGCTCGACATTGACGGCATGAACTAACACCGGAAGTTCCTCGGCAAAGCTAGCACCATCCTCGTCGAACGCCCTGGTCGAAGGGATGAGGCAGAATCGATCCCCCTTGCATACACCGTGAGCCAACCCAGCGAGAAGCAAGACCCCAGATCGCCTGGTATTTCCCACCGCAATCGATCGAGAGATGCCCCTACCGGGCACTGGCGGCCCAAAGAACTGAAAGGCGCCGTTTCCGTAGAGAAAGGGGTTTTGCTTGGGGCAAGACTCTTGGAATTTGAAGAGCAAGTGGCGGTATATGTCGCGAATCGTCGCTGTCCGCTTGACTCGGCTCAAGTTGCGCACCGTGCGGAGGAGTAGATACGAGAGAGCGCCGTGTCTCTCGCCACCATCAAGCTCGATCTCCCCTGCTACTTCGTGCGGGCCGCATGCGGCTAGTATGGTGTACCCGTCGGGACGGATAACCCAGCTCGGCATCGTAGTGGCATTCCGAGATGCAGGCTGAGCTGCCCCTGCGTGTTCCAGGTGCACTGCCAGGTGCTCGTACGCTGCGTCGATTTCGGGGTCGTATTCGAGATATCGAGATGAGCGGGTGCGGTCATCCTGATCGGAGGTTCCGCCGTCTTCGTCCTCCTCCACGCCGCCGTCGCGGCGTGAAAACGCAGCAGAAAAACAACAGTCTAGGACAAGGGTGACAACCACACCCTTTGCCACCAGAGCTTTCACCAGATGTGCCAACTCCAAGCCACGTAGATACCTAACCTTCTCGCCGTTTTCCCCTTCAATCACGGCAAGTCCCACGTCCCCTACACACGCGTATCGGCTTGTCGGAAGATTCGAAGGCCGTACCCTGAATCCGTGACCGGAATAGAGAATATATACGAAATCTCCGTACGTAGAGTTGACGGTAACGTCTCTGATGCTAGCTGTTACGTTGGTGTATGTCGGCCAGGATGAGGGGTCTTCCAAGAGACGAATTGAGTTTGACCCCTCCCCTGGCGTCGCAGTGAACAGCTTTATGTTGATGGAATCGGGTAAGCTTTCGAGATGCTTTTTCCATTCTTTGACGTCCCGGACGCAGCCCCGCAGCGGCTTATCCACGTAGTGGTTGATGCCAATCAGAATGGCGTGGCGTCTTGCCCCTCGTTCCCGAGCTGTGTCCATTATGAGAACCGGCTGAGGGTAAGCGTCGGACTGAGTGAGCGTGCGAGTAGACGACGGAGTGATGTCAGAGCCAAAGACCGAAACGACCCGGTCACAGGCGGTTATTTCGATTCGATATTTATCGCGAGCAGAATTGTGCAATTCGCACGAGGTTAGCCCCGGGCGCTAGTACGCCTCACTTCACTCGCCCATCCGGAACACAGTCGCAGGCTGCTCGTGTCTAGTGAGCCGTCTTCTCCCACCCCTCCCGTCCTCTCCCTCGAGCGATTTGCTTCCCCGGGATGTTCGGATCAGGTTCGCAGTCCGCCGTCCTGTCCCTCAGCTAGCTCTCACCAGGCGCTTCTCTTTAAACTGCCTATAGTTCTGGACTGGGGTGCCATCTTCCTCACAGAGAGTATAGACCTTTGGAGACGGTACTGTAGCAACAAAGTACGGCCCCTCTTGAGTCGTTCCATCGGGGCTACGCAGATAAACCTCATCCCCTATTGCGAACTGGCTCTCCTAAACACCATCACATCAGCCAGACGATCGACCATTCCTCGGGTCAAGCGGCCCGGGAGGAGGCATGCCTACATTGTATTTGGTAATGATGGGCTTTTCGCCTTCCTTTCCGGCGGACCTAAAGTTTGGACTGTACAGGCACCCATTAGCATGCGGTCTAATCATCGTCTTTCCCGGGGCCACGATGAGGGCGGACCCCGGAGGCACAGAGAAATGCCTACTCTTCGGAAGAGTCCGTGCCTTGAGGTTTACAGTGTACTGGTAATCAATTGAGAAAAGGCGAAAGTTGCTGACGAGTCGCTTGTCCCGGGACGACGTGGGTTGCAGAGGGAAGGGGTAGGGGGGCTATGTCGAGCGGGAACTTTTGCCCGACCCAATCTTCGAGGAAGACGGAGGAAGTAGAAATAGTGGGCCGCCACACGTGGTCGCATTTTCGCGCAACGAGGCAACAGCCGAGACACACCGGATGGGCACGGTCGAGGCAGTCGGCACCGCCGCACCAGTTCACCAACCAGATGCACCTCAACCATTGATGCATTGTTAGCGCCGCCCGTTATTGGGAACTCGTCCCGCCCGGCACCCACCACACTAGCTGGCGAGCCGCTCAAACGTCGTTCATCAGGTGGAAGTGGATCCGTGTGGCCGCCTGCTCGGGCGTCTTGAGGCTCAGCGTGTCCGTTGGGCCAAAAACCCCCGACCCTAAACTGAGGGCTAGGCTACGGGTCCAACAGGCATGCCTTCGTACCGCCACCTGCTACGTAGGTGCCGATATGTGGGCGAGTTTCCCCCGAATTTCAGCTTCATGTTCCGTTGTTCGAATTCCATCTGAGATTCAGGCAAATAGGCCAACATGCATGATCCCCGAAGCATCTCCTGTGCCTCGCCGGTGGGTTGACATGATTCAGGAGATGTGGGACAATCTGTACTGCTTCCTTACTCCCTCCGGAAGAGAAACACGCCCCGGGATGATATTGAGGAGGCTGGTGCTGGCAGTGAGGCTTCCACAGAATGCCGGCAAAGTGCGACTTCCATCCTCCCTTGTTCAGGATTACGCTGCAAGCCGGCGGTGCTGTAACCTGCTGCTGATTGATATTGCAGTTGAGTCATATCGTCAAGGATACCCTCGGTTCTCTGCTCTAATCGGCTCCCATGAGTCGTTTCATGCCTGCCGGAGATTCTCCAGCCTCCGCGCCCGCCTTCTGTTGCAGAAGCAAGACGCGCTCTCCCTGCTCGAGAAGAAACTCGATGCCGTCGACGAAGCGGAGCAGCACCCGTTCTACCTGTCCAAGACTCGCTTGGACGGCAGCCAAGAACGCGGTGAGATTTTAACGGAAATTGATCAACGCATGGCCGACTACGGTATGTAAGCACATACCTACAGGCAACGTTGAGGTATCCAGCATGGCTCCAGGTGGCGAGGTATTAATGGAATGGCTGTTCAGACTCTTTCATTGAACGAACATCTCGAATTCTCAACCGAAAACTTGCTTCCACTCAAGCTAGGACGAACCTTCAGAACTGGCTTAACGGCAACGCCTGCATAGCCACAGAGGAGACAAAATATCTAGATTATGACCGAGAACTCGTCGACCTCAGTGGCCCCAGTGACACAATGGCGGTACAGCTCGAGGAATGGGTGGAGAGGAACCTCATCTATTTCTTCAGGGGCATTCGGAAGGTATTTCATGAAAACCTTCTCAGTTTCAACTGCGTCTATGTGCTCACGAGGAACCGTCGCAACAGAGAGACGGGTTCAACACTTCATCTGACGCGCACGTGCATATCTACACGGGTCAACTCATACGCCGCATCGCTCGCATGACCTTGGGGGCACTCATCACGCTTCTCCTACTTACTCCGGTCCTCGTCTGCAACGCTGTACAGGATCCCACCGCTCGGATCATCGTAATAGTGGCGTCCAATATCGTCATACAGACGGTGCTCTCTGGCATCGCAAAGTCGCGGACAATAGAGTTGTTCGTGGCAGGCGCAACGTACGAAGACTTCCACCAATCTGCGACTGACGAAAAACTTGCTTACTGTCTCTTAATGCAGATACTCGACCCTGTTGATTGTATTTCTCTCTGGCACACGGACGAATTAGGACACGAATACCTAGGATAGGAAGGAGGTTGGGTTCGCTCCTCGGCCTGTTGCACTGATCGCTTGGCGAGCAGCTCGTGCGGCGTGATAGGGAAAGCCGTCAAGATTAACGTGTGTTACACCGGTAGTTCCAAGTCGTCAACTACTAAGCATTGTCGACAATCGATCTTCCTTGTCTATACTTGCACACCACCAGCAGTGATTGTCAACCTCCAGCTGCACCCCCTGTGCTGGTAGGTATGTGAAGCTGCACCTCAGGCAACATCGCCCGTGGTGAACAACTCCAGGTTGGTGCGGTCCGCATTTACTCCCATCGCTTCCAACTTCCTTTTGGTATCTGTCATGAAGGAATCTCTCATCATTGCTACATGGGTCAGAATGGACAGATACCGCATGACGTTATATTATAGTCTTCCCGCCGCAGTTTGAGGGTGTCGCCGCTTGTACCAAACACCGTCGGCTTCTTTAAACCCTCTCCTTGAGGAAACGGTGCGATGTAAAACACCATGAACCACCCATCACCGTTCATGGAGTCGCCCTTTGTAAAAACCTTGATCTGCGTGATGGTCTTGAGGCCGAGTTGCCGTTTGTGCGTCTAGAGGAGATACTTAGGCGACACCGACGCCGTTGGGCGTTCCGAGCAAGGCCTGTTGCCGTCATCCCAAAGACACTCACACGCGCTTCCCCCCTCCGGACGTCCGAGACACCAACCTTGACCTCTTCCTGTTCCGGGAGGAAACCGAGGCCGGGATACCGGGCCTTGGTCTTCTCCTCTATGCCATTTGCCTGTCTGAGCCAAGACGAAGATTCTTCACATTCATTGACGTCGCTTGGAGACCGGGTTGTTATCATCGACGAGGAGGCAACAAAGGGGCAAGGGGTGCGGCTCTCCGGGGTGTGGGTTCTCCCAAACGGGTTCTCGTTGCTTGTTTCTTCTTAGCGAGCGGCTGCCGAGTCCCAATATCTCCTCCACCCGGTGGTGGCTTCTACCACACCACAGACCCGTAAGGATTCGTCCCTACCCTAGATAGTACCTCTAAACCTTGCCTAGATGCGGCCGCACGACCGACGGGCAAGCCCCGCGCGAATCTTGCTAGGCATATCAAAGGTCGCCATCGTCCCCGTCCGGGAGCACGCAGTAAAAGTGGTCCGACTGATAGCGCATCAGTTCCGCCTCCGTCCGCTTATACTGCACAACAAGCTCCTGCAACCGAGGTGACGCTGCGATGACGTCGCGCCACTGCCGACATACCAGTGGCGCGGAGCGGAGCAGCGCCGCGTTGTCGAGGTGCACGAGGACTAGCTCCAGCAACTCCGGGCTCGTGAGCACATGTCGGCGCGCGGCACGACGATGGACGCGGGCCCAAACGTTTAGGCGCGTGGAGGGAGGTCGAGGGGGGAGGGTAAGGTGGGGTGCCATGGCTGGGACGGACGGTTGTGGGGGATCGCAAGGTTTCTGCTCACGTAGAGAATCGACTGACAGTTCCGGCTTTGGTTGCCTCACTCCGGCAGGAGTCTGTAGAAGCGGACAAGAGGGGTGGTTTTCTCGTCAGCCCGAAGCAAAAGTTGGACAGACGAGCTCGTCATCAGCTTTCGACAAGGTGTGGCGCTATCCGTTCGGAAGGCAGCAGCCGTCATTACGGCTGCCTGAGGGGTCACCCAGCCAATGAGACAGCACGTCAAGTTCTGGACAGGTCCCCATCGCATAGGATATTTGCATCTGTGTCAGAGGGGGCGAAGAGAGGAAGAAAGGAAGAAGATATCTTGCAAGTCTCAAGCTATGGCTGGCATCCGGGGGTCCCAGCTAATATAGCCTGCGAGACCGGCCCGTTGCCATGCATGTAGACTACGGGTACATGCATCAATCAATCGAGGAGGTCGGGCCGGGTCGACCCGAACCCGGGGTCTTCCGACAGATAGTCAACTTCCAGCTGCACCCCCTGTGCTGGTTGCTACAGTACACTATGTAAAGCTGCACCTCAGGCCACATCGCCCGTGGTGAACAACTCCAGGTTGATGCGGTCCGCACCCACTCCCATCGCTTCCAACTTCCTCTTGGTATCTGTCATGAAGGACTCTGGACCGCAGATGAAGTATTCTGCCTTGGCGTTGCTCGCAAAGAGGTCCTTCTCCCGGTCTAACTGACTCAGATCCATGCGCGAACCTCCGTGGTCGAAATCGGCGTCGGGTTGGTCGTCTGCGCCCAAATTGCGTAGCCATATGTGGGATGAAATCTGACCAGGGTGGGCTTGTTTGAGTTGTCCTACGGTCCCCGCGAAGGGCAGCCGTGCCTTCGTCCTGGCCGCCTGAAGCCAGGAGATGGGTCGGCTCGTCGCGCCAGGTCGGAGCGCGCTCTCGAGAATGGAAAGGTTCGGAGTAGCCCCCACACCGGTCGAGAGGAGGACCAGCGGCACGCCGGCCTTTGTTGGGTCGACCGGGTCGACAAAGTACTCCCCTTGAGGGTGCGTCAGTTCGACCTCGTCCCCGACCAGGTAGCAGTCGTAGAGCAGGTTGGAGATGGACCCGGTGCCGCCGTTCTCGAGGTATTCGCCCTCTTGGACCTCCCGTTTGATGCTGATGCGGTAGTAGTCCCCCTCCACCCTCGGCGCCGTGCTCAGGCTGTACTGGCGGCTCTGCCGGACGCCCAGCCGCGACAGATACACCTGCACGCTGACGTACTGACCGGGGAGGTACGCCGGCAACTTGGCGCCGTCCACGGGCACGAGATAGAAGCTGGTTATGTCCTCAGATTCGGCCTCGCGGCGCGCGACGCGGAACTTGCGCCACCCCAGCCAAGTCTCGTGCGCCTGGTACAGGGCGGCCTCGCGGTTCGTCAGCACGGCCGCCAGCATGCCGTAGGCGGCGGTCCAGGCGTCGACGATCTCGGGGGTGGCGGCGTCGCCGAGCACGGCGGCGATGGCGCCCAGCAGGTGCTCGCCCACGATGGCGTACTGGGCGGGCTGGACGTCGAGGGAGACGTGCTTGTGGGCGATGCGCTCGACGGCGTGGCGCAGCGCGGCCAGGTCGTCGATGTGGGCGGCGTAGGCGAGCACCGACGCCGCCAGCGCCAGCGGCTGGCGCCCGTTGGCCTGCGAGTTGAGGTTGAAGATGTTACGCAGCTCCGGGTGGGCGGCCAGCATGTTTTGGTAAAACAGCTTGGTGATGGTGCCGCCGTGTTCTTGGAGGGCCGGCACTGTGGCCTTGACGATGGCGACTTGGGCGGGCGTCAAGGGCGAGGGGGCAGCCGGGACGCGTGATTCGGCGGACCGGAGGGTGGCCGGTTTGGGTTCCAACGTTGCTGTCGCCATGGCTATAGAAGAAGCTCCGCTGTGGACAGAGCGGATGGTGATGGGGCTGCTCTTGAGAAAAAGGGGGCTCAGGGGTATGCACAGGACGCGGGAGGTCACTGGAAGTAGACGATTCATCGTTTTCGCTTGCTGCCTCCATCTCGTGGGCTGGAGCCTCTTTTATGAGCCCAAAAGTACGTTATCTTGATATTAGCATTCCGCATTCCATTCCGCAAGAGCGGATGTTTTCGGATTCTGGCCGGCGTTTGACTTCACTATCGTCGTACGACTCCGAGTCCACTCGGAGCTTGTGCACCTCCGCGGAGCTCTAAAGGGTCAGTTCTAGGCGATTTCGTCAGGTGACCCTGGCGGGGAACTGAAATTCTTAGCAACTGCAACAAGGATATATTGGCTGTACCTCGTACTGGATTTGGGATCAATAGATTGTTCGAGTGAGCTGAGAATCAGGACATGGTATCCGGAGATGCGGGAAATTTGGCGCCTCCGCGTGCAGCGGCCGCCGCGGAGAACCTCGACTTGCCCGTCCCGCAAGCAGCGCCGGCCCGAGCGAGGGCGTTTAGGTGGCCGGAGGTGTCCGCCATGCCGGGCCCTTCGATAAAGGAAATCGGAAGCTGCGATTGGTTTTTCGTCGGCCCTGCCATCGGGCCACGGACTCCATCCGACGGCCCCGGTGCCTCGGCCGGAGATGCGCCGGCGGAGTGCTTGACCGAGTTCGGCGCCCCGTCCCCGCACGATAATCCCTGATGGCGTCCTACCACCGTCACTCCGACCAAGAGCGTGACGGTTGGCACTTGGAAGGTCGAAACACGCCCGCGAGAGCTGGGAAACATGTCTCCGGCGCAGAAAAACATCCTCATCACCGGCGCCTCCGGGCTCGTCGGCCCTCTCCTCGCGGCCCGGCTGCTCGACGACCCGCAGTACCGGGTTTTCATGACCGACATCGTGCCGCCGACTATCCCGGACGGCGTCGAGCACCCGGAGAACGTGACCTGCGTCGCGGCGGATCTTTGCCATCAGAAGAGCATCGACGAACTCCTGCAGGCGGCGCAGCCCTTGTCCGCCGCCTTCTTGTTCCACGGTATCATGTCGGCCGGCTCCGAGGCCAACCCGGATCTCGCGTTGCGCGTCAATCTGGACGCCACCCGGGCGCTGCTTCTCAGCCTAGCCCAGACGAATCGCGGTGTTCGGGTTGTCTTCGCGTCCTCGAACGCAGTATACGGACCGCCCCTGCCTGAACTCGTCACCGACGCGACGACGCCGACGCCGACGGGCGTGTACGGGACGTGCAAATACATGGTCGAGCTCCTCGTCAACGACTTAACTCGGAGAGGCGGCATCGACGGATTCTCAGTTCGCTTCCCCTCCGTATCGATCCGGCCGGGGAAGCCTACAGCAGCGGCCAGCTCGTTTCTGTCGGGAATCATCAGAGAGCCCATGAACGGACTAGAGTGCATTGTCCCCCTCAAGGACCGGGGCTTCCAAACGCCACTCTGCAGCCCGAGGGTGTGCGTCGAGAACCTCCTGAGGGTGTTGGCCTGGAAGTCAGAAGTACTGCCGGCGCACATACGGAGCGTGAACTTCCCGGGTATCGTCGTCAGCGTCCAGGAGTTGATGGACGCACTGGCCAAGATCGGGGGCGAGGATAAGCTTGGACTGATTAGAGAGGAGCCGGACGAGGTCTCGGAGAAATTGCTGAGAAGCTGGGCCTGCCATGTTGACTACTCGACACCCCTACGACTCGGCTTGGAGCTGGACGAGAGTGCCGAGCAGCTTGTCCAAGAATATGTGGACAGCTTGAAACGGTAAGGTAGTCGGAGACGCAGCCGAGACGGGAGGAAGGGGAATTCAGATGGACGCCGCGGATTCCCCGGGGTTGCGTGCAATCCCTCGGAGCAGCGAGCGTGGGTGTGTCACGCAGGAGGAGCATGCTCCAGGTGCATCGAGACCCAGACCGGGCCAAACTGGCGAGGTATGGATGCATTTGCATTGCGGGACGGGGTAACAGATTGACCAACGGCCAGTCAAACCCTTACGACTTTCGCTACCCTGTGGTTTCGGGGGGATTGATGGTCTGCGGGCGCACCCCCGACATTTTCACTAGAGCTTCATACCGGTGGCTCGGTGGGTACTCGAGGTCGTGAAGGCGAGGGTCTGACTGGGGCAGGTCGCTGGGGGGTTCACTGCCGCCCGGGGCAAAAAAACTTGAGCAAGCCCGCCGCGTTGGGCGAGTGGTCGATTTTAGCGTCCCGGCACGCATACTGTACTGTAGCTATGTTGGAGGACCGTTGCTGCAAGCTACTGTATCGCAATCAAGAGACAACTTCGATACTAGTAGTTTGGATCAACTGTATCCCGACTCCACGTGCACGGCGAACGGCGAGGGTGATCTGGGCGCGAGAAGATTGCGATAGTGGACTGCGAGAACTGAAATGGGACAACGTTCGAGTGAGTCCCCACGAGTCCAGGGAACCTGGACACTCTCGCTCGATCCGCGACGGAAACACGGAGCGGGAAAACAATCGGCCACAGCTCGTTGCGCGAGGGCGGCGGCGGGCGCAGGGATCCGGAGCCCCACACAAGAACACAACCTCTCGCCGGGGCCCCACGCTCCCACGTCACCCGGCACCAATATCGAGCAAGACCTTTTTTGCGCTCTTTGGCGGTATCGCGGCATCGCGACCGCAGTACTAGTACAACATGGTTCTTCAAGATTTGGGTCGCCGCATTAATGCGGCGGTGTCCGACCTCACGCGGGCACCGAACATCGACGAGAAGGTACGTCCGCGGGGTTTGCCACGGTGGCAGGACCGTCGCTAACGCCGGCCTCGTCAGGCCTTTGATTCTATGCTGAAGGAGATCGGCAATGCCCTCGTCGAAGCCGATGTCAACGTCAAACTCGTCGCGCAGCTTCGAAAGTCAATAAAGAGCACCGTCAACTTCAAGGAGCTGCCGCCAGCCGTCAACAAGAAGCGCTTGATCCAAAAGGCCGTCTTCGACGAGCTCGTCCGGCTGGTCGACCCCCACGCCGAACCCTTCAAACCCAAGAAGGGCAAGACAAACGTGATCATGTTCGTCGGCCTCCAAGGCGCGGGCAAGACGACGACGTGCACCAAACTCGCGAGACACTACCAGAGCCGGGGCTTCCGGGCCTGCCTCGTATGCGCCGATACCTTCCGAGCGGGCGCCTTCGATCAGCTCAAACAGAACGCCACCAAGGCCAAGATACCATACTACGGCTCCCTGACGGAGACGGACCCGGCCGTCGTCGCGAGGGATGGCGTGGAAAAGTTCAAGAAGGAACGGTTCGAGGTGATCATTGTGGACACTTCGGGGCGGCACAGGCAAGAGTCGGCTCTCTTCCAAGAGATGGTCGACATTCAAACAGCAGTCCATCCCGACGAGACCATCATGGTCCTCGATGCCTCCATTGGCCAGCAGGCGGAGGCGCAGGCCAAGGCGTTCAAGGAAGCCGCCGACTTCGGCGCCATCATCATCACCAAGACGGACGGGCACGCAAAGGGCGGCGGTGCTATCTCGGCCGTGGCAGCTACCCATACCCCGATTGTTTTTCTCGGAACTGGCGAACACATGCTCGATTTCGAACGGTTCGCCCCCCAGCAGTTCATCTCTAAGCTCCTCGGCATGGGCGACATTTCGGGCCTCGTGGAGCACGTCCAGAGCCTCAAGTTGGACCAAAAGGACACGATCAAGCACATCACGGAGGGCATCTTCACCATTCGCGACCTGCGCGACCAACTGCAGAACATACTGAAGATGGGACCCCTTTCCAAGATGGCCGGCATGATCCCGGGAATGAGCAACATGATGGCGGGCATGGACGACGACGAGGGCAGCATGAAGCTGAAGCGCATGGTCTACATCTGCGATTCGATGACAGACAAGGAACTCGACTCGGACGGGAAACTCCTCGTCGAACAGCCGAGCCGGATGACACGCCTGGCCCACGGCTCCGGCACCCACGTCCGCGAGGTCGAAGACCTGCTGACGCAGCAGCGCATGATGGCCGGCATGGCCAAGAAGATGGGCGGCAACATGAAGAACATGCAACGCGCGCAGTCCGCCATGGCGGGCGGCAACCGACAGCAGCAGCTCGCCGCGATGCAGAAGCGGCTGCAGAGCATGGGCGGCTCGGGGGCGGGCGGAGGCGGCGGCATGCCCGACATGTCGAGCCTGATGAAGATGCTCGGCGGCGGCGGTGGTATGCCCGGCGGTATGGACATGCAAGCCATGATGCGACAGATGGGTGGCATGGGTGGCATGGGCGGCATGGGCGGCATGGGCGGCGCCCCATCCGGCCGGGGTGGGCGGCGAGGCTGACCGCCCGCATTCGGCCCCCGTCTTGGGGCATGGCTTTTACTTCTGATCATTGCGTGGCGTTACGGAAGAACACGGCGAAGTTGGTCCCATCGCGCCCATCGGCAGCCCATCCGATGGCATTTCCGTCAGAATTCATGACAGGCAGTGGTTTAGTGATTGCGGTCACCCGAGACTGACTTGCCAGTGCCGTCACGGCGCAGGTGCTTGTCGCGATATGTACAATTGAAGATGGCAAGGTAGGTACCTAGGTATGTACAGGAATTCGGCCTGGCGAGCAAGTGCCGTCACGCAGTACCTCTACACCTTGCATGCTCGTTGCCATCCACCGACCCCTCGATGCTCTCCTGATTTTCCTACCAGTACAGATACAAGGCGACCACACCGCCGAACTAGCCGAGAAGCTTCTGGATGAACTGCAGCGCCTGGCGGCCGTACTTGTTGACGTACTGCTGGTGCGCGTTCTGGTCGTTTCCCTTGCAGCAGTACGGGTCGGGCTGGTCGCAGTACGACTGGATGATGGACGAGTTGGCAGGGGAGCAGCGGAAGCCGGCCGAACGGGCCGAGAACTAGAGTCGGAGTTAGCGCAGGTCCCTCACCTCACGGACAGAAAAGGGGGCGACAGCGCCAAGGGGTATCTGGGCGGCCGTCCCAGAGAGCCGGACGCAGGAGACAAGGCCACTTACGCCACCGCCGGCCGTGCAGGTGCCGACGTTGTAGGACAGGCCGGGCACGTTGTGCGGGTCGCCCATGAAGATGGCAGCCTTGACGGCGGCGAGCGAGGCGCCGGTGAGGGTGGCGCCGGCGCCGCCGCAGAGGGC
>Ga0247777_1000123_pt1 | contig 19102 bp, 32 predicted proteins | sample UWRJL154409C5_FD_179937 | JGI IMG/M metagenome (GOLD analysis project Ga0247777, IMG submission 179937) | Plant litter microbial communities from Arlington Agricultural Research Station in Wisconsin, United States - UWRJ-L154-409C-5 | ecosystem: Environmental > Terrestrial > Plant litter >...
TCCGAGGGGCACACTGGAAGCCGTGCCATCGCTGGAGAAGGAGCCGAAACGGCCGCCTCGCAGCGCCATTGTACAGTATCTACCCGACGGCTTCTGCGTACTGAGTACTCATGTTGTAAAAAAGAAAAAGAAGAAGAAAAAAGCTGATTGTTTGACTGCCCACGAGGGTGAGGCTACGGAGTACTGTGTACAGTAGCTTCGAAGGTAAAACGCCTCCAGGCGAGGGCAGATATGGTGGTCGTTAGCGGCCAATGAGCCGGGACACGACAATTTCGCGATATTGCCGTCGCTGGGGTTGACCAAGGAAGCCATCTTGAACCGGATTCGCGAGCGGCGAGAAGCCGACTCAAGCCCGGTCTGCAAGCTCGCTGCCGGCCATGACGCGAGCCGGGGCAGGCAGGCCTCCACGGCAGTGATCGTGGCTGGATTGGCCGGATCCATCCTCAAAAGCTCGTGTTCCAGCTCAAGCGGTTCACAAGTTGCGACGGGTTGAAGAACTCGCACGAGTAGAGAATGAACGCAGCTGGCAGCACACGCCGACGGTGGGGGGACGACGTGGAAAAGTCGGCTGCAGATGGCTGCAGACACCTGCAGCGAGTGACGATGCGCAGCATCAGTCGAACTGTCGCGTTCAGCGGGCGTGTGGGACGACGAACTGGGATGGGCAGCGAGAGGGACGGAAAAGCGACAGGGGTGACCGGGAGCTTTGGGAGGTCGGGAGGGGCGTGAGCCTACGAATCCAGGGCCACCCTGGATATTTGTTGCCCGTGGATTGCCAGTCCCTTCATACCCCCCTCGCCCGTGTCTCGACCATCCCGGGCTTCTTTCTTGCACACTAGATCCGAGCAACGCCAGGGCCGTTCCGATTTCCCTATCCTTCAGTGTTTCGCCGCGGCTTCCCCTTCGAATCCGTTCGTTACTTGTTCAAGTCCGGCAGTGAGCACGGTGAAGAAGAAGAAGAAGCCAGGGGAAGCAGAAAAAACAAGCCGAGACAATCTCATACCAACCACCCGGCGCCGGCCAGTCCGACAGCGACGATACCCCAACTCGGCCGAGTTTGGTTCAAGCAGAGCAGAGCGGAGCAGCGAGAGAGCAATTTGAAGAGAAAAGGTGGGCGCTGTTTCCTTCCCCTTCTCTGTCCCCATCGACGTGTCGCCGCCGCCACCGCCGCCTGCTGTCCCTTCGAACCGCGAGCGCACGGCGACTGCTCCCAGTCCGTCAACCCGACCGCCACTTCCCAGGGCCAATTGCCATCCAAACGACATCCTTCCGCTTCAACCCCCCATACTGCCAATTCCAGGCCTGTGAGGGGGGTAAGACGGCTCCGAGTTCCAGAAAGTCAAGGCAATAACGAGGTCGTCGGTCGGCCGGTGCTGGTCGGCGGATGCTGCTGCCGCGGTCCAACAAACCAACTCTCGCACCCCGGCCAGCCTCTTATCCACGTCGATATCGGTCCTCACTCCGTCCTCTCCAAACCATCAGCTCGAAATCAGCATTTGTTTCTTCAGACCCAGGCGGCCGCTCACGTACAACTACTACTGCGACGCGTCTGTCGCCGCCGATCCCCATCATCCACGCCCTCTCTCGATCCATCCTCCCTCGCTCGTGTCCCCGTCGACGCTCAATTGAACACCAACCGCAAGCCTTCGGCCTGCTAACCATCTTCTAGCTTCTCAAGATGGTCGCCAAACACATCCTCCCTGCCCTCGCGGCAGCGGTCGGCTTAGTCTCCGGTAAGTCAGTCGCAAGGCGTCACTCTCGGCTCCTCCCCTCCGCAAGACGACTCTCTTAACGCCATCTCCCTCACAGCGCAAGGCAACCCATGCACCCAGGCCGAAATCAACATCAACTCGCAAGCCGATATCACCAACCTGGGCACCTGCAGGACACTTAAGGGCAAGGTCACCATCGGCACCCGGACCGACTCGATCCTCAACCTGGGCCAGGGCATCCAGGCCATCGACGGCGACCTGACGCTGGTCAACAATGGCGGCGTTACTTCGTTCTCGGCCTCGGGTCTCAACAGCATCTCGGGAGAGTTCCACCTGCAGAACCTGACGGCTCTGTCGACGCTCAGCTTCCCCGCCCTCACCACAGTCGGCAAGGTCAACTTCGTTTCGCTGACCGCCTTGGACTCTCTGACCTTCACGTCGGGCATCCGGACCGCCCGGGACGTCGTTGTCAGCGACACGTTCCTGAGCAGTCTCGAGGGCCTTAACATGGTGTCGGTGGCCTCGATGGACATCAACAACAACCGCCGCCTGGTCAAGTACGAGTCGCGGCTCGGAAACCTTACCGACAACCTCAACATCAACGCCAACGGTCTGAACCTCCAGGTCAGCTTCCCCACCCTCGTCTGGATCGCCAACATGACCATCTCCAACGTGTCGACGTTTGACGCCCCCGCCCTCCGCGTGGTCAACGGCTCCATGCGCTTCGACTCCAACTTCTTCCAAACGTTCCTGGCTCCTAACTTGACCTCGACGACCTCGGGTGACGTCTCGTTCGTCAGCAACCCCAGGCTGACCAACATCACACTGCCTTCGCTCGAGACGGTGGGCGGAGGTTTCCTCATCGCCAACAACACGGCACTGCAAAAGATTGACGGCTTCCCCAAGCTCAAGTCTGTGGGCGGTGCCGTGAAGCTTAGGGGCAGCTTCACCAGGTACGGCTTTCCAATCACCCCTCGACGACACCGCAGCGCGCTGACCGTGACCCCTCAGTATCGCATTCCCGGCTCTGGCGGACGTCAAAGGCGCTTTCGACGCCGTCTCGACCAGCGACATCAAGACTTCGTGCGACAATTTCAACAAGCTCGCACCCGGGACCCAGGGCGGCGGCGGCCAGATCCAGGGCGAGTTCAGCTGCCAGAGCAACAATGCCAATGCCAACCAAGATACCGGCTCGGGCGGCGGCGGTGGCGGCGGCAGCAACCCCAATGCGGCACCCGGCATTTCGGTCAACACGGGTGCCGTGCTGGGCCTGGCCCTCGTGGGCGCCTTCTTCCAGGCGGTCATGTAAGCTCTGTGTTGTCGAGTTCTGTGGCTGTAATTCTTGCATCGGGCCCGCGTTGGTGTCGTGGACGAAGATCGTAAAGCAAGGTATGGGCAGGCGGCGACGAGATACACCGAGAGACGGGGAGAAATCTCTCGACGTTAACAACGCGGGCCCGGAAAAGGTGAGGGAGAGAAAGGGGAGGGGAAGTTTAAGGAAACACCGGCGGCGCAACATACTCGCACCCCCCCGTTCTTGTTTTTTTTCGTTTGCAATCGTCATCCAGAGAGCCGCGACGTCGCACCCCCCAACCCAGAGTTCGCCTTCTCGTTTTTGTCATCCCAGTCCACGGCGTGTGGTCTGGAAGAAAGACGGTGACATCTGTGGGAGACAAGAGGCGCGATAGGAAGGGATGGGTACAGTCGGTCTCGAACCACTACAACTTAATAAGTCTATTCGCATCTTCGGTGGCCCTTCCTTGTGTGTTCCCGTGACACTCGTAACGGCAACGCGACTGCGGTGCTCTGTAGCGCTGGAAAGAGGGTTGCCTGCTCGAGGCCGACACAAGGGGCCTAAAGTCGCGACCCGACGGTGACTTCATCGTTGTGCCACTACCCGCCGCACTGGTCTGGATAGGTGACAGCCGTCTCGTCCTCTCCGCCTAAACACGGTGGATTTTCTGGGGTTTTTAGGATGGACAGACTGGCGGAAGGGAGAGGGCGGCCGGATCGCGCGTATGTCGCCGGGACGGAGAATCAGACCGGCTTTGAAGAGAATAGCCTCATCGACGATCATGTGCCAAGCCTGTCGGGACTTGCGAGCTGCCCATCCATTCTTTTCGTAAAGTGGCCACTACGGGGAAGATAAAAGTAGAGTCAAAAGGGGTATCTAATAGGACCTCCAAGCTCCCGAGACGCCAGCACCCACATAGTAAGACAACCGCGCATCTCACTCGCGACGGCGGGTGACGGCAGGGAGCATACCAGATCTGGACAGCCACCTCCTCATCCGTAGATGCCCTGCTCGAACTTGTCCGCGTCGTAGAAGCGCGGCGTGACGGCGTTGCCGTTGAAAATCCTGCCGTCGAGGGCAGTAACAGCCTTGCACCTGTTAGAAGAAAGGTCCATTTCCCGACAAGGATGAAGGGAAACGAAGTTGATGGCGGGTAACAGCAAGAACTGGGAGATGGAGAAGTCGATGCAACTCACCCTCAGCGCCGAGACCTGGTCCGTGAACTTGATGAACACCTGCCGGCCCAGGATGTCAATGTAGAGCCTCTCGACGCGGCCGTACTTCTCGCCACACTCCTCGCCAATCTCCTGACCCAGCCCCTGCTCGATCTCCCCCGCGAGGTCCTCCATGCCCTCGAGCATACCACGCAGGACGATGACGGCGCTCATGGCGCCAAAGCCACCCCCCTCGCCGGCGTCGGCCGCGCCGGCCGCCCGCCGCTTGCCGCCGATGATCCTGCCCCGGCCGCCGGGCTCGGCGAAGCCGCCGCCCTCGGCGTCGGACCGGCGCTTGCGCTTCTCGACCTGCACGCGCAGCGGGTTGACGATGCCGTCGGACTCGGCGCCCAGTCCCGTCCCCCGCGTCCAGCCGTACTTGGACATGAGCCGGGCCGCGAAGCCGGCCTGGCCAGGGCGGTTGGCGCGGGGCGCGGGCCCCGAAGCTTCCGCTTCTGTCAGAGGCGGGTCCACGTCCATGGCGTCCGGCGGCGCCTCGGCGTCGTCCTCGGGGGGCGGCGGGTCGTACCGCACCGGCGCGCGGGAGATCGTGGCGCCGTCGGTTTCGGTCCGTGGGGGCGTCGGAGATCGCGGGGCGGCGGCGGTCCTGGCGCCCGATAAGGCCAGCCGGCGCGCGAAGACGTCGTCGGCCGTTTCGTCGGGGGGCGGAGGAGGAGGCGTCTGGCGCGAAGCGCCCATGTCGGGGGGCGGCGGCGCAAAGCCGTACGAGGCCGGCGGGGCGAACTGCCCAGGCGGGGCGAACTGATCTGGTTGAGGTCAACACCGCTCAGCTCCCGACGACGAACGTGTGAAAGACTAAGTGACGCACAATTCATGACTGGTGGCCGCTCCTCGTCGCTGTCGCTCTCGGGCGGCGTCGCGGCTCGCTGCCGGCGGCGGTGGGCGTACAACACGGCCTTCCACTCCTGCAGCTCGCGGATGCGTTCGTCGCTGTGCAAGTACTCATCGACGTTTGTGGGGCGCGAGGGGTCGTACAGCTCGTCCCAGTCCGTCTCGAGTGGGCGGCCTTCGACTTTTTTCTTCTTACGCCGCCGTCCCCCACGCTGCCGTTTCTCACCGGCCCCCGCCGCGCCGTACAGGTACTCGTCGTCCTCGGTGGCCGCCCAGTCAGCCAGCGTGCTGCGCGGCGGCTGCGCCGCCGTCGAGGAGGAGGCAGCGGTGTGTTGCTGGTGGGCAGGCCCTGTCGAGGGCGCGGCGGCCGGTGGGTGGGTGTTTGGAACGGTCTTGTGGAAACCGGGGGCCTTGGGCTTTGCTTTGGTCTGCTGTGGTCGGCGGATGGGCTGGAAACGGAGGGCTTGCAGAGGTTAGCTGGCAGTTGGAGGGCGTGACGGGGTCGCGCCGTGAGACAAACATGGATCAGCGGACTTTCTCGCAGCTGAGCCGTCTGCAGTCTCGCCCGCCGCGCCGGGCTGCTTGAACACGACCGGGGCGCGAGAAATGGACGTCGACGAGTCCGCCTTGGGGCCCAAAAGGTTCGCGTACAGCGACATGCCACCGCCGCGGGGCGGAGGCTGCGGCGCCGCCATATTTGTCGGCGTGGGGATCTTTATACTGCCAAAGGGCTCGGAGGTTCCTCCTCGCCGTGCGTCCGTGTTGCCGGGTGCCGGTGGGAAGCCTTCGAACTTCAAGTCGCTGGAAGTCGTGAAGCTCGACGAAGTAAGTTTAGGAGTTCCGCTCCCCGGGCAGTCATAAACCGCTCCGCGGGCAGTCACTAACCCAATTCGGAGGGCGGTCGACATGATGTGGGTCCCCCCCCTTCCCAATGCGACAGGCGGTCAGCCACATCGCACCCCACCAAAATTTCTATGCGCCAGAATGTCAACACCACGGCAGCACATATCGCGATGTTAGAGGCTACAGTACTCCGTAGGGGGCCTTAGGGGGTTATAGGGTCGGAGGTTACTATAAGAGGTCTAGGGGTTGCAGTACAGGGTCAGAGGTAATTTAGGAGAGTTAGCGGTTTAGAGCATGCAAGCGCATCAGCGCTAGGTGCAGCGTAGAACGGCGGCAGAAATAAATTGGGCCAATAGAATCCTTGGGAAAAGTGGGTGACTGCCCCCCCGAGCGGTTTATCACTGCCCGGGGAGCGGAACTCAAGTTTAGCGTCTTGAATGTCCAACGTGCAAGCCTGTGGAGGGCCCCCCACGGAAGGCAGCGCCCCACTCCCCGGGGTTCCGCCTGCCGGAGACCGGCACCTCAAACGTTGAATCGACCTCGGAGCTTGAAAGTAGTAGCTCTGATAGATTCCCCCAAGATTCTGCATCCCTCTTCTGAATCGGTGCTTCTTCTGTTCATCGAGAGTTAGTAGTCGGCTTTGGTTTCCGTCGCCCAAGCGGAAAGTCGACACCCCTACCCCCCCTTGCGTGGGCCCCATTGTGCTGTGAGCCTGGAGGAGATATATCTCCTCCACTCTTCCTTGATGGCGACGCTGCAGACGGCCATACATGGCCGGCCCCAAGCTACGGCCATCATCGTCCCCGGCAAGCCAAAGGCCCTCACGGCGACGTATGCCGACCTCGAGAAGGAGGTGACCAGGTTCCAGTCAAAGCTCGCCGCCATCGGCATCACCATCGGGTCTCCCGTCTCGATAGCTACGGTCAACTCGTACGAGTTCATCGTTTCCTTCCTCGCCGCGTCGTGGCAGCGGGGGATTGCGGCGCCCCTGAATCCTGCCTATAAACAGGACGAATTCGAGTTTTACATCGAGGATGTTAAATCCGCCATCGTGCTCGTGCCCAAGGGCGCCTTCCAGAACGGCAGTCCCGCCGTGAGGGCAGCGAAGAGATTCAATGCCGCCGTTGCCGAGTGCTACTGGGATTCGGTCAAGGGAGAGGTTGCACTAGACGTCAAGAGCTTGGGTCAACTCAGGGGCAAGGAGAGGCAGCCGGTGCTGACGCCCCTTGCGGACGATGTTGCTTTGGTCCTACACACGAGGCTAGTGATTCCCTGCCATGGACCGCCAAAGAAGCTAACCTGTATTCAGTGGAACTACTTCGAGACCCAAAGTCGTACGTGATATACTCTCTTCGTCACTGAGCGCGTAGCTCTGACCATTACAGGTACCCCTGACCCACCGCAATCTTACCAGGACGATGGGTGAGTACTGGCTCCCTAATGTACTTCTTCGCAGGAGGTGTTCTGACATCGAGCAGTGAATATCAAAGCTACCTACCAGCTCACGCTTGCGGATCGTACCATGCTCGTGATGCCCCTTTTCCACGTGCACGGCCTCCTCTGTGGTCTGCTGGCCCCTCTGTATTCGGGAGGTTCCATGGTCGTGCCCACCAAGTTTTCGGCCTCGGAGTTCTGGCAAGACTTTATGGCGCACGAGGCCAACTGGTACACGGCCGTGCCCACCATCCACCAGATCCTCCTGAAGAGCCCGGCCCCCAACCCCCTGCCGAAGATTCGCTTCATCCGCTCGTGCTCGTCCCCCCTCTCGCCTACCGTCTTCCACCAGATCGAGGAAAGGTTCGGCGCCCCCGTGCTCGAAGCCTACGCCATGACCGAAGCTGCGCACCAGATGACGTCGAACCCGTTGCCGCCGGGCAAGCGGAAGCCAGGTGCCGTCGGGCTGGGCCAGGGAGTAGAGGTCAAGATTCTGGACGATGCCGGAGTGGAGCTGCCGCAGGGCTCAGAAGGCGAGATCTGCATCCGCGGCGAAAACGTAACAAAAGGGTACCTCAACAACGCGGCGGCCAACGCTTCGAGCTTCACCACGGGCGGCTTCTTCCGCACGGGGGATCAGGGCAGAAAGGACGAGGACGGCTACATCATCATCACCGGGCGCATCAAGGAGCTCATCAACAAGGGCGGCGAGAAGATCAGCCCCATCGAGATGGACAACGTGCTGGCTCGTCACGAGGCCGTAGCGGAGGCTGTCTGCTTTGCGGTCCCCGACGAGATGTACGGGCAGGACATCGGGGTGGCCATCGTGCTCAAGCCCGGGGCGAGGTTGGGCGGCGACGAGTTAAAGGACTGGGTTGCCGGAAAGCTGGCCAAGTTCAAGGTGCCCAAGGCTGTGAGTTCTGCCATCTCGGAGTCGGAGTGGAGAGGATATGAACAGAGGTGGAACTAACGACGCTGCAGATCTACTTTACCGAAGTCATGCCCAAGACGGCGACTGGCAAGATTCAGAGAAGGATCGTTGCCGAGACGATGCAGAAGCAGGAGACTAAAGCGAAGCTGTGAAGGAGTATTCATGAGGGTCCTTTCCTCGAAGGTGTTAAGGTATCGTCCGATGTCAACATCCCTCGAAGGTTCATCGTGGTCGAGGAGTCCGCCTCTTGGTATCCCTTCAGGGGTCAACCTTCGGATCCAGATAGTGCTTGGGGGATGCCTTGAACACGAATGGCCTTAAAAGTGACCAACAAGACGAAGTATATAGACTAAAGCACATTTTTGAATTCCAACACAGTAACAGACTGGCTAGTTGATCCAAAGCGAGTGTTGTCAACCCAAGGGCGTGCCGTCCCCTCTATTCAGATATCATCCCGAACCCCGCAAGAAACACAACCCCGCCCAGCTGCAACGTCCCATACACCTCACCCCGTGCAGGCTATCACAGCAGCAGCACCCGTTCATTATTCTCGGTTCGTTCCAGGTTTGGTGGGATCTTTTGCACATTTTTCGGCAAAGCCCAATGGCCCTTCGCCTCATTCTCGCCCCAAGAACACTCCTCCGCCCGGTCCCCAGAATCCAGGTGCAAACGCCCATTCCGTTCCCCGCTGTCTCGCCGTCCCGCTTTCGGAGCATGGCCACCGGCGACGCGAAGAAGTACGAGTGGCTCGTCGTCGTGCCTGACAAGCCGGGCATGCAGGCCAAGCGTCTCGAGGTCCGCCCGTAAGTCCTCTCTCTGCGGCGTAGTGCGAGGGCACACCGCTAACGGAGCATCCCAGCGACCACTTCCGCGGCATCAAGGCCAAGGAGGAGTCCGGGCAGTGGAAGATGGGAGGTACCTAGGTTTCCGTCTACCCTCTGACCGATGCCGTCCTGGCGTTGGAGATGTCAGGGGACGAAGGCCGGACGACGCTGACATGGTACGCCAGGCGCTATCTTCTCGGAGGTGCCGGCTGGTGACGATCCGTCCGCCTACAAGTTCGTTGGGAGCACCCTTGTCGTCTTGGCCACCGACAAAGAGGATGTTTTGAGCCAACTCGCCGGTGACATCTACAATGAGAATGGCGTCTGGGACTTGGAGAAGGTAGGGGCGCCGTCTGTCGTGTGCCACTGCAACATCACAAGTGAAGCTGACAACGTGTTCCGTCTTGAAGGTTCAGATGTGGCCCCTGAAGACGGCCTTCCGAAATCCATAAGGGGCGTGAGAAGCTATAGCCATAAACATGCTGGCATAGTTAGCCGGGGCGACGAATGCCTCTTACACGCGCGTCTTCATCCCCTGCTGCTTTTTAAACAACCCGAGACCGTCGACTCAAACTCCATGATGAACCCCCGGTCCGACGAAACGCCCAATCCCTTCCGGTGGCGCCGCCGAGGCAAAGCTTCGTGCCCCTTGCCATACCCACAGCCCCCACTACCCTCCTGCCCAACTCCGCCTGAGGACCCATGAACGGAGAAGTGTACAAGGGCCAATCAAAGAAGATTGATGGGCTGTGTCAGGCTTTCTTGACAAGCGTCGACCATCGCCCATAGATAGGTCTACTGTTCGGAGTCGGCGCCTGCCTCCTCCGCTTTCGTTTCCGCCGCCACTCGAAGTTCGTAGCTGAGCTCGTAGCATTCCGCCAGCAACTCGCTGACACTGCCCTGACCCTCAGGGATGTCCTCTCCCACCATAAATTTGCCGTCAGTTCTCATGTTGTCAATGGAGTTCAGCTGCATGCTACGCGTCAGCACTTGCAAAGACCGGCCTACCGTACGTCCCCTCTTACCTTCATGCTGTAGGGATAGAGCTCCCGGACCGAATTGACACCCCCCGAGTTCTGGACCTCGACAAGGCAGCGCTTGAGCGTCTGCAATTGGTTGTAAATTGGGAGGAGTGCCTCCGACACCGGCTCTGACGAGATCATCAGTGAGTAAATGAAGCCATAGCTTCTGCGGATGAGATAGAGGAACGTCTGCGTGTGGTAAGCAGCTGCTCCCTGCAGGACAAAAAAGCGCAGATGGGTACACACCCGCTGCACGTAAAGCTCTGCTGGCTTTCCCTGATCATCAAGCCAGTTGCCATCGACGCGGCTCTCGTCAATCTTGTCCAGCTGGCGCTGGAAATCGTATAGATCCGTCTCACGTAGGGACCACGCCTGCGTGAGGGACAACTTGTCCAGGTCGTTCCTCATGCCGACGAGGATTTCGTACATTGGTTGGAAGGCCTCCGGGATCTCTCCTTTCCTGGGCGGGGGTTAGCGGACAGCCACACCGAGGGCGAGCAGGCAAGCTACCTCTCTAGGACGATGCCTGACCAAAGAAGACACCGCCGCAGCAGGTCAGACACCTCTTCGCTGCCGGCCAGCACTTCCCCACTCTCCGTCTTGAACTGTCCTTCTACTCGTTGCTCGTCGATCTCTATGAGCTGGGCCTGAAGTTTCTGGACCTCGGAGACGGAGAACTACGCGGGATGTCAGCGGAGCCTGCGCGGGGGCTCGAGTCATGCGGAGAGTCACACACCCTCGACCGTGTATTCGCCAGGGACATGGACCTCAAGACGGAGATCAACTTTTCGTGAATGTCCGGGAGAGGATCTCCCAGACGGTCGAGCTTCTTCTGCAAGTTTTCCAGCGACGTCTTGCAGAGATCTAGCCGGTGTGACAGCAGCTCGATCAGATACGGGGAGTGCTGCGCCTCGGATCTTCTAACTGTGTCGGAAAGCGTCTCCAGCGTCTGGGACATGCTCTCGAGATCTTTCGCCGAGAACAGGTTTGATTCTGTTAGGTGATCCAAAAGCCGCTTGATAGTAGACGTGAGCGCGTACGCCGCGGGTGCCTCGCTGGTGCGACCTATGGTCATGAAGAAGAGCGACAGGAGCTGGAAACAGCTTTCGAGGACCTTATCCACTACGGCGTGTGTTCAGCCGCACGAACGGGGAGCACACGGGGGTGGGAGGATCTCACGTCGATTCTCCCCGGTGTGCGCGGCCTCGCGCACCTCGTTGAGCAGTCGGACCTGCTCGATGATCTGGTTGTAGAGATGCATCACATCTTGGGTCCGGATATACTGAGTCCGGTCCTGCTTCAGCAGGAGCAGCCGGTCGCGGATCGCCTGAAGCTTCTCCAGGATGACCTGCTCATGCGCGTCCTTAGGCGCCTCAAACATCGGCGTATCCATCGCGAACCCCGATCGTGGACAGAAGAGTCGCCCGGGCCAGATTGGGCAGCAAGAGAGAGAGACGGCGGAGGGAGAGATAGGCACTCGGGCGATCGGAGGCACAAACAGGTTGGTCCGAGGCGGGAGGTGGCAGCCAAGAACGATACCTTATATGCCGTCCCGTCGCGCGTGTCCCGGTCCTCCTGAGGACCCGCCGACCCGACCCCGCTGCGTCAAGACTGCCCCGAGGCTGGGTGCAAGGCAAAGGGTCCTCCTAGTTAGGCCAATTGACGACGTAGGAGCTGATCCTATGACGACCCAAATCCGTTACCGACTCTGCACGGCGGTGCAGCCGGCCGGAGCAGCCAATGTTCGTCGGGAGCCTCGATCGTCTTCAGATCACTGCAGCCGCTTCATAGTATCGCCGCGTCCAACTGCTGTATGGGGAGTTCCGCTGTCGCCTTCAACGCTCCTGTCGTGGGGGAGAGTGGTGGGATGACGACGGCGGGTCCTGTACGAAAGTGGGGTTTGCCTGCCGAGCCTCGAGATCGAACGACCGAATCGCCGGCCGCGATTGCACTGATAAGCCCCGGCTATTCTGACTAATCAGTCACCGGACACTCGCCAAGGGGTACCGCCGGGCTCGCCTGCTTGGCTTCACGAGTCGAGTCACGCCGGAATTACAGCTTGGCCGTCACGCCGTGGAATTTACGGCCCCACCCAACATTCCCGAAGACGCAATTGGCTGTAGGGTTAGCTACCGCACAGAAGAAATTCCCATAAGAAAGCCGACGACCTGTTCCACCAACTCCAGCGGCATCGGTCATCTCATACGAGATTCCTCTCTGAAACCACCCATCGCGAGTTCTTTCGATCGCTCAAAGATTACAATGACTACCGCCGAGCTCGCCACGTCCTACGCGGCGCTGATCCTGGCCGACGACGGGATCGATATCACGGTGCGCGACGTCCCCCTCCACGTGGTGGGGTAACGACCGGGACCCCGACGGGGGGAACTGACGAGATTGCTCCAGGCCGACAAGATACAAACACTCCTCAAAGCCGCCAAGGTCGACGACGTCGAGCCGATCTGGGCTCAGCTGTTCGCAAAGGTACGGACGAGGCAATGAAGCAGCGCGACCGATCTCGACGGGGAACTGACACGGCGGCAGGCGCTCGAGGGCAAGGATGTCAAGGATCTTCTCTCCAACGTCGGCTCCGGCGGCGGCGGCGCGGCTCCTGTAGCAGGCGGAGCGGCGGGCGGCGGCGACGCTCCGGCCGAGGCGGCAAAGGAGGACGCCAAGGAAGAGGGTGCGTTTCCTACCCCAACCCTGGCTCAAACGTCGCGACGGCAAGCTAACGGCAACCCACAGAGAAGGAGGAGTCGGACGACGACATGGGCTTCGGTCTTTTCGACTAGACGACGGCTTCGGCTTTCGCGACGACATGTGCCTTGTACTTCCCACCTCTCTGCATGGACGGCGACGGGGTTCACGACCATCTACTGCTAAACGGTCGGCGGCGGCGGCGCTATCAGGCCGCCCGGGTGGAGTAGCTCTTTTCATGGAAAATGATGAAATGCTGCTCCGACGTGCTTGTTTTGACCGTGTTGGCCTATGATCGGGATGCCCTTGTCGACTTGATCGTGGTGCCTCGTGATATACTCCGCAGGTAGGCCTGCATCAGGGGTAAGGTTGCACAACTGTAGACGACTTCGGTGTCAACAACGCCTGGGCCACCGATCTCGTCGCGGCGAGGAAGTTGTACCCCTGCGAGAGGTGGAAACCGTGGAAAACACGTCGAGTAACTTTTCGGACTCTTCTGCTACCTGAATACCTAGGATGCAACCCGCCGGACTTCCTGAATGCTGTGCTGCCACGGAAGTACCCCCCTCAGACCGCAGAAGACGGCATCGCAGCTATCCGGCTGCTAGTCTGTTATTCTGCGCTATCCCTTGGGCGAGGGCCTACGCAGGACACCCCGGGTTTCTCCGTCTCCACCAAGGCCACCAAGATATGCCCGAGACGGCGATGTGGCCTTTATTAGACTCGAAGGACGGCACTGGGAACAAGGCCGACTTCGCGGAGCGTCTTGCTGAAATCCAAATCTCCGGTAAAGACCTTGCGGGGGTATGTCATCTCGAACTTGGTGACCTTGAGCTTGAATTCCTCCTCCAGGGACTGAGCCAGCTCAAACAACGTGGTGTCGGCGTCCAGTTTCTTTGTGGTCTGACCCCCATTCCACTGCACCCGTAGGCGGGCCTCGTTGTGAACAACGCTAGGCACAGAAGGCTCCGTCTCGGACTGTGCAGCTGTGGCTGGTACGGCGGCAGCTTGAGGGATGCTTGTACCGGCACTGCTGCTTGCACCGGTGCGGCGGCTGCTGGCCAAGTCGGCAAGCTCACGTCGCCGGGCCTTGTCCTCTTCGATCTTGGCTAGGACTGCCTTCTTGTGTTCCTTCTCAGCCTGCTGCTCGGCCTTTTTCTTGGACAGCTCCTCGAGTTGCTTCTTCCGCTTGAGATCCTCCCGAGTGTCTTGGGCCTCCCTGGTAGCCTTCTGGCGGATTTTCTGTCATGTCTTTTTTAGCAGATGTGTGGAACCCACAGCCCCAAACATCCTAGCTTTAGCCTACCTCATTCTTTCGGTTGTCCTCCAAGTCTTGCACGGCCTGGGTTGCCTTCTTGTTCTTGAGTTTCTCACGAAGCTCTGTCAGGCGAGCGTTGCGCTCCTCCTCCGTGAGGGGGGCAATCTCGTCAGTAGACTCAGCAAAGTCGGTGTGACCCCTGGATAAGAGTTAGTCATGTGCATCTTGCCATGGCCATACGAGGACTCGTACGATTTGTGTGCGTGGAACTCAAGTGCTTCTGTGGTCCGGAACCTCTTGTCACATTCGTTGCAGACCCACGACCGAGCTTGGGCACCGGAGGCATCGGCAGCCGCTGACTTGTTCTCCTCAGCCTCAGCCTGGATCTCCTCAAGGGATTTATCCTGATTTTCCTCTAGCCACTCGAGGCTTCCTTGAACTATGGGGGGGTTTAGCGAGGAGGCTCAGTGAGCGAGGGATGCCGCGAGGACTGTCTCTTACGGTTGCCTGTCTTTTTGACAGCCAACTCAGCTCGGGCTTGCTCAAAGCCCATGCTCAGCAGCTGTTCCAGATCTGAGAGCGTCATTTCAACGGATGCTGTGGATATGGCAGGGAGGTACGGAGTAGCAGTGAGAGATGCTGTAAGAGGAGGGCTTTGAACTTGGAGATGCGGTAAATGCCGTTGGCGATTTGGAGGAAGGATGGAGTGATGGTGGTTCAAAAGCAGTTCCCTTTGGAAGTGCAAAGCCGAATGATCCTAGCACAGAAACCTAAGGCAAGTAACTTGGGTGGTATGGACTTTAGACCAGGGCGTGTTGTCAAGCCCCACCACTAGGAGAGGTCAAGGTTAAGGTACGGAGTATTCGAGGCGGGTAAGAAGGTGATGAGAAAGTCTACTATTGTACATACTTTACCGAGTACGTCGCCTTGAGTTGCCTGCTGCAGGGTACAGTGACTGTACAGGGTACTGTACTGTACATGCCCTAGAATGGGCGGGGTTCAGCAAGGTCAGTCGCTAGTCTCAGCGGGGTAGCCCCCAAAGTTAGGTTGTCTGCCCCAGCACTTCCATCAGCTGAAAGTTGGGACACTGGCTCACGACCGGGACTCTGGGTGCACGGGCCACAGAATTCGCTATTGAAACTTGGCCTAACAATTCGACGGGACGATGTCATCACCTCAGCTCCGACTTCCCTCCTGATCACTCAACTGTCCCATTGCGAACAGAAGAGCGCCGTCTCCTTTGTTGCGCCAAGATCACACTTCACACAGTCAACTCCTAGACTGTGTCTTTAGCACTGCCAGCCTTTATTTTGTCTTTAGTCAGCGCTGAGCGAGTCACTAGAACCGGTCACGGTTGAAAGCACGCGATCCTGATCGTGGTGGAGCCTGTTCAAGCTGTCGACGTCGCTGCCTTGCGCAAACACAGCAACCATGTCGGTCGAGATTGATCCCCAGGAGCTTGGCTTCCACCGTACGTCAGCCCCTGACTGGTATTGTCGGCTGCCGACTTTGTTCGCTGAGGCCCTGCAGGTCCCTTTACTACCGAGGTTGCGGAGGTGCTCAAGATTACAAACCAAGGCCCCAACCCCATTGCCTTCAAGGTGCGCCCAGCTGTGCGCCCGTTTGCCAAACCCTCAGTGGAGGACTAACGGACCCAGGTTAAAACTACGGCACCGAAGCAGTACGGTCACGACCCTCCTGACGTTATCTCCGCCGCCCGACTCACACGTGGATAGGTACTGCGTGCGCCCCAACTCGGGTCGCATCGAAGCCGGACAGGATGTCGAGGTGTCCGGTTCGTACTCGATCGAAAGTAACACTGCATCCCGGCGTTTGAGTACTAATCCGATGTAGTTCTCCTCCAGGCCATGAAGCAGGACCCGCCCCTTGCGACCAAGTGTCGAGACAAGTTCCTTGTTCAGACGGTGCCTATCACGAGCGACCGCGAGTTTGTCGACGTTCACAGCATCGTGCGTACATCTAGACCGAGACGGTGTTGCTCCCCCGAGCTAACCATCTGCAACACAGTGGGAATCGGCCGCCAAGACGGATATTCTGGAGAAGAAGATCCGCGTTGTCTTCTTGCCAGCTGACGGAGAGTCGGCGGGACACGCAGCGGCGACGCCCGTCCGGAACTCTCTCGTAAACGGGGTTGGTGTTCCTGTGCCCGCGGGACGTGACAACTCTTACTGACAGTTGTCTTGCTCAGGTCGAAACCCCCGATGCCCCCCCTCCCTACTTGTCTCCGCGCGAGCCCGAAGCTGTCAGCCACAATGCGCCCGTGGCGAGCGAGCCGTCTCCCGTCACCAAGCGCGAGATCAAGAGCGAGTCCGAGGAGAAGAAATCGACAGCGGATACTAAGGAGACCCCTCTCGAGAAACTCAAGGCCCAGCTCGCCAATGCCGAAGCCAAGATTGTACAGTTGACAGCCAAAGCCGACACGGGCCTTCGACAGCGAAAGACGGCGGGTGTGGGAGGCGATGGCAGCCCCGCCGAGCTTCAGCAGGCGGTACGGCAGGCCGCCGAAGGGGTCCCCGTTCGCACCGTTGCTATTCTGTGCAGTATCTGCTTCCTGCTAGGCTATTTCTTCTTCTGATGCCTGCGTGCTTGAACGCATTTCCGCCAGGGTTTCGACATTCCGGATGGGAGGCACGGATCTGAGGTTGGTGGGTGGAAGTCGGTCTGGCGCAGCATGGGCTTAATGATCCCGAGCAGGCATGGGATTCAGACGTGCTCAGTTTCTACGCTGAATCCAACAAAGGGAGCCAAAGCGGGCCTCCTGGCCGTCGGGGTCTTGGTAGGCGAACGACTGGAAAGGGGTTGCACGGGAGACCTGCAGCAGGGGGCCGGGAGAGACGGGCAACGACTCTTGTACTTTAGCATGTATCGTCATCCGCCACGGCGGTCGTTCTGGGGCGTTCGTACACAGTGAACTTCTTGTGGAATATACTCGCGTGCCTACTTTGTAACTCTCCCAGCGATACTCCGTACCAACCTGAGAGAGAGTCAGAGCAGGCATCCTACTGCGGGCTGCCCTGGTCCGGGATCGCACTCGGGGTCTCAGGGCTTGACTCCACGGCTCGCAGAAACCCCCCACCCTGGGAGACCAGGCCGAAACTGGCTCAATTGCTGGATGCTAACCAACATTACGCATTCTCCCTGTTGAGAGCCGCGGGGCCTCGCGCGCATAAAGTGGTCAGCTGGAGGGGACACGTGCACCGGGCCCTGGCCACCGGGAGACGGTTTTTGGCGAGCCGCCGGGTCCCCTTCGGTAGCGGCCTTTTCTAGCCTACACACAGCACAGGCCCGCTGCAACGCAACGGCAGCTCGGCCTGACGGTCCAGACTGACTAAGAGAATCCTCCGACCCCGAGTTTCCCTCGTCTTACGCCAACTTCTGGCTCGCAAAACATTCGCTCTAGAGCCTCGGACCCGCCGCCAGACTCGTCCCAAGTGTCCCTAGTACCGTTGCGAACCCGGTGCTCCCCGCTACCGTCCATGGCGACAAGCTGACAGAGCGGTGCCCACTGCTAGCGTCTGCGCCCGTGTGTGGTGTTCCGGGCAGCCGAGGGGATCCCCAACCTTCTCGGCACAGCGACCGACTGGCCTCAACCGCCTTGTCGCCCTCGCCGACTCCGACTCCGAGAAACGACCGGAAGACGCCACATCGTGCCGGTCGGCGGTCCCAGTACGACGCCGCTCCGATAACCGTCGGCCCTTCGATACGTCTTCATGGCTCTCCGAAGGGTCCCACGGTCGACGGAAAGATGAACTCTCTCAACATCCTCTCGGCCAAGGTCTCCCCGCCGCCCAGCCCGGGCCCTTCGCGCTCGAACTCGCTCAGTAGCATTGGCCTGGCACTCGCGCCCGAGGACGGGCCGCGCCGGAAAGAGACGGTCGATGCGGCCTCCCGGGGGGGCGACACCTCTTCGGCGGAACCCCAGACGGCCTTTCCGGACAGGAGCCTCGATGATGAGACGACTGTTGACGAAAACACTCCGTTGATATCGCACCTGGATACCAAAGGGATCGGCACGCGGCCGTGGCACTATATACCGAAACGCGTGGCCACTGCGGTCCTGAACTCCCTGCGCTGGGTTCTCTCGACCTTGGCCGCGCCGGGCGTCTACCTGATCGCATATTTGTACGACGAAAACGGGAATTTTGCCCCCCTCTTGCAACTGAAGCGGCTGTTTGGTCTTCAACGCGGGAATGGCCCGAAGTTGTCGGCCGAAGCCTACCAAGCGGCGTCCATGGACGAGAAGGCCGACCCGGGGTTGGATAGCCGTGGCGGGAATGGCCGCGCCTTCGCTCTGGCCCCACGGCCCGCGGTCGGTACGGGGTCCTCGTCCTCGGGTCTCTCGTCCGAGTCGGACTCGGAGCTGGACCGGCAGGCGGAGAACAACGCCAGCGCCGGCAGCAGCCAGGGGCGCTCCAGGACGGCCAAAAACTCGGAAGAGATCGCCCCCGCCCGGCGCTCTATAAGGATCAAGCTCCACAACGACGACGCGACGCGGCAGCGGAAGCAGCGTAAGGATCAGTCGGGCGGCGGCGGGCGGACAGAGGGAGAGGCCAGAGACATCTCAGCCCAGCTCAAGTCCCCCACGTCCCCCGTGGGAGCGTTGACCAAGTACCCCAAGATGCCGGGGCCGCCGCGGCCTCTGATACCGCGTCGGCAACCGTCGTACCTCAACATGGAGCCGACCGACAAGGCGCACCAGAAAACGCTGATTCTCGACCTGGACGAGACACTCATCCACAGCATGTCCAAGGGGGGCAGGATGAGCTCGGGGCACATGGTGGAGGTGCGGCTCAACACGACCTATGTGGGCGCTAGCGGGCAGGCCAGCGTCAGCCCCCAGCACCCAATCCTGTACTATGTACACAAACGGCCGTACTGCGACGACTTTCTCCGAAGGGTAAGAGACGCTATAGCAGAGGCGAAGCATGGAGTAGCGCGCTAACAGGACGGACCGGCCAGGTGTGCAAGTGGTACAATCTGGTCGTCTTCACCGCCTCGGT
>Ga0247777_1000124_pt1 | contig 18986 bp, 9 predicted proteins | sample UWRJL154409C5_FD_179937 | JGI IMG/M metagenome (GOLD analysis project Ga0247777, IMG submission 179937) | Plant litter microbial communities from Arlington Agricultural Research Station in Wisconsin, United States - UWRJ-L154-409C-5 | ecosystem: Environmental > Terrestrial > Plant litter >...
GGGCGGCGGCAGCGTACCGGCCGGTGCGGGCGTCGATGCTGTACAGCACGCCCGACTGCGAGTCGGAGGCGAGGAGGGTGGCGCCGTCGTCGCCCAGCACGGCGAGGCCGTTGACGAGGGCGGCCTCGCGGACCTGCACCAGCAGCCTGGGCGGCCGCGGCTGCGCCGGGGTCAGGTCGACGGTCCAGACGCCCCACGACCCCGGGATGGTGCCGTTGGCGTTCTGCTGGCCGGCGCCGATGGCGAAGACGTTGGGCGTCAGCTCTACCACGCCCGACAGGCTGGTGATCGGCGGGGGGAACGTGATGAGCGCGGCGCCGGTGCCGGTCGTGGGGTCGATCTGCCACAGCTGCGGCACGTCGAGGCGCGTGACGAGCAGGAGGCCCGTCAGGCGGACCGCGATATTCTCGAACCAGCTCCCCACGTTGGGGAGCTGGAAGACGGTGCGCGTCTTCTTGCACGCGGCAGGCATCGCGGCTCTTGCTGGGCGGTGGACGGAGAAGAAAGACGACAGTACGCAAGTACTCAAAAGAATGACATATCCTTTGGTGTTCTCATCCTGAACGCCGGGACTGGCTTATGTATATACGGGAAAGGGGGGAGCGAGACGCATCCTCGAGGCACAGCTTGCGAGTGGTATTGTTGTGGGGGTGGATGTTTCTCACTTGGGTCGAGGTCCGAGTTTATTGGCACTTGGTACCAGCCTTCAGGTTCAATGGATTCAATGGACGCAGAAATGGTGTTGCATCGTTGCTACCATGCCGCGAACGGGCATCCGCTGATGCCGCCATGCAGGGGTTAAGATGGGATCAGATGCAACGCACATGGCCCGCATTGCGTCATAATTAACGGCTGCTATTTATACCGCACGAGCTAGATAAGGCGAAGTAGCATAAGCCAGTCATTCTCTAGCGTTGTCGAGACTTTGTGTGTGCACGAGTCCGAGGTCGCCAAGTATATTGATGCAGCAGTGCGGTTCTTCAAATGTCATCCTCGGACATCAGTCCGCTCCTAGCCATGCGCTAGTCCGGTGGTCTCTCTAGCTCTCCAAAGTCCGAGATCCGTTGTAAGCTGCCCAGTGCCGCAGTGCGTGAGCCTGAACCTTGATCCCGGCCTCTCCGTCGACAAGAAACGCAGCCTATCACACGCAACTCTTGTGCGAGTACTCGGGTGCCTCGGAATACCGGGCCGGCGTATGGTAACTTCAGTCATGGAGTTCCCCCTATTCTACGACGTGATTGAAGTTGCCATCATTCGGTCAAACCTTCCAACAGACAACCTAGCAGCCTACAAGACTCTCCGAGAGTTCAAGAGGTAGTACTCACTCTCGGTACAAAAAAAATAGCAGAAGGTGCAATAACTATTGAGCGACTCATCTTCGTCCAAGTCTCCTAATGGTGTGACGACGGCCCAGTGATGGCCGTTTGCCTGCTTCAACGCGGCTTGATATTTCCGAATAGTGAGTCAAATAGGCCGTGAGGATACCGTACCTATCTTGTCGCCCTTCCCGCGCGTCTCACGAAGCGTTGCTGTCCACTTGCGTTGAAGCATGGCCCGACTCTAGCAACTTGAAGTTACAGATCATGTGCCCGCGCTCTTTTGGCCCTTCATAGGAACTGCGAGCGCCTGTAGGGGTCGTGACCTTGGCTCAACCCGGTTAACTGAGGTGGTTAGCCGAGAGTCCTGTCCAGCTCGCTGACCCAGATGGAGCCGGATGCCGGGTCGCCCTGTCGCTCGCCCACGCGGCACCCGTGGGCCCGATATATGGGACTGCGCTCGGCTACAGGGCCTTCAGTATTCAGCCGTCCCATTCGCTCATCATCGGTTGATACCTGGAGATGCTTCGAGCCGATCCCCAGAAACTCGCCGTATCCACCGACCCCTGTCCACATCCGGGTATGCGCCGAACTCAAGGACGTCCTGCGGAACCGACCAATGAACAACCTTCCAGTTCGCAGCTCCCGCAATAAAGAGAAAGAATGACATCTAGAATGGGGGTTCAAGGATGGCGGGATGGGTGACACTCGAGCCACTGGGGTTTTCACGGCTGAATCGTCAAGTTCATGCGTTCGCATCGTCCGGTCGGTCGGGGACGTCTGGAAGATTTGCCTGAGGTGCTCGGAAATTGGGTCTCGCCTGCTGCTGTCAACTTGCAGTTTTCTGCCCACCTAGGTACTCTCTCATCCAAATCGCTTTAGGTTCTGTGGGAGTTGTAAGGAACTTGACCTGGGAGCGAGTAGTATCAAGAGAAGTGAATCTCCGGTTGCATGCCTATCTTCAACGGCTCGAAAGCACCAATGAGTGCTTGGGTAGTACCTGGATACCTAAAGAGGTATCTGAGTTAGGATCTCGCTACCTGTAGCCTCGGTAGTTCCCGTCCGGCCTGGTGGGCGATCCGTCAGTGCGGAAGTGCTTGCAGCAGCCGCCGCCCTTGGCCTGCAGGAGCGGGGAAGTCACAGGAGGGTGCCCCATGGAGCCCCTGAGCTCGCTTGTTCGGCCTCTTCTCTCTGCAATGATTGGCGTCATGCGGCCGACCTCGAACTGCACCCTCATCCGTGTCCCCGCCCGCCGCACCCCCCCGGGTCTCCCTGTCTAAAGATGGAGCTCCTGACCACGACTGCCCGTCCGATAGGTCCACGGCAGATGTCTCCCGTAAGTCCCCTGATACTACCCTGATCGTCTTTGCAAAGAGCGCATCCCGGGAGAGAGCGGTGATCGTCTCCCGCTTCCGCCGGGTGCGGGTCCGGATATGTAAGTTCGGCGCTACCCTCCTGGGCCAAGAGTTCCGATGTCCCGCCGTACTCTGTGCCGTTACTCCATCTCGTAGCCCACCGAGGCGGCCCCCTCCTCTGCAGAGGCTCCACGTTCCAAGAACAAAACGTCGCCGTCCCCAGGTTGGCCGACCTTCGTCGCTTGACACAGCGGAGAAAGCACCAAACGGTCGTCATGGCACTCCCTCGTATGTTCCATCCCCTCGAATCCGTTGTCGCCAGGACGCGCCGCACACTAACCATGACATCAAAGGGGCCCCCGTGGCCGGCGCCGCCGCGCTTCTTATTTTCCTCTCGATGCTCTTCATGTTCTTCGTCGTCCTCTCGGGCAGCAGCAACATCGCCCCGCTCAACAACACCTACTTCCTGGAGGCCGACACGTATTTCATCTCGGGGGCCCGGCCCGTCAGCCGCTGGACCTTCTGGAAGATATGCGACGAGCGCCAGCAGAGCTGCGGCGCCTCGGTGCCCGCCATGCCCTTCGGCTACGCCTGGGCCGCCAACGCGCTCTTCGTGCCGGGCGAGCTCATCGGCCCCGAGGGCGGCAGCACGACGGGCAAATACTACTTCTACACGTGGCGCTTCGCCTGGGTCTTCTACCTTATGTCCCTGATCTTCGTCATCTTCGCTTTCTTCTCGGGCTTCCTCGCCTTCTTCGGTCGCCTCGGCGCCGCCGTCGCGGCCCTGGTAACCGCCAGCACCCTGTTCTTCTACACGCTCGCTGTGTGCCTGATGACGTACGTTCGCTCTCCCACCTCCCCACGTTTACAAACGGCGCGACGCACACTCGGACGAGCGCAGGCTGACGGTGGGAAGGGACAGCGCTACCTTTGTCAACGCCCGCAACGCCTTTATCGCGAATCGCCGCAGCGCCCACATTGGCGCCAACGCCTTCGGCTTCAGCTGGGCCGCCTGGGTCTGCTTGGTTCTCGCTACGGTCTTGCTCGTCCTCGGGACGCGCGGGAAACGCCCGTCCAGCGCTGCCGAGCGGGGATGGCGTCAGCGCGAAGCTCGTTCTCATAGCCCGTCTTCGTCCACCGGGGAGAAGAGCCGGCCTGGAGAGCAGTATGCGTAGTCTGAGGAGGCTGGGTTAGGAGGTAAAGAGGTAGGTAGGTGTACGTGAACCGCAAGCGTCTTACCCAAGAGAGTCCCTTGAGGAACCAAGTTTAAAGCGTTTCGCGGGAATGGGCCCGCGTTCTCACGTACGTGAAGACGAAGACCGCGAAATGAACGCCACTGTCCCCTGAGCCATACCGATCAACTCCAACTCAGTAGCCTAAGCGCTGCCATTCACCTCGAAGCGCGTCTTCCAAGCCTCCATCAAGTCGGTGTAAGGGGGCGATCGTTTGCGTACAAGGCTTGAAGAGCATCCTTCTGACCACCAGCCTCCAGGATCACCCGCAATGCTTCTCTGGCGCATTATCGAAAGCCGCTGTGGGGGCTCTTCGCTCTTCGACTAACTGTCTGGCCGGCTGCATGTTTGCTGTGTATGGTGGCTTCGGCGGGATCCGTAGCCTCTGGTGTGGCTTGGGGAGATGTCTCGTCCAGAGGCGTGATGCTACTTGGCAATGCGTTGTCGATGACTTCGCTCAACATCGGCCCGCCGAGTTCTAGCAGCGTCCCGAGTTCCAGCGTAGGCCCATCCTCGGTTGGGCGATCGTCGACTTTCCGATTTTTCCTCTGCAGCCCCCGTTCTATCCTATCGACGGTCGCGGATACCGATTTAATGTACTTGTCAAAGATTGCGGGTCGAGGGAATGCGCTGGCCGTGTGACGTAGAAAGTCGACAAAGACCATCAGCAAAGACATTGCGCCAATGAGCAGTGGTATCAGTTGTCCGCTCGAGTCCAGTGTTCCTTTGGAGAGGTCCACGTGATTGGTCTTGACGGTGGCCTCGACCATGCCAATGATCCAGGCTCCGCAGAACAATTGACTTAGGGTATAGGTAGCCCTGAGACATTTGCTCGGGTTGTCAGGCTCATCGTCTCGAATAATTCTGCGAACCGCCGCCACCAAGAGAATAACTCCACTTGTGAACAGGAGGTAGGCTGCGAGAAGGACTCCCAGGATACTAAACACCTTGGCGGCGATGATCCACTTGGGGTCGTAGATGTCGACCCACCATGAGTAGAGGATGATGGTGACGTAAAAGTGCACGGGGCAGCCTTCCTTGTGGCCGACGTAGTTGCCCTTCCAGTACATCCACGGTACGGTGAAAAAGTAGACCACCTGGACGATGCCGAGGAAGCCGTGCGGGCCAAAGTGTGACTCCCGAACTGGCCCCGTCTTGATGACGCCAAGCACGCCGAGGAACGGGCTCGAGTCCATCGGCTCCAGCACACGCGCGACGGGGGTAAATTTGAAGGCGAAATAGCCCAGCCAGAATGTCAGGAGGAGGATGACGTGCCACTCGACGGCGATGAAGAAGCCGTTTGCGGCGTTCCCATAGACACAGGCGATGGAGGCTAGGCTGAAGGCCGCGAAAGAGACGTAGATGTTCTTGATCTGGCCGGGTGCGAGATAGGCCGCGAGAATCACTGCTACCCACTGGAAGTAGTAGCCCAGTCGCAGGCCGAGCCCATAGAGACTGGCATCGCCGATGATTTCGCACGAACTCGGGTCGTCGTCTGCGTACCTGCTGCCCGCCGATGCCGTCCCGAATAGCGTCGATAGGACTACGGGCAGGATGAATCGAATCGGTAGGTCGGTTGCTGCCATTTTCCGCGCATGGATTTGGTAGTGAGAGGTTGCAAAGAGCTGCGGCTCCGCAGATAACAAGCAATGGTTGGAAGAAGCTTTGTAGGTACCCTGAGCTGCGGGCAGCATGAGGCTTGGCCAGCGTGATATTGCCGGAGGGAGGGAGGTTACTACACAGTACTCCGTACTGTAGCGAGCCTCGTCGGAGGCCCGGATATGGCGTCCTCGTGATAGTGATGGTGGCGTCCAACTCCGGGTGGCATAGGCTGGCATGCTTTCAGCTGCTTTTATTGCGTCCTGACCGGGCTAGCTCCGCTGCAAATCACAGCCTCAGTTGCTGTGCCAAGAGCGTCTATTCACTGCCACGGCGCGAAGAGTGCATCGCTGGTTGACCCCATAAAGCCAGGCCTGACTGTGATGCATTTCGCACCTTCAACCGGTCGGTAGTCGGCGGTTGAATCTCATCAAGTCTCAGCTACCCTGAGTGATGCTCTCACTTCCAGCGTGCGCGAGGCTGCGCCGGCAGATCCTCCTTCTCTCAGCAACCCGCGGGACGAAAGCCCTTACAACCTTCTCATCTGACGACCCAAAATCATGTACCTTGATTGCCGACGACGACGTCTATGGCATCGGCCTCCGAACCGGCCTGTACCTGCAATGGGGCGCCGTCCTAGCAGCGACCTGGTGCGCGCCAAACGAGGCTCGCTACGCCCGCACCATCACCAACATCGTCACGATCGCGGTGCTGGCAAACACGCTCAAGGAGACGCGCGGCGGTAGCGTCGTCGCGCTCGAGTGGTGGATCGTCATCTTCAACAACTTCCTCCTCCAGGTCGGCAACATCCCCCTCTCCCGCCGGCTCGTCGCCAAGGCGACCTCGAGCCTTGGCGCCATGATGCTCATGTGGTCCGTCATCCTCTTCGCCAACTGCTGGGTGTGGTTTGCTGGCGCGGACCTGGGCCGCAAGGAGGCCTGCGACGTCAAAGTCTTTCTATTCCGACCCATCAGCATCTACAGCGAAAGAGCCAGGCTCGGCTTCCGCGTGTTGTCAGTGATTGGCTGCGTCGCGGGGTTTGTGACTGCGCTGGCTGGCGTCGCCGCGTTAAGCTGGAATGCGATACTTCCTCGGAAAGGCGACGAGATTGAGGAGGACGACGAAAGCCATGCACAGGGATGGCTGGCGGCCACGCTATCGACCGCACTGCAGGTGGTCGTTGGCTGCGTCGCCATCGTGCACACCGAGATGACGATCAGGGCAAACGACATCACTTTCGCCGAAAATCTTTCGTCGAGTGGCCAGACGTTCCCGTTCGCGATGGGCGTCATCACCCTGACCACGACCTTTGCTGTCGGCCTTCGAAACTTTCTCACGTGTCACCCGCTTCTTCCTGTGCAGATACCTTATATCAAGAGGAATTTCTCGGTTCAGCTAGTTCAACGCACAGGCCTCGGATAGCAGCCCAAGACTGTCGCTGGTCTAGATTTATTGGCATTCGCAACCCCGGGATGTGTGCTGGCTACTAGTACTGTATACCCGCTGCGCGCCCGCTGTCACAGCATGGGTGTGCGCACTCGCGCTAGCAGGGTCGCAGGCGTCATGTGGAGGATGGAGCTCGAGTACCTGGTTTTGGAAGAAGTCGAGATATATCCGCGGCGTCCGCGGTCCCGGAGGGGGAAGGCAGACGAGGGGGGCAAGGCAGCCCAGGTCAGTTGAAAGGTTCCTCAATACCGCCGCCGATACTTGTGAGCACATCAAAAAACCGTTGACACTCGAGATTTCCTATGGTAGCACCATGGCCGACGTTCGCTCTGTGGTTGAAGAAACGTCTGGCTTGTCGATGGAAGGCTTCTGCTTTACGTCTCTATTGACCGTCGATGTTGCTGAAGAATGCACTGTCTACGCGGACCATGAGATGGGTGAAGATCGTCCAGACAATTGGAGACTTGAGAGCTTGCGGTTTCCCATCATACTAGCCCTCGCCATTGAAGACGCCGTAGGCCTCGTCGTCAAAACGCTTACTGGGAAGTTCATCGACTTACGGATGTTGACCGAGGATATCATCGAAACTGTCGAACTGCGAATTCAACAGCAAGAAGGTATGGTATGTCGCACTAGATCCGATCAACATTTGGCGCTCTTCCCAAATCTCCTGCCTTCTTACTTCTTACATCGACTGAATCTAGTCCAGATGTCTCGCTTCAAGGTAAAGGCCCAACCCTCGAGCTGCGCATCAACCCCTAAGACCGCAAGCCCCTTGGCCTGGGTGCAGAGGGGAGCATCATCGAGGAGATCAACGCCGACACGGGCAGGGGGTTTAAACAAGTGCTAGGCGGCTCGGCACCCAACATTAAGGGCAAGGGCGTCAGCTCCGATGGCATGTTTTACAGGCTAGTAGGCCCGGAGTAGGATGACCTCACGGAGTCTGAGAGGCGGCTCCAAGCCCAGTGGACGGAGGGACCCCGACCCCAAAGCTGAGCGTCTAGCGGCCGTGCGGAATGTGCCTGAATTTCCGCTTGTTTTGCTGGAGACTGATCAGACAGTACCGTGGGTTGAGGCTCTAGAAGGAACTTGAAGTAAGGCGTCTTCAAACAGAACCAAGGCGGCAGAGCCAGGTTTCTTGACTGTCGTCTCCCGTCCAGTCCGTTGAACGTCCGGGCTCCACGTGACAGATCACGAGTCTGCTGAGGATCAATACGTTACGACGGTTGAGCCTCCGACGCCGGAACTCTGTCCATTTGCCAGGAAGGGCGAAGTGAGGAAGGAATTAAGAAGATGTCTTTCAAGTCTCGAGCTATGGCTGGCACCCGGGGCTCCCAGCTAATATAGGCTGGGAGGTCGGCCCGTTGCCATGCATGTATACTACGAGTACATGCATTAATCGGAGAGGCCGGGCCGGACCCGGCCCGTGGTCTTCCGACACCATTGCAACTTGATTCTCCTCATAAACTACCGTATGTCCGCGGTGTGCGAGCGGTCGTCGGTCACGGTCAGGCTATCCGTTACTATTACACTTCCCTCTGCTCAAACCCCTCTGCTCAAACAGCATCCGCCGGTCTTCGCTTCTGTGTTCCTTTGGCCCCTCGGTTGCACCCGATTGCGTCTAGGACATCATCGTATGACCGGGCATCATGCCGGGTGTCTGGCTGGATATCATGCTAGACGTCATGCTTGACACCATGCCGGGCGTCTTGCTGGGCATCATGCTGGACATCATGCTAGACATCATACTGGGCATCAGTGCGGGCATCATGGCGAAATTGGCACAGCCTAATCGCGTCTTGTTGGGGTAGTGCAGAACGAAGCTGCGATTTCCAAAGAAGGCGCCGATGCCATCCTTGGTGGAGGCGTAGTCGTCTTGGAAGTGCGCCGTGAAGGGGTCCGAGGTGATCTTGCCCCATTTGCCGCTCAGGTCGCCGACCTGGCAGGTCTGGGGCTTTGCGGCGTCGCAAGGCGGATCCTCGCCGCGCATGAAGGGGTCAAGGTGCGCTAGAGTCGCCGTGCAGTTCTGACCGCCCATAGGGACCGGGTCAACGTGCAGATGGTATGCTGGGAGCAATCTTAGCCTGGTTTGTGGTATCTAGGTAAACGGCGAAAGGTAATAACGCACTGAAGGGACCCAGCTCCTTTGGGGGGAGTTTGGAGAAGGTGACGTTGAACATGACACCCATGCCATTGGGGCTGGCCATGGCTCGTATTTCACCCTTAGGGCCACCGCCCATGGGGTAGGCGTCCTTGAAGGCGGCCGTGGCAGGGAGAGTCGCAACATAGACAGCACCCATTGGGTTGTCCTTGACTACCATGGCATCCTTCTGTTGTAGCCGGATTGGTTAGCATAGCACCCACATCCTAGGGGACTGTTACATACTGCAGTTTGTGCTACAGCACCGGCTGCAATAGCCAAGATAGAGGCATTCTGGAAACGCATTGTGAATATGGTACTTTAGGGATGAGGGTCGGTGTGGCCTTAGCAGGGTCGATAGGGACTGCGCGAGTAGAGGAAGAAGAGATATTAGTCACGTAAACAAATTACTACAGAAGTAAAGGGATGAGAGTAGGAGCGTCAGCGTGAGGTGATATGTGTGGGGATATGATGAGCTTTTGAGTTGGGAAGTGAGCGCTGGAGGTTCTGGAAGGATGGCAAGGAGGCCAGCAAATCTTATACTGGGGCCGACCTCGATAACCAAACCGCAACCCCGCGCACGAACAACGACGGGAGGAGAGACCGGCTGCTGGCCGTCCAGGGAAAGGGCCTTCAGAACAAGGTGGGAAACTTCGGCTAGGTCGGTGTGTTGCAATGGCACGGGGTACAGGGCTCGGCTCTTCGTTACAACCTGCGCCGGAGGGTACCATGTATCTACGGGCCCTCGGGCTCCGGGTCAAGGACGGCAAAAGGCTAATATACGAAGAAATCAGATGAGGGGATCTCTGTACAATTACATAGTCGGAAAATTGAGAGAAAAGGTGGTGTGACTAGAAGCACAGTAACTGGGCCGGATGGCACAAAGGCTGTCATCGTGCCTTGTATGCGCACCGCTTGGTCCCATGAAAGGTTGGTTTCTCCGCCTCTGAGATGCTTGCGCTTGCATGTCTCCGTACTGAAAGGTTCCAGGTTGATGGAGCGTGCAGGTAGACAGCAGGATGAGATTCCCAGGGCATCTCGGAGGCAAAGATATAGGGATATGATACCTGCTCCCATACGGCTGTCCCTTGAATGGCAGCTGCGATATTAGAGGGTCAAAGAGCGTTCGATCGACGACCGCGCCAAAGTTGTTGCCAATGCTAGCTGCCCGTCTACCAGTATGGGACCAGGTCGGTGACGGGGAACAAACGTACCCGTGGCACTTGACAGTATCACGTAACGCCACCGCGAGTTTGCCCAAGTGCTGCGCCTCCAGGCCCCCGAACAGAGGCCGGCCCCGAATGTAGTTCCAAGCCTGAGTCGGTGAGACATCCTGATCTGAACACAGCGCCGTCGAGAGACCCAACAACGCATTCAGCAGGACCGCCGTTGAAGTCGGCGTGCAGACTGGGAGAACGGGCCGTTAGGCCTGAATATACAAAAGACATTGGCTGACATTGTGTAGCAATCTCGGCTCTTGGAAAGAAAGTGCTTCTCTAGTTGGGTTTGCTCTTGGCGCGGAGAATCAGAAGATTCCTAACGTAGGAATAGGGTATCTTTGATGGGCTCAGCGGTCAAAGCGCCGTGTAGGTTCCACGGTCCCCACCTCCCAATACCGGTTTCATCAATATCCCAGCTGATTACAAGATCAGAATTTCCTTTTTCGGCAACTTCCTGGTAACCGGGTATTTTCCAATGCGGTCCTCTGACGGCCACCTCAGCCCGGCATACTTGGCGTACGTACTGGTAAAGTCGCGGTGGCTAATGTGCGGCACCGGGCTTCAGGCCAGGCCCCCAACCGTCCTTGTGTTTTGCTGTGAAGACCTTGATCGACCATGGCCTCATGCTAGGTGGCCTGATACCTCCCCTGAACTCCCGTCTCCTTAGATGTACCCCTCGCTTATTGGACCGCATATCCCGGACGAGGGGCGGGTCGGCGTCCGGCCCTCTACCGCCCCAAAAACATCGAACTGGCTCCACCGAGCTACAATATCGACCTGCCAACAGCCAACGCGCAGCTGGAGTCGTTACTCCTACAGGCTGGACCCCTGGAGAGTTGGGAAGGGGCTACACCGGCGACTACAAAGCGCCACAAGGCCGCAGCCCGGTTTACGAATGACTCAGACGCGAGGCAGGCTGTCGTTCTATTCGACAACAAGCCCCTGCTGTTCAAAAGGAATGGTAAGCTGACGGTGCAACTCGTACACACAGCGAGGCTGAATATCTCGACTCGGGTCTACGATGCCGCCCAGGAAGAAATAGCAACGCACGAGGGCCCATCATCCGAGCTCGCCAGCTTCCAGGATCGAAAGCTTCTATACTACCTGTTGTGCGTTCGGCTTCAACAAAGAGTTAAACGTGGAGAGAAGTACGAGTGTGGCACGCAGAATCAGTTGCATATTGGTAGTTACTCAAGACGAATCTGGACGGCCGTACCCCAGCATCGCCGACGTCATAATTCGCCGCCTTTGCTCAGGCTTGCCGGGCGCTCCTCAGGCTTTCTCAACCTGAGCGCTATTTTGGGCAGGGTGCGTAGGGCAGCCGACCAGAATTGCTTCGAGTCTAGCCGATGGGACCCAAGACCCGGTCCTCCAGCAGGAGATTTAACTCTCGCTTTCCTTACCCGCTACAAAAAGTGTCTATTATGGTTCAAAATTCCTGTTCTCTACGCCCACTCCTACTCTCTACGCCCACTTCTATTCTCTACGCTTCTTGGGTCGAGGGTCTAAGCTGCGAACATGAGCGCACGACCACGCGTGCGGCTCAACAAAAATACGGACACATGGAGACGTCGTGATAGAACAGGCCGAAGAGAAAGAGGCCACAATCGATCGATCAAAGATCAGTCCTCGCGCAGTCCGTCGGAAGCTCAGGCCAAAAAGCGAGGCGGCGTATGCCCGAGGCCTTGACATACTAGTACTATGGCATTCGTAAGCAAACGTACCCACGAATGATCGAGGATCAACAATTTACAGGCATCAGATATGTGATGAAATATCGTTCCTCCGATTCCCGGGACATGCACTCAGAACCATCGGACTCGTGCCAGCAATGCCGAAGGGAGAGGATCGGTAAAGAGTGGGGGCACAATCGGAATAACGTTACCACGTAGCTTTCACCCACGCGGGCAGCCGAGATGGCAGTGTCGGTGTAAGTCGATATGAATTGTCCACCTCCCAGGTAGCGAGCAATTTCCATATGCAAGGGTTGGGCGACCGTCAGCCTCTAATTCCCACCCACGACAATGGTGGTGCAGGGTTCATCTAGATTACCCGCAACACAGCCTCGTCTGGTGATACCCGGACGCGCATCTTGGGTTCCGCGAAGCTGCACACCATCAACTAGGTGACTCTAAATAAAGATGGGGCTATCGTTCGTGAACCTAATATATAATGCACCTCAGTCTCAGTGTTGTCAACACATCCCGCCAGCCCAAGCAGAACTCACTTCATCAGCACACAGTCGAGTAAACTCAGATCACAGGCAAACACCCAATATGAGTCTCAAGCTCTTTGTTTTCTTTTCCCTCCTCTCGTCCGGGCTCGCCATACCGGCCAACCCTCTCGGTTCGATCCATCCGCATACCTCCGACGTAGTCGTCAGCCGCTCGGTCCCTCACGATGACGACGGGGGTTCGATCCTCAACGGGCCAATCTCTCGAATCGAGATCATGCTGCGCGGCCAGTACTGGATCGACAAGCACGTCCCGTACTCGCAGGAGAAATACTATCCCGACCCGGCGGGCATGAAATACCGCACCGACTGCTCTGGATTCGTGTCCATGGCGCTGCATACCAACCATCCGGGCTACAACACCGTCAGCCTCCCGGAGGTCGCGGTCCGCATCAACTGGAGCCAACTGCAAAAGGGTGACTTTGTCGGTACTCTCGGAGCGGGTACCGGCGGAGATGACGGACATGTCGTGCTCTTCCACTCTTGGAAGGATAGTGGCAAAACGACAATGAAGACGCTCGAGTGTACCGGGTCAAGGGGATGTGTCGTGTTTGAGCGGGAGAAAGGGTTTGCGGTCGGGAGCAAGAATGCTCTCCCCTACAGGTATAAGCACCTGAAAGGCTGAAGTAACACCCAATTATCACACATGGCACTGTGTTTATGCCAACACGCGTTGGACAATTAAGAGCTTTAAAATGAAGCTATAGACTGTTTAACGTCAGTGTGAATGCGTCCATAAGTACTAGTTTCATAAGCGTCGGGAACATGACATGGACTCGGGAAATTTACTATGTGGACTAAAAACTCGATCCCCAGTCAATGAGTTACGTATAGTTACAGCTAATTACAAACGTGGTAGGGACGAGTAAAAATTGGATGGGCGGGTTTGGAACAAGCTAACAGCTCTGGACTACTACTGCGGGTATGAAAACGCATCAGGTGTCCCTGGGTTCGGGGTGTGCCAATGTGACTGTATCATGTCTCATCGCCCAGCTTCGTCCTCATTTAGACCGTAGCCCTTTGCGGGAAAACATCTGTAAGGAATGAATCGCACCGAGGGTGCTTGCCGAGGTCAGGGTCCAGGGAGGCATCAGGTACTGTAAGTATGGGGACTGAAACTTCGACAGGCGAGGCATATAAGAGTAGCCAGGACTTCTCAAAGGGGCCAGGCGGCCAGAGACCAGTGCTGGACACGGGCTGTCAACTGCTTAGAATCAACCATATCGATTGTACCTGTTGATTGCATGCGCCATCCTTCACCCGAGCCAGCCCACCCCTTACAACATCTCTCAGCCTTGGCACCTTGCCATGACGTCCTCTTGCTCCTTCGCCTTCTCCCGATTTCCACTCTTGTATCTCTGTTCTCGAAGGTACTGGTGAGGTAGAATCTGCTCAGCATCGTGATGCAGGAAAAATCCCAGTGGTGACGGACAGGGGAAACGTGCCGGAGATTTGAATCCCGATTCCGTTCTCCACGCTCTTTCCAGAATTACCCGGATTCCCGGGACCTGCTGGGGAAAAAGCGCCGAGCAAGGACTTATAGCTCGGCCAACTTGAGCGGGGGTGGTTGGATATTAGCCGGGCCTATCGGCGATGTTGGCCCCCCCGATCTTGCGTGTACGGAGGCGGGATTCACGCGCATCCCTCAACTCGGCATATGGGCGTGGGAAAGAAAGATCATGGACGCGCAGTGGCCAATTTGTGCAGACTAGCGCCGGCACGGCGGAAGGGTGTTGTAGTGTCGGGGAACCCGGTGCCGCAAGTAATGCCCAGTAGATGTCCTAGACGCTGTGGCCGGCGTATATAGATAGGTATGCGGGCCAGTCGCTCCGACCCTAGCTCCTGGCTCTCCATCCCTCGACGGCTAGTGCGTGCTCTTATGTTGCTCAGTCCGCTTTCCTAGTTCGGGATCTAACATGTTGAAGGCGGCCACACTGCTGGTGTTGGCGTCGGGGGCCGCCGTGCTAGCGGGCGAATCGTCGGCGGGATGCGGCAAGACGCCAACCATAACGACCAAGACGTACACGGTGGCGGTGAACGGGAAGCAGCGACAGTATCACGTCAAGGTGCCGGACGGCTACGACAAGGCGAGGCCCTACAAGCTCATCTTCACCTTCCACGAGCTGTCGGGCAGCATGGACAGGGTGGTCAAAGGCGGGAACGGCCGCGGCCAGCCTGACGCCTACTACGGACTGCCGCCGCATGCCAACAACAGCGCCATCTTCGTAGTGCCCAATGGTACGGGCGCGTCCAACAACCTGGGCTGGCCCAACTCGGGTGGCGAGGACGTGACCTTCTTCGACCAGATGCTGAAGACGGTCTCGGGCGACCTGTGCGTCGACCTCGGCCTGGTTTTCTCGACGGGTTTCAGCTACGGCGGCGCCATCTCGTACGCGCTGGCATGCGCGCGGCCCGACGCCGTCCGCGCCGTGGCCGTGCTCTCGAGCGCGACCCTTTCGGGCTGCTCGGGCGGCACCAAGCCCGTAGCCTACTACGGCCAGCACGGCACCAACGACGACGTGCTCCCTGTCGCCGGCGGCCGCGGCATGCGCGACAAGTTCGTCAAGAACAACGGGTGCCAGCCCCTGGCCAAGGAGCCGGCGCCCAACGGCGACAATTCGGTGAAGACCCAGTACACCGGCTGCAAGGAGGGCTACCCTGTTACCTGGGTTATTCATAACGGCAAGCACGATCCGATCAAGAAGGACCAGGGATCCAGCGCGGCATTTGCACCAAAGAATAGCTGGGAGTTTTTCTCGCAGTTCAAATAGCTCGGCGAAAGGGGGTTCAAGGTTTGGGAGACCGGGGAGTGGACGGGGGAAGGAACCTTTTTGGGGGCAAGAGGTAGGGATCGAATATCACTGCGAGGGACTGCACGGGAGGAGCAGGGTGGTCGGTATGACGCATGATAGCGCAAACCAGCCATTCTATACTCGTTCAGATCGGGGTTCTCTTGGCTCCACCCGAGCTTTGAGAATCTCCGGTCACGAACCTTGGCTTCTTAAACAAAGTTGCCGAAGCTGAAGTAGATCGACTAAGAGACGATTGCGGTGGGGCATTGGCTCCTCAGAATGACCATGGGGCTACTCCTACTAAGTCACGGAATCTAAGCGGTAATTAGAGCGATGGTGCCGCGGCCAGAGAACCGAAGACGAAAAGCCAACCAAGTCAAGGCATCGAATTAGCCAACGCAGTGCTACTACATTCTGACAGCTCTTCCCGAGCAGCAACCTCCACGAACCACTGGACCGACATCGCTCCCACCTCAGCGCCGTCCGGGAAGTCCTATGGAGGCCGGTGCAGTTTGGGGTCCTCTGTCGCCCTGCGTTTGCGGCTTTCGCGGCCGGTGGGCTGGCTGGTTGCGGCGGTCGGACGCTGCACGATGCGGACGTCTCCAGTCAGCAGCTACGTTCAGTTGTCTATGACGCGGTTACCTTGGGCCAGGGCGACGTAGGCGCGGTCTTGGGCTCTAGGTCGGCTAGGTCTAGTCTACGTTTGCGGCGTTGCAACTGCAAATGGAAAGTTCCAAAGGGTGGAGTGGTGGCATCACCTCCACCACAGCCACACATGACCGGGTTCCTGTAAGTTAACTTGAGGTCCCTACGCGAGTTTCATTGGTCTGGATCCCCTTCACACCTATCACCCCTGGCAGTCCGCTAGGTAACGTCTACCTGACGTTGGACGGGTATTCTCCCGTTCTGTCGCTCTCTGCCCCTCTTAGGTAGGTTGGTCCCGAGAAGGGGATAGAGTGTGAGTTCAAGAACTAGGCTCTGGGAATATTATGCGTGTTCTGGAACCACTATGAGCAGTCGGAGGCCTCTATAATCTCGTCCCTATCCCGCTACACTAAATCTGCCTTGAGTGGGTTTCAATTCGCACTATTGGCTCGCTGCCTTGCGCTAAGCCCAGCTGAGGGCCTGTTGGCCTCGAATTCAACTCAAGAGGCTGCTACCTCGCACCCACACCAAAGAAAATTCCTCCATCAACCTGCAGTGCCGCGAATAACACCATCCGCACGGCATATTCGACGAACCCTACCGGCCATGGAAGACACCGACCGTTTCCAGCTCGTCAACTCCCTGTACGGCCAGGGCAGCTTCATCGCGTGGCTCTGCGTGATGGCGTCGGTGCTCGTCAGCTGGGAGGCCAACCCGGCCCAGGCGCGGCGGGACTCGCTGACCAACGACCTTTTTGCGGCTCTCGCCTACCCGCTTGCCGCGACAGCCGACGTCTTCCGCCAGTTCACCGTGAACCGCGAGCAGATTCGAGCCGTCAGCCAGGGCATGCTTGCCTACGAGGCCAGCCCCGAAGACCTGCGGCTCCTGGCTGCACTCGAGGCGCCGCTCTCCATCTGCGAGATCTTTGTCATCCTAGCGCCTATCTTCATCGCCATTACCGCATCCAAGGGACTGACGAAACGGTGCATCACTTTCATGTTTCCCTGGCTGCTGGCCTTCTCAACACAAATCATTTTCTTTATCCGAGCTCCAAATGTGTCGGTCGAGGTCAGCTATCTGGCTCGCCCATTTTTCCTCGATTTCCTACCGGCTCTGGTTTTGGTGGCGGTCTGGCAGGTTGTCGTTGTAACGGCCTATTCAATTGAGGCTCTATGTCGTCTTCTTACGAGGACACCGGGTGGTGAGGAAGGCAGGGTGGATCAAGCGGACAATCGTCGGTTGCCCCTGTTAGGTTTGAAGCGTGGTCGGTTGAGCGGTTTCTTGGCCGGCGTGACATCATTTATCTTCATGTTCAGCTTCCTTTATACCAAATGGGGCTGGGCAGGCAACTCTCAGCAGATGATGAGGCTGCTATTATTGGGAGCCCCTGGCCGATGGTTGCGGTTCGTCCCCAAAAGCAACGCTGGAGCGGGCGAGCTGGATCAAGTGGTGGCGATGCTCGGGGGTATCATCACGCTATTGTTTAGTATTCGAGATGCCGTCAAGGAGGGAAAAAGGACGAGAGGAGAATGAGAGCCCCGGAAGCTGAATTTCATTCTCCTCCGGGTCAATCCTAGATTACGCTTCCAACGTCTGGAGGCACGCTTTCAAGGACAAGCTCGTGGGACCCATTAACAGGGCTCAAAGAGTAGGAGCACAGGCAATCGCAGGAACGTTCCTCACGGTAGCAACGAGCGTCGCGGAGGCCAAGGCCCACATTACTAGCGCACACAACCAGTTCTAGAGACAGGCAGTCAAGCTGTGGACAGACATCCACACGCTACCCGAAACCAATCCTCTCCGCAGGAACACGTCCCGAATGCAGAAATTCAGGGAGCGACACCACTCGCCTCTTTATCAGGTCACAGACGCTCTCAAGGATATAGATATAGAGGAACTGGAAACTATCGACCCGTTCTCATTAGCACCATGAGAGACCATAAGTTCGCACCCGCGTCGAGCCGCGATCGTCCTGCAGGGGCTGCGGTGCTGTTTAATCACGCGCTATCTGCGGGATACCAAAGGCTCACCAAGCTCAGCACAGCTCACGGCGGCTTAGGAATCCTATCAATAGCAGAAATAGGGCCCGTCTAGATTCGTCTCAATAATGGGCTTTTATATAACACGGATCTCAACGCCTACGCCCTAGCGTTGTCCCTAAAATGAGTCTCCGTCTGGACTTGGACTTGATAAGAGGCACACAGCACTACCTTGTCTACAGGCGTGTTGTCTTCTCGTTCTTGGTTCCTCTAGTTGCTGTAGACTAGGCATGTTATCTCCTCCTTACCCCCGATCCCACCCCGAGTCCCCCTTGATTGATTTCAGGTGGCCTGGTCGATTGTATGGCCCTCGTGTACTTAAACCACGTTACCTAAGCCCAACCAAATGCTCTTAAGACGATACCTTACTTAACATCAACCCCAAACTCGAGGCATCTGCTCACTCCAGTCCCTCCAGTCCCTCCAGTCTCTCCGGTCCAAACATCCCGCTAGTAGTCCCCTAAGATAAATGATGAGCGAAGCCGCGGTGGTGAACCGGCTGGGAGAATAGCCTACCGACTGTAGGGTATCTCAGCTGAGAAGATTGCCCTAATGACGCTAACCCACCCCGCCAGCCGCAGCAAGTTCAGCTCGCCCCGGTACCGGCCGTGTTGGCACTCTCTTGACTATCAATGGAGAAGTGCCGTGACAGGTTGCTGATGAAGATCCACTCGATCTGGCCCCGCAGTACACGCAGCTTGGTGCCCCAGCTCAGCTGCTGTAGCGGTACCTCGTGACGTGACACCATGGTGAGGACGGGGTCGCGCTGGTTACTGATGCGGAAGCGGGGCGTGGCCAGGGCTCCGTCGGGCGTGATGCGCTCGATGCGTATGTAGAGCGTCTTGTTGGGCCGACGGGACGGGAGGCGCGAGAAGAGGTACTTGGGCGGCCCGGTGCTGCTGCCGGGGTTTTGTTTGGGCCGGAGGTCGTCCAGCTCGGTGACTCTGAAGCCGCGCGTCTTGCAGTCGT
>Ga0247777_1000125_pt1 | contig 18980 bp, 11 predicted proteins | sample UWRJL154409C5_FD_179937 | JGI IMG/M metagenome (GOLD analysis project Ga0247777, IMG submission 179937) | Plant litter microbial communities from Arlington Agricultural Research Station in Wisconsin, United States - UWRJ-L154-409C-5 | ecosystem: Environmental > Terrestrial > Plant litter >...
AATTGAAGTCTCGGGGGGGGCGGCAGCCTTTTGTAGGTGAACGCGAACGCCGGCGCCGATTTACTGATTTGCCTACTGATTTGGCGGCTGGGAAAACGTGGCTCGTGCGTTGAGGTACTCGAACGCTGCGGAAAACAACGCGGTCGCGGGAGGTACCGATATGTTCGGATTTTCCACCATCGTTGCCGCTCGTGCCTGATTGGCTGTTGCCGCCGCCTGCATCACAACACGTCCATCGACGCGGAAGGTCCACGGTCGACGAGCTCGAGACCGCTCACCTCGCCGGCCCTCCTCCCCACCTTATTGGGACCCTTCGCGACGAGGCAGGGGAGGGAGGTAACTAGGACCTACTTCCCCACCGAGCCGAGTGAGCCTATAAAGTACCTACTACTCGTGCCTAGCTCTGTGGCTGCTTGTTGACGTGACCGTCGCATGCTGCGAGCCGTGAGGCGGCGGACGACCGCCAGCGGCGCGACCGAGTCCCAGGTATTCGAGAGCGAGACCAAGCCAGAGACGCCGGTCATGTGCTCCGTGCTGGAGTCACGGATCGTGTTCGGGGCCAGCCCATCTGGTTCGGCGCCTGCCCGACTGTTGCCTTGTGCTCCAGCCCACCACACCCGGGACAGGCCCACTCGCCCAGTTCCCTTCGGGCCTGACGCCCTCGCTACGAAGCACAGCCAGCCGGGCCTCCGGTGCTCGCCCTCCGCGGCCCGATATCCAACGTGCGGTAGATTGCAGCATTCTTCCTTCCACGGAAGCTTGACGAGTATTCTTGATACGCTGATACCTCCACCACAGTACGGGTACACTGGATTTCGGCTTGGATGGGACGGCCTGCGGCCCCGGACTGCAACCCGGAGCTCGCCGTCCCAGAACTGGAAGTTTGCTACCTGCGTTGTCCGTGGCTCGAATGTACTCGGCAGAAAAAGGATATCTCTCCCCCTCCCGCGGGGCCATCATGAATGGATGTCTCCACCCTCCAATCTCCCCTGTCCAGAAGACTCTCAAGCCGTCTTTGTGACCTTCTATACCCTTATCCAAGAGCAACTCCATGGTTCATGAACAGTACAAGGCCAAACCAGGTTTCCTTCCATGAAGGACGAGGCACACATGCCACAGAAAAACACACATCAACGAGGTTTGGGACAAGGGATAACACTGAAAGACCGGCGTCGTCGTGGATCAGACCCACACGGACGGCGGCGAGGGAAGACGGACAGTACGGAAGCAGCGAGATCAGCGAATACTCGATGGGAGAGAACGGCGGATGGGACTTTTTATTGAGGCATGGACTCCCCGTCGTGCAACGAGGGACGTGCCGCGAATTTTGGGGCATGTTTTGCAAGTTCCCCAAAAAATATTCCGTTTTTGGCCTAGCGTCCTGACACCCGCCGCGGCTGATCCTGATCGCGCCGCGCCCGCGAAAACTACTTAACACCATCTTCCCCGCCAAACTTGGTTCACTTCGCAACTTCATCCATCTCTCCACCACCAACCAGACGCTCTCAACTGCATCCAGCAAGACCTAGGTCTCTATCCATCCTCACCTTCCCACTTTTCACCCACACCAACCCACCAAAATGACTGGAGGCGGCAAGTCCGGCGGCAAGGCCAGCGGCTCCAAGAACTCGCAGACGTAAGTTTGGTCAATCCGGCTGTGGCGACGTCGAGGAGAAGGTCGCAGTACCTGGTCCGCGGTGGCGTATCATGCTACCTCGCTCGATGCTGACTTTGGTTGCAGCCGCTCTTCCAAGGCTGGCCTGGCATTCCCCGTCGGTCGTGTGCACCGTCTTCTCCGCAAGGGCAACTACGCCCAGCGCGTTGGTGCCGGCGCCCCCGTCTACCTCGCCCCGTCCTCGAGTACCTCGCCGCCGAAATCCTCGAGTTGGCTGGCAACGCCGCCCGCGACAACAAGAAGACCCGTATCATCCCCCGGCATCTCCAGCTTGCCATCCGGAACGACGAGGAACTGAACAAGCTTCTCGGTCACGTCACCATCGCCCAGGGCGGCGTCCTCCCCAACATTCACCAGAGTGAGCAGGAACCCTTCATCCCCGCACGTCGTGCTGGACCTCTTCTAACGCGAACCCAGACCTTCTGCCCAAGAAGACCGGCAAGACTGGCAAGAACGCAAGCCAGGAGCTGTAAATGGGTGTGTTTGGGTCTCACTTTCCGGGTCGGTTCGCGGTGTCATGAAAGGGGTCACGGGAATTAAGGATCATGGGTTGCTTTTTTCCACACCTGGGCTGTACATTAATTCCCACGGGAAACGGTCATGAATGAGAGAACGTCTTCGAAGCAGTACTGTCTGCTGTGTCCATGTGACGGTGATTCTTCGCGGCCAGTTCGGGCACTTCGTACCGTTTCTTTCATCACGTTTGATGACCATTCGCGGTGGGACACTGTCGACCCTTCTCGCTGGCTGAGCATAGTGATCGTTGATCTTATTTGCATCAATACGCTAGCGACTATATACGGGTGTGCGACTGGTGATGCCCCTCCCCAGCCATCACAAGCACTGGTGTCGGGGTCTTCTAATACTTCAATGGCGGCGGTGCTGAGTGGCGCGGACGGGTTAGCATGTCGGGTGGTGACGAAGGGGAACCGGAGACCGGCACGGCGGTAGAACAAAAACGTACGCTCAAGGTATGGAGCTGGCAGGTTTCTCTCATACTTGGAGCCTGAACAGGATAAGATTATCAGCATATTCCGCAAGATAGACGCGACAAAGGGGGTGTTGTTTGCCTACCTCCGGGCGCCGTTGGGGGGGTGTATGGCTCTGGGTGTTTCCACTTCTCAAGCAGCTTCTCCGTCTCGTTCAACAGTGCCTGCAGCCGCAGCATCAGCTTCAGCAGCCCGTGATCCCGCACGGCAAGTCTGGCGAGTACGGACCCATGTTTGTTTGTGATTTGTGACGTTACGGTTGGCCTCGAAGAGGGACCGTATGTAGAGTGCCTGGCCACGCCACAGGTGCCGGTGGACACACCAGTCGAGAGAGAGTTTGAGTGACCGCCGGTACAGGGACCTAGGCATTACATTAGTCGCTCTCGCTCGCCCGAGTTTCTCTGCTCGTGTTGCTGCAGGCAGGGGAGGAGGAAGGGGCTCACAGGGCGGCTTGTCGTGTGGCCGGCATTGCTGAGTTGCGCGAGCGTGCGTCTTGGTCGTATGGGGGGGGGGGGGGGGGGGGGCAGACGCCTGCGACAGGTCCCGGCTTGAGAAGCGGCGACTGGCTCGAACCATGAATTGACGGCCCGACTGCTTGAATCAAAGTCTCCGCTTGTGCAATTGGCGAGTTGTTCTCCTTTCCACGCAAACGGTGGCGAGGGTGTTCGGCTCTGGGGCACTGTTGACTCCTGCCCTTGATGTGGATTCAGAATGAAAACACCGCCGCCGATGAGCCAGATCCTCCACCTGGTTGCCTTGCAGCCTCAGGCAACAAAATTTGGCGCCGAGGTCGTTAGTCTACAGCACCCTGGCGAGATCTCCTCGCCCGCGGTATTTGGGAGTCCGCGCCCCGACGCCCCACTGTCCCGCCCGCCCCACTGTCCGCCCGCCCCTCCGTGGATGCCTGATCGGGATGCTCTCATGACGAAAGCCTCACCCGCTCGGCTTCACCGTATGAGGCCAAAATACTGTATCGCCCATCCCAAGCCATCCTCGTGATACCTCTACCCTCGTCTAAGCTACCCATATCTTTCGCACTTTACGTGTCCTGGCCACTGCCTACCACCGCAGTGTTGGTCTTCCCCACAATACCGTCCCCGGCTTGGGCCGCCGCGCCGCGCATATATCTATTATCTACCTAGGTAACTAACTAGTACAGTATTATTACGAGAGAGCCACGTTAGGGAACCCGAGGGAACGCGGTCTCACGTCTATTACTGCTGCCATAACCTCTCTTCCGCCATGTCCCCGTACCGGCCCGTCAACCTTTTCGGCGGCGCGCTGACCGTGGAGCTCCCTGGCGACTTTGCAGATGTCAGGTAAGTGCTGGTGGGGGGGCCGTAGAGGGATGTATGCCGAGATACGTCGTCCGTCGTCTGTATGTCCGGGTGGCTGGCTGGGGGCCGGGCAACCCACTGACCCGTCGCATTGGTACAGCAAGCTCCGCCAGGTTCCCGACAATCAGGAAGTGTACATCGCAAAGGAGGGCTTCACGAGCATCATCTTCGAGATTTGCGAGCGCGTGGGTCCGGCCGGGACGAGCGCCGAGATCGACGGCGGGGCACTGACAACACACTTACAAGACCTCGTGGGCGACGATGTCGATACCGTCAAGGTCTGGAGCACCACGGATACGCAGTTCTCGAAACTAGAGTAGGTCTTGCACGGGCGCGGAGGGCCGGACGCCCTGGTCGTCCCTCGTTCGCGCTGACCACGCCGCGCCGTAGCGAGGACATCCCCGCCTACAGCCTCATCGCGACGCAGACGCCGCGGCCAGATCCAGCCAAGGGCTCGACGTCTGCGCCTGACTTCACCGCCATCATATTAACCCTCGTGCGGCTGGAGAAGGAGAAGACGGATCTTCTCATCACCATCAACGTGCCTCATATCAAAGGCGAGTACGACGAGGACGAGATCGACCTCGAACTAGGGAAGCAAGGACAGCTGATCGGCGATGCTGTGGAATATGCGGCCAGGATTTGGGCGAGTTTCAGGGTGAAGGACTGGAACCTCTTCAACGAGGTCTAATGCCTCGTCAGAGCCCGGTGTGGCAGTCCAGGGAAGCCACTTGACGAATTCGAGCTCACTCGCTCATCTTGGTGGAGATTTGATTGATTCAACACCCAACCTCTCTATTACCACGGTGAACGAACGCCATGACCATTGCTCGCGAGCCCACTGGAGTATGTGTATGCCGACCACCTCTAATTACTGCCCGCGTTCGCTCTGACGAGATTTGCATCCGTCAGCAAGCATTATGATCAGTCTGCCGACTCCAACGTCAAATCTACAAGGAGCTTTGAAATGTCCTCAGTCTCGGGAGTCGAGATCGCGGCGGGCTCAACCCCCGCCTCGTCCCTAGTAGTCTTCCACCTCTCCGCTACTAGTTTCATCAGCTCCTTCTGTGGGCTCTTGGGGTGTTCCTGCTTTACGCTTTTCATCTCAGCCTGCACGAACTTCTGGTATTCGGACTTGGCACCTGGAGCCCTCGGACGAGGCTTAATCTGTGCCAGCTGTCCCTTGCAGGCGCCGCAGCGGTGTTTCTGCACATCGACGGACTTGGAGTGTCGTTTGAACTCCGTTGCGCACTGGGCGCATTGCCAGATGTACTTGAAATCAATGGTGTAGGAGTGCTTTGTGGTCACCTTGATACCGCGATGCCCGAACGCCCGTGAGCACCGGGCTGCCCAAGCCTTGAACTCCTTGCCGTGCGGGTTCGTTGTCACACCACTGATCATGAAGTTGGCTAGGTGGCAAAACTCGTGGGCGACCACGTTGAGCAGTCGGCTCTCGTCGTCAATAACCTTTTCGGCCAACTCGATGGACGCGTGATGGCGATGGAGCTCCGCGCCCCCGGCGGTGCTGTTCGTTCCCAATCGCAATGTCTCGCGTCTCCAACTGGCCCGGCCGGCTGTCGTATTGAGTCTGTTGGACCATGTGATGCGGATCCCGCCCGTGGAGGCGGCAAGCTCGCCAAGCTGGTTCCCCGTGACAAGACGGTCGAGCTCGGCGAGGAACTCTTCCGCGATGCTGTGTTTTTTGGACGCAAACGTTTTCTTTGCTTCTCGCAGGGCGGCGGCCGTCTTCTTGGGACTATCACCCGGTATGAGCAGATCCGCGGCCTTGTTGGGCCGCGGAGGTTTTCGCGGCGAGTGCTCCGTGTTCCAGTCATCGACGAACTCCTGGTTCCAGAAGATGTCCACCTCGGGGCGGTGGGGGGTGCTGGGGATGCGTGGCGGCTTAGTCGGCGACACCAATCCCGGGGGCTTCCCACGGTCCACCGAAGGCGGTGGCGTCACTGGTCGAGAGGTCGCCTTGACACCCTCGGACCTGGCTGCTGTCTCGTGCGGTGGGTCCCTAGATTCCCGTTGGGTCAGCGCTGTTCGTATCGCCAAAGAAAACGGGGACCCACAACTGCAGTCGAGACAGCTGCCCAACAAGCGTGTCTCCGGACCCATTGATTTCCCTTGCCGCCTGCATGAGCCCCCTTGCCCGTGGCTGGTAGCTGGGGGGGCGGGTTGAGGTGCGCGAGGGGTCTTCCTCCGACTCTGAAGCACCAGGATCCGAAAACTCCGAACCGTCGTCGTCGCCGGGGTTCTCCGAGGAGCTCCCGTCCTCACCCGCTTCGAATGCCCGAGGCCCTCCAGGCAGCGGCGCCTTCGGGGTCCGAGCTCTTGCTCGAAGCTCTGCGTGCCAGCCACCCAGATCTCTCTTGAGCGGCGACATCGTTGGGCGAGCCTGGTGTGTGGGATTGTGGCTGTTGTTCCCCAAAGGCCCGAGGAGAAAACCACCGACGGGCTGGCCGAGTCTTCGTCGCGGCACCATCTTCTTTCCTGCGGTATGGCCCCCGCGGGCCAGTGAGAGGTTGTGAGATGGAACCCGCTGTCTGTTGGGCTCTGCGCCTGCGCTGCCGTTGACGGCAGGCACCAAGTGTGTTGACATGATGTATGTCCACGAAGTGATCTCTTGGGGGATATATCTGATCTCGCCGCGCTTGGCCGCAAGGAGGAGAGCAAATAAACCAGTCAGCTCCTACGGCGGAAATACGGACCGCACGTAGCGTGTAACTTTTCGTTAAGGCATCTACATATCTGCGTATCGCGGACAACCAGGAGCGAGCCTTGCAGTACGTTGGCACGACAACGAGCAGGTCAGCGGAGCGATCATGTGACCCCTGCCTTTGCGGTCGACCCCTTTCTGCTTTTGTAACTCCCCAGCATCCAAAACGCTCCAACGATTTCCGGTTGTTTGCTGCGGCAGGATGAAACCCGAAAATGGGGCTCGGCGGCGGAACGCGATTCAATGCCCCTCCGGAGTAGACCCCATGGATCGTTAAAGGAGGGAGTCACGGAGTCTCTCAATGTACGGAGTATTCCATGAGGAGTACCGATCCACGATGGCCCCCCCCCCGGAGGCCACGCGGGAACTACGGAGTACGAAGGCTCTGGAAAACTGTATCTACTTCTCGACTCGCCCCCTTTCTCAGGGCCGGTCATGCTCGGATGGCTCGGACCAAGCTCTCCTCTGTCGTAGAAGTCCTCGGGTGAAGACCCGTGACGGCGGCGAGGTTGCATGCAAAGCTAAATTGGTATATTGCGTCTTCCAGGTTCCTTCTTATCACCGTTGTGCCCTTCAATATACATCCGGCTGAAGACGCTGTGTTGGCATTCGTGCAGTCCGCACCACACTGCTGCAGGGCCCGCTCGGCTGCGTATATCCACTCGAAGAGCAGAACAAACGCACTCGTACGAAGTACTCCCGTCCGCCGGAGATTGCCCCAACCATCGGCGGATGATGCTCGAAGGGCCGGACGTTGAACACACCAGTGCCGTACTACGGAGTACGGAGTACTCTGTTGCGCAAGTTGCAGTATCTACAGGGAGACAGGGCAGCGGGTGTCGGACCAGAGTTCCGCTTAAGTCGGTAAGCTCAAGTAAGCTGGAAGGAAGTCCGCCTCTCCCGTGCCGGCGGTGGAGTCCGGCATGAGACGGTGCCTTGCATCAGACGTCGGCGTCTATGCTTCGAACCGAAAACCTCCCAGGCCGCTTGTACCTTGCCGCCGGGTGGACGGAAACTTCAAGCACGCATCAGAACTACACAGCATCGAAAGAGAGGTTGTTGTCTCGATGAGAAGAACTCGAGGGCGTCGGTAGCGCGATTTTTGGCGCATTCCATGCCACGGCTCCCCTGCTGTGGAAGTACACGATGTCGATATTTGTCTGGTCTGAAGAGTCTGGCTGTTCTTGGATCCAACCCTTTTTTTTTTCGCGGACTTGCGTCGTCATGGACGCGGGAAGTACATGGGGTGAAAGATACTCGGATCAAGCTCTTCCAAGGTTAGATTCTTCCACGGAGATTTCTGGGCTCGTGTTCTCAGAGACGCTGGCCGAGACACAGTACGAAGCTGGTACCCAGTACCACGCCATTTGCTTGCGCTTAACGACTACCCATGTATGTTCTGCAGCAGGGCAGATATTCGCCACCAAGTGGCCAGGTATCTTCCTACCCTCCGGCAAGGACCCCACATGCCTACTTTTGCCGCGTGCAGAAATGGTTGCGACTCTCGAATGCATCTACATAGGTACCTCACCCGGTAGGGTGGGAGGCAGGTACTTACCTACTGTACCTCGTACAGTTCCAGCTGGCAAAACATGGCAGGATCCCTGTTGCTATGTTCTGTTTGGCTCGTTTCCTGGCACTTGCAGCAGGCGGACCCAGTGTTTTTGCCCAGCTCCCAGTGGGCTCCAGCGCTCACAGACGCACCGTTGACCCGCTCAACCGCTGTCACGAATTCGCCAGCCGACGCGGCCGGGCCTCCCTCCCTCTCCCTGCACACTGTGAGAAGAGAGAAGTGGGAACCAACACAGCCCCACCGCCGCCCCTTCTCTTCCCAACCCCTGAGAGCCACTTGGATCACACCGGCGGCCTGAGGCGAAACATAATCTCCTACCTGTTGTCCGTCTCCTTTTTCCTGGTCTTGTCCCCCCCCGACACTCGCTCTATGACCGGACTTCCTCGCTGTCTCCATTGCTGCCGATACTACGGACTGGAGCGGCTGTCGTTTTCGCCCTGTTGTCGTCTACCTTCGTTTGCGTGACCCCAGAGCGACGAGGGCTGTGCTCGTCAGTGCCAGCCCGATCCCATTCCAGGCGCGACTCGAGTCCCCCACACCAACCAGGTCGAGGAGACGCTACTCGGCGGTTGACAGGAGCAGTCTCGACATCGAGCCCGCTGTCCTTTGCCAAGGGCAATAGCGAAATCCTCGCATCGCCCTTGCGTCGTATCGACAGGACTCGGAAGTCGCACCCTCACTACCTAGGTACAGGTACCAACGGCGACTAGTCATCTTCGGCCAACCCTGAATCTATCACGAGCTGCCCGACTCCGAGCAGTCTTCACACTCCCATTGCCAGTCGCGTCAGACAGTAACCTCGGGTCCTTCGTTTTCTCCATCCGTTCTGCATCACGACGCTAGGCACCACGTGTCCCAAGAAGTAACAAACGAGACCGGCTCCCAAGCCTCGGCCGCTGCTCCCCGACGTGCATCGGTTCCTGTTGTCGCCATCCACAACGCGTTGATCTGGCCACTCATCGTCCGGCCTTGTAATCTCCCAGCATCTCCATCTTCTCTCCTCTTCTCGGAGAGGGCCTCCTGGACACATGAGTCTATGAAAGGTAAGTGACGCGCCGCCTCGGATCCTGGGACCATCAAGTAAACGATGGCACGGATGCCCATTGCGTCCCAAAACTCCATTATCCTACCCCTCCCATCAACCCCTCCTTCTCCTCTCTGATCTATGCCACTGACGGAATGCACCCCTGAACAGTGAGCGTAATTCACGATGTCGAGACCCCAGGGACACCAGGAGTACGATGATGGCTACGGCCAGCATCCCAATACCAATACGCCTTCCAATAACCGGGACTCCTACTATCAGGACGACCAGCAGCAATACTATGACAACGGCTATGATGCCCAGGGTGGCCAGGGTGGAGGCGATGGATACTACGATGAGTCGTGCGTCGGCTGTGATCCTATTACGCCAGTCCACGGGAGGCTAATTGATAACTCACAGGGGCTACTACCACGCGGATGCGAACAACCCGTATCACCAAGACGGGGGCTACTACGATGGGCAAGACCAGTACCAGGACGACTACTACAACAACGGGTACTACGACCAGGGCTACGACCAGGGCGGCTACGGAAATGGCGGTCCCCGTCACGGGTCGGAAGAAGATTCGGAGACCTTCAGCGACTTCACCATGAGGTCGGACATGGCTCGCGCCACGGACATGGACTATTACGGACGGGGCGACGAGCGCTTCAACGGCTACAACGACGGTCAAACGGGCAGCAGAGGGTACCGGCCACCATCTTCGCAGATCTCGTACGGCGCAAACCGCTCCTCGGGAGCGTCCACACCAAACTACGGCATGGACTACGGCAACGTGCTCCCTGCCGGCCAACGGTCGCGCGAACCGTACCCGGCATGGACGTCCGATGCTCAGATTCCTCTATCCAAGGAGGAGGTAGAAGATATTTTTCTCGACCTGACCGCCAAGTTTGGCTTTCAGCGCGACAGCATGCGGAACATGTACGATCACCTCATGACGCTCCTCGACTCGCGCGCCTCCCGCATGACGCCCAACCAGGCCCTACTGTCGCTCCATGCCGACTATATCGGCGGAGACAACGCGAACTACCGCAAATGGTACTTTGCCGCGCATCTTGACCTCGATGATGCGGTCGGCTTCGCCAACATGAAGGGCAAAAAGGGCCGTCGCCGGGCGCGCAAGAACAAGAAGAAGAACGATGCCCAGAACGAGGCCCAGGTGCTCGAGGACCTGGAAGGCGACGACTCGCTCGAGGCGGCCGAATATCGCTGGAAGACGCGTATGAACCGCATGTCGCAGCACGACCGTGTCAGGCAGCTTGCCCTGTATCTCCTTTGCTGGGGCGAAGCCAACCAGGTTCGCTTCATGCCCGAGTGCTTGTGCTTTATCTTCAAGTGCGCGGACGATTACCTCAACTCGCCCGCCTGCCAGGGCCTCGTGGAGCCAGTTGACGAATTTACCTTCCTCAACAACGTCATCACGCCCCTCTACCAGTACATCCGAGACCAGGGCTACGAAATCCTGAACGGCGTCTACATTCGTCGCGAGCGCGACCACAACAACATCATCGGCTACGACGACTGCAACCAACTGTTCTGGTATCCCGAGGGCATCGAGCGCCTCGTCCTGCAGGATAAGACGAAGCTGGTCGATGTGCCGCCGGCCGATCGCTACCTGAAGCTGAAGGACATGCACTGGAAGAAATGCTTCTTCAAGACGTACAAGGAAACGCGCTCCTGGTTCCATTTGCTGGTCAACTTCAACCGCATATGGATCATCCACCTGACCATGTGGTGGTTCTACACCTCCCACAACGCCCCTACGCTGCTCGTCCCCAACTACGAGCAGCAGGTCAACCAACAGCCGCCTGCGTCTGCTCAGTGGTCCATCGTGGGCTTCGGCGGCGCCATAGCCTCCCTCGTCCAGATCCTCGCGACCCTCGCGGAATGGGCCTACGTCCCGCGGAGGTGGGCCGGCGCGCAGCATCTCACCAAGCGTCTCTTGTTCCTCATCGTCATCTTCATCCTCAACGTTGGTCCGGGCGTCTACATTTTCTTGCCGGCCAAGGACGCGAAAACTCTGAACGATCGACAAGAGAGCCGTGCGGCCCTGATCGTGGGGGTGGTCCACTTCTTTATCGCACTGGTGACGTTCCTCTTCTTCTCCATCATGCCTTTGGGTGGGCTGTTTGGAAGCTACATGACGAAGAAATCGAGGCGCTACGTTGCCAGTCAGACGTTCACCGCCAGCTACCCGCGACTGTCGGGCAACGACATGGCCATGTCCTACGGACTCTGGGCCGCTGTTCTTGGTATTAAGTTTGGCGAGTCGTGGTTCTTCCTGACCCTGGCGTTCCGCGACCCCATCCGCTACCTTGCCGTCATGGACGTGAGCTCCTGCCTGGGAGACAAGTACCTCGGGAAAAACGCCCTCTGCAGGCTACAACCCTATTTCCTGCTCGGGCTGATGGCCTTCACCGACTTGATTTTCTTCTTCCTCGACACGTACCTCTGGTACATTATGCTCAACACCACCTTTTCGGTGGCGAGGTCCTTCTACCTCGGCTCCTCCATCTTGACGCCGTGGCGGAACATATTCTCGCGACTCCCGAAGCGCATCTACTCCAAGGTGCTTGCAACGACCGACATGGAGATCAAGTACAAGCCCAAAGTTCTGATCTCCCAGATCTGGAATGCCATCGTCATATCGATGTACCGCGAGCATCTCCTGGCCATCGACCATGTGCAAAAGCTTCTCTACCACCAGGTTCCTTCGGAGCAAGAAGGAAAGCGCACATTGCGGGCACCCACGTTTTTTGTCTCGCAGGAGGACCATTCCTTCAAGACCGAGTTCTTCCCAACCCATAGCGAGGCCGAGCGCAGAATCTCCTTCTTCGCCCAGTCTCTGTCGACGCCGATTCCTGAGCCGCTCCCCGTCGACAATATGCCGACCTTCACCGTTTTGATCCCGCACTACAGCGAGAAGATCCTTCTCTCGCTCCGAGAGATTATCCGTGAGGACGAACCGTACTCCCGGGTTACCCTCCTGGAGTATCTCAAGCAACTGCACCCGCACGAGTGGGACTGCTTCGTCAAGGACACGAAGATCCTGGCCGACGAGACATCCCAGTTCAACGGCGACTACGAGAAGAGCGAAAAGGACACGGCGAAGAGCAAGATTGACGATCTCCCCTTCTACTGCATCGGCTTCAAGTCGTCGGCGCCAGAGTACACGCTCCGGACGCGCATTTGGGCGTCGCTCCGGTCCCAAACGTTGTACCGCACAGTGTCTGGTTTCATGAACTACAGCCGCGCCATCAAGCTCCTCTATCGCGTCGAGAATCCCGAGGTCGTGCAGATGTTTGGAGGTAACTCGGACAAGCTCGAACGGGAACTAGAGCGCATGGCCCGTCGCAAGTTCAAGTTAATCGTCTCGATGCAGCGGTACTCCAAGTTCAGGAAAGAGGAGATGGAAAACGCCGAATTCTTGTTGCGAGCGTATCCGGACTTGCAGATCGCCTACCTGGACGAGGAACCCCCCCTGGTCGAGGGCGAGGAGCCGAGGCTGTACTCGTCCCTGATCGACGGCCACTCCGAGGTGATGGAGAACGGCATGCGGAGACCCAAGTTCCGCATTCAACTGTCCGGCAACCCTATCCTCGGCGACGGCAAGTCGGACAACCAGAACCATTCCCTCATCTTCTATCGTGGCGAGTACATCCAGCTCATCGACGCCAACCAAGACAACTACCTCGAGGAATGTCTCAAGATCCGAAGTGTACTTGCCGAATTCGAAGAGATGAAGACGGACAACGTCTCGCCGTACACACCCGGTGTCAAGAACGCCACCGTGTCGCCCGTCGCCATTCTGGGCGCCCGCGAGTACATTTTCTCGGAGAACATTGGCATCCTCGGTGACGTCGCTGCCGGCAAGGAGCAGACGTTTGGTACGCTCTTTGCCAGAACCCTGGCACAGATCGGCGGCAAGCTTCACTATGGCCATCCAGACTTCCTCAACGGCATCTTCATGACGACCCGTGGCGGTGTCTCCAAGGCGCAAAAAGGGCTGCATCTCAACGAGGATATCTATGCCGGCATGACCGCCATCCTCCGCGGGGGACGCATCAAGCACTGCGAGTACTATCAATGCGGCAAGGGGCGTGATCTAGGTTTCGGCTCCATCCTCAACTTCACGACCAAGATCGGCACCGGTATGGGCGAGCAGATGCTGTCTCGAGAATACTACTACCTCGGGACACAGCTGCCGATCGACCGTTTCCTGTCATTTTACTACGCGCACCCGGGCTTCCACCTCAACAACATGTTCATCATGCTGTCGGTGCAGATGTTCATGATCACGGCCCTCAGTTTGGGCGCGCTTCGCCGTGAGACGATTGCATGCGAATACAACCGAGACCTACCCATCACCGACCCTCTCTTCCCCACGGGCTGCCAGAACACGGATGCGCTCACCGATTGGATCTACCGCAGCATTCTGTCCATCTTCGTCGTCTTCTTCATGTCCTTCATCCCCCTGATCGTTCAGGAGATCATGGAGCGCGGCGTGCTGCGCGCGGCGACCCGCTCCGCCAAGCAGTTCTGCTCCTTCTCGCCGTTCTTCGAGGTCTTTGTCTGCCAGATTTACGCCAACTCGGTCCAGCAAGACTTGTCCTTCGGCGGGGCGCGGTACATTGGAACGGGGCGTGGATTCGCCACGGCCCGCATACCGTTCGGCGTTCTGTTCTCGCGCTTCGCCGGGCCTGCGCTCTACTTTGGCGCCCGCATGATGATGATGTTGCTTTTCGCAACACTGACCATCTGGCAGGCGGCCCTGACGTACTTCTGGGCGTCGATGCTGGCGCTGGTCATCTCGCCGTTCCTGTACAATCCGCATCAGTTTGCCTGGAACGATTTCTTCATCGACTACCGCGACTTCCTGCGGTGGCTGTCCCGCGGCAACTCTCGCTCGCACGGATCGTCCTGGATCGCCTTCAGCCGCCTCTCCCGGACGCGAGTCACGGGCTACAAGCGCAAGGCCGCTGGAGACCCCTCTGGCAAGTTGTCTGCCGACGTACCGCGAGCGGCTCTAACCAACATGTTCTTCGGCGAGATCTTTACCCCGTTGCTGTTGGTTGCCGTCACGCTCATTCCGTACCTCTACATCAACGCACAAACCGGTGTCCGCAAGAAGCAGCCGAACGCCAAACCCACAGCTTCGTCGATCCGTCTTGCCGCTGTCGCCCTCGCGCCGGTGGCTATCAACGCGGGCACCCTTGCAGTCATGTTTGCCATGGCCTGTTTCATGGGACCTGTGCTGAGCATGTGCTGCAAGAAGTTTGGCAGCGTGCTGGCCGCGATTGCGCACGGCATCGCCGTCGTCATGCTGCTGGCTTTCTTCGAGGTCATGTTCTTCCTCGAAGGCTTTGACTTTGCGAAGACACTGCTCGGCATGATCGCAGTCGTGGCCATCCAGAGACTTGTACTCAAGTTGATCATCTCGCTGGCACTCACCAGGGAGTTCAAGACGGACCAGGCCAACATCGCCTTCTGGACGGGCAAGTGGTACTCGATGGGGTGGCACTCGGTCTCCCAGCCGGCCCGCGAGTATCTCTGCAAGATCACGGAGCTGAGCATGTTTGCCGGGGACTTCGTTCTCGGACACATACTGCTCTTCATCATGCTTCCCGTCATCCTGATTCCCCACATCGACAAGTTGCACTCGATGATGCTCTTTTGGCTCCGGCCGAGGTAGGTGAAAGTCTGTCCGCGTTCTACAGAGCGACTGCTAACGGTGCGGGTGCTTGTAGCCGGCAGATCCGCCCCCCTATCTACTCGATGAAACAGTCCAAGTTGCGGAGGCGGCGCGTGTTCCGCTATGCCGTCCTCTACTTCGTTATGCTGGTGGTCTTCGTCGGACTAGTCGTTGGGCCCATCGTTGGCGGTAGTAAAATACCGGAGAGCTCTCTTAGGGGCATTAAGGGGAATGACTTTGTCGGCGACCTGTTCCAACCGGCGGGCCAGGACAACAACGACACACAGGATCGGACCGAGACGGGCACCGGCAAGGTCGGGTATTCGGGGGCGCTCAGGACGGTGACACGGGCGTCGGCGACGACAACCTCAACAAGGGGCCCGTAGAAGGAAGGGCAAGGCGGCGCTGCGGCGCCTTTTGTATTGTACTGTTCAGGCCGGGACACGGCAGGCCCACGTTCGGTTTCTTCTCCTTGATAGACCGGTCCGGGGCTCTCCATCTATGCTATCGGCGCCGAGTGGGTATCTGGACGGCGACGCGTAATATTTACATCTAACCACGAACGTCCTCCGTCGAACTGTGCCCTGTCCCACCTACATACAGTACAGGGTGGATCGGTAGAAGGGTAAAGTGGCAGAAACAGAGCCGCAGCAACCATGTGGAAGCAAGTGCGTGGAAGCGTTTGGAACTCCTACCAGTACTCCGTAACTACCTGGCAATGACCGTTGCGTTTCCCAGACATGTTGAACTGCTGAGCTGCTGTCATCTCAAGACCAAACCCCGGTCCCCTTCTCCCCTTTTACTCCGTCAAATTGGGCGTTTCGGCTGCACGGGCCACGGGGGGCCCACCGGTTTGACGCGTGGCGCGATCTTCGTTCGCTGCAGTTGATCCTTCCGCCAACGAAGGTCGATATCTCACGTCACCGACGCGCGACGAAAAACGACGACAAACGACGGCGGCGGCGGCGAACAATGGACTTCGAGGACGTGCAAAGCCGAGCGGCGGTGCTACTGAACGACGCGGTGATCGCCTTCCACAAGGTGCCCGGATCGGCCGTCCTGATCCGGTACGTGCAGTCGAGCTACCAGAACGACCCGATCCGTTCCGCCATTGAACTTGTCCTGGTCATCTTCTTTATCCGCTACTTGCTCGCCCCTTCGTACCCGACCCACAAACAAAACTTTATCAAGCTGGGCGAGGATGTGAGGCCCCCTCGCCGTCCCGCACAGCGCCCGGCTGGGGAGCTGACACGTCACTGCAGGAGATCGACGAGCTCGTCGACGAGTGGGTGCCCGAACCCCTGGTCGCACCTCAGACGGCTCTCGAGGAAGCCGAAGCCGAGAAGCTTCCGGTCATCGTCGGGTAAGGCGAGAGACGCATAATACCCACCGTGGGAGGTGCCGTTCGCTGATGCCGTCATTGGCGACAGGCCCACGGGACCCAAATGCAAGTTGGCCAACGGCCGCACGGTGACCAACCTCGCGTCATATAACTTCTACAACCTCAACGCGACGGACCACATCAAGGAGAAGGCGATCCAGACGCTGCGGACCTACGGCGTCGGCCCTTGCGGGCCACCACAGTTCTACGCAACCCAGGACGTCCACATGAAGACGGAGGCCGACATCGCCGCCTACCTCGGCACCGAAGGCTGCATCGTCTATGCCCAGGCTTTCTCCACCATCTCCAGCGTGATCCCCGCCTTTTGCAAGCGTGGCGATGTCATCATCGCCGACGCTGCCGCAAACTACTCTATCCGCAAGGGTCTCGAGATCTCGCGAAGCAACATCCGCTGGTTCCGTCACGGCGACATGCGCGACCTTGAGGCCCAGATGCAGAAGGTGGTCCAGGAGCAAGCAAAGCAGAAGAAGCTGACACGGAGGTTTATCGTGACGGAGGGCTTGTTCGAGACTACGGGCGACTGCTCCGACCTGCCCAAGCTGGTACGCGTCGCCTTCCTCGGCGCCGGGTGTCGACGGGCCCATCGTGCGGCGGCTAACGCGGCTGCAGATCGAGCTCAAGGAGAAGTACAAATTCCGCATTTTTCTCGACGAGACCTGGTCCTTTGGCGTGCTCGGGCGCACCGGGCGCGGCCTCACTGAGGATCAGAACGTGGACTCTTCGCAGGTGGACATGATCATCGGGTCGCTCGCCGGCCCGCTTTGCGCCGGGGGCGGCTTTTGCGCCGGGGCCAAGGACGTGGTCGAACATCAGCGCATCACGGCCGCATCGTACACCTTTTCAGCCGCGCTACCCGCTATGATGGCCGTAACGGCCAGCGAGACGCTCAACATGCTGCAGTCCAACCCCGAGTTTCTGCTCCAGTGCCGCGAGAACATCAGGACAATGAAGGGCCAGCTAGATCCAAGGAGCGACTGGATCTTGTGCACCAGCGCCCCCGAGAACCCCGTCATGCTCCTCGTCTTGAGGCCCGAGGTAGTGGTCTCGCGCAGGTTGGGGCCGGAGGATCAGGAACGACTGCTCCAAGAGTGTGTTGAGGAGGTCAGTTGCCACGACGGTCCTCTTTTCCTCGTCCTATCCTTGGGACGCGCAGGATGCGATGGCACTAACTAAACCGGTGCTTTACAGACCCTTGCCAACGGCGTCTTGATTACACGTTTGAAGAGCATGCCGCTGGCTAACAGCATCAGCCCAAGAGAGAGTAGCTGGCGAGTGCAGCCGGCTCTCAAGGTGTGCATCACGTCAGCCCTGTCCAAGAAGGACATCGAAAGAGCCGGCGTTACTATCCGTCATGCTATCACAAAGGTTATGACGCGGAAGACGAGTGCTAAAGCAGGTCATCCCACCGCTGCTTAGAATCTGGCTCGTCGCAGGTTGGATGGAGAAGCCTGTGTCAGGTAGTTCACACATGGATAATCATAATAGTGACGAGTCCCGCCCTGAAAGCACCCTCAAGCCGCTCCAGGGGAAATCCCCCACCCCTTCAAACCTTTCCAGAGGGCGTTGGCCTGCTGTGACTTTGATCGCACAGCTGGCACCAGCTGCCGGTGGGGAGCCGGTGTCGGGACGCCAGATACCAGGACGATCATGGTGTTGCGGCTCGGCTGCGCACTCACGGTCACCATCGCAAGCAGGCACGACAATGCTTACCGCCCGGGGGCGCCAACAGCATAGGGCTGCCCGGGGGCTAGCGCGATAGTTACGCGAGTTGGGCCCAAAGCAGGTTTGATTTGAAATAAGCTGACGCTCATACTCCGTACAAACTGTCAAATTGACCGGCATTGCGCAGCGTGATCGTTCGGGCCTAAGAGTAGCCAACGGCGCTGTACACCGGATAAGCACAGGCCTAGTGCCGCTATTGGCGGAAGGGCTTTTCAAGGCCAAACGGGCCCTAGGAGGATAGCACTCCTAGACAGAGTTTTCATACAGACATTACTAAATTAAACAACTTATTACGCCTAATTAGATTATATTTTACTGTAATATTTGTAAGTACTGTACGGGCAGTATGGGAGGTCACTGGTAAGGGGCGCGCAGGTAGGAGTTAAGTGGTAGTTGTATTGCAGAAGCGTTAGTGCCAGTGCATGTTCGGTAGCAGGTTTGACTGCTGACGGAAACCGCTGTAGACTACCTATCTAAGAAGACGAAGCCTTGCACTCACGTGCATATAGACAGTACGAATAACCGTTATAAATAACTCCTTATAAGGGAGTGTAAGTCTTTAATATCAACTAGCTATTAAGCTTAAAGCACTAGTAGCACTAATAATCCTTTATAGATTACAGGAGTCCTTTTTAGACGTATTTGTCTTGACTTCTTTTAGAGGGAAAAATAAAACCTCTTATCGGAGGCCGCTGCAATTGCGCCGTAATTTTTTCTGTCACGTGGCCTCTTATCCTCACCAACGCCGCCGCCATGAAATCGTATGGCCGCACGCTGATAAGCCCCTTGAATAAGTCAGTGCGCGCTTATCCCGAGCCCCCCC
>Ga0247777_1000126_pt1 | contig 18832 bp, 28 predicted proteins | sample UWRJL154409C5_FD_179937 | JGI IMG/M metagenome (GOLD analysis project Ga0247777, IMG submission 179937) | Plant litter microbial communities from Arlington Agricultural Research Station in Wisconsin, United States - UWRJ-L154-409C-5 | ecosystem: Environmental > Terrestrial > Plant litter >...
CGGCACGAATGCGATATCATGAGGCAGGGCGAGGGTACAGCAGCCGATGTGGCGGCGGAAAAAGAAACGAAGGGAGGGACGGCAAGGCGTCGCCGATTGTGACGGCGGCCACATCGTGTGCCCCCTCGGCGGCGTTCGGCCGTTGGTCGCCGTGGTACTGTACGCGATTCGAAACGAGACCGCCCCAAACCGGTTCCAGTGCGCCCCCATTTGAACGCCACACCAGACGAGTGCCCGGTTCTCGAATCGCCAGGCTCGCCGGGCTGAAGTCTGACCCTGGCAGACAGGCCTTTTACACAGTACAGTACAAGTCTCGAGCACGCCTGGCACCGGTGACGACCGGTGCGGCACGCTTGTGTTAGGGCTGGATTTTCCAGGGGCTCGAGCGCACACGCAGGCAAGGAAGCGCCTTGGAGCCAACAGCGACCTCGAGCGGGCTTCCATGCGCCGTTCGTTCCTGCGCCCAGACGTTTTCGTGGGCCGCCTGCTGCGTGATTTATGCAGCCGGAATGAGCCCCGAGAGGGTGTCGCCCCACCCATCCATGGATCGCGGATGCACAACCACGGGGCCCACGTGAGGGGGGGAGGGGGACACGGCCGGCCGATCCGGCTTTCCCGCCCGGCACGCTCCCACCCTCTCTCGACCCGACGACCCGAGTGTGTGTTGCACCCGCGGGGAGTGGGTGGAGCCCCTGGACTTCCATCACGGCCCCGAAAACGGCGGCCGTATCACACTCTCGTTCTCGCCGACGATGCCACGATGCTAGCGCTCTAGCTTGGTATGAAGGCCGAGGACGATTTGAACGGGGCTTGTGGACACGGCGGTATGCCAAATGTCACGACCACAGTCGGCGGGCCGGGAGGCACGTACGTCGCCTGGCAGTCGAACAGGTCTATCCACATCTCAGACATGCCGAGAGCTATGCCGGCTCCATCCTCCGTACCATGCATGATTCGACGCGTAAATGATGGATCGCCATAGCCCAGAAGAACAATCCGAACGTCATGAGCCCCAGGAGGGAGGGTCCGAGAAGTTGCAGCAGTGACTTTCAGCCTCCCTGCCGGCCTCGAAAAGGTCCACCAACGTGCCGGCGTCGCGTGCCCGCATGGCATTGGCATCGTTGGTTCGGGTTTGTGGTCTGAGAAGTGATTAAAGGAGTTCGGGAGAGAGACTGTTACAAGAGGAGACTTTCGTATTTCGCACGGAGACACGCGACTCATTACCGCAGGGGGAGACCATGAGTGGCCGGGAGCGCGATTCCATGTTCCTTGCCACGCGAATGACGAGCAAACACAAACAGCACAACGCCACGCCTTACGCTACCATGATCGAGCCCAAATATTTTATCAAAAAAGTCCGCTTCCCAACCCAAAGGCAAAGTGACAAAGTTGGTCATCGCCCGGGTATGTCGTCAACGGTTCGCCCCGGCCCCCTAGACTATCGCCTCATACCCCCCTTGGCCCCTCCGCCTTACCGCCCGGATGAATCTCGTGATAGCGCTCCAGCGAACGATGGCGACGAGCATCACGATCAGCACCGCCGTGATGGAGATGCACACGGCCCAAAATAGCGGGAAGTTGGCCTGCGCCGGCGCCCAGTCCCCCGTCATGCTGAAGACGGCGGCGACGGCCGACACGGGCAGGAAGAAGGTGCCGGCCACGGCCAGGACCAACAAGAGCCGGTTCTGCTGGCCCGTCCGCTCCGCCTCGCGCAGCGTCGTCTCGCCCACGATGTGCCGGATGCACTGCTCCAGCCGATTGAAGCTCTGGCCCAATAGCGCCTCGACATGGGCCAGGTCCGCCGCCAGCTCCTCGGCCACGCGGTCGGCGATGGTCCGTGTCGTCCCGGCCGGCCCCCCGTGCGCCGCCGGCCGCCAGCTCGGCCGGCCGCTGGCCCGGCACGATGCAAGGGGCTCGCAGAGGAACTGCAGGAAGCGGCTCAGGCGGCGGCGGATAAAGAATAGGCTGCGGAGGGCCTTCTTGTAGGTCTCCGGGGCGTGGTCGGTAGTGTCGTCGGCCGCGTTACCGCCCCGGCCGCCCTGCAGGAGCCATTCGATGTAGTTAAGGTCGCGCGTGAAGAAGCTGTCGATGTGCGAGTACTCAAAGGCCAGGAGGCGGTAGACGTCCTGCAGCGCCACGAGCGGCGCGGGGATGCCCGGTCGGTTCAGGGAGGGGTTCGCCCCCATGCAGCGCGAGAGGAGCGTCCGGGTCGATTCAATGCCCCGGTACCGACGGCCCGCGATGTTGAAGTACGGCGATCGGATCCGCTGGGGAAGGTGGCTGAAGGTCGCGGCCCGGTCGACCAAGATGACACCTGTGGCAGGGGCCGGTTAGAAGGGGTGGGGTGGAGGCTCGCCCCTGGCTATTGACAGCTGAGACCCAGTACGGAGTACTACTGTATCTAGGTAAGAGTAGATAGGTACCTACCGAGGCTCCATGGCTTGTCTGGCTCCGCGTCAAACCAAGCGGCGACATGAGCGCGCATGACGGCGAGCGGCGGGAACGAAGTGACTTTGCCGTTCGCGTCGACGCGGGGGACGGGATTCATCGGCCCAAAAATATGTTTGTTCCTCCATACGCCACCGTCCCCGTCTGACGGCGAGGTCCGGATGGCTTCGTAAGTGAGGTCAAATACCTCCTCGAACTCCCTCAAACGCCAGTACTTGAAAGCCACATGTTGCTGGGCGGCCAACGTCGATGGCGCCGGCGCGATATGGTCCTGGGCGTCGTTGAAGTTGTACGTTGGGTGGTTGTCGAGGTAGTCGTCCAAGAAGCTTAGGAAAGAACGTCGGTCGTCAAGTGCTACGTGACTGGATAGGAGCCGACGAATCTGTCGCTCGTCAATGTCCTCGATGATGATGAGCTCGGCGGTTCGCGCCGCGCCGCCGGCTGGCTTGAGAGGCTGAACTTGCGAAACCGCAGAACCATCTAGGGGCACATTCACATGAGCATCCAGCGTAGCCTTGGGCAGGTCGACCTCAGAAAAAGTGACGGTATCAAACGCGGCTGATCGCGGGAGTCAGCAAGATGAGCCTCGAGCGGCGGGACAAGACCGTACCTCGGCACGACTTCCCCAACTCAGTTACAAAGGCATGGAGGTTTGGGTAAATATCCCCTTCATTCTCCGTCAGTATTCCGTTGACGTCGGAAGTGACGTCTTTCAGCGATATGTCGATGGTTCCCTTGGCCGCAGATGCCATCAGCTCGACGTTGCGGTTACTGGCTGGCTCGAACAGGAAGAATAGCAGGCCGGTAGGCAGCGTTGCCGGGCAAAATGGTCGACCAGTTCTCAGTCACCCGAATCCTCGGATGGGCCAGGGATTTTGTCTTCAAGCAGTCATGGCGGCTGGGGGCTGTGCTGGTCTGCTGAACCCAGAGGCTGCCGCCACGCGGGGTTTTTACGTGGAGGCTGCATGCCCGTGAGGCTGACCCGAGGGGCAGACAGGAAAGCGGCTTGGTCCCGTACGGCCAATCCCATCGCAGCGACTCGGGGGCAGCCAAGCCCGGTGATTCGGGGCAGGGCGGTCCGAAGCACCACGAGCTCGGATGGTCCTGTAGCAAGACGATGGTTTTGTTCCATTCTAGGTATGCTTTTGTACAAGAAATTACAAGACAACCTGTCGTGGGTATCGTAAGGTCCGTACCGGTGGCCCCTTGGGTACGTCTTCCGCCCTTTCCGGGTTGAATGCGAATGTAGCCGTCTCTTTCCTGTTCGCCGTTGAGCGTAATTATCCTCCCTGGTGCGTGCTTGCCTCACGGCAGCTCGATATGTGCTCGATTGTTATGGGATGGCGCCTCGTAGATGGCCTGCTGCGGGGGCGGCGGCGTGTCCATCTCGCCTCCGAATTTGGCCGCCTGGCTGGGATACCCGTGGCTCGGGACGTAGTCGTGGGGCGAAGCGTTGTTCGCGTGGTACGGCGGCGCCGCCGTGAACGGGACGTCCTGCTTCAGTTCGACAACCCCCGCCCTCCTCCTCCTCCTCCTCCAGAGCAGCACGACCCCCAGGATGATCGCGATGCCAATCACGGTCGCGCCGATACCAATGCCAGCAGCAGCGCCGGGCGACAGGCCGCTCGCTCCCGCCGTGCCGATCTTGGTGTCGCCGCTGTTCGTCGGCCCAGGAGCATTCGTACTCCCGCCCGTCTGCCGCGTCATGTCGCTGGCCTGCATATGCAGCTGGAATAGAGGGGCGAATATGGAGACCGAGCGGAGCGTCACAACCGTGGAGCCTGCCGTCACGGTGGCCGGGACCGTGACGAATTTGAAGTTGTTGCTCGTCTGCTGACTACACGATACGGTCGGAAAGGAGCCGATCGACGCGATGCTGTAGCAGGTCTGCGAGTCATCGATACCGGGATTGCGCTTGCACGAGAAGCCCCTACGAAGGCCGGTCAGCTTCAGACTGCCCTCCGTTCTCTTTTGCGGTGGAACGGCGGGACCCGAGGGGCGAGATCACGTACACAGGACAGCACCCCACCGCTGTTTCGCTCGGGTTGACGGGAAACTGGAAGGCGAAACCGCCGGGCTGGGTGCCGGTGGCCACGCATGCCGTTTGGTATCCGACCGGACACGCTACCGCCGGCGAGTAGATGCCCCATCCTCCCAGGGCAAAGCCCGTCGAGAGACTGTCGTCACTGCGTGGCGGCCAGCAGCCGGGCTCGTCTTGTACGCCTTGGCTGTTGAACGTGTTGGTGCCACATTTCTGTGCCCGCCAGCCGAAGTCGCAGGTCGGGCAGGCCTGCACGGCCACGCCGCAGCTGGAGGGGACAGTAAAGGCTGTCGTCAGGGGCCCGAGAACCGTGCGTGCGGCAGTCATGGCGATGCCCGGCCGAGTCTCGGTAGCTTGTCGAGGAAGGGAAGCGAAGGAAAGCGAAAGAAGGATCCTCGCGAGCCGGCGCGTGTGTACCTGCTGTAGGAGGTAAGTAGGTACAGTAAGTAGGTAAGTGAAATTCCAGAGTGTAGCGTTCTACGCCCGAGAGTGAGGTGGCCACCTCATCAGGCCGGGGGACAGACAGCCGCGGAGCCCCTAGATAAAGGAAACTCTGGTCCGGCTCGTCTCGTTCGTGTCACAGACGCGGATCACCGGTCAGCCGAGAGACTCGCACAAATTCCGGGGCGCAGCGGCCCACTACACCGACCTACTGTACTGTACCGTCCCATCGTCCCCGTTGTAATGTTGCGCGGCGCCTGCTGACTGGCCCTTGACGCGCTGGACGACAGGGATCGCGATCCCTTCGGGACCACCAAGATGCGAGCCGAGAATGCAGGCGGCGATTGAGCACGACTTTCACGGAGTTCCAATTGGGCTTCTGGCGTCGTCACGTTGAAACACGCGAACGGCGGGGAGAGTTGGGTGGGGGGGACCTGTGCGGACCTGTTGGGGCTCAGGGGTTCCCTGATCACCTGATCAGGCACTTGGCTCGCTTGGGAAGAAAGTCGCCGTCGGCGTTTTCAATCATCAACCGCCCAGGCCTCCACCTGACCCGGAGTTTAGTCCGGGGTAGCGCACGGAGTATCTTCAGTAGGTCTCCTCCACGGTGCGCAGCTGCCCGGGCTGACAGTAAAACCCACTCTCGCTCTCACGACTTTAGATATCTGCGGAATGCTACCACCTAAATATCGCGGAGTAATACGGAGTGCCTGAGGCGCTAGCGGAGACCACGTCCAGAGGCGAGAGAGTAGTCCTGAGCGAGTCGCTGTGCAGCATTATCCGGGTAGCTACTGTAGGTAGGTCTGTACGTGCAGTGAGCGCATGGTGCCGCTGACCTTGTCCTGGAGCGCGCACACAGGAAGCTAATTAGTTGCCAGGTGACATCCACTTGACGATTCGAGGTGCGTCACGACTCCTTCTCCGGTTTCTCCATTCTCGATGAGTGAGGCTCGGGGACGTCAATTCAGTCTTTGCCACCGATGCCACTTAGTATAGCGCAACATATCTATTACTCATTAGGTTGGTAAGTAAGGTTATATCCCCTTAGTCTAGGTGAGTATGCGGGTTTCCACCCGTGGCCGATCTATCCAGCGGCTGCTCGTGGTATCGACGAAATTCCCGCTGAAACTCCCCGCCATCGTTGATGGGAACTGCGCAGCGGTAAAAGTCAGACGCTCCCCCTTAATGTAACTGGTACGAAATCCCTCCCTGCTGGCACGCGGCCTTGCGCCCAATATCACACCGCATCTTCAAGCCCGCTCGTTGCGAACGCCCTCCTTGGGAGCCTCTCCCTCTTCCGCCGTCCCCGCCGGCGCCGTCGCCGGGGGATACCGAGGGTCCGGCCCCAACAAGTCGACGGGGTACTTGTGGCGGAAGCCCCAGCGCCACCACAACCGCCACTTGGTCCCGGCGCTCATGGCAGCCCACTGCGCACGGAGGGCCGGGCGGTCGTCCGGGTGGCGGGCCGGCGCCGTCCGCGTGAAGCACAGCACCCAGAGCGACATCAGGGCCCAGCAGGTGGTGCCGAGCCGCAGCGCGCGCCGGCCGTGCATCAGCCGGCGGAACCAGAAGAAGGACTCTACGAAGCCCAGCAGGAAGAGCGTCGGCAGCACCGAGGCCAGCACGATGATCCACGTGCGCAGCCGGAAGCAGGTGTACCGCCGTAGACACACCTCGCTGTCGAGGGGGCTCGTATCCGAGTTTGTGGAGCCGCTGCTGCCGCTGCCCGTGCCGAAGTAGGCCGTCGGGTTGGTGCAGTCGCTCAGGTAGTAGCGATAGACGTAGTCGGTGGTGGCGGCCGTGGCCGGGATGGCGCCCGGGGGCAGGTACGCCGTCACGTAGTTGGTGAGGTAGTAGCCGCGCTCGGTCGAGGTCGGGGTGAGGGTCGCGGCCGCGGTCAGAGGAACCGAGACTTCTTTGACCGTCTCGACGGTGAAGGGCGTCGGGCACGAGGCCGGCGCCGTGTAGGTGACGGGTTCCACGTAGATAGTTGTGTCCGTAGCTCGTGTTCGGGTGCGAAACGTCGTGGTAGAGGTGTCTGTCTCTGTTTGCGACGTTTGTGTTTGCGCCAGGACGGCCAGGATTTGGAGCGAGATGGCGAGCCAGGTGGCTGCTAGATATTTTGGAAGCGGTCTTGCGGCCATCGTGATGCAACTTTTACCGGCGCAGGTAACTGTGCTGGTGGCCTCGAGAAGCGATAGGGATACTTGTGGCTACCTGGCAGGCAGGCGGGTGATAGGAGGTGGCGTTGCCAGAGGCTTCGCAACTCGTTGTTGCTCCTCAACTTGAAGATACTATGAACTCGAGATACTTGATGACGAACGAGACAGGCGCACAACCTGCTTGGCGGACTCGCCTGCATTATATCTTCTTTTCGTGATCCTCCGTTGCATCTAGGTACGATCTCGGGATTCGGCCCTAAATTTTTGATGTTACCAGCGGCGCGGTCCTTGGGGGAGCCTCGTACAATCTGAGCTAAGCCGCCCGCGCACGGGACGAGGGCGCGGACGCTTTCGGCCGCCCGGGAGAACTGCGGAGGGGTTGTGCTGGGCCAATAGGAGCGGCTCGGTAGTCTCGATACGGGGTCAACGGCGAGCCGTGCCGCTCTCGCACATCTCTGCCTTGCCAAAGCCGACCCCATATGGGCACTGCACCGCCCCTCAGACTCATTCTTCCCCTCTCCCGATGCGCCGTTTCTGCCTTGCGCGGCGAGGCAATCGTAAAGAAGGGGGCAGGGCCACCCCCACTGAATCTCTTTCCCGCTGGCTGATGGATCCAGGAGCGGTCGAGCCTGAGTCATTGGCTGGGAGTCACGGTATCGATCTTGGGTGTCGCTATGATGTTAGGGGTGCCCGTGAGAGGTGACTGTTAGCCCGTCTCGCGGGGTAGAGTCATAAAAACAGTCGATCGTCTTCGCAGCCAACAGAAGAGTACATTAAAGTCAGCATAAGATGAGGGCGGTAAGGGTAACCAATAAACAGGACATCGCCTGAGCAAAACCTAGACGGTGTATACCTGTCCATTCTTAGTAGGATAAAGGCTAGCCTCTAGTTAACCCGAGCTGCTCAAAGCCCTCAGAGGGAACGCGCACGTCTATAGGCCCGGGGCGATATACCAGCACTGAGACTTTACTCACCGCTGGCAGATGGTCGTCTTGCCTCCCAAGTCCGTAGGGTGAAACCCGTGACACTCGGGGCTTTGTCCCGTTCACTGGCTGGAGACATCTCCCTCGTCTGCCTAAAACGGATGTGTCAGAAGGGGCGAAGAGAGACAAGAGAACTTATGATCTTTCAGTCTCGACCTATGGCCGGCGGCCGGGGCCCCCAGTCGATATAGGCCGGGAGATCGGACCGTTGGCACGCATGCGGACCACGGGACCATGGGTCAAACGGAGGGTCCGGGGCCTGAGGCCGGGCCGAAGGGTCCGGGGTCTTCCGACCCCCGTTCACCATCTCCTCGAATCGTCTTCCTAAAACGGATACTACAGTGCTAGCCTGCTACGGAACTTCGCTAATTTTGATTCAATCATCTAGGGTGGCCTGGGTCCAATCATTTAGTAAGTCGCTGCTGAATACAAGTGTCAGGTACCTCGAGATTGTGAGTTCCCCCGGCTTTCCAAACTGGAACTTGAAGCTCTGAACGCGATAGCCTAGACGACCCGCGGCTACTAAGCGCACGTCATTACACTGAAGACTAAGGTACACTCCATGCTGAAAGGACGGCCGAAAGGACGCCCCGGGGGCCGGCCCCGGCGTGATACATTGGGCCGCCTTCGAAACAACGTCGCCTTAAGCCGGACACGACTATACCCAGGTACTTAACCGTACCTACCTTGGCGGGCGGCGGGGTGATTGAAAAACTCTCGTAAACGCTCGACAACAGTCGGCTACAGTTGCCCCCTGGGCTAGAGCAGCCAGCCCCTCATAATCCCGTAATGTACCTTATTTAGCTAGGTTGATACCTTGTTACGCCGATTCCGCTGGTCTACGGAGCCGCTGTCGCCGCCGGCCCCTAGGCGAGAGTTTCTCGCGTACCTACGTGGTAGGTAAGCACACGACTCGGGACCGGGAGACCAATCAAGGGGCCGACCAAACGGGGCTCAGCCTTTTGGGACCGCCCGTAGCCTCAACCCGCAGCGGCCCGTGTTTCTAGGTCATACCGCGGCCCACTTAATTAGCCCTTGTAGGTAAGGCAGATAGCATCAAGCCCGGTTACGTCCCCGGCGTCCTTTCGCTTGTCATATGCACGTGTTGGATACGGTAGGTAGGTAGGCAGGTACGGTACGGCGATTACCTACACCGGTGTTGGACGCCCCCACCTTGTCACTTCGACACCCTGACCTAGTGTTACCCGTTCGTCATCGCTTTAGTGAATTGGGGCAGGCTCCGGGAATCCCTTGTACTCGACGCATTGTAGTGGCGGTAGTACTTAATAGGGCTGACCAATGGGATCTGAGCAAGTCTCCACGTTTTGGTGAGAACACACCTTGACGCTTACGCCTCACCGGCCGTGTCGCTCTATGACCTTGTCATGGCACAGTACTGTGGGCCGGCCTTACGCCGGCCCGGGAAGGCAGGTAGCGTATTTTTGGCCGCAGCGACCTTACGCCACACTCGCTAGATCTGGACTCATATCGGTTTCCACCCGTGCCGCATGAAAGACCACCGTCCTCACCGATCGCCCCGCCCAGGCGTGAAGTCCATTCCGCTTTGGGCGGCGGTCATCTATCGATCTACGATCCGATGTGGTAGTAAGGCGGAATCTCAGAATTGAGCGCAAAACTCTGCGACGTAGACCGTCGGATACCGCGGCGCAGACTATCATGGACAACGTGGGACCCTGTTATCATTGGTGCGCCTCTCCAGACAGGAGGGTCACTGGCATGACCGTGACGCCTCAAGCCCAGGGCTGATGAACCTTTAGGGTCAGGACAAATTACCAGAGCAAGTGAAAATTGGGTACACAGCATAGGCTTGGGAATCCTACAACAATCCGGTGGTCAGGGCGACAACTTTTTCTATAAGAGGCGAGTAACCTCCTCTCCTCTGCAATCTCGACAGCGAACCCAGCAGCAACCAGCAGCCTCCTCATCACTCAAGTTTCAAGCCACTGCAACGAAGCCTCCCATCTGACAGACCACCAACAGCATCCCAGTTGAAATGCACTTCTCCACTCTCGCCATGGGCATGCTTGCCTCCTTTGCCTCTATCGCCACTGCTGGAGTGGTTCCAGCCGAGAGGGCGGCAGCCACTGGACCTGGCAATGGGATCTCCACCGACACGTACATCAACTGCCTGAATGATGAAGTCCGCAACTGTGGGTTCTCGTCTCTTCCCCCACACTTCGACACGGACCGTCAGCTAACAAGTAGTTATTCAGGGGGCTGGAGCACCAACGCGTGCCAGCACGAGGGTAGGGTTACCTTCTGGCGTCGAGGACGTGCCTGGTCGGATCCGGCCGACTGCTACTGGTCGTGCAAGGACGAGATTGCCAATGCCATTCGCGCGGGGTTCCCGGAAAGGGAGTGCTCCCACACCGCCGGCGCAGCCCAGTGCTGGATGGGCTACAACACGAGGCAGTAGGCGCCGAATTTGCTAGGCGGGATGGTCGGCTAGGGCAACTTTCCCTTCGATTCATGTTAAAGTTATCCGTCAGCCTAGCACTTCGAGTGTCTCCTTCAAGTCACAAGGATATTAGAGTCGCTATTGGCTTCGCAGAACTGGTAGAATCGCATGTTGGTGCAGCTCAACCAATGACTTCTCCGTACCTACGCCATACGGCAAGGCTATCCCAAGCCAGTGACTACCGTGACCTGGTAATCACTACATACTGTACTTTTGAGCCAGCCCAGTGCCAGTCGACTGCCATGCGGGCTGCGGAGGCATACAAATCAGGCTCTCAACAGAACAGCCTCTCATAATGCTTGCCCGATGATCTTCCGGCGTGAAATGCAAATGAGCCGGATCGAGTACCTATCTAAGGACCTAGGTGGTACCTAGGTGGTACGTGGGTGTAGGTACCTACAGTACCTAGGGTACAGTACCGACTGTGCTGTATTGAGATAATTCCGAGGTCGGTCGTCCGGTGTGAAGGAGGAGGTGGGCACTTTAGTCAGCGGCTGGGCGGCGCAGCATATTGCGGGGCAGGCAACAGCAAGTTTTACAAAGTAAATAACGTTACCGGGCGGGCCATCCTCCTCTCCTCTAACATACTTCCTCTTACCACGACTTGCCATTCCCCTCCATTTGAATCGTAAAGTATCACCGCAGCATCCAAACCATGCCAGTGACGACCAGAAGCCAAGCAAAGGCAAAGGATCCTACCACGACTGCAGATCCGACCGACCCAGGATCTAGTTCTGGTCAAGGTTGCAACTCCAACAAGGCAGGGTCCACGGTGCGAGCAAAGCAATCATCCGTCAAGCCACCTCAGCGACGTCGCAAGACGCAGAAGCGACGCCCCGTGGTTGGTGATCGGGCTACTATCTGGCCCAAGGACGGAAACGCCCCCGGACGGATTCTAGGCTTTCTAAGGAGGTGGAAATATACAACCGTAGGGAGAGTCAACGATAGTATCGCGGGAGTCTGTTACTTCGACGTCGAATTCATCGACGAGGACGCGATGGTCAAGATACAGGCTTTGGTATGTCTTCTCTCGGCTCACTCCATGTAGGTTCTTATCCATGTCTTTGACCAGGGCTAACAGAGACCGATTGGTCGTATGCCAGCCTGAGGTAGCCCTGGCCTATCTCGAAAGGGATCGCCCGCCGGAGACTCGCGTTCTTGACTGGCGAGATGACCCCATTGAGGGGGCACCACCTCGTTATGACCCAGATGAAGCAGATGACTTGTGAGAGAGTACGCGAGTGGTTTACCTTCCGCGCCTTTGTGTCTATGTAGGCAGATACGAGATATATGTCCGGAAACCCGGTAGTACAGAAGCATATATGAAGCAAGAAGGATGGTACCTATCAACTTGTGACAGGAATTGCAAGCTCTTAGGGGGTCAAAGACACGACCTTTATGATAATCCCACTCGTGACAGCCGACAGCTTGGTGTAGGCTGCCGAGCTGTACGTCGGATGAGTCCGGTTGACCACGACCCCAAATGAACCGCCATCGCTGCCGCATCCAAGCAAGGCCTCCTCTTGCTGAGCCACTGTTGCATTGGCTCCGCCGTCAATGGTATTGGCGATGTCTTCGTACAGGACGCTCGAGTTGACGCCCATGGTAATATGCTTGGCGATAATTTGAACAGTGCCCTTGGGGTACAGGGTAAATTCTCCGCAGTCGGCAGTCTCCGAGTCCTTCATGGTGAGCAGGCGGCCAGCTACACTATTCGACGCGAGGGAGGTCAGCGGATGTCACAGGTACTACGTAGTGTCTCCCCCCTTCCTCCCGATGCATTGCTTGGTGGAAGGCTGGGAGGGGGTAGGGGCAGGTAGGCGCCGTCTTACGTTTGGCGGCCATAGGACCGTAGATAGTTTGCAGCAAACTTGATGTCGGCGATCGCGACGTTTTGTGGTTTGTTTCCCGGAATAGTGTAGCACCGAAGATCGGCGGTCTCCCCGGCATAGCATTGGGCAGGTGCGGCAAGGGCCCCAAGCTCCGTATAGAGGGCGATCAAGGCTGCGCCGAAAGCGAAAGAAGGAGACACCATGATGAGACTGGGGGTTTCAGGGAAGTTGATAGGTTGAAGTGATGATCGAATTCAGCTGTAAGATGCAAGAAGTCTTGAAGTCATCTGTGTTCGACACGAGTTCGGTTCACATCAAGGGCGTTACTCCTGCTTCTTATACTAGTAGGTAGGGGCGACGAAGGTTTAGGCCGCGGTAGCAAACGCATTGAAGAGGCTCGGTATGCAGAGTTCTGTGTTGGTCATACTTGGGTACTAGGTCGTAATTTCGAGGAGTGATTATCGCACACAGCCACAACTTGAACGCCTTGAGTGAACGTAACGCCATTCGGTAGAAGTCCTTCATATTCGCGGGAGAATATTCGCCGCGTGGCTCATCCGTCTCTAAAGTCGCACAGAGTACGCAGGTAGGTACATAGGTGCATATTGGCGATGTGGATGCAAGGCGGACTTGCGCGTTGCGCCGCTAAGGCGGCGTCCAAGGCAGCGTCTAGCACGTCGGAGCACTTTCGACTCCTGGGAGTACAGACTGCTTCCTTGACTCGGTCAACTGCTGGAAAGGCCGTATTGCCGAAGCACCGCCGCACGGCCGCGTCGAGGCTAAAGCGTTGTAAGAACCAACAGACGCACTGCCTCGAGGCTAAAGGCCCGCACTGAGCACCAACATACCGAGCAGCAATCAACTTGACCTGCGGCCCGACTGATACCCGAGGCAGACCGGTAGGTGGCTTTGATCTCTTGTTATTGTCGCTCATAGCACAGGAGGTAGTGGACTTTAGGCTCGACGGGGACTCAACGTTCTAGGAGCAAAATTCCAGTTTGCCTTGCCAGTTTCCGCAGCGCGGAAGTGTCAGAGAGCCGCGCTTTGAGCCGAGAAACCTTCTCCCACAAGCGCGAGTCCCGGTTCCGAACGGTAATTACCTAGGTCCCGAGCTAGTAGGTAAGGTACCCGCGGACTGCATGCAGTGTATTTGAAATGCCGGAAGGCTTGCAGCCGTGTTCCACCCGGCGGCCACTGTGACCGTGATGAAGGACGACTACTCCGTGCCTCTCGAACTCTTTTCCGTCCTCGCCTCCTCTAACTGGGCCAATCCTCAGCGGTGAAAGGTTCGCGGGGTTCTTTATAGCCAGGGCTCCCGGCAGTCCTCCATGACCTACACTGTCCTACTAGATCAGTCGTACTACCTTTCACCGCACTTAGCAACCCCCAAAGCCAAACCCGATTGTTCTGGGCAGATATTTAGCGTTGATCATCATGGCGGCCAAAGGCCTGGTGTATCTGGCGCTGGGGATGATTCAGGGGAGCGCGAGCTTAGCAGCCTCGCTCGACATCGACGCCGGAAGATACCCTGACCTGCCAAATTATGGCCCTCAGGTAAGCCTCGCCTCTTACAATACGTAGGACGACTCCTAGACCTGCGCTCACATACACTTGATAGCCAAATCCCCCGTACATGGTTGACAACACGCACAACTACTTCCATGTCGCTCCCGATAAAGGTGACGGTTTTGCCCAGCCCAGTTATGCATGACCTTGTACACTTACTTCATTCTGGACAGGCAAGCAAAACGGGCCTGTTTGGGAATGCTCTGGCAGTTTCGAGGGCTTTATGACCCGCCTTCGACAAGGAAACGTCGCTCGTTGTGATTCTGCTACATTCACAAACTCATCAGTCGACAGCGCCCTGCTTCGGCCAATCTCCAACTCCACCTTGACAAACTTGACTGTTGCAACGAGTCGATTCAGGGTGTCACACGCCGCCCAGAAGGTCCTAACCACCAATCAGACAGTCTTGTACAAAAACCTCGCGGTTGACCTCAACTCCCAACCGGCAATTTCCCAGGGACAGGCCTCGAGCTATTGGCTTAAAGCTCTCGGGCCTCTAGGCTCGGTACGAGATGACATCTTGGCTATCTTCCAAGGGAGGGGCATTTTTTGACCTGTGTATCCAGCAACCCCACGCTCCCCGTGGCTACAAGTTTTTCCGCGATGTCGTCGCCGACTACAAGGCAGACAACACCGGGGCCACAGACGCAACTGAAGCCATCAACGCTGCTATTGCCGACGGTAATCGGTGTGGTGAGAAATGCAGTAGCACGTTTGTCCTGGGTGCCATTATTTACTTCCCGGTGAGTCAAATCGAAGGCTTCAGTCCGAGTCGGTTAACCACAGGACCACACACAGTCCACTAACGATGTATCAGCCTGGCACGTACAAGATTTGTTCCCCGATCATCCAGTTGTACTACACTCAATTCATCGGCGATGCTGTCAACCCCCCTACCATCAAGGGCTGCAGTTCCTTCAGGGGTATCGCTCTGATCGACACTGATCCTTACATCCCGGGAGGGTATGTTACTTTCCATCTGAAACGTTCCGAATTAGATGCTGTACCTACTACTTGATGCGATGCTGATGATTCTCTCTTACATTATAGGAGCGGCGCCGAATGGTAAGCCGCAGTGCCAAGACCATCTTCGAACTGGTGCCCAAACTCACCCTGAATTCAATAGGTACAAAAATCAAAACCAGTTTTTCCGCCAGATCCGTAATCTTGTCTTCGACTTGACGGACATGCCGGCATCTACGAGTGAGAACGACCAGGACCTGGTACCCACGGGGATTCATTGGCAAGTATCTCAGGCAACCACCCTAGAGAACTTGGTCTTCAAGATGCCAGTGGGCTCGAGCTCGAAGCAAACGACCCATGTCGGAATATTTATGGAGAATGGCAGTGGCGGTTTTGTTTCAGGTACGTACTGTACATCCTGAACGCTACAGTTGGAGAGTTGCAACTGAACTAAAGCTAACGCGAAATGACGCCCAAAGACTTGGTAAGATTTCACACAAGAGCTTCTTCGCTCGTAGGTTCGCATGCAGGTTGCCGTTATCTAATAAGATGCCTAGACTTTCATCGGAGGTGCCATTGGTTGGCGAGCCGGTAAGAATCGAGGACGACTGGACGACGTCTCACACCGCAGGGCTAACCGGACTATTTCCAGGCTCACAGCAGTATACTGCTCGGAATCTCAAATTCACCAACTGTCAGCAATCCGTGCAGATGATATGGGACTGGGGCTTCAACTGGCAAGGTGTACGTCGTTCTGTTGTGTCTTGTATCGGCAGTCATGATGAGGGTACCTACCTACTAACTCACCTGACATACATAGATTGATATCAACGGCGGTATGATTGGCTTCAACATCTCCGGCATAGGAGGGACAACGAAACAGGGAATCGGCTCAACGAGCATCATTGGTAGGTCCAACGTCTCTCCATCCCAAACCAAGGCAAGCAGTGGGCCATTAGTGCATCTCAGGACCCACCGTATTCAGGGGGCTTTTTGCAACGCGGCTGGCAGAGTCTACTTGAACTTTCGATTGACCCCCTTTCCCACAACAGATAGTTCGATCAGCGATGTCCCCATAGGCGTCCTCACACACAACAACGATAACCCGCCCGCAATTGTGCTTGACAACGTCAAACTTCGAAACGTGCAAAATGCGGTTCGAACGGAATCGGGACAGACCTTACTCGCCGGTATGGAAGCTAGTCCATCCCGCAGTCCCCTACCTCCCAGGTTCAAATGCTAAAGCAAAGGCAGGCGGAAGCACGACCATCGACCTATGGGCTACCGGACGACGCTACAACGGCTCGGCCGGATCGTTCCAGACGGGCCCAGTCATCGCGCCCCGCAAAGCACCCAGCCTCTTGGATTCAAGCGGGAAACTCCTCGTCAAATCGCGCCCGCAATACGAGAAGCTGGCGCCAAGCAATTTCTTGGTCGCCACTGCCAGCGGCAACGGCATCTTGAACGACGGCACGGGGGATCAGACAGCGGCCATCAACGCGTTCCTGCAGCAGGCCACCCGCTCCGGGCTGGTAGCCTATTTCCCCGCCGGGATTTACCAGGTCGGCGGCACCGTGTTCGTCCCGACCCACGCTCGGATCCAGGGGTCGAGCTGGTCGCAGATCCAGGGCAGCGGCGCCTACTTTTCCGACATGCATAAACCCCAGGTTATGGTGCGTGTAGGGAACAAGGGGGACGTTGGGCCCGTGGAGATCGTCGAGATGCTTTTCACGGTCAAGGGGCCTACTGCCGGCGCGATCATGATGGAGTGGAATGTGGCAGCGGATGGTCCAGGCTCAGGTTGGTTGTCCCCAGCATATGCATGACAGATGCGCCGGCGCCGAGTACTGGATGATGGATCGACACTGACATGTTCAGCCGCCATGTGGGACTCCCATTTCCGCGTCGGCGGCGGCATCGGCACCGACCTGGACGCAAAGACTTGCCCGAAGTTTTCGTTCAAAGAAGAGTGCATTGCAGCTTCTCTCATGCTGCATGTCACCAAGCAAGCAAGCGGGTACTTTGAGAACGTCTGGACGTGGGTTGCGGATCAGTACGTGCCCCCCCTCCCTTCCCCCCTTCCCGCTCTGATGCCATCGCGATCGTGTGGGATTTATCTGACTGCTGGCGGCAGCGACAACGATCTGAACACGCATGATGAGCCTGATGACTCTATCAACCAGATCAGCCTCTATGTGGCACGCGGGATGCTGATTGAGTCGCAAGGGCCGTCGTGGTTCTACGGCACGGGCTCGGAGCACTGCGTTTACTACCAGTACCAGGTCCACGAAGCCAAGAGTGTACGTCTATTCTTTGAAGAACCGTGGAAAAGTCCTACTAAGCGTCTGATCACAGATCTATCTGGGCCACATCCAGACCGAGACGCCATACTACCAGCCAAAACCTCTTGCCCCCAAGCCGTTTGGGGAACTGGCAAAGAGCTTCGCCGGAGATCCGTCCTTCAAAGACTGCGCCACCGAAGGCTGCAAGTTCGCCTGGGGTCTACGAGTAATTAACTCGAAAGACGTGACAGTCCACAGCGCCGGCCTGTACAGCTTCTTCAACGAGTATTATCAGGACTGCATAGAACCGCAAAACTGCCAGGAGAAAATTCTCGAGGTCAAAGGCTCAACAGGGGTCGTTGTTTTCAATCTCTTCACGATTGCAACAGTCAATATCGCATCTGGGGTCAAGTTAGTCTTCCCCTGAGCAGTAAATCTCGGCGTTCGTCGCTGTCAGCGGTAGTTTGCTAACACACGTCGACGTGTAGTAACTCGACAATTCTACAGTCTGAAAACCAGAGGTTTGTAAACCAACAAGAAATTCTTTCTAGAATCCTTGGACGAATTAGTAGGATCTGACTATGAGCACAGTGGATTTACAACCGAGGTCAGTGTCTGGATCCCGTTGCCGGGAGATGACTCGTTTGAGATCGTCTACGTCGGGACCGAGGTTTGGGGCAAACCGACCGCTCGATGCTCGCCGCCCTGCATTCTGGTTTTGCCGCCTAGTACACTGCCTGCAGGAACGACGATCAATCCGGGCGACTTCACCACGTCCTTCGAATATGGACATACCGGGACGACCGTTGTTGGTGTTCAAACCGTAACAACGTTTTTCACCACCGTCACCACAGTCACGTAAGAGAAGCACAGGCCCTGACAGGGTGAATCCCTACTGACTGTACTGTCTTATAGTATCCATGTTCCGCCCGTCACGATCCCCGCCGGGGGGGTGATGCCGTACTCCAATGTCAACATCACAAACTCACAAACAGCCAGCGGCTTCGTGGCCTACCCAAGCCTAAGCCTCCCAGTGGTGCCCGTTCCGCTTCCCGACGGCAACGGGGCTACGACAATCCGGACCGCAACTTTACCGCCATGGCCGCAGATCACACGTGGACCTCAGGGCCTGGAGGCGCCACCGCTGGGCGGCCCGCTCACGTTTTATACGGGAGTCTCGGCGGTAATCACGGCTCAACGGCCCACTGTGACAGCCATAACCTTCCCGCCTCGCGTGTCTAGTTCGGTCATAGACTGCGCCACCTCTGCGGTTTTGAGTTTTGCAACCCCCCGCGCCACCATCACAGCATATTGCTCCGTATCGTCGCAGATATCGGTTGCGTTCACTTGTTCCACCACAAAAATCGTCACGTTCCTTGCCCCATCGGCAGGGGTTGTGACTCAAGACTGTTCTTATATCGCAGCGCTCCCCAGCGCTCCCCCGAAGGGACTTCCGCCCCCGTTTGGATTTCCGCCGCCCCCGGGCGGTTTTCCAACGCCCCCAAGTGAGACGACCTCAAGCACGACGCTGCTTCCTATCTGGGCAACCTGGCCGCCTGGTATCATTATCCCGGTACCGACTCCAGTCAACAAACCCACGCCGAGCGGTGGCGGGGTTGTCCTGCCTTGCAAGAT
>Ga0247777_1000127_pt1 | contig 18696 bp, 29 predicted proteins | sample UWRJL154409C5_FD_179937 | JGI IMG/M metagenome (GOLD analysis project Ga0247777, IMG submission 179937) | Plant litter microbial communities from Arlington Agricultural Research Station in Wisconsin, United States - UWRJ-L154-409C-5 | ecosystem: Environmental > Terrestrial > Plant litter >...
CCATTCGCTCAGGTGGGGCAAATGGGGACGCACCTTCGACGGTCAGCTTTACCGTGACGTCACGCACATCGACCCGATCCGGACCGATCTGGCGGTGCGCTCCCAGTTCCTCGTGCGTCCCGGGCGCGCCGAGGACCGTGTGTGGGTGAAGCGCGTCCGCCAGTTCCTCGCGACCGAGGTCTACATCGACAAGATCATGTACTACTACCTCTATCGCGAGGAGACCACGGCGTGGCGGGAGCCGGCCAGGATCCTGCGCGTGCCCGGGCGGCCGCACATCGACCACCCGTACTTTGCGTGGCATCCCGGGAGCGACGCCTAGGCATCCCCGGCGCGGCTCGCCCGCAGCTCGATCTGGGAGACGCGGGCGGGCGAGATGTCCAGCCACGACGCGACCAGGCGAACGGCGAACCGCGGGCGCAGCTTGAGCACCATGGCCTCGGTCCGGTCGTGCAGGGCTTCCTGCTCGGCGAGCACGCGAGCGCGGACGGCCTGTAGCTCGGCAAGCTCAGCGGCGAGCTCGTTGCCGACTATCATTTGCGTTTCCATGGCGAGACACCTTTCCCACTATGACTAAGGTACCGTGTGTGGATGATTCTGTCTAGGGGGTAGACGAAATAAAGGGGCACCCTGTTACGGGGGCCCCTTTATGCCTGGCGGCTCAAGCCGCGGTCCAGCGCGAACGCTGCCCCTTAGTGATCTTGCGGTAGTAAAACTCGCCCGACCCGGGGGTCTGGATGTCGAGGGTGGCGCCGACGGTCCCACGGGGGAACGTGCGGGTAATGGTCCAGGTGGCCTCGCTGCCGACTCGCTTGACCTTGTCGCCGAGTTCGAAGTTCATTTCTATCTCCCTTGTTTGCCCCTTGCTTGTAGAGCTAGCTTAGCGCACCTGAAGCGATTCTGTCTAGGGGCTAGACAGAATGATTTTTGTGCGGTAGACTATCCATACAAGGGAGAGAGAGACGAGGAGATCGAGATGGCGACTTACCGAATGATCATCCGGACCACCACCGTCCAGGACGGTCGCGAGACGAACACCCGGGAGATCGTCCCCCACATCCCCGCGGACCAGCTCGACAGCCGCCGTGAGACGGCCCGGCTGGGCGCACCGTTCGGGGCCACCCGGACCATTCGAGTGGTTGACCAGTACTGATCAGGGTGGGGCCCTACGGGGTCCCACCGTTTTGGGCTGGTTTGACACGTTTCAATTTTCGCGACCGATCTATGCTTCCCCTCGTGCTCATCATCGTGCCCACGCGCTCGCGCCCCCACAACGTCGCTCCGCTCGTCGAGTCGTTCCGGGATACCGGAGCCTTCGACGACGGCGCCGAGCTGTGTTTCGTGGTCGATCGTGACGACCCCACCTTCGACGACTACTCCGAGGCCATCGGGTTCATGAGCACCGCTCACCGGGGCGTCACATGGCTCGACGCGTCGCACCACGAGCAGCTCGTGCCCAAGCTCAACAAGGCCGCTTTCTACCTGATGCTCACCCGCGAGCCGCGGGCCATCGGGTTCATGGGCGACGACCACCGGCCGCGGACGGTCGGCTGGGCGGCCGCCTACCGCGAGACGCTGGCCGAGGCGGGCACGGGCATCGTGTCCTGCCCCGACGGCCACCGGCCCGACGACCTGCCGACACAGTGGGCCATGACCACGGACATCATCCGGGCCCTCGACGGCCGGATGGTGCCGGCCCCGGTCGAGCACCTCTACTGCGACGACGCGATCCGGCTGCTGGCGAAAGAGGCCGGCTGCTACACCTGGCGGGCCGACCTGCTCATCGACCATCTCAACCCGTACGCGGGCCAGCGCGCACCCACGGACGAGCAGTACGAGCGGGTCAACAGTCAAGCGCAGTACCGGACCGACCGCCGGGCGTATCGTGCATGGAAGCGAGACGGGGGGCTCGCCGCCGACGTGGCGGCGGTGACCGCACGCATGACGGGAGAGAGGGCATGACCACTGAAATCGTCGTCGCCACGCGCAACGGCCTGGCGGAGGGGCCGGACGGCGCGAAGTACCGCCTGGCCCGCGGGCGCACGCTGGGGGACGCGCGCCACCCGCTCGTGCAGGCGCACCCCGAGCTGTTCTCCCCGTACGCCATCGACCTGCCGTACGAGGGCAACGACCACGACGGCCCCTCCGCGGGCGGCAGGGACGACCGGGGTTCGTGGCCCGAAAAGGTCGCCGAGGTCGAGGCCATCGCCGAGGGCTACCGGGTGCAGCTCGCCGCCATCGTCGAGGGGTTGCACACCCGCGGCCTCGTGCCGGCCGACCTCGACACGACCACCGAGGGGTGGCTTGCCAAGCTCGTGAGCGACATCCTCGACCGGTCGCGCGTGGAGGATCCGTCGTCCGTTGACCAGTCGGCTGCAGACGCGACGGCTCCCGAGCCGCCGGCCGCCGACCGACCGCGTAAGCGCGCCCCGCGGCGCGCGGCCCCTCGCCCCGCGGCGGCCGGCGATGCCGAAGAGTGAAGAGGCCAAGGCCATCGAGACCTTGACGAAGGTGATGCAGGACATCCTCGCCGAGCTGCGCGCGATGCGACGCGACGCGCAGCGTACGGGGCGGTAGCCGTGTCCCTGGGCAGGCGACAGAACGTCAACATCGTCGGCATCGACGACCTTGAAAAGAAACTGCGCAAGCTGCCCGAGGTCGTCAAGGCCGCCGGCGCGAGAGCGGTCAAGGCCGAGGCCGAGGAGACCAGGGACGACATGAAACGAGGCGCCCCTCGGGACACCGGCGACCTGCAAGACCATATGCAGGCCGAGTACGACGCCAAGACGATCACGGGCCGGGCCGTGGCCACATCGAAGCACGCGGGATTCGTCGAGCACGGCACCGAGGACACCCCTGCGCAGCCATTCGCGCAGCCTGCCGCCGAGCGGGCGCGGCGGCGGTTCCCGCAACGCGTACGTGATGAGATCAAGGTCGAGCTGGGGAAGCTATGACGAGTCCGACGCGCAACCCGGCGACACCGATTCAGCGGGCCATCGTTGCCCGTCTCCGTGCCGACGCCACGCTGACGGGGCTGCTCGCGCCGATCAGCGGCATCACCCCTGCGACCCCCGCAGTGGTCGATCAGCCACCCGAAAAGCAGCCGAAGCCCTATGTCCGGGTGGGCGATCATCTGTCGATCCCCGATAACGATCACACCTCGAAGGGCCGCGAGGTCACCGAGACGATCCACGTATGGACGCAGGAGCGGAGCAACGCCAAGGGGCAGGCCATCGCGGACGCCATCACAGCCTCGCTCGATCATCAGGCGGCGGCGATGAGCGCGCTGCTGGCGGCCGACGGGCACAAGTGCGTGACGATCCGCCAGGAATTCGACCAGGCGCTCGAAGACCCCGACCCGCAGATCAGGCATCACGTTCTAAGATTCAGGTTGCAGACTCAGCAGCTCACCTAGGGAGGCCCGCCTTGAGCGGTCGCGACGGCTTCGGCACGCTCTTTAAGCGCGCCACCACCCTCAGCCCCGGCAACACCTTCGAGACGATCGCCAACGTCACCAACATCTCGGGCCCCGACCGCAAGCGGGAGACGATCGACGTCACGGCGCACGACAGCCCGGGCGGCTGGATGGAGTTCATCGGCGGCCTCAAGGACGGCGGAGAGGTCCAGCTCGACATCAACTACGACCCCGCCGAGACCACCCACGACCTCGACGACGACTTCGACGACGACGCGCCGCGTAACTACCAGATCGTGATCCTGCCGGGCACCGACGACGAGTACACGTGGACGATCAAGGGGGTCATGACCGACCTCGGCGACGAGTTCCCGTACGACGACAAGATGGCCCGTAGCATGACGATCAAGATCACGGGCAAGCCGACGCTGGCACCGACCGGTAGCTGAGTTACCGGATAGTAATACAAGGGAGAGAGATGACCGACGAGAACGTCACCAGCACGGATGCGGCGCCCGGGGGCTTCCTCGGGCGTGACGCCATCCTGGACGCCGACGACCGTAAGTACGATGCCGTGGAGTGCCCGGAGTGGGGCGGCAAGGTGAGGGTGCGCTCGCTCACCGGCACCCAGCGCGACGCCTACGAGGCGTCGCTCGTGAGCGACCGGGGCAACGACCGGAAGCTCAATCTCGCCAACGCCCGGGCCAAGATGGTCGTCCTCGCCGTCGTCGACGCTGACGGCCGGCAGTTGTTCACGGCCGACGACGTGCGCGCACTCGGGCGCAAGAACGCGGCCCCCATCGAGAGGATCTTCGACGCGGCTCGTCGGCTCTCCGGCATGTCGCGGGAGGACGTGGAAAAGCTCACCGAAAATTTCGGCGACGACCCGAGCGACGACGGTACTTCCGACTAGCGCTCGCGCTCGGGTGCACGGTCGAGGAGCTCTTGGCCCGCATCGATTCCCACGAGCTCACCGAGTGGGAGGCGTACGAAGCGGTTGCCGGACCGATCGGTGAAGAGCGATTCGACACCCTGTTCGCAATGCTCGCCTCGGTCATCGCGAACGTGAACCGCAGTAAGAGGCAACGCCCTTACCAGGCCGAGCAGTTCATGCCGAAGTGGGAGAGGAGGGCGCCGGTGCCGCAAGGGGAGATGTCCGGTGACGACATGCTGCGCGCCGTGAAGCGGATCCACAAGGCAATGGGAGGCTAGGCCGATGTCGACGCTCGCCGATCTGCTCATCGAAATCGGCCTGGACACCAGAGAGGTCGTCAAGGGCGCCGGCGAGGTTGAGGGCAAGCTCAAGAAGACGTGGGCCGGCGTCACCAAGGCGGCCGCCATCGGCGGCGCGGCGGTCGGCGCCGCCCTGCTCGCGGGCATCGATTCGGTCGTCGAGAGCTCAAAGCCTCTTGCGCTGCTCGAAGCCCAGCTCGGTGGGAGCGACGAGTTCGCCTCCCAGATGGGCCAGAACGCGGGCGCCGTCTACGCGAAGGGTGTGGCCGATTCTTTCGAGGAAGCCACCGGGGCGATTCGTGACGTCTGGCAGAACAAACTCATTCCCGAGGACGCGGGGGACGCGGCCATTCAGGGCGTGAGCAACAAGCTCGTCGCCTTGAGCAAGACCACGGAATCCTCGACCAAGGAAGTTGCCACCGCCGTTTCAACCATGCTCAAGACGGGCCTGGCGAAGAACGCCGACGAGGCTTTCGACGTCATCCAAAGGGGCGTCGAAAAAGGCGTCAACAAGGCCGACGACCTGCTCGATACATTCACCGAATACAGCACCCAGTTCCGCAAGCTGGGCATCGACGGGGACACCTCCCTCGGCTTGCTCTCGCAGGGCCTCAAGGGCGGCGCCCGTGACGCGGACACCGTGGCGGACGCGCTCAAAGAGATCTCGATCCGGGCGATCGACGGCAGCACCACGACCACGAACGCCTACAAGGCGCTCGGGCTCAACGCCAAGCAGACCGCCGCGGACTTCGCCGCGGGCGGCGACCGGGCCGAGGGCGCCCTCGGGCTCGTCCTCGACAAGCTGCGGGCCATCAAAGACCCCGTCAAGCAGCAGGCGGCCGCCGTGGGTCTGTTCGGCACCAAGGCCGAGGATCTCGGCGAGGCGCTCTTCAAGCTCGACCCCAAGACCGCCGTGACCGGGCTCGGCAAGCTCGCCGGCGCCGCAGACAAGGCCGGCGACCGCCTCGAAAACAGCGCTGGCGCCAAGCTGGAATCCTTCAAGCGGCAGGCGCAGAGCGCCCTCACCGACACCCTCGTCAAGGCCATCCCCGCGATCGAGGCCACGTTCGGCTTCCTGCAAAGAAACAGCTCATGGGTCAAGCCCCTGGCGATCGGCCTCGGCGCCCTGGCGGTCGCCATCGGCATCGTCGCTGCTGCGCAATGGGCCTGGACCGCCGCAATGGCCGCGAGCGGCATCCCGCTCATCATCGCCGCGGTCGCCGCCCTCGTCGCCGTCATCATCTACCTCGCCACCAAGACGCAGTTCTTCCAGACCATCTGGGGGGCCGTGTGGGGTTTCCTCAAAATGATCGGTGCGTGGTTCGCGGGGCCCTTCAAGGACTTTTTCGTCAATACGTGGCAGGCGATCTGGGGGTTTCTCAAGGCGGTCGGTGCGTGGTTCGCCGGGCCGTTCGCCGGATTCTTCGTCTCGCTGTGGAACAAGATCGTTCTCTTTGCCAGGGGCGTGTGGCTGGCCATTAAGACGTATTTCACGTTCTGGATCAACATCTACAAGACGCTGATGCTGTGGGCGGCCAAGGCCATTCTCTGGATGGTGAACAAGTTCACGTCGTTCGTGACCTTCCTGCGCAGCATCCCCGGAAAGGTTCGCGGGGCCCTTTCGTCGATGTGGGACGGGCTCAAGGCCGGATTCAAGTCCGCTATCAACTGGGTGATCGGAAAGTGGAACGGGCTGCATTTCTCGATCCCCTCTTTCAGCGTGCTGGGCCACACCTTCGGCGGCGGCACCATCGGCGTGCCACCGATTCCCCAGCTCGCCGACGGCGGCATCGTCCGGGCCTCGGCCGGCGGCTCGCTGGTCAACGTCGCCGAAGGTGGCGAAGACGAGGTCGTCGCCCCGCTGTCCGACCTGCCCAGCCTCGGCGGCGATGACGACCGGCCCGTCATCGTGCAGATCGTGCCCGGTGGCGAGCAGGAGTTCCGCCGCTGGATCCGCAAGAGCTTCCGGGTCAAGAACGGCGGCAAGGGGGGACAGGTGGTGCTCGCATGACCTCGGCCATCACGGGCAGGGTGAAGCCCCGTACCGAGATCGCCCCGGGGGCCAACCCAGCGGGCGACCCGTCGCTGTGGACCTGGGTGGATGCCGGCAAGCGCCGCCAGAAAGTCGACATCGTCATCGGAGCCGGCCGCGACGACGAGGCCGAAGAGGTCGAGGCCGGCTCCTACAGCGCGACCATGGACAACCGCGACGGGCGCCTCTCGCCCCGCAACATCCTCGGTCAGTGGTGGGGGCAGATCGGGCGCGGCACCCCGCTGCGCACGCTGCTTGACCGCGCCGCGGATCCGTTCACCCGGACCGTCTCCGGCTCGTGGGGGACGAGCCCGGACGGATTCGTGTGGACGACTTCGAACGTCGCGGGCACCTACGGCGTGAACGGTACGCAGGCCACGGCCGTGCTGCCCACGAACAACGCCACCCGCGCCGTTCTCGTTGGCGCCGGCTCGCCGGACGTCGAGGTCGTCTGGTCCACCACGCTCGACGTCCTGCCGACCGGCGCCAACTTCGTGTCGGCCGGCCTGCTGCGGCACACCGACATCAACAACTACATCCGGGCCCACGTCGAGCTCGCGCCCGCCGGCACCATCTCGGTCAAGGTGCAGCGGCTTTGGAAAGGCACCCTTACCGAGACTCTCGCGCTCACCTCGACCGGAGTCACCTACTCGGCCGGCACGAAGGTGTGGGGCAAGGCACGCGCCGACGGCCCCTACGTCATGGTCAAGGCGTGGACGGGGGCGCTGGCCGACGAGCCGGACACCTGGCACGGCGTCACCATCGACGAAACGGTGGAGGGATCCGAGGCGGGGCTGCTGCTCTGGCGGATCAACACCAACGCCGGCACCTACACGGCCAAAGTCGACGACGTCGCGATCACCAACATCCTGTGGACAGGCAACGTCCCGGAGTGGTCGCCCAAATGGCCCGAGAAGAGCGGGAAGGACTCCACCCTGCCCCTCTCCGGGGCCGGCATCCTCCGACGCCTCTCGCAGGGCAGCAGCCCCCTTAACAGCCCACTCCGTAGCTTGCTCGGCGCGCAGAGCCCGACCTTCACCTACTACCCGCTTGAGGAGGCCAGCGGCGCGCAGCAGGCGGGCGAGGCAAACGGCGGGCCCTCGGCCAGCATCCGCGACGTGTCCTTCGGCGGTGATGACGACCTGGGCGGCTCAGCCCCCACCGCGGTACTCAACACGCTCGGGTCGTCACAGATCAGTTTCAAGATCAGTAGCAAGCCGACCGCGAACGGCTGGTCTGCGCTGTGGTTTTTCCGGCTGTCCGCCCTCCCCGCGGGCACGGTCGAGATGGTCTCGATGAACTGCTCGGGAACCATGCGCCGGTGGTCCCTCGTGGTCGACAGCGTCAACATGAACTGGGCCGGCTACGACTACCAGGGCAACACCATCGCCAACGCGGGCACCACCTGGGGAGTCGACCCCACCAAGTGGATCGCGATGCAGCTTGAGACCAACGTCTCGGGAGGCAACACCACGGTGACCCTGCTGTGGCACGAGGTGGGGGACGGCGGCACCTTCTATTTCTCCGACGACACCTACACCGGGTCGTCGAGCAAGCCGGACAGTTTCTCGATCATCGGCGCTACCGATTCGATGGCCGTCGGACACCTGTGGTTCGGCGACAACGACTTCGCCTTCGTCGACAACACCTTCGTCCTCGTGGCCGACGGCTACCGGGCAGAGCCCGCGGCCGACCGGATCGGCCGCCTCTGCGGCGAGAACAACGTCCCCTCCTATGTCCTCGCCGGCGACTCCGAGCCGATGGGCCGGCAACGCTCGATGAAACTCGTTGACCTGCTGCGCGAGTGCGAGGCGGCCGATCAGGGCGTGCTGTGTGAGCGGGGCAACGCCCTCATGTATGTCCCCCGGGAGCGCCGCTACAACGTCCCGGTCTCGATGGCCCTGGACTGGTCCCTCGGGCACCTCAAAGAGGCTCCCGAGCCGACCGACGACGACCAGCGCTTCCGCAATCAGTGGACGGTGAGCCGAACTGACGGCAGCTCGGTCACGGTGGCCGACGTCGACTCCATCGAGGCCGCCGGCACGTACGACGATTCGACTGAGCTGAATATCGCCTACGACTTCCGCTTGCCGGATTTCGCGTGGTGGCTCCTGAATCGCGACCGCGCCGACATCCTGCGCTGGCCCCGGATCACCATCGACCTCATCGCGCACCCCGAGCTCATCCCGATGTGGCTCGCCTGCCGCGTCGGCTCGCGGATCACCGTGTCCAACCCGCCGATCAAGCAACTCGCGGGCGAGGTCATCGACCTGATCATCGAGGGCTACACCCAGACCATCAACAACTACAAATGGGAGGTCGAGCTCGCCTGCTCGCCGTCGCAGCCCTGGATCATCGGCGCCTACGACGACCCCACGTACCGGTACGACGCGATCGCCAGCGTGAACCACGACTTCACCGACAGCGACGACACGATCGACATCGTCTGCGCCGATCGGCTCGGGTTCTACTCGGCCACGAACGTGCCCTACGTCGTCAAGATCGCCGGGCAGCTCAACCGCGTCCTCGGGGCCACGCTCCCGGACAGCGTGGCTGCTCAGGACGGGACCTTCGAGCAGGGCATCGGCTCGGGCTGGTATGTCGGTGGCGGCTCGCTCGCGGATTCCACTGCGCAGGCCCACCGCGGAACGCATTCCGCGTTGCTGACCACCTCGGGCTCCCCGGCCAGAACGTACCTGCGCAACAACTTCACGCTCGACGCGGCGCCGGGGCAGCAGCACACCATTACGGGGTGGGTACGGTGCTCAGTGTCCCGTAACGTATTGATGTGCCTGGATTGGTACAACGGGGTGACCTTCCTCGACCGGGCCATCATGCAGGTAGCCGTCACGGCGAACACCTGGACGCAGATCGAAGTAAGCGGCACGGCGCCGGCCAGCACCACCCGCATCGAGTACGGCCCGGAGATGAAAGACAACCCGACCAACGGCACGCTGCTCTACGCGGACGACATCGACGCCGTGCGGACGGACGTCAAGAATTCCCGGCAGCTACTCACGCTTGAGCGCGCCATCGACGGCTTCCCGAAGGCGCTACCGCTCGGCTCGCCCGTCCGCATCGCGCCGCCGGCCAAGTACGGCCTCTAGGCAGGGGAGAATGCACCCATGACCGTTTTCGCCGGTGACCCGATCCTCGCCGCAGATATGAACCGGGCGCAGCAGCGCGTCATCGGCACGCCCAGCGTGCAGACGTCCGACGGGCCCTCGGTCACCGCCACGTCCAACACGCTCGTCGACAGCATCACCGTTCCCGTCGAGACCGGCCGGCGCTACAAGCTGAGCGCCGTTGTCCCCATGACCGCGGTGACGGCCGATAACGCGTTCTTCGTGCTGCTGCTCGAAGACTCCGTTTCCGGGACGCAGCTCGTGTACGGAACGTTCTACGCATCCGTGGCAAACGGTGGGCACGTCGTCAATGTGTGGACGTATTGGACAGCCGCCACGACAGGCGACAAGACCTTCGTCCTGGCCGTTCGCCGCAACGGCGGAACGAACACCGCGGGCCAGGCGCGAGGCTCCGGCGGCCAGCCCCGCATCCTCACGCTCGAAGCGGCTGACTGACGTACGCTCGAATCATGGCGCCCACCCCCGTCTTTTCCCTCCCGGTCTCGACGTCGCTGCTGCGCGAGGTGAACGCCGTCGGCAGCCCCAAGCGCAACAAGGCGCAGGACGGCACCATCGGCGACACCGCCCATCAGGAGAGGGTCTCCGACCACAACCGCGACGAGGTCGGGAACACGGGATCGTCGAGCGACGCCGACAACATCCCCGAGGTGCACGCTCGCGACCTCGACGCCCGAGGGCCGTGGCTGATCAAGGGCGGCGCCGAGCGGATCGTCCAGCTCATCGTCACCAACGTCCGGGCTGCCGGGTACGCCAAGCGCCGCGTCAAGTATGTGATCTTCAAGGGTCGCATCTGGCAGTGGCGCAAGGTCAACGGCGTGTGGGCGTTCGTGCAGGCCGTCTACGACGGCGCGGACCAGCACACTGAGCACTTCCACGTCTCATTCGAGTACGGCAGCGGCTCGGGCGCGAGCAATCCCGAGAACAACACCTCGTCGTGGGGGATCCTCGCGGCGTACGAGCAGGAGAGTGACGAAGTGGACGCAGCGACGATGAAGGCGATCGCCCGGGAGGTCTGGGCGTATCAGTTCACCCGTCCCGATGGGCCGAATGCGGCCGGCGCCAAGCAGACCAGTGCCGGCGCCTACCAGGCGTACAGCGACGTGCAGGCCAACAGCGCCGCGGCGAAGGTCATCGCCACCCTGGCGCCGCTCATCACGGCCGGCCGCGTCAACGTTGAGGACCTCGTGCGAGAGCTCGTCGGCCCGCTCACGGCGTCCGTGATCGCGGCCCTGCCCGAGGACCGAGACGGCGCGATCTCGGCCGACGAGCTCAAGGCCGGCATCGTCGCCGCCCTGACCGACCTGGCGGCGCCGAAGTAAGCACCCGCACCCCTGTCAGACTGATACCTGAACCTTTATGTTTCTCTTAACGGCCTCCTCTCGCAGGGGGCCGTTTCGGCAAGGGACGTCTTTGAGCGGGGCGGCTGTCGGGTAGCTTGAGCGCATGGCTACCCCGGCGAGAGCCCAGATCGGTGGATCATGAGTGAGCGTGCAGCAGCAACCACCCCCGGGATGGTTCACGGTCCTGCGCGACTTCGTAGCGCTCACTTTCCCGTGGCTGCTGATCTTCAAGCAGGCAGGGATCGGGTTCGCCCCGCCGCAGGAGGTAAGCGAGCCGATCCTTTGGCTGGCGGGAGCGATGCTCAGCGTCCCCGGGGTCGGTCAGGTACTGGCCTCGAAGTTTGGCGCTGGCACTGGTATGGCCGGCTCGCCGCCGCCGGATCCCTCGGCAGCCTCGTCGCCTTCGGGCTCGTCGTCGAGCACGTGATCGGAAAGGGCTGACGCGCATGCCGCTGCGCAAGTGGATGACCGCTCGCCGCCTGCCCGCCTGGTATTCGTGGGCGGTCGTCGTCATCGTCCCCGTGGCCGTCTCGATGCTCGTGCTGGTCGTCAGCCTTCGGGTCAACCAGCGCTCGATCGAGCGGGAACGCGCGGCTCGCATTGCCAGCGAGCAGGCACGGCTGGCCAGCGAGCAGGCGTTGTGCCGCGTGTTCATCATCCTGGACGACGCGTACACCGCCGCGGCCCCGCCGAGCGAGGCCGGCAAGAAATTGGCGGCCGCCATCGCGGACGTGCGCGTTACCAATCACTGCACGCCGCGGGCACCGAAGCGCTAAGCCGTCGCGCCTGCAGGAGTGCGATCGCCGCACGACACGTACGCTCGCCAGGCCTGGCCGACGATGCCCGAGCCCGGAAAGAGGTCGTCTAGGGTGTCCTGCGGGCTCGCGCCGATGAGGCTGAACATCCACCGGCAGAATGCCGCCGGCTTCGCGCCGATCACGCGCCCCGGGAGCGTGGTCATCGGTGCCACGCCATGCGTCAGGACGTCGAGGCGTCGCCCTTCGCCGGCGCCGCGCGACGCCTCGCTTTCGCCGGCGAGCGCGACGGGTACGTAGATCACCGGCTCCCATGCGTTGAGCGCGTGCTGAGCGGTCGCATGCGGCCGCGCCCCGCGGACCCACGCGGCGACCCGGACGTTGAGTCCTTGCGCGACGGCTAGTGCCAGCACCTGCGGCAGCGCCCGGGCGGACGTCGACAGCGCCCAACCGTCGTACGTGGCCAGCTGCGATAGCAGCTCGGCGTGGTCAACCTCGCCGGCGTAGTCGGGGTGCCCGCGGTAGTAGAACGCCTTGCCGGGGTAGGGCGGGTCGGCATACGCGAACCGTCGCGCCCGGAGTGCCCGGTCGACGCGCGACACGTCGTGCGTCGCGGCCGCCAGACCCGTCGCGCCATCCCTCGAGGGTCTGCGCGACGGGTCGCGCACCGCCGCGGTGACGCGGTGCCGAGCCTGGCGGCAGCGCTTCGAGCACGTCAAGGCGTCGCGTCTCGCCCGGGCCGGCAGCGGGCCCTCGCACCATGCGCACGTGCGCATCAAACCTCCCCAGTTCCTAGCAGGCGGGTTACGCTGCGGTCATGATGAAACGCCAGTTCTGGAAAGAGACCTTCGAGCGCGCCGTGAAGACGGCGGCTCAAGGCGCGGTCGCCGGCATCGGAGCCTCGGCCGTCGGGTGGGTGGTCGACGTCTCGGCCCTCGCCGCCATCGGCACGGGCGCGCTCGCCGGCTTCGTGCTCTCGGTGGTCACGAGCATCGCGAGCGCCCCCTTCGGTCAGGACGACTCGCCGTCGCTGGTCAACGAACGCCCGTAGGGGCGGCCGACAAAGAGAACGGCCCCGAGGCTTTCATCGTCCCGGGGCCGTTCGTCCTGCTCAGCGCTGCTCGAAGGGATTCCACGGCTTCCCGTCGGCCGGCGGCGCGGGCTCGGGAACCGCCACGGGCGCCGGTGCCTCGGCCACCTGCGGCACGGGTCCGCCCTCGACGAGCGGGGAAGCGTTGGCCTGCTGCTGCGCCGCGAGCTCGGCGGCCGCCTTGTCGGCCTCGATCTCGGCCCTCGTACGCCGCTTGCGCTTCACCGGTTCGGCCGGCGGCGCCGCGGGCTGCTGCACCCCCTCGGGCTCGTCGGGCTGCATCGGTTCGCCCAGCGTCTTGAGCGCGTTGAGGTCGACGAGCTGCATCGGCTCGACCCGGTCTGGGATGGCGTTGCCGATCTCGCCACCGAGCGCCGCCTCGACCTCGGTGGGCGCGTACGCCAGCAGCCGCCCGCGGTCGCCGCTCGCTGCCTCGAAGAGCACGCGTCCGCCGCCCATCGAGCCCATGCCGTGCTCGTCCTGCTCGACCACGAGAACGCGGTAGATCTTGCCCATCAATCTCTCCCATCGGTAACGATGATCAACGCGCCCGGGCGGCCTCCGGCCGGTGCGCGCAGTTTCTCCACTTCGCGGATGCGGACGACCTGCGAGTCGTCGGCGTACAGGCGGGCGTGGGCCCGCGGGTCGTGTGCGCCGCCGAGCGCGTCGAGCGTCGCGCGCAGCAGCTTGTCGACGTCGGGCTTACCGATCGGGGCGTCGGTCCCTTCGGCGCGGCACTGCTCGTGTGCCAGGTAGAACGTGATCCGCTCGAAGATCACGGGCACGCCCGGGCCGAACACGGGCAGGGCGTCGGGCGGGTAGCCGACCTGTGAGTACGACCGAAAGGCGGCGATCCTGACGGCCTGCCGCCACGCCGCGAGGTACGGGGACGAGTCGAGGAACTGCCCGGCGCTGCCGAGGTCGTGGGACCCCTGCGGCGCCGGGCGGCCGACCACCGTGATGGACAGTCTCACTGCGACAGGGGGTGCGGGTACTGCCCCTGCGCCACGAGGCCGAGATAGGTGTTCGCCAGACCGAGTTCCTGCTCGTTCGGCGTGGTCAGATACCACGCCGCGTTCTGCTCGGGCCCTTCCTTGACCAGGCGGCCGACCGCCGCTCCCGGCGCCCCGCTCGGACCGGCCATCGAGCGCCCGGGCAGGTAGTCGGTCAACTGCGCGATGACCTTGCTCTGGTTGATCCACATGCCCTTGCGCACGTACGGCAGCGGCGCCGACTGGTCGTGCGGGCGGCCGCCGAGGACGTGCGGGTTGCCACCGAAGGCGATCGGCTGCATCCCGCCCTGCCCGTCGTCGAGCACGACCACCGTGGCGGTCATCCGCTCCTGGTTGACGTCGCCGCGGGCCCGCTGCTCGTCGGTGATGTGCTGCGGCCGCCGGGGGACGGTCTGGACGATGTGCGGGAAGATCAGCACGAGCCGGCCGTACATGTCGGGCACGGTCGCACCCTTCCCGCCGCTCGGCGGGGGCGGGGGCGGGGCGGTCGCCTGGCCGAGGGCCGCGGGCGCCGCGTACTGCTGCTGCGGGGCGGGAGCCGGGGCCGGTGCGTACTGCTGCTGCGGGGCCTGCTGCGCCGGCTGTCCGTACGGCCCGTAGGCGGGGGGCGGCGCGGCGGCCGGGGCGTACGCCTGCGGGGCCGCGTACTGCTGCTGCGGCGCCTGCTGCTGGACGAACGGGTTGGGCGCCGCGGGGGACTGCGCCGCCGGCGCCGCCTGTTGCTGAGCGAACGGGTTCGGCGCCGGCTGCTGCTGCGCCGGCTGCTCGTTCGCGGGCACGTTCTGCGCGAACGGGTTCGGGTGGGTCATGCTTCCTCGATTCGGATTCCGTGTCGTGGGCCAACGCCCTGGACGAGGGGCGGGCAGGATTCGAACCTGCGACCCGGACGTGACGCCGGGAGTCGTAACCTCCCCAGCGCCACATCCTGCTCTACCGCTGAGCTACCGCCCCTTGCTCCCCGGACCCCACGGCCATTGATTTCCGCCGAGCCCGAGGGACTCCCGTTAATCTAGCAGGTACCTAGCAGGATCGCCAGTAAAGGCGTACGTGATCAGGAGGTAGGCGGCGACAAACGCCACCGCAGCCCACCCGTATTGTTTCCACCATGGCGCCGATCGCCCTGGCAGTACGCCGACCAGGAAGAATGCCAGGGCGGACATCGCCGCGAAGACGCCGAGGACCAGCGCGAAAACGTGCAATGCCATGATCACGCCGGCAACCCCGCAGCCCACCCGCAGGCGCACTTGCCGGAAGTGTGCATCGCCCGCTGCGGGCATTCAATCTGCCGCCGGCGCGCCTCGCCCGCCTCGGCCACACGGCCCGTCCAGGCCCGGCCGAGCTGCTGGGTGTAGATCTCGAAGGTTCGGGCGAGGTGCGCCAGGTCGGGCGCCTGCCACACGGCGGAGATCGCGTCACGGTCGGTCTGATCGAGCGTGCCGGCCGCCGCGACGTTGGCCATCGAGTCGACCTTCGTGAAGCCGATCCCGCCTACCGTGACCTGCGTACCGATTGCGGGCTCTTCCCGCTGCCAGCGCACGAGGCCATCGGTCCCGGTCACGGCCACCCATTGCAGGGGGTCGCCCGGCACGCCGTAGCGCTCGCCGGGGGCGGCCGGCGCCCGGTCCGGTGGCCGGTTCGGGTTCGCGTAGTCGGCCGCCACGGCTTGCTCGGTGAGCGTCTGCGCGACGGCCGGCACCTTGATGCCGGGCATGGCCACGAACCACGCGCCCGGTGCGCCGAGCTCGCGCTTCGCCCGCTGCTCGCGCAGCATCTGCGCGTACGCGGCCTGCGCCGCCTCCCATCCTTCGAGCAGGTTGACGAAGTAGGGGTTGGCGTGCCCGTCGCGCACGTGCACGACGATGGCCACGTCCTGCCGCACGCAGGGAACGGGCACGTAGCGTCCGTTCTCGGCGGTCCGCTGCGTCACCCCATCGGGCGCCATCTTCGGGTTGCCGTCCGCGTAGAACAGCGGCACCCGCCCGGGGAGCGCCTCCCACATCCGCTTCGCCCGGGAGTAGATCCCGAGCTGCGGCCCGATGTGCAGCCCGTTTCTCCACGGCGACGTCTCGGTCTTCACATCCACCACGACCGCGTCGCCGTGGCCGGGTAGTCCCGCGTCCGGGCACTCGTCCCCGTACTGGCACCGCCCCGGGCCGAGCATGGCGGTCAGCCCCGGGACCTCATCGATCCGGTCGAAGGTGCCGGCCACGTCGAGCTCGTCACAGACCACTGTGCGCTCGATGGCCACGCTCCGCCAGCCGTTCTCCCGGCGGAGGAACGCGTACGCGCGCAGGCCGCCCGCGGCGGTCGCCGGCAGTCCCTTGACGACGTTTTCGAGATCCTCCCCGCGGTCGAGGCGCTCGGTGAGGTCGTGCATCGCCGTGCCGCTGCGGGCGCCGTCGGCCTGCTTTGCAGCGTTCATCGCGTCCTTGGCGATGCTGTCGAGCTTGGCCTTGGCCTCCTTCGACCAGCCCTCGATCGGGTCCGGCCGGCCCATTGCCTTGACCGCGAGAACGAGGTCGTCGCGGATGGCCAGCCCCTCGGCGACCTGCCGTTTCATCCACTGATCAAGGTTGTACGTGTCCGTCTCGGCGTACTTGACCAGCTTCGAAACCCGACGGTATTCGTAGCCCTCGTGATCCATATACCAACCCCACCGGCCGCCGGTGGGCATCGGCCCCGACTTCACGGCCGTGGCCGTCATCGTCTCCGTCGTCATCTCTCCCCTGTCCCTATTCCTCGACCTCGAAGCCGGCCGCGCGGAACGCGGCGGCGACCCACTCCCGGGGGCCGGGGTCTTCCGTCCAGCTCCCCCTGGCCGCACGCCACGCTGCGCGGGCAGCAGCGAGCACCTCGGGCGTGATCTGCACCCGCGTCGCCGTCTCGATTGCGTCGTCGAGGCATGCCGCGAAGATCGCTCCGCCGTCGCGGTCCGGGTCGTACCTGTCCTGCCCTGCCTCGCGGGCCCGTTGCCGCCGGCCGTCGAGCGCCGAGACGTACGGCTGATCACCCCCGAACCTCACCAGATCACCGGCCCCACGGTCAGCGCCACCGCGGGCAGCACGAGGACGAGCGCCCCGAGCATGATCGCCTTGTCGGCCAGCCACTCCATCATCCTGCGAACCTCTCTCCCAAGAGTTGCGGCGCCAAGCCGGCGTCGGCCAGCGCCTGCCAGGCCAGTGCCTCGGCGCCGGTATCGGCCTCACGGTGCACGATCGTGACCGGCGTGCCGGCCGGTGGCCATCCTTGCACCCGGTGCCCCGGGCGGACGAGAACGACCCGAAGCGGGGGGGCGTGGTCGATCTCGGCCACGCCCCACACCGCTCCGTCGTGGCCGTGCACGTGGTCACCCGCGTGCACGTCCTCGTAGGTCACTAGCTGAGCTGCCCGATGTAGCGGCGCCCCTCTTCGGCGGCGACGGCGATCTGCCGGTGCGCGTCGGCAATACGCTGCTTGGCCAGCGCCAGGGCGTTACCGATGTTGTTCTCGCCCCCGATCGTGTCCGCGGCCAGGGACGTCTGCTCGGCCATGCGCTCGCCGCTCGTCGGCGCGTCCGCCCCCGTACCGACGCACGCGCTGACGAGGCCCTGGACCGACCGAATCTGCGACTCCGCGGCGATGGCTACCGCCTCGGCCTCGTCGACAGCGGCCGTCATCCTGGCCAACAGGTCCTGCGTGAGGCCCATCTGATTGACGGCCAGCATCGCCAGCCCCTTCGTGGTGCTGTGTGAATTTTCCATCTCCGCCTTTCCTAGGTGGTGACCTGCGCCGATCTCGACGGCGGGGTGTGGATCCCCCGGTCCTGGCTCCGGCGCATCGGCCGGTCGGCCCGGGAAGTAGTACTCCTCCGGCTGGTCAGCCGGCCGCCCCACCGGCGCGCCGAGGTAGGCGCTCGGGAGCGGCTCGCCGGCCAGCGCGAGGTATGCCGCGTACGCACGCTGGATCTTCGCCGTGTCCGGCGGCGCGAGGACGTCGGAGTCGGGCTGGTAGGTCATCAGCGACCCGGGGCACGCGGCTCCCGACGTCCAGGCCGGCGCCGTCTTCGGGGCGTGCAGCGGGACCACGTCCTGACCGAGGTCGCCGAACCACCACTCCGCGGTGCACGGCGGGAACGGGCAGCGCAGGTGCCGCGTGGCAGGCCGCATCACGCAACCGCCCAGTGGGTGCCGACGTAGGCGAGGCGCGCCCGGCGGGCGTCGAGCCGTACGCGCAGGGCCAGCAGGCCGACGGCCAGGTAGATCCGGATCATGAGGTCACCTCCCCAGAGCCTGAAGCGCCACGCCGGCCAGCAGGCCGACGGAGATGATCACCATCAGGGTTCCGATGAGCCGCGCCGTTCGCTTCGTCATGAGATGAACCTTAGCAGGTACCTAGCAGGTGCACAACCTGTACGACCTAGCAGGTTTGCTGCTAGGGTTTGACCATGACGACAAACGCGACCGCTGTCGCCCCGCCGAGGTCTCCGGCCGCGCGCAGCGCCTACACCAAGCAGCTTCACGTCATGGTCGATGCGCAGACGAGGGAGTACGTCCTCGGCGAGGCCGACCGGGTGGCCCGCGAGGCCGGCTACCAGTACCTGCGGCAGGGCGAGATCGTGCGCGAGCTGCTCGCCGAGGCCATCGCCGCCCGGTACGAGGCGGACCCCGCGGCCTACGAAAAGCTCGTCCGCGAG
>Ga0247777_1000128_pt1 | contig 18639 bp, 9 predicted proteins | sample UWRJL154409C5_FD_179937 | JGI IMG/M metagenome (GOLD analysis project Ga0247777, IMG submission 179937) | Plant litter microbial communities from Arlington Agricultural Research Station in Wisconsin, United States - UWRJ-L154-409C-5 | ecosystem: Environmental > Terrestrial > Plant litter >...
TCGAGTATCCTAGCTTCAGCTTTGGGGGGGTCAAGGGGCAGACTATCAGCACGTTGTGCTTTGTCAAGCGGGGTTGATGAGCGACGAGGCCCCCTGAGAAGGTGGGTGGGGCGGGAGTGGGCGTTCGAGTGAGGCAATGAGATAGATACCCGGATAGACAGGGACCCGAGTGGCGCGCGATGCGCTTCTGGGACTTCTAACAGGAGCTCGTTGGTTTCTGTGCCTGCCCACGGTGGGCCTTTTACGCGCCTCAACGCCGTCTTCTGCGGATGCTTACCCCCCACCCCCAACGCCCGTGATCCACCGCGCGACGAAACCTGGTCTACTCGGGGTCGGGATACGCCTCCTCGGACGTCGTGGCGGCCGCCGCCTCACGCTCCATCTGCTCGATCTGCGCCTGGCCCTCCTTGGTGGTGCCGTCGATGATTTCCTCCATGAGGCTGAGTATGTTGGCCTGTCGGGGAAGGGCGCCAGGTTAGCAGACATGCTCGCAGCCGGTAGCCTCGGGAACCAAGCACCGACTCACCTCACCCAGCTTCCCGACCACATCCTCGGCCTCGGGCACGGTCATCCGGCCCAGCGCCTGGTTCACCTTGTCGAGGCTGCCCGACTCGAGCGCGGCGCGGAAGTCGGGCGCGAAGGCGTCGAAGATGGCGCGCGCGGCAACCTCCTCGGGCGTGCCGCCGGTCGCCGGCGGCACGTGGATGTTGATGACGGTGCCGGGCTCGACGGCGTGCAGCTGGATCTGCTCGACGCCGTCGGCGGGGACGCCGGCGGCGGCGTCGCGGGCGCGCTGGGCGGTGATCTCACGGGCGCGGGTGCGGATGCGGGCGTACGTGTCGCGCACGTCGGTGGCGAAGACGTCGCGCGCCTGGTGGCCCGGCGTGGTGACGCGCTTGAAGAAGAGGGCGACGCCGTCGCGGCCGAGGGCGCGGCAGTACTGCAGCAGCAGGGCCTGGTGGACGAGGCGGCGGGCGGCCTCGTCGTCGCCGGGGCCGCCGCGCAGGGCCGCGTCGAAGGCCAGCACCAGCAGGCCGTCCTGCTCCTTCTCCGCCAGGATGTGCGGGTGCGCCGACAGGAACGAGAGGCTCTGCGCGTAGTTGTCCGAGGCGATGGTGCCGAACTTTTTGCCGTCGGCCGAGGCTGTCATCTCGTCCTCGTCCTCGGCGTCGTCGTCGCCGGCGGCGGAGGGGCTCGGCAGGGAGGTCGCGTCGGCGTGGCCCGGGTTCAACAGCTCCACGCCCGAGGCCGTCGTGCCCTTGGCCCTTTCCTTCCTGTCCTCGGGCGAGGATTTGGCGACAAAAGAGCTGTCGAAGCCCGTGTGGATGCTCTCGCTGGTGATCTTGCGGCCCTCCTCCTTCTCCAGCTCGGCTAGCTTCTCGGTCAGGTCGCCCTGCAGGTCCTTGACCTTGCTCAGATGCCCGGCGACCTCGTCCAGCATGCCGTCGTAGCGCCCGCCGCCCTCGCCGGCGGTGAGGCCCTTCTCGTCCAGGGCCTTGTTGACCTGGTCTAGCAGGGCGGCCATCATCTTGGTGTAGCTGGGCGGCTGCTCGACGTTGGCGTGGACGCCCTCGGGCGGTGGCGGCGGCACGTCGTCCTCGGGCTTCAGCGCGGCGGCGCTCTCCATGACGGCGCGGAAGGCCAGCTCGGCCGGGTTCTTGGCGCCGGAGCGGGCCTCGTCGGCGTGGGCGCGCAGGGCGTCGAGGAGGCCCGAGATGCGCGCCATCAGCCCCTCGTTGACGACGCGCTCGTACTTGAGCGTCTCGATCTGGTGCCGCCGCTGCTGCCGCTCCATGTGGATCTTGTTCTGCTTGGCGCGGATGAAGGACCGCTTGTCCACGTTGGGGTGCACCTCGATGTCCGAGTCATCGCTGAGCTCGAGGTTGTCCTGCGGTGTGGCGCCACGAGCCGGCCATGTCAGTTCCACGCCAGCTTCCCGTCCTGCCTAAGACGAGAGAGGAAGAGACGACTACTTACCCACTTGCTATAGTCGACAGGCATTGTAGCTGCTTGTGTCGCCCTTGAGCGAGAAATCGGCGACGACTTCGTACAAGACCAAGTTTAAGGTGGTGTTGACCGCCTGGTGCCTGGTCGAAGATTCTAGAGCCTCGACGTCCCCAGTAGTGGAAGTAAAGGTTCCCGAGTCCTGGCTCTCGAGCTCCATGGTGGGGCTAAATCCCGAGCGTACCGCAGGCAGCCCCCTGCCGAGGTTCAACACCAAGAGGTACAGTACTCCGTATGGACAACAGCAGAGCAGTACAAGCGTTGGTGTTTGGCCAATGGCCCAAGGCGATACTTGTGTTTCACGAAGCACGAACATAGGGCATCGACATCGATTGTCTCGGCATCGACGAAGCAGGCAGCCGCTGCCGACCTGCTCTTGACTAACCTCCTGCAAGTAGCACCCGATTGTGTTTAGACTAGATACACATGGGCGCCCCGGCCGTTGCTCTCCTTGATAGAGGGCGGCGGGCTCTCCTCTCTACTGCATCGTCTTGAGGAAGCCGTCAAGGTCGAAGCTCTCCTCGTACTGCTGGTTGTCCCAGAGTTCGCCCAGGTCTTCGAGCCAGGCCGCCTTCTTGCCCGGCTGCCTCACGTCGCCCGTCTCCACGTCGACCATGTCCTCCTCTCGGCCCTCCATGCCGCCGCCCGCCGGCTTGTCCGCTATCAGGCTCGGTCCCGAATCGCCCATGCTGAAGAGATCCAGGATCTGGTCCGTGTCCATGGTGCCGAGGCCCGCGTTCTGCTGGTTGACGACCGTGGACGCCACGTCGATCTTGAACCGCTGGAGGCTGAGAATCTTCTCCTCCAGCGTGCCGCGCGTGATGAGTCGATATACGTTGACCACCTTCTTCTGCCCGATGCGGTGGGCACGGTCCATGGCCTGCAGGTCCTTCTGCGGGTTCCAGTCGTGCTCGACGAAGATGACCGTGTCCGCGCCCGTCAGGTTCAAGCCCAGACCGCCCACGCTCGTCGTGAGGAGAAGCACGTCGAACGACGGGTCGCCGTTGAACTTGTTGACGATATCTTGTCGCCGGCTCGCCTCGACGGACCCGTCCAGCCGCAGGTACGACACCGACGGCAGCATGCTCTTGAGCACCGTGTTCTGCACCATGTCCAGCATCTCCTTCATCTGGCAGAAGATGAGCGCCCGGTGGGGCTTGATCGGCTGGTAGAGCGGATCGCTCGACTCGGGCCCTTCCACACCGATACCGCAGTCGACCAGAAGATCCCGCAGGGCCGTCAGCTTCGGCGCGTGCGCCGGATCCTCGACGCTTGTGCCTTGGCTGGCCAGAATGCGCTGCGTGTCGCCGTACAGGCGGTGTTCCGGCTTCATGACCAGCGCCGGCGAGTTGCAGAGCTTGCGCATGTACTGCAGCGCCTGGAAGATGTGGTGCTTGGCGTCTTTGTCGTCGCGGCCCGCCTCCTCGGCGATCTTCTTGCCCTCCCTCTTGGTGAAGTCGTCGAAGAGCTTCTTCTGGAGATCGCTCAGGTCGCAGTAGTAGTTTTGCAGGATCTTGGGCGGGAGGTCGTCCAGCACTTCTTCCTTGAGACGGCGCAAGAGGAATGGGAGGACCTGCTTGTGCAGCGCCTCGATCGCGAGGGCTCCGGCTTCCTGTTCCTTGGACGACGCCTTGCTGAAGCGGCTGGCGGCAATGGGCTTGGCAAAACGGTCCTGGAATACCTTCTCGGCGCCCAGGAAGCCTGGCATGAGGAAGTCGAACAGCGACCACAGCTCGAGCACGTTGTTCTGGATCGGCGTGCCAGTCAGGATCAGCCGGTGGTTGCTCTGCAGCTTCTTGACCGCCATGCTCGTCTTGGCCTTGGGGTTCTTGATCAGATGGCCCTCGTCGAGAACGACGTAGTTCCAGTTGTACCGGTCGACGACGTCGATGTCGTTGCGGCACACGTCGTAGCTGGTAATCACCACGTCCATCTTGTCGAGATGGTCCTTGAGGTTCTTCCGCTCCGCCGGCGACCCGACATAGGCCGTGACGCTGAGGAAGGGGGCATACGTCTTGATTTCTTGCTGCCAGTGCCCCGACAGCGTGGGAGGGCATACGATGAGCGAGGGCAGCCGTCGCGCATCCGGCGCCCCCGTCTTGGCGAACTCCTCGGCTCGTTGGTGGTGGTCGCTCGCCACGATGCAGAGCGTCTGGAGCGTCTTCCCCAGGCCCATGTCGTCGCAAAGGATGCCGTGGAGGTGATATTTGTTGAGGAAGTGCAGCCAGTTGACTCCTTCCTGCTGGTAGTGTCGCAGTTCCGCCTTGATGGCCACCGGAATGGCAAAGGACTCGACCTTTTTGGGGTCCAGGAGCTGCGCGATAAAAGTTCGCTCCCGATCCCTGCCCTTCAGCAGCTCCTTGGAGAGCCCCGGGGGGTCGGGTATTCCGGCCTCCAGAGGAACCAGTTTGACCAGCGTCGCAAACGATGTCGTAGCGATGAGTCGGATGTCGTTGTCCGAGTCGCTCATACGGCCCAGGACCGGGACGATGAGGAAGATGACGTACGGAAGAATGCCGTCGCCCATGACGGCGATGAGGTGGTAGATGGCTTCAATGGCCCCCTGCCGGAAATGAAGATCCACGGGGTTGTTGACCGTCGGGAGCACCCTCTCGACTAGGGCGGTCATGCCCTGGACCGTGATCACGCTGCAGAGGGTGGCCAAGCATTTGGCCGCCATGTAGCGGAAGACGGAGAGTTCCGAGTGGAGCGCCTTGATAACCAGCGACATCATCTCCATCACGAAAGGGTGCAGCGCAGGATCCAGGGTTGGAGTCATGGTGCGAATGACCGACATGGCGTCCACTATCTCTTGGCCGAAAGTGTTCTCCGCGTCTCTCGCCTCGGGCGGCAGGTCACCAGAGAAGGCTTTGACCAGTGGCGCCTCCATGTAGGCGCGGAGGCTCGGCAAGATGTTGAGAATCTCGGCGCCGAATGTCCGTGACAGGATCTCGAGGGCCGCCTTGGTCCCGCGGCGCGTGATCCGAGCCGCCCTGGCCTCTCTGGCAAACTTGGCAGCGTCGGCGTGGTCAACGCGGTCTTCCTCCTTCTGCATTGAGAGGATGACGGTCGTCTTATGGGCGTGCGCAGGGAACTCAGGCGTCTCGGCAACCTCGACGCAAGAGAACTTGACCAGGTTGCCCACCACTTTGTCGGCGGGCCCCTTCCGGCCCGTCTCGGTGAGGAGAAGGACGAGCCTGGCGATTGTCGCCGACGACCGGGACTGGAGCTCATGCGCCTCTTCCGTCTTGATGCTGTCCATTATCGCCTTGATGAGGGGGCTCGGTTTCTTGGGCAAAACCTTCATGGCCACAAGCGATGCAGCGGCGGCCGCCTTGATCCTCACGTCACGAGACTCCTTGGCTGCCTTCGCCTCTTCTATCGCCGCGGCAGCCGTCTCGCGAGCTTCGTCGAGCTGCTGGCCTGCCACCAAGCGCTGTCCCGGGGGCATGGCCTTCTTTAACTTCTCAAAGCCCTCCCCGACAACTTTCTCGGCATCCGCGACGGAGAAGGCGCCGGGGCCAGCCTCCGGCTCACCCTGGACGACCACGGCGAGAGTGGGCAACTTGCCAGGAAGAACCTTGCCGTGATCGCGAAAGAGGTTGATCAATTGCTGGCACTGGGAACGCAGCCGCTGGATGTAGCTGACCAGGTCGCGATAGTGCGATGGCCTGTCGTGGTTGATGATTCTGGAAAGCGGCTCAACGTAGCGCTTGGCCGCGTCCGGAGTACTGCAGTGGGTCGCATACTCGTCGACGATCATGCATGCCGTAAGTTGCGTGGAGGCGAACGCCGAAGATAGGCTGGGGACGACGCTGGCATCGTAGGACGATAGGTCCGAGGCGGGGACCAGGGACATAAGGAGTCCCATGGCCTTGGAAGCAGCCACTCTGGATCGGATGAAGGGCTCCGCTCCGACAATATCGACGTCGCCTTGCATCATGGCGCCGTCCACGTCGTGGGAGCTGGTCGAGACCGGGATGTCGTCCACTTTGGTCGATTTTCTTCGTCGCTTGGTCGCCCGCTCGCCCGCTTCCGGGGTCTGCCGCCGGGCCGTCACGGCCGAACCAGCAGCCAAGGAATAGGTTCCGCCGGACGGCTTCAGGAAGAGCGTTGCGTTCATGGGGATGGGGTGCCGTGCCACCCCGATGGGATGAAGCGTGAGCTGCATCATCGGGTCGACGTGCGATCCAAATTCCATGGCCAGCCTCGACGGATCCTCCGCTACACATCGGACCATAGCAAACCACAACTCCAGCGAGGCATCCAGGGTTTCCTGATCACGCTCAACAAGGATGTTTTGGAAGATGAGTCTCAGAATCCTGCCGTTCAGCCAACCCTGAGATGTCTCGGCTCCGAGGTGAACAAACTTCATGAGGGCCTTGAGCACCGCAAGGCGTACCGATGCGATGGTGTGCCGCAAGAAGGGGTAAAGCCGCGGTACCAGCAGCGTGAAGGAGCGCTCCTCGTCCTCTTCTGCCGTGGCCTTCATGGCCTCGAGGACTTCGGGGAAGCCGCACAGGATGGCGAGCAAGTCCATGATCTTGCCGGTGGAGGCGCTCAGATCGTCTCCTAACGAGGAAAGGCTCTCCCACACGACCTTGATCATGCCGTCCAGGGCACCCGGCCGCATGGCGACAAACTCGGCCGCCATGGGGATCAACGTGGCGGCGCTGACCGACCGCACGTCGTCGTCCATGTCACCGAGGCCTTTCATGACGGCACGGATAACCCCGTCGATCATGTCGCCGTCCTTGAGCAGAAGGTCTTTGCGCACCGCAACGACATACCTCATGCCCACCATGCCGCCGTGGCAGACGGCCCAAACATGACGATCCAGAGCGAGGTCCTCTTGCAGGACCATGCGGTAGAGGATTCGGTATATAGAATAGACGGATTCCGGGGGGACGTGGAAGAGTACCGAGCCGAGCGTCTGGCCCACAACCTCGCGGATCGGCGCCACCGACGTGTCGGAGCTGTAGTCGGTGAATCGGTCCAGCATGAGGACGCAGCAGAGCCGGCACGCAAGGTCGTCCAGCCAGACGCGGTTGAGAGCATTGTTCTCGTCGCGAGACCTGCCGCCTCGCCGGCCGGCTCCTCGTCCATGGACCCTCACAACCTCGCGGAGGCCCAACGCCGCGCCATGCCTCGTCTCCCAGTGCGGGTCGAAGAGATCGACCTTGAGAAAGTCGCAGAGACGCTCGAACGGCCATTCGGCGCCTTCCAAGCCTTCGTCGGCTTCCAGCTCCGACTTGACGGCCAGGGCAGGACCTTTGAATTCTGAGACGACCTTCACATCCTCGTCGACGTCGGCGGGTCGCTCGAGGTTGAAATAGTCGGCCATCTTGCCGTTCTTTTTCGAGTCGCCGTCGGCCATGGGCGTGTCGTCAGCAAAGGCTTCCGAGCCGGCCGTCGTACTCCGGCGGATGGAGAGATCACCAAAGCCGCCCTTGCCCTGGGCCGCCTTCTGAGCCTCGCGTTTTCGTTTTCGCTTCAGTACGTTGAGTTGCCGGGCGCTCATGCCGGGCTCCTCGGCAGACTGGCCGACGCCGTGATTCCCGTTGCTGTCTCTGCCGAAACCGTTCGCGCCCGAGTCTTGCGGAGTCACGGGGCTTGTGGCTGGCTCGGGGACGATGGGCATTTCCTCATCCTCGAACCTCCTGCCTAGCAGCCCCAGCCGGCCGATAAGCGTCTTTTTCTGGTGATTCAGGCGAGCGTGGGGTTCGAGGGCGGCGAGCGAATACTCGACGCCGCCACCACGGAGCAGTTCCCGACCATGCTTGAGAATGGTCGGAACTTGGAGGGTTTCCAGGCTGAAGACATCCTCGTCGGGGATTGCGGCATGTCTGTCTTCTTCCTTGATGTGCAGACCTTCTTCCTTCTTTGGCGACGCCGGATCGTCGGCCGAGTTGGGATCATATAGCGGGGCATGCTCTATGATCTTGCCAAGGGCTTTTGCGGCTGTGCTCCGCGTTTCCCAGTCCTTGTAATGTAGGTACAGGACTACCCTACCGAGGAGGTTGAACAGTTCCTCTGGGTGCAGCTTCTGCCAGTCGGCAAGCTGGTTGACCGCGGTGTCCCGGATGAGCCGGGTGCTGCCGGTCTCCAGGATCCTAGAGGAATATTAGGATGGTGGCGGGGTGGAAGAGTGGAGGAAGGACAAGACAAATAAACGAGTGGAGACGGGGGTACTCACGTGACGAGTCTATCGAGCCTCGACATGTTGCCATCAATCGGGGAGGCGGCGGGGCATGGTTCTGGGCTGTGACAAGGCGGGTGAGTCAATGCGATCGCGATTTGGGCCCAGTACGAGGGTCAATAAAAATATCGGCGCTTTTAGAGGATATGCAGTTGAAGGCAGTGCAGCTGCGTACTGAGAAGGGGGATGCCACGACTTGGGATTGGCGAACGGGCTCTTGGTGGGGCCTTATAGATCGGGTGCGTGCGGCTGCAAAGTTCGGCGCAGAGTGTGGTGCACTCGAGCACCGTAGGGATCACTCGCAGGCAGTCACTTACAAGTCAGGATGAGGTGACCTTCATCCTTCGGTTGAATGGCACCAAGGACAGCCGATGGGGGGTTTCGAAGGGGGTGACTTGGCTGACTTGTCCTTTAAAGTCGCTTAGGCATGTGTCAGTGCTGTGGGCGCTGTGGGTACTGTGGGTGCGGTGGGTGCTGTACGAGCTGGACAGTGCCGTGCAGCACCCGTCATTCGCTGATTCGGTGGTGGATTTGCGGCGTGGGATGCGACGGGGTGACAGCGAACGGAGCAGAGCGGGACGTGTTCTGGGCCGGGGGCCGGCGGGCCTTAAGAGAAAAGGAGCTTTTTTATATACACGAATGGCAGGTACCCTCCCGCCCCAACGGCCGTCGCTTAATTGGCTAGCGCCATCGCTTCCTCTCCTTGCGCCCTTCAGCTTCCCGGTCCTGTGGAGAGCCGCGACGGCCTAGCGTCTGGAGCCTGACGCCTGGGAATCCAGTAACCACCTAGTTATTTTGGAGGTGAACGGCTGCCCTCCGCGACAAATGTCCATGAGCAGCATCCGCCTCTCAACCGCCGTCACATTTCGCCCTGGCCAGGCTGGTACTGCGTTCAGCATTAAGATAGTACGTACATCTGTACTTCAGGCCTTTGGGGGACTTTTCATGGCCGCCTTCCCTAAATTAGGACCTCGGTGTAACTAACAGACGGGGCCCCTCAGACTGCAAAGCTCGAGTTTTTGGTACTACTTATTTAGGTGCCTACTCCTAGGTAAGGTAGACACTCCCTATTATCTCCACTGCCTCGGCGCGCTCAGTGACTGGCACTCCTTGAAGCGTCATCGACATTGCATCGTTCAGCACCCATTCGTCCTTGGTCAAATGGCACCAAGACGGGGGGGCATGGACTACTTGGCCTGACTTTGGCGGCTGCCGAGGAGCCTGGGCGGCGGAGAGCGGAAAGTGACAAGGACCCACGAGCCGGAACCGTTTCGAGGATGCTCCGAGTCACGAGTAACTTCCCCTCAACGGTCATCTTTCCAACTCTCCCCCGCTACTAATCCACGAGTACCGTGCTGGTGCATACACTCAAGATGCTCTCACTCCCCAGGTGCTCCCCCAAGCCAGGCTCATGTCTCGACAAAGGCCAGGGACGAAGTACGTCCCGTCTTCCTCGGTACGGGGTGGATGACTCGCGCAATGCAGCTGCCGCTGTGGCGGATCGATTATTGCGCGGTCCCTCCCAAAACATATCGGACTGACTGAGCCTCGGGAGCTTGGGTAACTTGTGTAGGACGTGAGACAACGCCGCTTCGGCGTGTCGGGTAGCACATACTCCGTGGCTAGTACCTCAGGCCAGCCGGCAATTTACAGGGCAACATCTCAAGCCGCATGTTCGTTCTGGGACTGGAGGAAAGATTCCTACCATCCATAAGTCCCGAGCAGGTTGTCAGACCACCGCAAGGCATGGATCACCCACTCCAAGTAGTTAGCAGCTCGCAGCCTTTACCGTTCAGCAACGGTCAGGTAGGTAGCTCAGTAGGTAGGTAGGTAGGTAGTCTGTGGTCATTCAGGAACTCAGCGTCACCGTACCTGAATCATCACCCGGCTTCAAATCGCCCTGCAGAGACTCAAACGACGACCGCCGTCGGGGTTTTTGCAGGATGGCTTGCGAGGATACGCTGCGATCCTGGCGTCTCGATGCACTCTCGATCTGGATCTAACCCGGAACCCGGTCGCGCCGGGAACTGGGAAAACTCTCACCCCGGGATGTTAGAAGCTCGGACCACCTGCGGCCCAGCGGCCAATTTGGAAACTGGCCATCGCGCCCACTCCACCACGAGACGCGTCGGCTCACAACGTTGCGACGACGACATCGTCGACCATCACCACGCGCCACTAAATCTCCGACTTTCCCAACCAGCGCGACGACACTGTAGTTTCCGCGACGCGCTGCCCGACGGCAGCACCCCGAACCCGCCATGTATATCAAACAGCTCATCATTCAGGGCTTCAAGAGGTCTTGCTTCCCCCGGTCGACCGCGTCGCATCCCACCTCCGGCTAACACCAGAACAGCTACAAGGACCAGACGGTCATGGAACCCTTCTCACCCGGTACCAATGTCATTGTTGGTCGAAATGGCTCGGGCAAAAGCAACTTCTTCGCGGCAATCCGCTTCGTCCTGGGCGACGCCTACACGCAGTTGAGTCGCGAGGAGCGGCAGGCGCTACTGCACGAGGGGTCGGGGTCCGCCGTCATGTCCGCCTACGTCGAGATCATATTCGACAACGACGAGAACCGTTTTCAGACGGGCAACAAGGAGGTCTCGCTGCGACGAACCATTACGCTCAAGAAGGACGAGTACGCAGTGGACAAAAAGGTCTCCAACCGACAGGAGGTCATGAGTATGCTCGACACCGCCGGCTTTTCTCTCAAGAACTCGTACTACATCGTACCGCAAGGCCGCGTCACGGCCCTGACGAACATGAAGGAGTCGGACCGGTTGAAGCTGTTGAAGGAGGTCGCCGGCACCGAAAGCTACGAGGCCCGCCGCACCGAGTCTTTGAAGATCATGACGGAAACCAACAACAAGAGGGAAAAGATTGACGAGCTGTTGGACTATATCAAGAACCGCATGAACGAGCTCGAGGAGGAGAAAGAGGAATTGCGGGGTTTCCAGGAGAAAGACCGAGAGCGCAGGTGCCTCGAATACGCCTACTACCACCAGCAGCAGGTCTCGTTTCGCGATGCCTTGGAAGAAATCGAGCAGGCTCGTCTGGGCAGTACCACAGCGACGGATGCGACCGAGAAAGCAGCCCGCGATGGCCAACAGATCCTCGCCCAACTTGAAGCCAAGTTGGCCGAGCTCAACCAGTCGCTCGAAATTCTCAGAATAGAGCAGCGCGACCACGACGAGGACCGTAAAGCGATTTCCAAGGTACAGGCCAACGCCGAGTTGAAAGTGAAGAACCTCTCCGACACACAGTCGGCAAGGGAGCAAGCTCGGCGTCAGAACGAGGAAGGCCTGCACAACGTCAAGCAGGACCTGGGGCTCCGGGAGACGCAGCTTGCCACTCTCACCCCGGATTTCGAGAAGCGGAAGGCCAAAGAAGCCAAGGTGAAGCAGACGTACGATGCCGCCGAGGTTGCGCGGCGACGTCTCCTAAGCAAGCAGGCTCGGGGGTCTCAATTCAGGAACAAGGCAGAGCGGGACGAGTCCATCGGTACCGATATTGCCGAGATCAACCTAACCATCCAGACGCTCAAAGCCAACTATGTTGCCGCGAACGAGGCCGTCGGGGAGGTCTCGAAGACCATGGAGGTGCTTGAGAGCGAAATTTCGAACACTCGCGAAGAGCTCAAAGGCTACAGCGGCAAGCGTAACGCTCTCGCCGAACAGCTGAACCAAGCCAAGGACGAGACGCAAAAGCTCGACGACGAGCGCAAGCTGCTCCACCGCGAAGACGACAAGCTCCAAAGCGTCATCCAGACCGCGAGACGCGAAAGAGACAAGGCACAAAACGACCTCAGCCGCGCCATGGACAACGCCACGGCCAGAGGCATCGCGACGATCGAGGCACTAAAACAGAGGGAGGACATCCCGGGCGCGTACGGTATCCTAGCGGACCTCATGGACGTCGGCAAGATCTACCAGGTGCCCGTCGAGCAGATCGCTGGAAACAGCCTCTTTCATTACGTCGTCGACAACGAAAGGACGGGCACATTGCTCTCCGACCACCTTCACAAGACCTACGGCGGCCGGTTGACGTTCATGCCCCTCGAACAGCTCCGCCCCAGAAAGGTCAATCTCCCCAACGCCAACGACGCCATGCCGCTTCTCAGCAAGATCGAGTACGATCCCAAGTACGAGAAGGCCTTTCAACAAGTCTTTGGCAAGGCGGTTCTCTGCCCGACACTCGCCGTCGCTTCCCAGTATGCTCGTAGTCACAATCTTACCGGCATTACCACCGACGGCGACATTACAAGCAAGCAAGGCGCCATTACCGGTGGTTATGTCGACCGGTCTCGCTCACGTCTGGATGCCCTGCGGACACGCAACAGATGGCGGGCGGAGTACGATCGACTTTGCGACCAAGCGAACGAGATCCGTGCCCAGCAAGACAAGAAGGAGCAGCAGATCACGGGAGCGAGGGGCCAAGAGCGTCGCCTGGAAATTCAATTGAGGCAGTACGAGGACGGATACGAGCCTCTGCGTCTGGAGCACTCGCGCAAAATGGAGCAGCTGGAGCTAGAGCGGGATCGCCTGGACGCGGCCCAACGCCGCCGCGAGAAGTTGAACTCGGACATGCAGGAGCAAATAACTAATGTCGACTCTCTCGAGGCGGAAAGGAAGTCCGACTTTAAGAAGGCACTGACAGCCTCGGAAGAGCAACAACTCCAGGAGCTTGGTAGGCAGGTCGTCGAACTGCAAAAGCATCTAGTCGATGCAACTCATCGGCGGCAGGAGACCGAGAGTCACAAGATGGCCCTCGAGGGCGAGCTGCGCAACCTCCGCAAGACGGAGGACCAACTTTCCAGCAGCAACTTCGAGCCCGCTTCGCTGTCGGGAGCCGGGGGAAGCTATGCGGACGCCCAGAAAGAACTTAAGAAGATCCGAAAGGCCTCGGACAGCATCGCCAAGAAGCTTCAAAAGGCGGGGGCGGACATTGACGAGGCGATGGCCAAGATCGCCGACATCGAATCTCAGATGGCCCAGCAGCGAGACGCGCAACACGAACTCGACCGAACCAAGGACAAGCACGAGAAGCGGATGGAGAAGAGCCGGCAGCAGATGGTATTGCTGCAACAGCAACTCGGCGAATGTGCCAAGAGCATTCGAGATCTCGGCGTCCTGCCAGAGGAAGCTTTTGAAAAGTACAAGCGGATGGACACGGGCAAGGTCGGTCAAGGCTCGTTCGCAGCGTATGGGCGAAGGCGCGCACTGACGCAGAGACACAGATATCCAAACGGCTCAAGTCGGTCAACGAGGCTCTGAAGAAGTTCAAACACGTCAATAAGAAGGCCTTCGAGCAGTACAACAACTTCACCACGCAACAGGAGCAGCTGCTGAAACGCCGCAAAGAGCTCGATGCGTCCCAGACATCCATCGAGGAGCTGGTAGATCACCTCGATCGCGTCAAGGATGAGTCGATCGAGCGCACCTTCAAGCAGATCTCCAAAGAGTTCGCCACCATCTTCGAGCGTTTAGTTCCCGCTGGCCACGGCCGGCTGGTGATTCAGCGCAAGAGCGACCCACGCGGCCAAGAGGAGGACGACGAGGAGCAACGTCGGAGCGTAGAGAACTACACAGGCGTAGGCATCAGCGTCTCGTTCAACTCGAAAGGGATGGACGAGCAGCAAAAGGTTCAGCAACTCAGCGGCGGTCAAAAGAGTAAGTCCGGAGAGAGCATGCGTCTGTCCCCGCTGCGAATGTGCCGGAGCTAACGTGGGAACAGGTTTGTGTGCTTTGTGCCTCATCTTTGCCATCCAGCAGACGGATCCGAGCCCCATGGTCGTGTTCGACGAGGTCGATGCGAACCTGGACGCGCAGTACCGCACGGCGGTGGCCAGCCTTTTGGAGTCTATCTCGGGGGACGCGGGCACGCAGTTCATCTGCACCACGTTCCGGCCCGAGATTGTGCGCGTCGCCGACAAGTGTTACGGTGTCACATTTACCAACAAGACGAGCTCCATCGACTGCGTGCCGACAGAGGAAGCGCTGAACTTTGTGGAAGGGCAGAAGCAGTAAGGCGACCAAGATTTGACGACCTGTTCTCGCTGTGTTTTTTGCTTTCTTCACCGATTCTACAGCGAGAGTTTATGACGGTGGGGAATACAGAGGGCCGGAGCCGGGGAACACGGCCATGTGTACTTCATACAATGATTGACCTGGGCGGCTGCTTTGGTGTCTTTTCACCACGATGCTGCTGTGGCCTTGTCGCACTACTAGCACGACCCGGAAGTGATGATGGCACCCGACTTTTGTGCCATGGTTGCTCTCGCGCTGCGACCCGAAATAGTCACGGTGAGCACCAGCCACATGTTATGCAGAGGAGGAAGGAGCCATCTCGTATCATATGAAACCCGACGCTGAACCTGCCCGGCCGCAAACCGCGAAGGTTACCGAGATCCACGGGAGCGACCGAAAGGATCTACCATCCCCTCAGGAAGGCTGGCGGACCGTTTTTAACCGGAGCCTCGCAAGTCGGCAGAGCACCCACCCAGGTTTGGTCGGCCTTTCAGTTCGTCACGCAACTTGAACGTCGACAAAATTCAGCCTGATGCGAGTGTCCAACCGTTTCCCATCCTGACGCCGCCGCCGCTGTTATACCCCTCCTCTCTACGCGTCCGGGTCAGTCGTGCTTCGCGTCCTCCTCGTGTTCCGGATGCTCCGCTGCTCTCCTCCCTGCACAGACATCCCAAGGTGGCCCACGGCACCAAAGGGGGCGAGGAGGGGGCGCAGGCAGAGGCACAAACGTCCCCTGAAGCCCGCAGCCGACCAACCGCCGGGGCCATGGCATGATCCGCCAGCCGCGCCGCACCGAACCGGGCGAGGCTGCTATAGGGCCCACCGCCTTCTTCCATCTTTTCCCCGTATGGCGATAACTGGTTGGGAGCGCGATGGCGGAGCGTATATGTGCTGGTGGTATTAAGGGAAGCCGCTCCTCACGCGCTCTTGTTGTTCTCTGAGGTCGCCGGACATCTCCATGCTATACGCTTGAAAGAATAGCGCGACAATGCTCTTCTCGACGGCTTCTCTTCTGGCGGCGGTGCTTCCCTTGACGGCGACGGCCACAAGGTCTCCGAGGCAAGACGATGGCCGAGTCAAGAGGGGCTCGTCGAGCATGACGCGGGCCCCGGTGATCCGTGCTGGGAGCGCAGTTGCGTGCAACAACTCGCCCGACCTCTGCGGCCGCCCATACAACACGATCACGCACATGTAAGCCGCGGGGCCCTGTGTTGAGAGCACTCCCTGTCTGGCTAACGCAGGGATACATAGGGGAGCGCATGACAGTCCCTTCCTGCGGGACGCGTCGACGAGCAACTCGATCGCGGGCAATCAGTACCTCAACTCGACCATCTCGCTATCGGCAGGCCTTCGTGTCCTCCAGGCGCAGGTGCACGCCAAGAACGGGCAGCTCAACCTCTGCCACACGTCGTGCGGCGCCCTCGACGCCGGCACCCTCCAGAACTGGCTCTCGGCCATCAAGTTCTGGATGGACCGCAACCCGTACGACGTCGTGACGCTGATTCTCTCCAACCCGGAGAACCAGGACGTCGGCAGCTTCGGCCGCGCCTTCGAGGCCTCGGGCATCTCGGCCTACGGCTACCGGCCGCCCTCGAGCGTGGCCATGCCGAGCTGGCCGACGCTGCAGGCCATGATCCAGGCCAACCAGCGGCTGGTGGTCTTCATCGCGTCGGTCACGCCGTCGGCGCAGTACCCGTACCTGCTGCCCGAGTTCCAGTACGTCTTCGAGACGCCCTACCTCGTCACCAGCGCGGCGGGCTTCCACTGCGGCCTGGACCGGCCGCAGTCGGCCGGCTCGGCGGCGGCGGCGCTGCAGCGCGGCTTCCTGCCGCTGCTCAACCACTTCGCCTACGCCAGCCTGTCGCCCAGCATCCAGGTGCCCGACGTCACCCACATCGACACCACCAACAATCCCAGCACGAGCATGCAGGGCGCGCTGGGCTGGCACGCGCAGAGCTGCGCCGCACAGTGGGGCGTCAAGCCCGTCTTCGTGCTGGTGGACTTCTGGGACAAGGGCCCGGCCATCGCGACGGCCGACTCGCTGAACGGGATCAACGCCGTCGGGCGGCCCGCGAGCTTGCCAGCTCCGTCGACGGCGGCGGCGGGGCGGCAGGCCCGGCAAGGGCTCGGAGCTACGGTAGCCGGCGCCGTTCTGCTCAGTCTCATGCCCTTTGTCTGAAGATGACTAGATGTTGGCGGTTTGAGAGGCAGTCAGCATAGCGCCGGCGTTTTTTGGCTCGCTTTTTGGCCCCCTCTCTGGACCCTTGATGTCCTACTCCGTACAATTTACAGAGTACTTACCTACTAGATAGGAAATGGGCACCTTAGGTATTAGGCTCGTTTCCCCAGAGTCTCCATGTTACCTAGTACTCCTTTTATGAACTTCAATAGGTCCAGTGCCCTCTCATCAGTGCTGCTGTTGGCTGTTATCGTAGTCACCTCGTTCCCATCACCACTCCAATCCCCGACGTCAACCCTGATTTGAAGCCTCGGCCCACCCAAGCATCTTAAATGAGATCGTAAGCCAGGCGTTTATTACATCAGATGTTCCTCAACATACCAAATCATTATCAAGAGGGGCATGCCTATGCCTTGGGCTTGACCCAGTACCTTTCCGAATTCCGGGGTGCGATTTCAGCTACGATCGTCCTCGAAAGCACACCCTACTGTCTTCTAAGGGCTTCCAGGACCGTGCCGACGAGGGAACCATCTATTTCTCCCGACCACAGGCTGTCTGTCAACCCGCCGAGATGACCCGGTTGCGAGAAATCACCCAAAGAAGCTAGAGAGTACCTGGAGACCTGGTATTGTACTCCTTTCTTCTTAATCTTCGAGGCGAAGGCGATGTCGCCGCTTCCGGGGGAAACCCACTCCCAAGCGGGAGCGGAAGTGTAACAACTGTTAAATTACGAAAGCCCCCACCGCTGAATCGCGAAGGTTCCGCACTCAAACAACGCTGTCGGGATCGATCTCGTCTTTTACAACCCTGTGGGCGCATCCGGCTCGAGACCCGCCGTGGGAGTCGGGGACGGGTCGAGTTGGCAGAAGACGTTGGCGGATGACAAGTGTCACCTTGCCGCGCTGGGCTCTGTCCTTGAAGATTGACCTGCGAAAGATTTTGCTTACCGTCATCAGATGCCGGTGGTCTTTTTTGGCCGGCGAGGCTTCCAAACCGACGGAAAGCTCGGCCAGAAACCTCTGCTTGCAGAAGCAGTGCATGACATGAAGATGGGAAAATGGACTCGGCGTCTGTGGTTAAAATCACGTGAGAGCTGAAAATATACCTACCTACCTACCTACAGCAGGTACTGTAACGATCGACTTTTATTGTGCGGCCCGTGCACCCTTACCCTGGCCAACTCCCTTTGGATGCGTCGTGGGGGCCCTCGGGCCCCACGCCCCCAAAAGAGGCGGACACTTTGAGGCTTGCAGGCCCGCAGAGTGTTGAGACTTTTCTTGTCTGTCTCCCCGGCATGGCTCACTCAGTTGTACTCCGTATTGTCAAGTAAAAGCGTACACTGGATTCCGTGTATGTATTGCGGGATCGTCTCCGACGTGGATGGCCTCCCCAAGACCAGTGCGCAGGGTTTCGCTGGGACAAGACGCCGAAGCTGAGGCTGGGGGGCAGCTCGAGACGCCATATTTGTTCGAGGTTGTATGTATATTGTTTCAAAACGGATCCATAAGGCAGTCAGCACAACGAAGGATAATGTTACCTGGTGGGTGAGAGCTATGTACTGTGTAGGTCCGCTCGCTCAGGGGATCGCTGCGGATCGCATCCAGCTCCTGGCTACATACGATTGCGTCGATCCTCAGCCTTCTGATAAGGGGTTCACACAGGCTCGACAGGATGGACTCGCCGAGTCGCCAAGCACAGGGAAATGGCGGGCTACGGGTAGCGAGGCGGCGCACTGCATTCCTTGGATAGCTCGACTCCTGAGAGCCCGGGTTGGAGGCTGGCTGCTGTATTTTATTGGCGGCTCCCCGTCAGCGTCGCCGGCCTTTGGAAAGATGCCGCTTTTCCGCCCGACCTAAGTCCCTGAGGCTTGCCAAGACCACTGGGCAAGGTCTGCGTTGCCTCGACGTAATTCTTGGCGATTCCCCTAGCTCGCCCGGTGGGCCCGTCGCAGTTGAGAAAGCCGCTGTTGTTTTTCATTTAAAAGGCCGGGAAGGTGTGACGGTCGGTCGATTGAACGCAACGGCGTCGCGTGAGCTGCCAAGTTGGCACCTGCTAAAAAAAAAATATCAATACCCTACGAGAGCCTAATACTCCGTGCTCCGTAAAGTTACGTCAGGTCCGACCCCGACTTCGCTGGAAGCATCTCCTCGGCCTCCGCCAACGCGCTCCAACCCGAAGTCAAATTGACCATCGAGACAACGCGCGCCCAGTCCTTTTCCGCAAGACGA
>Ga0247777_1000129_pt1 | contig 18615 bp, 30 predicted proteins | sample UWRJL154409C5_FD_179937 | JGI IMG/M metagenome (GOLD analysis project Ga0247777, IMG submission 179937) | Plant litter microbial communities from Arlington Agricultural Research Station in Wisconsin, United States - UWRJ-L154-409C-5 | ecosystem: Environmental > Terrestrial > Plant litter >...
CCATTTTCTCCGGACGGGACCACCCCGGGCTGGAAGGCCACTGCGCGTCGGCGCTTTTTCAGTAAGAGATTTGCGCTAGGGAGGCGGTCATGGCGCTCCCGCCGCCCCCAGCGGCCGTTGTGCGCTGACTCCCCCCCCGAGCTCCCTTACCGGAAGGGTTGTTTGACAGCAGCGCGGCGAGCGCCGACTGAGGACGCGGTGCGCCGCTGGAAGGTGCCGAGTTCGACGCTTTGACCCGGGCGGCGCGAGCGGGAGCGGGTTGGACGCACCCGAGCGCCCGCTAGTCGGCCAAGGCGGGGGCTTCGATTGGACCCCGCGCCGCCGCAGACGTTCCTACCACGGGACCTACGAACCAGCGCCCGTTCCATCCAGCAACCCGTGCGGATAGCATTCGGCCACCAACACTCTTGATTTTATGTCCATTTCCGGAGTACTGTACGGAGTACCACCTGGTCGAAGGGGGCTTCGAACCCTTCTCCCAGAGCGTTCCGAGTTCCACTGCCATGAAAAAACGACGACCATGGCCCCCACCTACGATAGCCAGTGCGCTAGACCCATCAGACAGGAGGCATCCGTTCTTCACTCCTACACGGAGACACCTGTTTTTCCTATGTTGGAAAGGAAGTTCTCCAGGCGCCTGGGGGCGGGCCTGGTAATTACAGAACGACATGCCCGAAAGTCGGGTCAGGATGCGCAAGAGATGCAACGCGGCGTAGAAGCGAGAGTCCATGTCATGTTTCCCAACCTCCCCTGTGCCTCTCCTACTTATGCACCGACGCTTCCACTGTCGCCGCAGGGGAACACAGCAGACGAGTATTATTCCGTCCCGCTCAGCAACCGTAGCGGAGAATTGGTCCGCTGAAGCCGCCCACGTCGAAACTCGTCGCGGCGGCTGTGCCCGCTGCTTCCACGGCGTCGGCAAGCTTGAAGATGAAGGCGAGCCCGTATCCGCCCCCGACCGAGCCAGGCGGCGGGCCGTTGCTGCAAACTGTCTTGACAATGGTGCCGTGGGCCACAGGCGAGGGTTTTGCGGAGAGGCTGGGCACGACGACATTATTCCACGTGGGGCGGAAGGGCGGGTTGTATGCCGAGGACTGCTTGACCTCGAGCGGGAGGCCGGTCACCCCCAGGGCGTTCCAGGACAGTTCGCATCCCGTTGATCCAAATGGGGTGGCGCGGAAATGTACCAGAAGATACTGACGGCCCGTTGCATGGCCTGCAATTGGCGTGTTAGTTTGGGCTTGTTGATAAGACCCCTCCATCAGGAGAAGCCCCAGGACCGTCCGGTGACGTACCTCCGCCGGTGCCGGCCTTCTGGGATACCTGGAAGACAGTGTTGTTGACAGGAAGCCATGAATCGACCCGGGCCTCGTCAAGGATGAACATCACATCCGGGCCTTGGAGATTGCCGCATCCTTGTCGCCGAAAGACGCCCTCTACCCTCGCCTTGTCGTGGGGAAGGGCCTGGGTGACGACGCCCAGAGCGCCGATAGCGAGTAGACAGGAAGCGAACATTGTTCAAGCCCAAGAGTGCTTAAGATGGCTTCAAGAGATGGCGGGCGCCCCGACTCGTCAGGTTATATACTGGCGAGGAGAAATAATGCTCAGCCTCCCTTGCCTCCACTCATAAGGGACGGCTGCAGGCAGTACTATAGAACCAGCCTAAGAAGCGCTAGGTGGCGTAGATGGAAACGAGCCTGCACCCCTTGGCTAAATGACGACGGCGAACGTTCCCGGTCATCCATGTCTTCCACAGCAATCGACGGTTGCTAGAGGAATTTTCCTTCGGAACTCCCTCCCCCAAGACATTACAGCCCCTGAGCAAAGTATTAGGTCGTATCATTCTAGTAGTAAGTACTAGGTACGGGACGGTAGTAATGTCAGGTACCCCCGTAGTTTTCCCTTCCCCCCCTCTCTTTCACCATAATTACCCCGTCTTGGGCACTAAGATCCGTTGGCTTGTAGGGAGTGAGCCATGCGTGGCAAAGTATTGTACCCAACCGTGACTTGATGCAGCCCGCGATATCAAACAGCCCTGGCCGTTACCTAACGCTCCCTTTTCGAGAAAGCAGACAACTTTTATGAATCCTGATCCAGGCCAGCAAGACGACTTCGCTTTCGCAGCCTGGCGCCAAATACCCACAAGAGGATAGGAGTTGGGATGCCGATGACAACGGCAATCAACGCGATGACACTCCCACCCCAGCCGTAACCCAAACTCCCAAAGAGAGAGACGACAGAGAGAGGAAGGACGAAAGCGCCAAAGGAGCGCAGGAACGCGCAGGCCGCCGAGGCCGAGGCCGAGTAAAGGCAGAATGTGTCGGCGATGTAGGATGACATGGACTGATAGATGATGATGCTGCTCATGCCGAACAACGCCACTCCAAGCTACACGGCAGCGGGGTCAGCGGGTATGATCGGGGTTTAGGGGGGTCTCGGTTGGACCACTGCCTTACATCGGGAAGCAAGAAATGCAGTTTCGCCTCGGCCGACCATGCAAAGAGGAAAGTACCACACGGCCACACCACCGCCGCCGGAAGCATCAGCGGCACGCGGAACTCGGGCAGTCCGGGCTGGTCGGCGGGGATGCCGTGCCGGCGCTTCAGGTATGCGTACGTGGCGTCGGTGGCGGGGCCGCAGATGCCCACGCCGACCAGCGAGCCCGCGGCCAAGGCGATGTAGTTCAGGCTAGCCTCGCCCTTGGAGAAGCCGTACCGGACTTCCCACAAGGCCGGGAATCCCGAGATGATGAGATAGAAGACGCCAAAGTTGAAGGCTTGGTAGACGGCCAGCAGCTGGACGACGGGCTGCGTGGCGAGCATCTTCCAGGGTCGGACGAGAGACGCCCGGAGCAGGCTGGAGAGGGTGCGGTGGTCCATCCCCCACTTTGTTTGGTGCTGGCCGCTGCCGGTAAGCGAACGCAGCCCTCGGGCTTTGAGCTGTAGGATGCGTGGCGCGTACGTCTCGTCGAGGCCGAACTGGGCGACGGCCTGAAGGAAGGCGCTGAAGATGGCGACGGTCCAGAATACCCAACGCCAAGAGGCATATTGACAGATGTACGCTCCCACTGGCAGAACAGTAGAATCATCAAGTCAGCGCCATGTTCCAAGCGGATTGGGGGGTATGGATTGGGTGTAATGCCTCAACGTACCAATCGGCCCCACGGCCGGCCCCAGGACCGGGGCAATCTGGAACATGGACATGCCATGACCGCGTTCCTCCTCACGCCAGCAGTCCGTCAAAACACCGGTGCCCATCTGTTTCTCGTTTCAGCCAAGCACTCGTGGGGACCATCGGATGAGGTTGATGTAACGAACCCCGATAGATGCGCTGCCGCCTATCCCAGCCAGGAACCGGAATATCTTGATCTGCGTCCCTGATGTAGCGAAGCCACAGAGCAGGGTGAAGAGGATGAAGACGAGGTTACCAAGCCTCAAAACACCCATCCTGCCCCACGTTTCCGAGAAGGACGACATGAAGAAGGGCCCGAGCGCATAGCTCAACAGAAAGATGGACAGGACCAGTTGTAAGTCGATGCCGGTGGGTATATTGAGCTCCGTGCCGATTCGGTCGAGCGTGGGCGCTGCTACGGACGAGGATAGCGGAGATACGAGGGCGAAACTCGACACGATGAGGCATGTCTGTCACGATGGCACGATTAGCCTCTGTCATTCGACCTTCCGTTGGGTCCTTTGGCTCGTCCACTTACCCTCCATTTCTTTCCCTTGCTCCAGTTCCTCGGATTGCTAGGATCATCCGGTCCACTCCACGTAACCTTGATGTGGCATGTCAGCGATGGAGCCTGCAGGGCTTCGAGAGCGGCGTTGACGAGGCCGGTACGAGATGAAGCCGATCACTTGGAAACATACCAGCTCGGGTTGTCGACTAACCTCGACAGCAGTCTGGTGGGAATTGACGGTAAGAACTGAACACCGCTTCTCTGAGATGTCATCGTCGGCGGCGAGGGTCAAGATCGAAGAGGCATCCGACAACGACTCGACGTCCTTTCCGCACACGACCGGAGGCGCCAAGTAGGAGGACATGCTGGTTTTGGTCCCGGGAAGGCAGAGAGGTATGACAAGGGAAGGCGGTAAAAACAAGTAACGAAGACTAGAGACCAGAAAGACGAGCGTTCATTTTGCGAGCAGGGACGACGTAGGATCTACAACGACGAGCGGACGAAGGGGGAACATGAGATCAACAACGAAATACCATGCAATAAAAAAGGCAGTGAAACAAAGGACAACGAATGCAGAATGCGATGGAAGACCTTCTCCATGGCCCATTTACAAAGGAGTGGTGGCATCTTGGCCTCTTTAAGTACGGAGTAGGACCCGGCCTGATGCTAGGTTGTGGTCTGATGAGGCCAAGGAAGCTTCACTTGCATCTTTTCGCGCCCCTAGCACGATATTGACTTGAAGGCCAAAACATTGGAAGCATTTTTTGAAGACTTTTCATCTTTTGCATCGTGTTGATCCGGCAATTGGTTGTGGATGATGCCATGGGCTCGGGCTCGGGCCCGGGAGGCGGACGCAGGCGCTATATAGGGGCGCTATTGGCGCCGGACACTACGGCATGGCTCCCCAGGACTCGGAGGCTCTGCGCTGATCGCGGGCGAGCCCGCGCTCCAAGACTCCACAGTGGGTCCGCGCCCCAAAGCGAGATTGAAGCAGGCGAGTACCCAGTACTAGTTAGGCGCCGGCATCTAGAATGCTCCCGAAAGGGAGTTTGGTCTCGTGCGTGGCTGACCTGAAGACGAAGTCTTGCTACTGACAGCTGTGGGGCATGTAGATTGATTGGTGTTTCAGTGGCTTACTCGGGGATGCCTCCCGATGCCGCGATGCCGTGTGCTGCCCCTGGTTTGGCCTGGTAATTGTAGGTGCGAAGCGCTTGTCTCCAACCCTTGATACTTTTCTAAGTTAGCATCGCTCAGTCTAGTTACATACCAAGGGCCTCGCAACGACGTTCATTGAGCGTCGAACGCTGACCACTGGCGAGGTTCTGGTGAGGTACAGGATCAGGTCGCAAGGCGGAAGCGGGGCCAACGGTAAACCCTGTAATTACGGAGTACTTGCGGCAAATCCTCGGCCAGGGCACGACCACACGGAACGGGTCTCCACGAAACTGCCACGCCGGGACGCTTCATGCGGCTGCACTTGGTTACGGCTCCTTGTTCACGCCCCCTTTCGTTTTTATCTCTCTGAAAATCTAAAAGCGCCCCTGCTCACTCCCAGGGATTGACTTGACTGCCGATCCCGGCTCGGCCGAGTTTCCGCCATGCGGGACAAGATTGCCGACCAATGGCGCGCGCAAGGCGCGAGACTGCTTCGTTGAATCCATCAAGGACAGCAACATCCTCCGTCTTGCAGCCGAACACCGTAACGGGGGACGCGTGCACCTTATTCCGGTCACGAGTACGCGGGTCATACAACGCCTGCTACTTTGTGCGCTTCGGTCGGGGCGGCGGGAAGAACGCAGACGACCAGGGCAGTGGCGCCGGGCTCAGGAACGGCGCAGAAGGCGACGAGGTGGACAGGTCGACGGGGGGTTGTGGGAAAGACAGAGAAGAAGATCTGTGGGTTGTTCTGGTCACCCTGTGGCCGACATGTTTATCTAACTTCGATGACTCGAATTTCCTGTTACCGTGGCAAGGCTGCCAGAGAGTAATCGTTCGGCACAGTGCTGCCGTCACGCCAAGCCAGACAATCCAGAGGCAGTGATTGATAGAATGGCTCTGTGAGACGGGGTGCTTGATCGACTGATTGGTGGCTTAGTTGCTTGGTTGGTTTGTTGGTTACTAGTACTGTGTAACTTGGCTACTTTTCAGCTTGGCTTGGCACTGTGACCAGGCTGTCGGCAATAAGCAGCAGTATGGCTAAATACATCTGTGTTACCGCCCATTTTGCTAGACTGTATGGCCATGATCTCGGCCAGACGGTCATACTCGCGGAGAAAGCCCAACCTCAGCCTCCAGTCGTACATGGAGGGACTCGGCCACTCGGTGCGGCCATCGAGCTTGGCAAGCAGGCTGTGGCAGGAGGTTACGGTAATAGGAGGCTAGAGCAGGAGGCAGTGACAGTGCCACGAGCGTGGCCGACATGATTTCGGACGGTGGAGGCGACGGCGCCGGGGTGTAGGTAGTTCGGCGGAAGGCGGCGGAAGAGGATGCGGCATGGATGGGCGAATCAGGAGGCGCAAGACGCTGCCGGCGCCCTGGTCTTCAACGGCTCGCCTGCAGCTTACGGAGTAGGTACATGTTCAAGCCAATCAAAGGGTCTCAGTTGGCAGATTCGGCCAAATGGGGCTCTGATTGCTCAATTGCAAGGTTGACTGTCTTATTGGGCGGGGCTTAGCGGTTACACGGGCTCGGCAATGAATACCAGGTACGAACAGCAACTCGGCAAGGCCAGAAAACCCGCCGCACTCGCGTATAAAGCCCCAGGACCAGCCCTATAGGGAGGGACTTGATGCAGACACTCATCCCTCCTTGCCAGGTCCTCCTCGTCCCCCCGAAACCAACACTTCTGACGTCTCTTGTCTCGGCTCGGCTCGGCGTCCGGACGGATCCTCATCCTGCGTCCGTCCGTCCTCGCCATCTGCCTGGCCGCTTTTGCTCGGGCCGCCGTCGTCCCCCCGACCCCTGCATCCGGCGCGCAACTTGCCCAGAGGGACGACATCGACGACGCCGATGAGGCGGACGTGTCGTCGTGGCCCCTTGGGCCCCCGAGCTGGGTGACACCCTTCGCCAAACAGCCGGCCCGGCCTACACCCTACATCGACGGATCCAGCGCGGGGTGGGGGACCCCTGAGGACAAGACTCCTGATGCGTCCTTCCCGCATCCCTGGAAGGCCAGGCGCGACGACGCCGAGCCGGACAAGTTTCCTGGGGGGGCCGCCTGGCTGGAAGACCAGGCGTGACACCGAGAACCAGCCTGATGGGTCGTCGTGGGGGCATCCATGGAAGGTCAGGCGTGACGACGCCTACCAGCCTGACGGCTCCTGGGGGCATCCATGGAAGACCAGGCGTGAGGAGAACGCTCCTGCATTGTAGCACCCTTGGACGCCTGGCCCTGAAGAGAACGCTCCTGCATTGCAGCATCCTTAGAAGGTCAGACGTGATGAGGCCCATCCAGCCAGGTGCACAATCCTCAGCTGGTGTTGGTGAGCCTACGCATGACCCTCTGCTTGGAGGGATGCTGGGAACACACGTTCCCTCTGTCGCTACGCCATGACGCTAAAGAACTGTGCCTTGTTAAGTACGCGAGGCAAGACACACCGGCAACGATTGGAAGAAGCCAGCGAGTAGGCACGTGAGATATCATTCTTGGACCTAGCATGATCTCTGATGTCAGTAACAATGATGGGGATGCGAGGTCGCTTTCTTGAACTACCTCGAGTCTTCGGAAGTGGGCTCCGTTTGGAATGCCCAGGCGAGCTATCTTTACTTCTAGACTCTTGTTAATAGGTACTTTAGGCTTTACCACAGTCCGCGCTGTTTGAATACTGACTTTTTGTCAAATTGACCAGCATTGCACAGCGTAATTGTTTGGGCCCAAGAGTGGTTAATGGTGCTGTGTACGTCTTGTTAAATTGACTGTCACTTCGTCGCGACCACGCCCGCCAACGTCGTCTCTGTTCACTCTCATTGGTTCTTGAGAACTCCCTGCAAGGGATGGCTTCCAAAAAGGCGGTAAGGTTGACAACCTTGCCCCTGGCCGTAAAGAGCTGTGATAGACGAGAATAGCAGCGTGGTCCGGGCTGTAAGGGGGCGGGTGACACAAGGGGTCTCGAGAACGGCGCATGATGCAGAATCTCTCACAGGTAAATGGACACCGCCGAGTGCCGTAGGTGGACTCGACATTATACAGGCGAGAGAGTTCAGCGAGTCGAGGGGCTCGAGTCCATCCGTCGGCACGGAAGCTCGACTCCCAGAAGCCGCCCCCCTCCACACCAGGGGTACCGCGGTGCCGTGGGCCCATTGTCGGGTTACCGGCCGTCGGCTGTCGCTGCCCAGGCACACCTCAGAGTGTCGGCCCGAACCATTCCGACGCAACTCTTGGGCTCTCTGCAGACCCCTTCCCCCCCCCCTCGCGGCATGGGGCTCCCTGTCGAGCGTGCTTGCCGTTATTAGACGGCGGTCGCCATGAGAAGCCGAACAAGGCTCCCGGCGCTTCGGGGCTCCCGGCGCTTCGGGGATCGCCGCACAGGCACCTTATCCCGTTTCCGTTTGCCCATTCGATTCGCGCAGCGTAACAGCATCCCCCCACGTCTTCTAACTAGAACCATCGACGCGGGACAGTCTGCCAGCCGAAGTCACCCGTGCCTCTTGGGGACAAGTGGGGAGAGGCTCGCTATGCTGGCCCTGAGCAATTGCTGGGGCGGCAACGTTAGGTAGTCTCACTACTGTACCTCAGGCCTGAGCAGATTCTATTTAGGAAACCTATTTCAGGGCATGTGCTAGAAACACTACTAGAAGATCCATTCCTCATTAGTGTTTTAGGCCATGATCGTAAGTGTACCAGAACTTGCAGGTGTGTTGTATCGGTAGGTTTCAAGGTCATGGTGACCTGTGGCGTCCAAGGGTGTTGGCGCTTAGGTAGCCAACCGCGCCGCAGGCCCGCAGGACGGCCCTGGCCCAAAACGTGACCCCCTGCTCAGGAGAGAGCCAACGGATTCCCCAAGCTCGCTCCAAGGCAGCATCAAACATAACACAGAAAAGAGGAGCTCCGCCGCGGCGCAGAGTTGCGATTCTCGTATCCGGCCTTTCGAAATCTTCAATCCTGAGCAGCCATGGAGGAAAAAAGCCAGATTCCAGAGGTTCGTAAAGGTACCTCCGGATCCAATCGCAAGCGGCAGCACGGTGAACACGAAGAACGGCACGCCAAACGGTCCCGGTATCTGACGAATGGCACACCACCAACCCCTGGTAGGCCAACCGCAAATGTGTCCGTGAAGACGCCCCGGTCAGAAGGCTTCGAGCGTCAAGTCCCGGCCTCTCGCTCCCGCCCGTCATCGCTGGCAGAGGCGCCTATTCATCAACCTGTTATTGACTTGACAGGAGATGATGACGAAGACGTCGTCATGGAACCGGCTCCAGAAGAGGCTCAGGCGAGCGGCTCCGACTGGCGGGGCCCTCCGCTGATAAGAGTCAACGCGAACACTCCCCCATTGGTTTCAACTCCCAGACTGGACGACATTCCTTACGACACATGTTTCGGCTTGGTGGGTGAATCATTGCGCTCGTGGCCATCATCATACTATCCTTTCCGGGCTGACCCAAGTACAGATTGAAATCCACTCGATGATTGCATCTCTCATTGAGGAGGACTCTGACTGGTTTCCAGTTAAGGTCAAGTTATACGATGATTCACTAAAATTAATGGCCCCGGAGTCAGAAATCTGCCTTGGTACAGCCTCGTCAAGGGAGTCGCTGGCCATCTGCCGAATCGCGACGAGGAACAGGCTTACGCTACGTGGCACGCTTGTCGTCCCTGCCGCGCGCCGACAGAGGCAGTACCTTCGGGCTACTCTCCGTCTAGTTCTCTACGGCCACATCTCGGATGAAGAGGCCGTCGGCAAAGCTCTTTCGGACAACGACCTTTACCTCCAACACCCGTCATTAACCGAATGCGATGGCCGGGTTCCGTATTTCAACCCGCAATATCTCCTCCGTCCGGGCGCTTCCATGCCTGAGCTGGAAAACCTCATGATTTCCGGCCAGGAAAAGTCCCGCCGCCAGGCAGGCGACCCCTTGGACGAGGTCGAAAGGAGCCGGCTGTTGCAGATTTTCGAGTCTGCCCACGACCCAAACGCAACCTTTGGCATCCACCAAAGCTCGCGACTACAGTCTACTCTCAAAGAGTGTGTTGCTTGTCGCCTCTTCACTAGGTATTCATCTGACCTTGTACCAGACACCAAATCAGTGCTCTCGCCATGATGGTAGAGAAAGAATGCAGGACATATGATGAGACAGTATTTCCGTCCATCTGGGAGCCAGCAAAGGACCGGAAGGGGCTTAAATGGTGATTTTCCGCCGCATCTTTTCCCGATTATATGGGCACTGACGGACAGCAGCTATCAGAACGTCGTAAGCGGCCAACGCGAAGACAAGCATCCGGCCCTTGTACGCGGAGGGGTTCTCGCTGATGTACGGTTGCTGTTTTGCACAATTTTATATGCCTGGTCTGACCAATATTCAGGAAATGGGGCTCGGAAAAACGCTATCCGCCATAGCACTAATCGCATGGCACCTTGATGGCCTCCAGCCCATCAAAACCGAGACTTGTTCTCGTCGGACCACGTTGATCGTTACTCCAAAGTCTAGTAAGGGGCAGTCCTGTCCGCTTGGTGGGATATGTTAAGTCGTTGCTTTGCTGACTTGACTACTAAGTCATACCTGAATGGCATCAGCAGTTCGAGAAGTACGATGGCATCGATTTTGCCCCTCTGCGAGCAAGTAAATCTGACATTCAAAACTAGACACATCAAGCCCGGGCAAATTGTCTGCGGTACCTACCACGGAAGCAACCGAGAGCAGCTTGCCAAGGAGTGGCAGAATTTTGATGTGATACTCACCACGTATAGTACTCTCCGGTCAGAATGGCGGCCCACTGGCCCCCTTTTTAGGACGAAGTGGGCAAGGGTAATACTGGACGAAGGTATTCCGAGCCAAACCCACAAAACATAAGTGCATCCTCAAAGACCGAACGCTGCTAATCTTGTCTTTCTTCCTTTGGCAGCGCACACCATTCGCAACCCGATATCGAAAGTCTGCGTAGCAGCTACAGCTATTCAGGCTCCGTGCCGCTGGTGTCTTACCGGTACACCAATACAGAACTCGGTAGACGACTATGGAGCCTTGCTTAGTTTCATCGGTGTTCCGCCCTTCTACACGTATAAAGCTTTCACGTACTGGATATCAGATCCTATCAAGAAGAAGAAGGACTTCGCGTTCAAACGTCAACGCCTACTGGTTCAAGCCACCTGCCTGCGAAGAACCAAGGCAAATACCGGAAACTCATTGAGCCTACCGAAGAAGGATGAAGTCAACCAAGTTCTAGAACTGGCTCCAGCTGAAAGGGAGCTGTACGAGTTTTTCAAGCGTCGAGCGGCGACAGTGGCTCGACGTCTAGCTAGCTTGAGGTCGTCGAAGGGCAACAACTCTCGGAAGCCCAAGCAGTCCGACGGGAACAGCAGCGAAAGCAACGCCATATTGCCCCTCATCGGCAACCTTCGGGCCATCTGCGGTCATGGAGAGGATCTCCTTCCAACCGCGACACTGCAAGCATGGCGAAACAGAGATGTCGATGCTATCGACTGGCAGCTGACGACCATGGTCTCCCAAAAGTGCTCTGCTTGCGAGAGAGAACTGGCCGAGAGTGACGATGGGGGGCCCTTCCAGGAACTCGCCTGCGGTCATACCATCTGCACTGGCTGCCGTTCGAGCGAGGACGAGGAAGGCATGACCTCGCCTGGCAAATCTTGCCCGAGATGTTCCGGAAGATCACCATTACCGGCACTCAGCCAGGAAAGCACTGCACCTCAGTACAAGCCGTGGATCAAGATTGAGGCTTTATTGCAGAACCTTCGCCGCGAACATTCCACGCCGTCGCCGAGCCAAGAAGAGAAAAATCCCTCCAAAAGGTACTGAAGACCATCCTCCCTCATATTTGGCCGTTTGCGGGCAGCAAAGCTAACACTGATCAAAGCGTCGTGTTCAGCTGTTGGACCAGAATGCTTGACTTTGTTCAGAAAGCCCTCCAGCACGACAACATCGGCTTCCAGCGGATCGACGGTCAGACGACACTACCGGCGCGGACAGACGCCCTCAAGAAGTTCAGGACTGAGCCAAACTGCAGAGTGATGCTTGCGAGTATTGGCTGCGCTGGCGAAGGGCACGACTTCCCCCTTACCATCTCTTCGCTAAAGAGCTTGACTAACATCAAGCTTCCTAGTATCAATTTGACCTGCGCAAGTTATGTCCATATTATGGAGCCCCAATGGAATCCAATGGCAGAGGCTCAGGCGGTAGACAGAGTCCATCGAATCGGCCAGGACCGTGATGTCGTCATCACCCGTTACCTTATCAAGGACTCCATTGAGTTTGTAAATGCCCCCCTTTTCCCACACCCCGCCCTAACGCTCTACCACACCCACCGATTCTTGGAGATGTGTTCACTTAAGCTAATGAGCATCTAGTATGTTCGGGGGGTTCAGGAGCATAAGCTAAGGCTTATACACCAGTCTCTCTCTTCCACCGAGTTCAAACAGCGTGATGTAGACGAGATTCGATTCAAGGTACGCATTCATAGCCTTGCGTCCCGCCCCCCTATCTGCTTTGGACGATTTGTCTGACTCGACTTTTCCAATAGGAAATGTTAGAAGCACTGAGCTAGAATCTAGCGAATAAAAGTACAATCTCCAAGGAGACACTATCTGGTTTACAGCCCCATGGGAGTATTTAGGGTTAACCATGGGGTGTGAGATTCCCAGAAGAATGAACCTAGCTAGTACCCGAGTGATGAGCGTCCCCGTGTTCGCCGTTCTTTCAATACCCACCTAAGGAGATCATCCCAGGACATGCCGAGCCAGGTCTCAATCCTCCGAGCCCCCTCTTCCGTCTTGTCTGGCAGAAGATCAGCATCAGCCCCTTCAAGAAGCAGAAACTTCATGAAGTGCGCTGCCTCTTCCGATGTTTTCTTGGTGGCCCAATGCAGGGCTGTGAATCCCTTTCCCTTGCCCGTGCCCTTATGGGGGTAGTTGACTGGCGCCTCCAGGTCAATCAGGACCCTCGCATGTTCAATGGAGCAAGTTGTCTGCGCAACAATCGTCAGGGCTCGGCCTAGATCAGCCAACCGCACTTTGCCCGACCTCAAGAGTTGCTGCCAGCTCTCGACCAGGCGTATCTCCTGGTCTGGAAACTTCTTGGCCGTATTGAGAACACTCTTTTCGAACAACTCTTGGGCGAGGATGGAGCTATAGCGCTCGGTCGACTGGATGCTTCGAAGCCAAATGTCGAAGACCTCGGCGGAGTCCGACTTGAGGACTGCGACAACCACATCTCGATACCGCCCGGGCTTACAAAGAGCCCAGACCGTGGCCTTGTCCAGAATCCAATCGGCGAGCTCTAGATTGCCGCTTTGAAGAGCATCTTGAACTACCAAGCCAAACTTGATCTTCTCGTTCCGGGGCTGCTGCTGGGTCGCGTCCCACTCTAGGGATAGCTGAAGGATTGGCAATGACCCCTGTCCGGCCGCCATGAGGACAAGTTCGGCCTCCGTGGACTGCTCCACTTTGTGTCGGCAGGATGACCAGATGGCTTCAAACTCCTCGATGTCGCCGGAGTCTACCAGCCCGTAGAGAAGGGGATACAATGCCTCGTCGTCTGACGCCGCCGGGTGGGTGAAAGAGCTGTCGCGTACCACGGCGTGAAGCCTCTGCCGATGCTTTTCCAACCTGTTCCTAGTTTCAAACCCAATTATCGAGAAGTCGCAAGACCTCACTGGGCATTTCCATGGCCTGCTGTGATTTTCCATATGCTCTCCGCATGCTTTATGCGTCTCGAATCCGTCACGGCGGAAAGGGCATAGATAGAAGTGGCATTTGTACAAACGCTTCCCGTAGTGTCTTTTCAACTTCGGGCAAACACATTCAGGCCCATGTGTTACATCTTCTGTCGGGTTTGCTGCCGGGCTGTCGGAGTTCTCGGTCCGGTGGCACAGTAGTTGGTTGTAGAGGGCCTCAACTCTGGCACAGGAGTTTGACACGATCGATGGGTCTAGATTTGCCCAGTTTTCAGCTATAGAGCGACATTCTCGGTTAGCCATTATCTCTTTCTTCACCAGCGGATGTAGGCACTCGGGTCAATGCCAAGGAGAGAGAGGCCGGGAGGAGAATTGCCCCGTCGTACCGTTGTTCGACGTCCATATATCATCCGAATAGCCAGTGTGGAATCGAAGAGTCTTATAGAGGAACTCGGAAGCTCCTTTCCACAGAGTCTGGTTCGTTTTGTAAGGGACTCCATGGGAACCCTTGTTGTTCTTCATGTCGGGGTTGTAATTCGGGTTCTCGCACTCAGAGTAGAGATTTTCCGTCAATACGTTGATGGTGCTTAGCGAGGCTTCGTCTCGTGTCATCTTGGCAAATTTCTTGACCAAAAGAAACCATGTGGAAGACGCATAGACTTGGAGTCGATATCTCCCAGACAGGAGGTTCTTTTGGAGTTGCTCGTCGTCGTCGTCGAGATCTTCTCCCAACGCATCGTAGCAGAGATATGTCAAGCAAGTGACTAACAGGTCCATCGTACACTCGCTGTCGTTGAGAAATTTGGTTCGGTGGTTAAAGATGTATCTGTAAGCAAATTAGTTTCGATAATTAGCGAGCTCCCGGCATGTCGGTGTTACTCTTTAACAGTGAAGTGTACAAACTGCGGTGTCTCATCGACGACCTCGACGATGGAGCCGCAGAGTTTCACGATGTTCGCTCCACTATCAACCACAGGCGCATCATCGTAGACGTTGGTGCTCACAAGCATGGCTTGTTCGAGCTCGTATTGATTGAGCGGAACGGGGGAACAGCCGATGAACCCAAGAATCTTCCGAACGCGGTCTCGAATTGGAGAGGCTAGTCGGTTGATTCGCAAAATAACATGCTCGTAACTATGCAACAAGTTAGAAAGAGTCTCGCACTACGCATCTGGAACATACGCATCGTCGAGATCTTCGGGGAGGGCCTTTAGCTCCCTTCTAACATCATTGATGTTGGTCAGGTCGGCCACGTTGTCGATGACGATGCGAGCGTATAGAAACATGCCTGAAGATAAACCAGTACTCCATTAGCGGTATCGGCAAATCTCACAAGGCTGCACTCACCTTTGGCCATAGTCGAGACGGGGGACAGCAAAGCCTTGATCTCCCTCTGTCCTTCGCTCAGGAAGTCCGTACAGTCCATCCACTTCGCATACCTGTTGTCGACGTAGGTTTGGATCCCCGCGGCATTCATGCTATCAACGCGGATTTTTGTGGCCTTGGAGTCGAGCATACCAGCGATATCGTTCTCGACCCTGCTGCTGATGCAGATTTTCAACCCGGCGCCACTGCAGTCTCTCCAAAGATCCATAAGGCATCGGAGGATCTCGCCCCGCTCAAACTCTTCGACTTCATCCAGCCCATCTATAACCAGGAATGTCCCACCTGCGCATTTGAGTGCGTCTGTGAGCATGTCTTTGGCAACCGCAGTGTTGCTCTTCAGGTCCCTTTTGTTAGAATCCGTCATGAGTGTTTGTAGATCGGTGTCGGTTGAGGCCAGTTGAAAAAGCAAGGAGTGGAGGATCGAAATGGCAGTGATGCCTGTATTAACGTGGGTAGGAAATGCGTACAAGGTACGACGGTGTTCTTTTGCTTTGTCGACAGCCCAGCAGGCAAGGAAGGTCTTTCCTAGTACCCAAAAACGTCAGACTGGAGGCCTGCGCAGGGCGCACGTAAGGGAGAAAAGGTTCCCGGGAACTCACCAGCTCCAGGAATCCCTTGCAGCCAAAGTAGGCTTGTCGATTGGCTTCCAGTGTCCAGCCATTGGCAGAAGGTATGATCCCTCGCGAGCCACCTCGCGGTTCCGGGACTGGTGCGCCGTCGCAGCCAATCCAATCTTTCATCGTACATCTGCGGGCAGATTGCTGTCTCTAAGGCCTGGAACTTTTGTTTGGCCTGAAAGTCTTCGGAATCTTTCGACGCTTGGAGAGACAAGATCCTGGCCTCCTTTGCCTGTATGATGTGCTCGATGGTGATATTCTCCGTCAACAGCCGTGCGTGTCTCTCAATGTTGCCCTCGATTACCTTGAGTCTCTCTTTGCGTTTCGGCCAGAGCGTCTCAAAAAGCATCCTGATACCTTTTGGATCGTTAGCAAGACTGTCTCGTACCGTTGAGGCGGGGAGGGGGCGCGCATACGTGGCAAGGTGAAGAACTTCAAAATCTCCAAGTGAAAATCGAGAATGTCGCGGTAGAAGAGGCCCAGAACATCCTTGATTCGATCTTTGTCGATGAAGTGTCGGGTAACGTCTCCAAACTGCGGCAGTAGATCCCCGACTCTCTCCATCGTCTTGACAATAGCGTCGAAACCCTGCGTCCATTCGCTTGTCCATACCAGCAAAAGCCTTATCGGACCCCAGATGAGAGCCATGATATCAGGTTTCACCTGAACAAACGTGTCGACCACAATGGCGTAGCTCTGAAGTCGCTCAAGAAATGGTCTGATGCGGCCCAAGGCCCGTTGGTGATTCCGCTTTGACTGGTTGGCCTGCAGCTTCTCCACAGCTTCCCACACTTTGTCGATTGAGTTGAAAGCAGACAAGTCACGGAGCTGGGCATGTGAAGGGAGTCCATCTTCGAACTCCCGCTTCGCGGCGTCGAATACCTGCAGCAATGGGTCCGGAGACGCCATCGCTAGGTAGGGAAGTAGGTAAGGCGAGACACGGAGCGGGGGTGGTTGGAGAAGGCGAGTGATCCGAAAATGTCCGGTACTTCAAGTGTCCTATCGGAGGACAATCCGTCATTCGGGTTTACTGGCAAACCCTTTATTACGCATCATGCTGGATCGAGCAGGAGCTGCCATGTCCAAGGTTGGCTTTGAGCAATGCTTACTTGTAGTGGGAAAAAGCGTTGGGCGGAGGGGGGGAGGTCTCCCAGATTTATGGGGATTCCTGCTGGCTGCGACCAACATCCCAAGGGGTCACCGCCCCTGGCCAATCAGCTGCCTCGTAGCACCATACTTAACACCCGTCTGAGGACGCCAGGGGTGCCTGCTTGACCGGCCTGCCCAACAGACCATCTCAGAAGCCATCCCGGCCCCACCATGCAGCCGCTATGGGATTCGACACCATCTCCTCCCTGATACTGCACTCTCACGACGATGCCCGCGCTACTTCCTCTCTTGTCGGTAGAAACTGAGGTACTTTAAGCCAAGTGAGGTTACCCTCTTCGTGGCAAGCCTACTTCTCAGTTTGACTTTTACGCCTTGCTGCCTATCACCCCCTGATTAATCGTGCGGGCGTTACAGTCGGATTTTTCCACTTTGCAGATAGTAGACATGCGCAAGGCTGTTGGGCGACCCGCAGCCCCACGCGCGAGGACAACATCGCTGGCATCGCCGTTGCCGCCTTCGTGCTCGTCGCCGCCGCGTTGTCTGGCCCAGCAGCAACAGCAACAGCAACAGCAACAGCAGTACAATGTCCCGCTAAACTACTACCATGCTGCCTCGCAGTCCCATTCGCAGTACGGCGGCGGCAGCTCCGGGCCGCACGGCTTCCCGCCCATGTCGCACGTCAGCTCGCCGACGCTGACCTCCATGATGGCGTACCTGCACCGGCCGGCCGAGCTGGGGGCCGGCGGCGGTGGCGGGGCGGGCTACTTCCCCAGCAGCCCCGGCCCGGGCGTCAAATACGACGCGCACGGCCAGCAGGCTGCTGTGTTGGAGCTGCCCACAAGCTATACACTGTCGCTGCTGCAGCAGGCCGAGAGCGTGTACCCGTCGCCGACGTCGACGCCGAAGTCGCACGGCGGGTACCCGGCGATACGGCCAGGACGGGTACGGCGAGTACGTCGGGCGTGGGCACCAACTTCGGCGGTCCGAGGCAGGACTTGCTTGGGGGCTGGGAGACCGTTGCCTGGGGGTTGGAGGCACAGCAGTAGCAGTTGCTGACGGGGCAGCAGCAGCAGGAGTAGTAGTAGCAGTATTAGTATCAACAATAGTATGGGCACTATGGGCATCAGGGGTGAGGGTTGTCCCTGCTCCGTTGTGGTCAGGTTGGCGTTTTTGAAGTCTAGGGATTTAATTAACGTGTCCTAACACCAGAACAGGCTGTCTACTTATATAGTCGCGGTGGCTCCTGATTTCCCCCACTCCGCAGCCCGGGTACAGAGCCGCCAAGCCGACCCCAGCGCCCTTAGTGAGGTGGGGGGGCGTTTCCCAGACGATTGACTCGAGCTCGGGGACCTCAGGGCGCTTGGGACTCGGCTGAGGCGGTGGGCTGCTCCTCCCATGGCGACGTCCGTATCCTCAGTTTGCTCCAGCGCCGTCCGTGGCGGTATTCTCGCCGCCATCCGGCGTTCCATGGCTGGCGCGGTGGACGGCGCTTTCGACGCGGACGCGGGGCTGGAGCTTCAAGTAGTCGGACGCCGTGCTCTAGTTGCGGCGCGTCTCCCGAGTTTGGTGCGGCGCCCAAACCACCTCAGAAGCTGCGGCGAGGTGACTCGGCCCTCGCCAGAGGCGTCGGGATGATGACGCGATGGTAGATGGTAATCCCGCTTTGGGCGGCGTTATATATAGCCAAGACACCCGTCTCAGCATGTCGAGTGCCCATGACTCGATACCGGCTACCCTCTGGGGGTCCATCGAGGCGCCTTTCGTAGAGAGGATATACCCCAAGAACTCCCTGGAAGCCATGGAGGGGTGTTGCCAGTGGCGGCCTCATGGCCACGGAGGGCGGCTGCGAGGTTGAATCTTGGAAACAAGTCTTCCTCATGCGCAACTCAAACCCCGACTGCGTCTACCGCGATATCATGGAGTTGAGCAAGCCGGGTGCCACGGATGCGTACGTCCCCCCTCGCCCCAACCTGGCGCCC
>Ga0247777_1000130_pt1 | contig 18572 bp, 19 predicted proteins | sample UWRJL154409C5_FD_179937 | JGI IMG/M metagenome (GOLD analysis project Ga0247777, IMG submission 179937) | Plant litter microbial communities from Arlington Agricultural Research Station in Wisconsin, United States - UWRJ-L154-409C-5 | ecosystem: Environmental > Terrestrial > Plant litter >...
CGCGGCTCTCTCAGTATAATGAAAACTCGGGCGCCCCTCGCCATCGAGGCGAAGGCGGAGTAGTGCTGACGGGTAGTTGGGCCGTTCTCGGCGGGACCATCTTTTGGCGGCGGGCGAGACAAGGGACCCGCCCTCGCTGTTACGCGGCACGACGACGATCGCGACATGTTTGTGTGATCCTCGTTCCGAAACACGGAGCGTTGTCGACCCCGGCCTCCGCCCCCCCGGGGAGCCGAAGGACCGAGCGGACAGGACCCGGCTGCCGCTGTCGCCGCAGTGGGGTCCTCTCGTGACGGCCAAGTCCGCGCTGGACAGTTCTGGCAACCTGCCCACTCCCGGGGTCGTGTTGGCCAAGGAGATAGGATTCATGTCGAGCGTCGGATGGAGTAGGATGAAGCGGCGAGGATCGGGTCACCTCAATTTCTGGTAAGCACCGTCGGCGGCGCCCGGGGCGAGTGTCTCTCATGCACAGGCTGCATCGGGAATGGGCTGACGGACATGGTCCTCGACTCGGCACCTCCTTGGTCGTTCGAATCGTCGATTGACATGCCTTCATCAAATGTCTCGGCTTGTTCCGGCCATACTGTAGGGTGGCTTGAGGGTGGTTCCGATTGAGACGTGAGACCAAGGTCCGAGGACGCCGGCTCCTTTCGTCGGGCCGAGCCTCGGACCCAAAAATATGAATTCATTCAAGGTTTGATGGTTGCCCCTTGCGCCACAGACTCAACAGCCACACACCGTGAAGAGCAGGTGCTGTGGCGACGAATTTGCTCTCCGACCTCACCGCTCCGCGCTGCGCTGCTGGTAAAAAGAGGCGTCAAACCCTTTCTGTCTTCCGTTTTCTGTCAGGGTCATTGATCGAAGGAACAAGACACCCCGTTCTCGTCGACTCCCCGGCCGCACCTGAGGAGTGCTCTGCGCCACGCGTCCAGGCCATGGCGACGCACATGGTGGCCGCCGCGAAGCGGACGTTCCGCGAGCTCCACGGCGTCGTTGTTTCGGCGGGGCTTATGGACCGGACAGTCAAGGTGCGCGTCGGAGGGCGCGAGTGGAATGGAATGGTTAAAAAGGTCCGCTCCTGCTTCCCCTTCCCCTCTCCCCGCGGAAGCTCGCGCGTCCCCCCCGGAAACCAACGAAGACCAACGAGTTTCCTTAGTACTTCGACCGGCCCCAGCAGTATCTCGTGCACGACCCCAACAACTCACTACGGACGGGCGACGTCGTGGCCATCACGCCCGGCTGGCGGACCTCCAAGGCCAAACGCCACGTGGTCAAGCACATCATCGCCCCGGCCCAGGTGCCCATCGACGAGCGGGAACCCGTGCCGACCGAGGAGGAGCGCTGGGCACAAACCCTGGCACGGTACAATGCCAAGGTGGCCCGGAAGGCGGCCACGAAGGCCGCACGACGCCCGAGTCCGCCCTCGGTCGAGGACGCGGCATCACACGACGCAGGCGGGGGCTTGGGGGATCAGTCGGGCCAGTCGCTCTGAGCAGGCCGGAGCGAAGGCGGCCGACCCCTGTTGAGGGTCGCTCGCTCCGTCCGAGTGAGCGATTTGGGCTGCCTGGGGCGTGGAAATGGCAGCCGACGAAAATCTAGCTGCGTTTTATCGCCACCATTTGTCCACATGTATCTCTAGGTATGTAGACGGGGTATTGTACCATAGAGACGGAGTTGTCGCTCCCTCCAGCCCCCCTCCTCCCCGCACCCCAATGGCATGCTAGGCAAGGTACCCTACCTGCCTACGGTCGCACCATGCTCGAGAACCGCCACCCCCAAACACACAAACTTCCTCGCCCGACGGAAGAGGCACCGTGCGGGTCTACGCATTAACCACCCCTCTCGCCATACTGCTGCGCCCATTCCTCGTATTCTCGAAGACCTTCCGGACTGACGCTGGGCCGAATCGTTTGGAGGCTCGCGACAAAGTCGGCCATCTCGATTGGTCGTATCTCGTCCGTCGTTGTGTGCAGGAGGGCCTCGCCTAGGGCCCTGAGTGGTCCCATAGCAGCGTCCTTGGCTAGGGATGTGATATCAGACCCGGAAAAGCCTGGCTGGATGGTTAGCAACGGACATTGCTAGGGAGCTGGGGAGAGAGAGAGAGAGGGTCACTAATACCTTCGGTAAGCCCGATCAACTCATTGATGTCCGACTTGGCCAGGCCATGCTTCTGCTGTGCGAGCAGCGCTTTGAGTTGGACCCCCCTGGTTTGGGCTTCCGGCAGCGGAATGTACTGCCGCCTAGCGAATCTCCTCCGAGCGGCCTCGTCTATCGCCCAGGGTAGGTTGGTCGCCCCCAGGACCAGTACCCGACTCGCATCGCCGCTTTCGTTCTTCCGGGGCGCCGTGTCTCGCCCCGCCGCGGCCCGCTGCAAGTCGCTCCATTGGATGAGGAACTCGCTCTTGATCCGCCGCGTCGCTTCGTGCTCACCGGACCCAGACCGGTGCGCCAGCAGCGAGTCGATCTCATCGACAAAGATGATACTGGGAGCGAGCTGCCGGGCCAGGGCAAAGAGGGCTCGCACCAGCTTCTCCGACTCGCCCAGGTACTTGCTCGTCAAGCTGCTCGCCGAGATAGAGAAGAAGGTCGACTTGGACTCGGTGGCCACCGCGCGGGCGAGGAGCGTCTTTCCCGTTCCTGGCGGGCCGAACAGCAAGATGCCCCGTATCGGCTCCCGGAGGCCCAGGAAGAGGTCGGGCCGCAGAAAGGGATAGACAACGGCTTCTCGGAGAGCCGACTTGGCCACGCCGAGGCCAGCGACGTCGCTCCAGCGAACCTCGTCGCCCCGGATGAGTATCTCGTTCAGAATCTGTCCAGCTGCTGCCTCGTCCACCCCTGGTGCGAGAGACTGGATGATGGTCTGCTTCCGTTCATTCCATGCTGCGGCGTCTCGGGTATATTCGTCGTCGCCGGACCAATCCGGCGGCTGTCCAGCAACCTTGGAAGCGGGAGGAAGGTCGGCACGGCCCTCCTCGGTTTCCGCGTGCTTCGGCCAGCTCAACCTCCGTGCTGCGTGTTGATCTGGAACCGCCCCCCGACCAACGCCCCCGGCCGGTTTCTTGCGTCGCGCCGGGGCTTCACCCACCGCCCCGAGGGGTCCCGAGGGCCCCGGGCCTTCGACGGAAGGGCCACGAAACGGCTGGGTCGGCCGCCCGCCATTGCCACCAACTGCCATAACCGCGTCGTTCGAGGGTCGTGGTCGTCTCGCGCTGGCAGGGACTGGGGCGGACGCGTCGTCTCCGTGGCGAGGCACGGGGAAGGCGGCGGCTGCCGGAGCTGTTCGTTGACGTGGCGGCCGCTCGTCGGGATAGCGATTCGGGGTGGCCGTCGACGCGAGATGTGCGCTTGCCGCTGCGTTCACCGACAAAGTGTCAGGACGCGGGGAAGCTGTCTCCCCCGAGCGCCGCGACGGCCTTACGGCGTCAGCGCCTAATCTGCCCTCCGTGGGCGAGGTCACAAACCGTCGGCTGTGGCTGTCCCAGAGCGCCCGCGGTGTCTTGTCCTCGGACCCGTCCTTCCCGACGGTGGCCGTGGGTGCGCTTGACAGTGCCGGCTGCGCAGCACGTGCTGACCGGCTGCCAAACCCTAGGGCGCCCCAGGCGGCAGCGGCAGCCCTGCTGGGCCCCTCGCTAGGTTTCGACGCTGGCCGGTAGGAACCCTTCGGTTGCCTTTCGCCGGGCTTTCCGCCGGTACGCAGCGTCGAGCGGAGGGTGTGCTTCTCCGGGCTTCGTGGACGGGGATCCTTCGGGGGGCGCTGCAGCAGCAGCGGAGAGGCGCCTCGGGCTAGCGCCTCCTTCGCAGACGACCCCTCTCCGGAGCGCAGCCTCTCGGGTATGGCGGGCCTTTCGGTGGCCCCTGTAACGGTGTTCAGTGTAGGGCCGGAGGAGGAACGGGGGGGCAAGGCAGGTCGGGAGAGCTCTGTGTAGGTGACGGCCGGGATGGTTCCGCCTCCGATCCAGCCTCGCCCTGCCAAGGCTTCTGAGGCTGCTATGGGCTGTTCGGCGCCGTCAACCTGGCGAGACAGTCTCAAGGCACTGAGGAGATCCACCCGTTCTCTACACTGTAGCTCCAGCAGGTGCAGGCTGTCGGCGAGGGCCGTCTCCGTCTCGGACTGCGGTGGCGCTCTTGGGAAGCGTCCATCCTCCTTGTAATCGCTGATCTGCTGTAGCGCCGCTTGCCAGCATCGCATTGCAGCTTCTTCGTCACCCTGAACACCAAGGCAGGGCTGTCAGCGAGAATGCTGTGACTTTCTTGGCCACCCCTGTATTGCGAACTTGCTGCTCACCTCGCTCTCGTAGTAGACGGCCGTGGAGCACGCCAAGTAGCTCTCATCGTACGCCTTTTGCAGCGGCCCAGGGATGGCTGGTGCTCCGTCCACCATGCTGTCGTCTCCCTCGCGTACTCAATGTGCTGTCGATAATGGCTTTGTTCTCCATCCATGAAAGCAAGCAGATTGGGGGTCGAGACCAATGTCTGGTCAGCAGTCCGGCATCTGTGTGTCGTTTTTTCGCCATAAGCCCTTCTTTGGTTGGGGGCCTGGGGTGTCCACGTTTGCCAGGCTTGTTAGGAAGTGACAGTTGGGTGTTCCATGGGGAGGGAACGACGTTGATTTGGACAACCTACCTAGGCTCAGGGCTGGCCGGCCCGCATCGGGTCCGCCTCGGGTAGTCGTGAGGCTGCGCTCATGGCACACCGGGTGTCTGGTGACGTAGGGCGGGCTCGGCGGGGTACAGTACCGAGCTCACCTGCTAAATTACTCCGTACTGCACAGCCTTTTGAGCCAGAACGCCCTCCACTTTCAGGACCGTCAAAGTCCGGTCTCTCGACCAGGTTGACGAAAAGCCAGCGTTGGTGGCAATCATGGGACTAGTATTTTCAATGGTGTTTAGAAAGGCTGTTTTCAGGAGCTCACGGCACGTCGAGCGAAATCGGTATAATACGTGAAAGATAGCCCGGGTAGTAGACACTAACGTTTGGCGGTCCTATCCTTCTTCCCCTGTCTCGCGGTATGCTGGGAAGTTGCACGGGGCAACCCGAACGTCTTCAGGACAGCAGCACACGGATCTCGCCTGTTGTTCGAGGGAAGCGAGCTCGCAGGCTTGGCCTTTCGTCATCTATACCGCCCTGTCTGCCTTCCTGTTCTGCCAGTTCGTCGGCATAGACCAGCATGTCCTCAACGTGCTCAAAGTCGCGGCAGAAACGCTCTGCTGCCTCCTCGGTGATTTCGCGAACCATGCTGGAACTGTGAAGATCCCGGATGCTTTCCATAGCGTCCATGAGAGCCGATGGGAGGAAATCGTCAAGACGCTGGCTGGCCTGCGTTAGGGCCTCGGGCTGGAGCGCTATCAGCCCCCCTATTTTCCGGATGTCCTCAACTTGGTCCGCAAGCGGGGCCAGTGCATCGAAGATGGCGCCAACGCCTGACTCCTGGCGGAAATACCCGTACTGGTGCTCCGACAGGGAACTGGATACGGCCTTCAGCCGGTCCTCCAACTCCCCAAGACGCCCGGATGCGAAGTCAAATTGGGCCAGCACCGGTTTGGCGACCAGCAGGCAGTTTGCGAGGAAGATGGAGTCGTCCGGCGCGTCAATAGACCTCGCCATGCTTTCGCACCCGGCCATGAAGGGATCGAACGCCTCGGCCAATATCGGACGGAAGCCCGACTCGCGACCGTCCGAGGTAGCTAGAGAGCTGTCATACGTCTCCATGACGGTCACCAGCTGCTTCAGCGTCTCCTGGAGGAAGTCGGGTGGTCCCAGTCGCGACGGGACGTGCTGGACCTCCGTCTGCAGGATTGCCACCTGATCTCGTGTCAGAGCCTTGAATTGCCGCAGGGCTTCGGATTCGAGCGCCTTCAGGGTGTCGACCAGGACGGAGTCGCCGCGGAGGAGTTTCGCGAACGTTGCGCCATAGAACTCGAGCAGATTCGCGAGCTTGTATGCCGGGATGGTCTCCTCACACGCTTGGACGACTTGCTCCACCCGTTGCCGCAGTATTCGGGCAACACCCGATACATCTCTGTCCACCAGGTCGTCGAGGGCTTTGCCCGCATCGAAGGCGGGAACCTCGTCGCCCTCGTCGGCAACAAGCCGCCACACCTCGTTCTCCCGGGCCGCTTGGATCCCCCGCGCGAGTTCCCCGCCGTCGGCGACGAACAGAACCTCGAGAGCCTCCCGTTCTCCGACCGCCGCCGAATGAATCCAGGCGAGCATGTCGCCGACATACCGGAGGGGGTCGTGGGCCACTAGCTCGATGGGCTTGACCGACGTGTCGGTAGTTCCCGAGTGGGACGAGCCGGTCAGAGCCGTGAAGAAGGAGTCCGACAGAACATGCTCGCGGGCGTCGGCGAAGGAATCCATGCAATTCTGGAAGAGGGTGGGCCGCTCGGCCAAGACGCGCAGCGCGCGGCGGATGGCGGGGCCGATTTGGGGGTTCTCGAGGTTCAGCACCTTGACTTCGCGCTGGATCCATCGGTAGAGCTTCTGGAATGCCTGGTTGACGTGCTTGGAGGTCTGCTCCATGACCTCGTTGCCCAACCTCTGGTTTTCGAACCCCAGTAAAAACTCGCAGTCTCGGCTGATGCGCTTGGCTTTGTTGAGGACGAGGAAGAAAGTGTCGTCGATGGGCTCCGAAGTCAACGTCAACGAAGCCACCTCGTCGTCGGAGAGCACAAAATGATTTTGACACGCCCTCAGCAAACGCTGCTTAGTCTCAACCTGTCTCCGCTGGTGCAGCAGGGAGGCCGCGTGGCCCAAGAGAGACGATGTTGCCTCGTGCGCCCCTGCGATCGCCTGCCTCATCTCCCCATGGGTCACATTCAGTCGGGCAAGCGTGTTGCCGATGCGGCGGAGTTGCTAAACCTGGACTTGAGCAGGCGTCAACATCGAGGATGACGGGCACGGGAGGACTAACATCGGCTACCCGACCAAACTCGTCGATGACCTCTCCATTGCTGTCTATGGCTTCCTTCTGCAGCTCAAGACGCAGCTGTCGGCGTGCCTCGGCGCTGTTCTGGATCGACCGACCGTCCAAAAGGGTGAGGGCGTCACGAAAGTCGGTATCGGCGTAAGAGGATGCCAGAACCGTGGATATCTTGGAGGACAACGAATTCGACCCCTTCAGGGAGGTGGGCGTGGATGGTGTCTGCGGCGAGAGAGCGTCTTGGCTCGACGCTGACTGGGACGCAACTGCCAGCGACTTCGGAACGGAACGAGCTGTGGAAGTGGCCATTGCGATGATCTCGATCTCCGTACGATGAGAAGCCCGGCTACCTACCGAGCCACTGCGCGCCGCCGGCTGTGGCTGTAGTATTTCCAACGCGCATGTCCCGGCTCCACGAATGTGGGCTCCCCGTCTATCAACGATGCGCACAGCGCGCGTGAGTGACTCTTACGAGGCCGTGCGCGAGTTGTCTGAGGCCGCCTTCGATCTCAAGTTATGAGGCAAGCAACGACAATCACGTACGGTATCTCGCTGCCCTCGACTGAACAAACCACAACGTTCTTGAGGGAGGAGAACTGGCGTGGCGTTCCAACCCTGACTCCTGGATGTGCGGGTCGACGGATGAGGTTAGCGCACGGAGCTGTGCAAGTGGAGCCGGCAGCCTTCCCTGTGAAAGAAGTGGGTCCGTAAAGTTAGCCGCAGGCACGGGCACCGCGGGCGGGCGCGTCATCCCGCCATGGGTCAGTTGACGACGTCCGAGGCAGCAGACCACGGACCTCAACAACTTGAATCCATCGACTGCAGGCGGGCTGGTCAGAAGAGAACGGGGATCGCATTTTTGGAAATCGGTTCTCGACCGCGCCTGGCTCTTGTCCTGCAAGCCCTCGACGAGATTTCGCACTCCCACAGCCAGCTGGGTCGGCAAGCGAGCGAGCACACGCCCTGCCTGCACAAGCCAAACGAGGTCCAGCCTTCCTGCCCCGCAAACGAGCTGTCGAAAAGCTGGCAGTATTTTCGATGGATAGTGGAAGACCCTGGTCGGTGACTGTGATCTCGGGCCACTCGACATTTGCTGATATCTCCTCTCCCAGCTCATGACGCTTCGGAGCCTCCCACATCCAGCGTCGCATCGCAGCCACCATGTCGACCAACATCTTCTCTCGCCTCGTCCCGACCGGCCGCGGTCGGTCCTTCTACGACGAACTCAGGACACGAGAGGACCCCGCCGACGTGGAAGAACGCATGGGACTTGCCCTGGACGAGGAAAACCTTAATCAACACTTCTACGACCACGACTTGGAGCACGCAGAACGAATAGGGGCGGAGGCAGGTCAAGCGGGGACGAGGGATCGCCGGCGGGGGGGCGGTCGGAGCCGAAGGGAGCCCGCCACAGCGTGGCAAGCGGTTGACGACGACGCCGACAACGATGTCCCCGGGTCGCTTCTCGTTGAGCAGCAGGATGCCGAACCGACGGCAACCCCTTCTCAGCGCCGCCCGCCGCCCGCCCAGCCTCGGTCCACGGCGATACCTGGGCCGTCCTCCAGGCGGTCCCGTACGCAGTGGGAATCGGCCCAGCGCCACCAGAGGCTGCATCACGAGGATAGCCTCGGGGCGGGACCATTGCGTGCTGCGGAGCCGCGGCCCCTCCTGTCCAACGCCGTTTCGAGAAGCGCCAGGGAACAAGCTATGTGGAGATGGGTTAACGTTACCAACCTCGACAACTTTGTCCAGGGCGTCTACGACTACTATCGTGGGTGCGGCCTGTGGTGTATTCTCCTGGACCGGTTTCTCCATCTCGTGTGAGTCGCCGTCGACGTGCAATGCGAGAAGCGGCAATGGCTAACCTCGAGAAGCAACGTGGCATTCGTCGCCGTGTTTCTGACGTTTCTGACGCAGTGTGTCGACTACTCCAAAATTCGGGGAAGCACCAAGCTGCCTCAGATACTCGTGCCCCAGTGCACCCGGAACATGTCGTGGTACTGGAACGTGGGTCTCTGGGTTTTCTCCTTCTATTTCATCTGGAAGTCGGTCCTGTATGTTGTCGACATCAAGCGTCTGCTTCGGCTACGGGACTTTTACGCTCACCTCCTCAACATACCCGAGCAGGACATGCAGACAGTCTCGTGGCAAGACGTCGTGGGCCGCCTGATGGCGCTCCGCGACGCCAACCCGAGGACGGCCGACAACATGACGCGGGCCCAGCGCAAGTGGATCGGAAGTCAGTCCAAGGAGCGACTCGACGCTCACGACATCGCCAATCGACTGATGCGGCGGGAGAACTACCTCATCGCCCTGTTCAACAAGGACATCCTGGACCTGTCGGTGCCGGTGCCGTTCATGCGGTCGAAGCAACTGCTCACGCGCACCCTGGAGTGGACGCTTGTGTTTGGCATCCTGGACTTTGTCTTTGACGCCCAGGGCCAGGTCAACCAGGAATTCCTCCGGTCGGACCGTCGCAGCCAGCTGAGCAACAAGCTGAAGACGAGGTTCCTATTCGCCGGCTTCATGAACCTGCTGCTCGCCCCCTTCGTCGCCTGCTACCTCATCATTGTCTATTTCTTGACATATTATAATGCATGTGCCGCCCCGCCCCGCCGCCTCGCCGCCTTGGTCGCTTTGGCGACGAGAAGCTAACCGACGCCAGGAATTCCGCGGGAACCCCTCGAAGCTCAGCGCGCGCAGTTACACGCCCCTCGCCGAGTGGAAGTTTCGGGAGTTCAACGAGCTCGAGCACCTCTTCCAGGAAAGACTGAACATGTCAAACCCCTTTGCGGTGCGGTACATCGAGCAGTTCCCCAAGGTCAAGACGGAGCAAGTGGCCCGGACACTGGCCTTCGTCTCGGGCGCTCTTGCCACCGTACTCGCCATCGTGTCTCTGGTCGACTCGGAACTGTTTCTAAACTTTGAGATAACGCCGGACAGAACCGTCTTGTTTTATCTTGGCATTTTCGGAAGCATCTGGGCGACGATGAACGGGACCGTCTCAGACGAAAGCCTCGTCTTCGATCCCGAGTACGCCCTGCAGAGCGTCATCGAGTTCACCCACTACGAGCCTGACCACTGGCAGGGCCGGCTGCACAGCTTCGAGGTCAAGAAGGAGTTTTCGGAGCTGTACAAGACGAAAATCGTCGTCTTCCTGGAAGAGATTCTGAGCATCCTGGTCACGCCCCTGATGCTCTTCACTAGCCTGCCGAGATCGTGCGACCAGATTGTCGACTTCTTCCGCGAGTTCACTATCCACGTTGACGGGTTAGGCTACGTCTGCTCGTTCGCCGTCTTTGACTTCAAAAAGGGGATGGACAACACCAGGAGACCGGGCGGGCCAGAGGATGTCCGCGAGGAATACTACTCGACCAAGCACAACAAGATGGCCGCGTCGTACTACGGCTTCCTTGACAACTACGTCATCAACCCCAGGACGGGTTTGCCGCCGCACCTCGCGCCGGGAGTGCGGAACCACTTCCAACCGCCGCCCGCCTTCCCGGGCCTCAACTCACCCACGCTGGCAGCCGAGATGTACCACTCCCGCTTAGGCCGCAGTGAGCGGCCCAGGAGCCGGGCGCCGGGCGGAGGCGTTCCGCCCGCGCGGACGCCGCGGTTCGGCCCGGCCCCGCCTCAGCCGTCTCCCATGGCATCTGTCCTACTAGACCCTCATCACCAACCGCTGGCGGCCACCCTCGACATCAGGAACACGCAGCGGCACCGGCCGCAACGTGGCGGCTACCACGGCGACAACGGCATCATCGAGGAGTCCCTAGAGGACGGCGCGGGAGAAGAGACGGCGGCCATGTACGCAGACGAGGTCGATGCGTCGGAGAACGGCGGCGCGTTGGACGAATCCACGTGGCAGACATCGCCCACGAAGACGCTGTCTAGGGAGAACAGCGGAGCGCAGGGCGGCGGAGCTGAGGTGGGGGTGCTAGGTCTCATGTATCAGTTCCAGCAGGCGCACATGAACCCAAGGGGTGGCGTTCGGTAGGTCTTTTGGGGGGCTTTGTTCTTTGTGGTACGTCAACGTCAAATAGGCACAAAGAGCGGAGTTTGGCGGGATCATCAGGATCGGGCCGGCTGCATAGGTAGTAAGTACTCGCTGTACCTAACCAGTCGGACCCTAAGGTACACAAAGAGACTGGGTGGGTCACGATGTGTTCGGTGCCATTCTTCGTAGATGCGTCGGGGCCTTGTTGCTGTAGTAGTCGATAGTGACAGGAGTGCCTACCTAGGCAATACTCATAATTCCAGGTTGTACGGAGAATTCCCGTAGGTCTGTACAAGTGAGCGCCCAACTTGCAGTCGTTTCTCACGCTGCCCATTTCTTCTCTGGTCTGTTCTGGAGACCTCGAACGGGTTGCCGAGGTACCGTAGCGAGCATAGGTGGCAATACTGTAGGGTTTTTTTTTTGGCGGTACCTAGGTGGTATCTTTAAGCCTTCTGGGATTTCACTGGCACCTTGACCTCAAATTCAAGTCAGGCTATATCCTCGAGGCGCCGCCGTTGGGAGCACGCAGGTCCAGGAGCCAACCTAACTTTCACAGCGTCCTGGTGCCTCCCCGGAGCCGCGTCTGGGCACGCGCCACCGCGACCGCCCCTCCAAATTTGCGTCAACCCGACCGCTGGCAGTACTACATACATTAGGTACCGTAAATACCTACTATTCAAGGTACTTTTCGGTGTCTCCCCCCCGACAACGAGAGCAGCAACCTTCCATCTTTCACTCTAGCAGAGCTGACATATACGGAGACGTCCAGAACCTGTGGGAAGGTAATGCGCCCTCGAGCCCACTCCTCCGAGGAGCTCCTAAGTGCTGGCTTAATTCATCCCGGAGCTCGGTTCTGCTCCAAGCCCGACTCACATCACCCTTCGACGGCGGCAACCGCGACCCCGCGAGTGGAAGACAACCCAGCAAGCGCTGCTGGTGGCGGGCCCTCCCTAGGCCATTGTGCCCTCTAGCGGTGCCGAAGAAGCTTCGGTGATGGCGAGCGCATCAGCAAACGGCGTCGCTGCCGGTTCGGACCTAGCACACGGCGATGGTGCCAACAGCAACGGCAACGCCGACAACACCACGCTGCCGAGGATCTATGATGCACTGCAGCTCATTTACAACCCCCACTCGAGCAACCAGGCCCGGCAGGAGGCCCAGGCCTTCCTCGAGAGCGTTAAGGCGGTCGACCAGGCCCCGTCCATCGGTTTCGAGCTGGCCTCGACCCCCTCCAACTCACCCATCGTGCGACACTACGGTCTGTCTCTCCTCGAGGACGCCATCAAGCACAAATGGGCCACCTACACGGTGGATCAGGCCGGATATCTCCGAAACTGGGTTCTACAGCTCGCCGACAAGGTGTCGAGGGATGACCCGCTCTTTCTGCGGAACAAGGTGGCCCTCTTGTGGGTCGAGGTCGCCAAGCGGTGCTGGGTCGGCGAGTGGATGGACATGGACGAGATGCTGATGCAGCTGTGGCGCACCCCCGGTCCGACGGTTCACAAAGAACTCGTGCTGTACATACTCGAGACCCTCTCGGACGAGGTCTTCAGCGGCGACGATGCCGTCGTTGCCCTCCGCGAGGGTCTCCTCAGCAAGGCCTGCGTCGACATCTTCACGCCTGCCGCCGTTCTGGCGGAGGCCTTTCCGAGCCGCCAAGCGGGACCGGAGGTCCGGTCGGGAGGCGAGGGCTGGCTGAACCGGGTGGCCGACCTTCTGAAGGACTGCCTCGGCGGCGACGTCAAGAACGACGACGCCGTGCGGACCTGTGCCGTGCGCTCGCTCGCCGTACTCTACTCCCTCATGCCGTGGGCGGTTCCCAAAGCAATCATCGCCTCCGGCTGCGTGCCCTCCATGTGTACCGGCCTCGCCGCGTCGCACGTGGTGGTTCAGAAGGTAAGCAAGCAAGCAAGCCGCCTCGGCCCGCCTCGGGGGGCACCCGCGCTGCGAGACTGACTCTTCTAGGCTGCGCTTGAGGCCCTCCATGCTCTCTATTCCAGAAACCACTTTGCCGACGACGAGTTCGTCCAACTCGTCGTGCCTTTGTACGGCGAGGATTTTATCCATCTTTGCCGGCGCCTGCTGGCATGGTCCGCTGTTGATGTCGACGACATTGACGACGACAAGTACCTCTTTGCCAAGAAATTCTCCGAGGTTGGTCGGCATTTGCTTGCTGTTGTTGCCACGGAGGAATAACAGCGATCTCTAGATGATATCCTGCCTTGGAAACTACCTCGAGCGGAAGTTCCTGCGATTGCCGGCCGGGGTCGACGTTCAACCTTTTCTGGACCTCCTAGTTCTGGTCGTTGAGCACCCGAGCTTAGTCGTATCCATTCCCGTCCTGGTCACATGGATGCGTCTGCTCAGCAACGGGCCCATCGGCACCTATATTGCGAGCACGCCGTTGGTCGGGCCCTTACTGGAAGTGTGCAGTTCGAGGCTGCTGCGATACGAGAACCTCCCAGAGGATACGCGTGACCCCTCGTACGTCCTGTTGTTGGAGGACACGGACACTCTTCCGGAACGGCATGCCTTTTTGGGCAACTATCGCCGCTACAGCGCACAGATTATCGAGAGCATCGTCCAGTTGAAGCTCGTCGACGCATTTCGCCACATCCTTGGCCAGGCCGAGGCTGTCCTGCAGCGGCTGGACGAGGGCCAGCCGACGTTTGACGGTGAGCCCTCCTCTCCTGCGAGTAAAGGCGGCTGCACCCTATCTGCCTTCCTTGTGCTGACCGCGGTGCCTTCCAGTGGCGAGATACGACAAGAACTCGATGTTCGTTTTGCAAGTTGACGCCCACTTCACCGTGGTAGAATCGGCTCTGAAAGGGTACAACAAGTGGAGAAGCACGTCCAAGTCGGAAGGGACCGATGTGAGAAACCCCCCAATCCCCCGGACCCCATTCGGCTTCTTGGGTCGTTGCTAACCGCCATCTCAGCCGCAGCAGGTGTCAGCTCTCGAAGCAGAGTTTGAGTCGTGGTGCAACCGACTGATGGAGAGGAGCATTCAGGTTTGTGGCCTTTTGGATGTTGTCGTATTGAGACATGGGGCGAATCCATCCTCACACTTTTTAGGATCCGGCTATCCGGAAGCGGGTGCTACAGCTCCTCGTCGCCTTTTCCACGACGGCACTCGACAAGAACGCGGGTTTTATGCTAAAAGTTCTCGAACACATCCTCATGACATGGCCGACGCCGCAGGGAGATCACAAGTCGTTCAATGAAGCGATCAAGGATCTTCAGTCGGAGAGCATGATGGAACTACACCGCTTGGCTTCCAAAATGCCCGACCACCTCGTGGTCAGCATTGCCCTCCCCCCTGGGTCCAGCGGACAGCGGCGCAGCTGACGACGGCGTTTAGGGAGTCTATGACCAGCTGGAAGCCAAGGTCAACCAGATGGTGTCCTCGGGGACGCTCGACGAAAAGCGGCAGATAGCATACCAGAGCTTCCTGTTCATCGTCATGTAAGTGGCACAGCCGCCATGGGACCCCCCGCCCCCACCAAATCGGCCGGGTAGTGACGGACTGCTAATGCAAGTCCCGTAGCCATCGGGCCACCCACATCGCCCCCGAAGCTCGTCTCCGCCGCCTGGAGACGTTCATCGAGCCCCTCAAAGCGCAGTGGGCCAACGACAACCTCAAGAGGGCATTGTCGTCGTACCAGGGCTTCTGTGAGCTCATGGCGCTGGACAAGGCCCAAGACTACCTCGTCCGCAAGCGCATCCATCAAGTTCAGGACTGGGGCTCCGTGGAGCTCGACGCCGAAGGTCAAGAGCTCCAGGCACTGCTGGAAGAGCGACAGACATGTCTCCCACTCCGCGCCACCAAGTCCTTCCTGACCTATTCCGTGGAAAAGCTGGACAAGAAGTCAGCATCGTACCAAGCATCGTGCTCACTGTGGCAGGACGGGCTCCCGCTCATCCTGCCCGATCTTCTCCAGTTCCTAAGGTAGGCCGGCAGGCTCCCTATGGCGTTTGGGGGAAATACGAGACTGACGTAGCACGCAGCCACTCGCATGCCTCGCACAACCCCGGCAACTGGAGTCTGTTACCCAAGGAGATGCTCTCTATTGTAGGGCGTGTCCTCACGGACAGGTTCTGGCAAGCCGGGATCTCGGAGGGCAGCAAGGACGACTTCTACGCGCGTGTTGTGGAGAAGAAGGGGACCCTGGAGGGCTTGGCCTCGACGATCCGAGGCTCGGTCCGTTTTGTGCGCGAGACGTGTTACGCCATCATCTACTGCATGAGCCGGCTGGATGTGCAGTTCTACGGCTTCGACGAACTCCCCGGACCCTTGGCCCACGCCCTCTTTGCGGACTCGTTTTGCCTCTCGGCACATCAGATTATCAACCTGCTGAACCTAGTGAGGTACCTGGTGGACCACTGTCCCGTGGAGCTCCGCGACCATTTTCTGCCGCCCATCCTGGCCGCCTGCTTCAGTCAGATGGACGCCAAAATCAAGTCGGAGTGGGACAAGCTCGATCGGCAGCAGGGGGTCCAGTCGGACGGAGACGCGCTGACCGAGGAGATGAAGGCTGAGAGCATCCTCCGTCAGCTCACATACACGGCCGTCGTGATGGTTGCCGACTTCTTGGACCCCGCCCGAACGAGTAGGTTGGGTCTTGGGCGTCATAGGCGGGACGAGCCGACGGAAACTGACGGCCTTCTAGATGTCCCCTCCGAGACTTCGTCTTCGTCTGCTAACGTGGGGACGCGGCCGTCGCTCCGCAAGTTCTGTCTGATGCAACTGTCGATTGTGGAACCGCTGCTGCTTTTCTGCGCACACGCCATCCGCATGCACGATGGACGCTGTTGTGCTGTCGTCCTACGCGTCTTCCGGTCCATCATCCCCGAGTTCAACGACACGGAGAGGGCAGCCGGGGCGGACGTCAAGGATGCTGCCGGGGGCGGGGCAGCCGGGGCGACGGACCCGGCGGTCATGATCCCCCCGGCGACGGCAACAGCGATACGTGAGTTCATCTCGTCCGACGTGCTCAAGGCTTGCATCACGTCGCTGCACGAGCCCTACTTTGTCGACCTGCATAGGGACCTCGGGTCGCTCATCGGCTGCATCCTCGTGTACTACTGCCCGCTGACGCCGACGCCGCGCGACGTCCTGATCTCGCTGCCGGACATCAAGCAGCAGGACGTGGACATGACTATCGAGTATATCTCGCGGCCGGGCCTGAACACGCGGCAGCAGCGGGCGCTGGTTCTCGATCTGCTCAAGGACCTCAAGGGCGTCAGCATCTCGGAGATGGGCAAGCTGAACAAGACGGCCGGCCTCAAGGCGGAGAGCGGCCGGCCTGGGAGGAGGAGCGGGCGGACTAAGCTTGCTCAGCAGTTTATGACGGAGCAGCGCACGGTACCGATGACGACCGACCAAGGCCGAGACGCGGCACCGCTTCCGCCGCCGGTCACGAGACAGAGCCCGGACCTGGAAGGGGTCGCCGGCCTTTTCAACGCGGCGCAGTCGTAAAAGCCGGGAAACGGTCGAGTGGGAGGAGGGCACGTTGAGCACGATTGGCGCGGTATGGAGGCACCGGGGAGAAGGGGATGAGGCAGTGCGAAGGAGGCGATTTTAGAAGAGCCACCTGCCGAGGCAACTGGCATATGGCCGCAGCACGGGCTGGTGTTCGTGGTCATCGATCGCCTTGAGGCTCCACTCGTAGATTCGTGCTTGGCTCTTGCGAGAAAGGGGCCACGACGACGAGAGGTAGATAGATACCTACTCCGTACCATGGACGTGCCTACCTACCTACTCCGTAAGGTAGCGGGGTAAAGTAGGTAATGTACTGTACCTAAGGGTAGGTAGATCGAGACCCAACAACGGACGCGGTTCCGGTACAAACCGGGCGTGTCGGTTCTTAGATCGGCCACTTTAGAGTATAACACCGCGATACCTACGAGTCCGCTATGGGCCCATCCGCATTCGCACGTACTCCGTACTCCGAGCTCCAATACAGACTTTGACGGTTGCGAGTTTCCTGCACTGGCTCCCTGGATCACGGTGCACATCCGAGCCATCACACCGGTCGGTGGGCAGGCGAGGCGGCATCTCCAAGAGGATGTCGGCGCGCGAGATGGCCGACCCGGTTGGCTCGGTGGGGATCGTCCAGTGGTTTTTACACAGTACGAGGTATGTACGAGTACAGCGGAACTACTGTAGATACTGTACTGTGTAGCGAGCCGGACCTGGCAAGCCTGGCTCCTGGGCACGCTGGGGTGATTCCGACCCCCGCAGCCGGCCAAGTCAGCCACCCCAGCCGCCATTCATTGCCTTTTTGACTGCGGGGGGGTGTGAGATGCAACAACTCCCGTGTCGGATTTCAAGGGTCTGTCTGTCTGCCACACCGTCGGTGCTGTGCTGCTCGTACGGGGCGAGGGGGCCTTTCGGTGAGAAACGATCAAACGACGGCCGCAAGGTAAGGAAAAGGCAGCTGTACGGAGTTGTCCGTACTCGTATGGGATTGCCGTTGCGCCATTCCTCCCCGCCTCCCTGCCGCCCAGCAGAGCAGAAACTCATCCGGGACTCTCTGCCCTGGCGAGCCTGTGGCTCTGCGGTGGGGATTCTCGCTGGGCAGATGCTCCTGGCCGCGGGGTTCTTGGCTTGCCCGGCAACTGGGGTGCCCCTGCTCCGTGGCTTGCCTAGCTGAGCCCAGAAACCGAAAGGGGTCCGCCGTCCTCCGCCCGGACCTCGTTCACGCCCTCTAGGCCCAGCGAGGGCTGGCGGGGGCCCCCCAACCGACGAGTCCAAGTTTCTTGTTGCGGTCTCTTCCCGTCGTGGCCTCGCGTGGATATCTGATGCAACTTGGGTCGTCGCAGACCCGAGGCCGTGTGGCTGAGTTGGCCATCGCGGACACCCCCTGAAGCACGGTCGGTCGAGGCACGAGCGCTGCGGCCCGTCCGCCCTTTCTTTTTCCTCGCGATTTGGAAACGGGAAACACAAGCTCCCGAGGATCTACATGAGCACAGTACTCCGTACTCACACTCGTTGCGTCCTTGCGACGGACCGATTCCTACTCCGCCCTCGGTTCGACGTTGGATGTGCTGCCGGGAAACGGAAGGGAATCGAGATCCGACCACTGCATAGAGACGACCTGTGCCCCGATCTCCCTCCTGAACCTCTCATCCCCCTCACCACTGCCGGCCTTGCCCTGCGACCCCCCTGCTCCCCTCGTCCACGGGGTGTTTCCCTCCTTGGACAACCGCTGATATCGAGTCCCTTTTCTGGCTCCCTCCTGCTCCCTCCGTCGGTCCGCGTCTCGCCTTGTATCCCGCCACTCGTGCCTCGTCTTTTGACCGCCGTCGTCCGTCGTCATGGTGTACTGCGGAAAGCCGTCGCGGGGCTGCCAGATGTGCAGGACTCGGAGGATCAAGGCAAGCCCAAGCCCGCCCGTGGCCCTCGGGTGCGCCGGCGGAACAGCGCTGACGGCTGTGGCAGTGTGACGAGACGAAGCCGACGTGCAACCAGTGCGCCAAGTCGCGGCGGCAGTGTCCTGGCTATAAGGACGAGTTCGACCTCGTCTTCCGCAACGAGACTAAGGCCACGGAGCGGCGGGCGCAGAAGGCAAACCGCAAGGCGCTCGCCCAGAAGCTGGGCCACCACAGCCCCGAGGCGACCTTCTCCCTCTCGGCCGCCCGAGAGGG
>Ga0247777_1000131_pt1 | contig 18556 bp, 17 predicted proteins | sample UWRJL154409C5_FD_179937 | JGI IMG/M metagenome (GOLD analysis project Ga0247777, IMG submission 179937) | Plant litter microbial communities from Arlington Agricultural Research Station in Wisconsin, United States - UWRJ-L154-409C-5 | ecosystem: Environmental > Terrestrial > Plant litter >...
TAGGTCGTACTCTCTAGCTACTATTGAACATCCTAAGCCCCTTCTACTAAAAATTTACCTTAACGCTGCCGTCCTCGTGCCTAATCTATACAACGTCTCGGTTAGAGCAATAGAGAATTCCTCCAACAAGCTTCCACCATCAAGCTCTTAGTGCCTCTAATATTTATGAAAAGTTCATATCTGAGCTATACGACCTCGTTACTACGCCAGCAATCGTCATGAGCCTTGTGGCTGTTGCAGTGTCCAGATTTTTACACTATCGCCACGCAGCTGAGTACCTCGGATCGAAACGAGTGACGATTTTGGTTAGTGCGAACTGAATTTACAAATGACTCTCACTGTGGCTGATTTGGAGTGTGGCTAGTGGCAAGGTGTACGGTTACAGGAGACGCGCACCGCAAGCGGCCGGCCTAGGGGAACCTTGAGGAACGAGGCCAAACCAAGTTTTGGAAGATTCATAGGTATGAGCTAATATATGACATCAAAATACCAGTCAGCCGCCGGCGTCTATATATTTTCCTGGAAGACGACGGTTACAGTGCGGCCGTGTCTCTGCCCCAGGCCCTGATACAGCCATGCGGTCCCTGGGCGGTGAAGACCGGTAGAAAAGAACTTCTTTAGTTGAATTAGACGTCTCCCTCTAAGCAGACGTTCGTTAGGTCAATGAATCAATCAAATAACCTGACTTTCGTCAACCTAAAAGGGCCCAACAGGAGGCATGTGATAGCAAGTGTCCCCCGGCTTCCCACCACCGCAGCAAGCATCGTAGCAATCACCGGCAGGGGCAGAGACGTAGCCTGAGAGGGAGCAGATCATCTTACTGCCATAGCAGTAATAGTTGACGCCGCCCAAGCCGCCGAAGTTGCCGCTGCACGGCGGGGTCCTAGGGTTGCAGACTACCGGATCGAAGCAGAAGGACTCATAGTCTTTGCCGTAGTAGCTTGCGCAGGCGGCGGTGGTAAAGGTCTTTCTACCGGCGGACGAGTCTGCGATGCACTGATGTAGGGGTGTTGCGTCAGTGGGTAGGTTATACTTGGTCACATGGATTGGGGTTGCACACGAAGTACTCTGTGATGCCGAACCCAAGCTTGTTGGTCTCCACGACGCCTCCGGCCTTGTCGCAGAGCTCTTCGAGGTTAGGATTCTTTAGGGCGTCGCCCCATTTTTCGCAGGTGCACTTGGACTGGCCGGTTCTGTATGATCTGCGGGTCAGTCGTCTGGATATGGTAAGGGATAATAGATTTTGCTCCGCTCGTGGACGTACTTCAAGTTCTGCCTAGCCTGCAACGGACTAGGCATCGCCCTGGCCAGTGCTGCGGTAGATAGCCCGATGAGCCAAAGCTTCATGGTTTGCATTTGCTTTGGAGAAGAATAGTGGTTAGAGGAGAGAAAACAACAGATACCTATCTCCTTCGCCAAGCGGCGCTTTAGATAGCGGGGACCCTGCAGGGGCCTCGTGGTTTGAATCCCCGGTGATCGTTTGCCGAGGTGCCATTTTTAACGCTTCAGCAACAGCCTAAACCAAGTCCCGAATGTTCTTGCCGGCCTGTATTGTCACGGCTTAGGCCGCGACAGGCCCAAGAAACGACCGTGGCGCAGGGAAAAACCCCACGTGCCAGGCGGTCTAGAATGGCAGAAAGAACGGGAGGACAGGGTCCTTGGATCACTCCCGGTGATCCACGGTGAGCCTTCGGATCACCGTAGGGTGATCCCCCGTGAGCCACAACAAGTATATAGTCAGCTCGAGGCTCCGGTCTCGAGGTCGCTGGGAAGGCTAGCTTCCCAGTAGTCAATCCCTATTACATCCTTACTACCTGATATTACCCACTCGTACTCGCAACTTGTCTGCTTCATCAATCCTCAGCACGTGACCTACGACACGACGTCCCCGGGTCAGTACTGTAACATGTATCCACAGAGTCATAGTTATTGCTTATAGTAATTTAATGCCTGAGGCAGAACTGAAATGCATCCAGCGGCATAGGTCACATGACCGTAGACCTTACCACTAGCCACACTCCCAAATCAGCCACGAAAGAGCCATTTGTAAATTCGGTTCGCACTAACCGAAATCGTCACTCGCTTCGATCCGAGGTACTCAGTTGCGTGGCGAGAGTGTAAAGATCTGGACACTGCAACAGCCACAAGGCTCATGACGATTGCTAGCGTAGTAGCGAGGTCGTATAGCTTGGATATGACCATTTCATAAGTATTAAGGGCGATAAGAGCTTGATGGTAGAAGTGTGTTAGAGGAATTCTGTATTGCCCTAAACAGAGACGTTGTATAGATTAGGCACGAGGACGGCAGCGTTAAGGTAAATTTTTAGTAGAAGGGGCTTAGGATGTTCAATAGTAGCTAGAGAGTACGACCTATGTAAAAATTTAGGAGACGTCGATACGTGTAGAGTTTTTGACATGTCTAAAGTCAAAGTACCTGTCATTTTTTCCGGCACGGAGGGTTTTCCGCCACGCAGGGATGGACGTTACCTAGGTAAGTATCAACAGCGTGTTAGATCCCTCTTGCTTTCCAGCGACACTGCGGAGGGCAAGTCCCTCGACGTCAGCTTCGTTGCGCCGCTTGCAGCGGTGCCGGGGGGGGGGTAGGCGCCAGGGCGAGGAAGGACCGATGAGTTCGTGTACGGGCGGGCACGGAGGCAGGCATCACAGGGTGTATTTAGGTACCTAAATACCTTACTTACAGTTGCCACAGGCACTTTGGGTATCAAGCCAGGTACGCAGGACGGCCGGACACCGGCTCCTATCATGGATCTGGGGTCGGGTTTTGAAGGTATCTGTAAGTGATTACGAGTGTTCGCCAGAACTGGCGGCGTGCGAGGTACTCCGTACATGTACGCCGTACGGAGTACACTGGACTCATGTCTTACTCCGTACGGAGTACAGCGAGTACGGAGTACTGCCGCAGCTCCACAGGGACCAGGCCGAACCCGGCACGACGGGCTCCCGCACTCAGCCCAGGCTCGATGGGGCGCCCACTCTCGCCTCTCGGCAGATGAGCGGCTTCCCTGCACGTGATGATCCACGTGTAGCCGCCCCCCCCAATCCCCCTATTTTTCAAAGAGACCTCGTCGTTTCGGTTGCCAAATTTGGCTTCGCGGTCCCCAGGCGCGGTCAAACATCAACAAGAGGAGGGAGCACCTTGCAGCTTTCGTCTCATGCAGCGACTCACATGTTGCCCTCGTCCCCTGCGACTCTGCTTCGCAATGTCTTGCGCATTCTCGTTCCGTTATCGGTAGTCATCACCGCGCATCTCTATCTCTACCCTGTCTTCCAGAGATGCGCGTTTCCTCTCCCCAACGAGTCGGCTCACGGAGTTGATCCCGGCGGCCGTTGGGATGCCTTCGTCGAAACAGCCAGACTCCACGTGCCCTGGGCCGATCGAAGCCAGAATGTCGCGAACGCGAGCGACATGCGGACCAGACTGGCGCCGTTCCGACTGCTGGCGCTGGGCGATCCTCAGCTCGAAGGCGACACGTCCATCCCCAACGCCCACGGCGCGTCGTTTCCTCACCTGCACCACATAATCGAACATATCACTTTTCGGAGCGAACACGAGTCCTTGCGCGAACGCGTTCGTCAGAGTCTGCACAACCTCGTTGATTTCTGGCTGGAGGACATACCCAACACGCTCGAATCGATCCGCAAGCGGGTCGATCTCTTCGGCAACGACTTCTACCTCGCCCATATCTACCGCTCCGTTCGCTGGTGGGCCGTTCCGACGCATGTTTCCGTGCTGGGAGATCTGCTGGGCAGCCAGTGGATCGAGGACGACGAGTTCGAAAAGCGGGCAGATCGGTACTGGAACCGCGTCGTGCGGGGCGGCGAGAGGGTCCCTGATGGGTTGGCCCTCTACCCGGCCGACGAGTACGATCTGGCCGGCTATCTCGGTGGCGTGGCCAACAACGAAACGGAAGCGTGGACGCGGCGGATCATCAACGTCGCGGGCAACCACGACATCGGATACGCCGGGGACATCAACGACGAGCGCCTGGGCCGGTTTGAGCGCCTCTTCGGCAAGGTCAATTACGAGCTCCGGTTCGAGATGCCGCCGTCGGCGCTGTCTCCGGCCGGCGCCGCCAGCATATTCGACGAGGAGTCGAATCCCCACTCCACGCGTCTGCTACCCGAGCTGCGCATTGTCAATCTCAACGACATGAACCTCGACACGCCGGCTCTCAGCGGCGACATCCAGGACGCCACCTACGGGTTCATCAACGCCGTCATCAATACCGCCTCGGCCGTGGAGTACCAGGGCCACTTCACCCTCCTCTTGACCCACGTCCCGCTGTTCAAGCCGGAAGGCGTCTGCGTCGACCCGCCGCACTTTTCTTTCCACGAGCACGACGGAACGCTCCAGGAGCAGAACCAGCTCAGCGCCGACGCCAGTCGCGGCTTTCTGGAAGGCATCTTTGGCATGCACGGCAACAAGGACGCCCCGGGCCAGGGGCGAGGGCGCCCGGGCGTCATCCTCAACGGCCATGACCACGAGGGCTGCGACACGTTCCACTACATTAACCAACAGCACGGTGCCAGCGCTGGCGAGCGCTCGTGGGAGGCGATGCCTTGGACGCCCGCCCGCGATGGCGGTGTCGTGGGCAGGCCCGGCCAACCGGGCATCCGAGAGATCACGGTACGTAGTATGATGGGCGACTTTGGCGGCAACGCGGGCCTGCTGAGCATCTGGTTCGACGAGGGCGACTGGGAGTGGAAAACCGAGTTTGCGACATGTGCTCTGGGCCGGCAGCACGTCTGGTGGGCAGTGCACATCCTCGACTTCGCCACCGTCTTCGGCGTCTTCGTGTACCTCGTCCTCGTTGGCCTCAAGGTGGTTGGCTTGGATTTGGACAAATGGCCGACTATCGAGCGAGAAGGGGTCGCAAAGAAAGCGGAAACTCTCGCCCAAGGCGCCAAACCAACGGCGAACGGAACTGCCAATGAGCCAAAGGCACTGGGGTGAAGACGATCACCAGACCATGTCTAGAGTAGCATGTAGAACTACCAAACATATCCGAGTAATAGTCTCTTCTATGTCATAGCAGGAGACCCGAGTGCCCGGTCGCGACGAGTCCAGAACACGGTGAGGGTGGCAGGCTAGGCATCAGGGCCCAAGATGTGGGAGGTGTCAATACGGCGACCGTGGCATCTTTGGCAAGATGCAGCGTCAGTTGTTGACCGACCCACGGCGACGGCATGGTGTTCTATATAGTACAAAGGGGCGTCTCCAGCGAAGCCTCGTTTGATTATCTACCGTACAATTCCATCCTTCTGGTCACCGCCCGTCTCTGGTTCGGCAATCAAACCCGCCCGTCGCTCCCATGCAAATGCGGAAAAGTTGATGAGTAGAGTGGACCAGAACCCCAGACGTGTGTCCCTGCGGCTCAAGGTTGTTTTCCGTCTTCGTCCGCCGGCCTGGTGGTTCCCTCGGTGTCCTTCGGCTTGGGCTTAGGGCTGAGGAACCAGCCCGTGAAAGAGCTCTTCATGCTGTCCATGGCCTCTTGCTGGGCCTTGTCCTGAAGAGCCGCCTCCTCCTTCAGCCAGGACTCGCCGTTCTCGCGAATCGTCTTCTCCATCATTTCGTATGTGCGCTGACCTCGCTCTCGCGCGATGTCCTGCAGCATTTTACCCTTGGAAAACTCCTCGCCCGGGTTCGGCTCGCCATCGGGGGACACGACCAAGGCCATGTTGCTGGGCTTCAAGCCGACCAAGCCACCCAGCCCGCTGATGGCACCCTTGCCCTGGAAGGGTCGCTTCTTCTTCTCGACGTCGAGTTGCTTCTGGAATTCGGCCCTCGCGATGGCCTCGCGGCGTGCGAACTCGGTCGGGATGTGTCGCCCGTCGAAGGACTTGAGGATCTTGCGCACGTCTCCGTACTGCATCGTGAAGATGTATTCCAGGAAGGGGATGAGCGATACCAGCTCCGTGTCTTTGACGTCTCCGGTCCATTTCGGGAGGACGATCGCGTTTTCGGGTTGCGCGCTCACGTGCGATTTCTCCGTATCGATGATGATAACTTTGGAGAGGTCGCGGTTAAGGTACGAAAGATCCTTCCGCGGTGTTAGCGGCTACCTTCGCTCGAGGTGCCCGAGACACAAACCTTGACAACCTCGCCCTCCTTGTACTTGGTCGCCTCGCGAAAGAGCGGATAGACGATGAAGCGGAAGGGGTCGAGCTTCCGGAGCACCGGTTCGGCGATGGCAAAGGGGACCGTCGTGAACAGAACCAGCTCGTAGTACTGGCTCAGGTAGTGCAGAAAATAATCGGCACCGGGGCGCTTGGCCAGCCGCCACCCGTGTTCTCGTGACCACTCGCTATGAACGAGCATGTCCTCCAAGCTGATACAAAGGGTGTAAGGCCGTTCAAACATGGGGTCCTGATCAGGAAGTAGCTTTTCGAAGGCGGGTTCGTGATAGTAGTTGAGGATGTCGCCCGTACGTGTCTTGGCTCGGTTCCACCACAAGCCGAGACCCCAGCCGTTTGGCGCGTCCGGGTGTCTCTCCGCGTCGGCCTCATCCCAGTTGCGGCCGGCATAGACCGTGCCGGCCACAGCAGAGCCTATAATGATGCCGAAGGCCCAGTTGGCGAGTCTTTGCCTGCGCCGTTCCGACGAAGAGATGTATGCCGACGCGGGCAGCTCGCCTTTGCCACGCCCGCCGGCCGACGCGGCGTCGTCTGCAGCGGTCAAAGCCGAGCGGTTTGTTGCGCCGGCAGTCTCGTACTCGAGGGTGGATGGTATACCCCGGGTGAGGTCGGGGAGCGACGAAAGGGGTGTGTCGACTTCGGCGTTGATCGACGCGGGCTCTGAAGCCTCGCGCACGCGGTCGGACGGGCGGGGAGGAGAAGCGGTCGTTTCCGCGTCGTGTGCAGTACCGGGTGGCGGTACAGGTCGTTTGGGCGACATTGAGGACGTTTTCGAGGCACCCGGATCTGACTGGACGCCGTGTCCCATACCCTCGGCCGACCGTTGCGGCCCAGAGCCGGACGGGGTCTGGGGGTTTGAAAACCGGGAGGGTCTGTTATCTTTGGCCATGCCTCGCGCTCCGACGACGCGGGGGAGAGTCGATTGTCTCCATGCCGTCTGACAAGGTAGCGGCAAATGGGGGCGTACCGTCGCCCTGCCCGCCGCGGAGCGCAGCACAGCCCTAGACAACATGGCAGGCCGGGGAGGGCGGCAAAATCTCTCAGAGGATTGTCATAGAACGTCGTCGTACTAGGCGATTCTGTAGACCACGTCTCTGGCTTCTGTGTTGGGGGACCGGAGATGCCGCCATGCTCGCGCGCCAGGGGGGCAGAAAAAATTATCACCACGAGAAGACGGTCTGGCGAGCTGCAGAGCTCCGGGTCCACTCTTCGGGCTTGCGGTGGTCCGTGCTCAAGTTAGCGACCCGTCGGTGCGAACGCGTGCATCGGCCCCACGGAAGCCGCCTGAGCGCTCACGTGCCGCAAAGTGCCGAGACTCCGTCGAACCGCTCGGCGTGATGGCGCCTCCGCACGAAGTGCACGTCTCCTCTTCTCTTACCACCTGGCAGCGACATCGCGGCATCGTCTAGACTACTCACTCCTGTACAACCCATCGTGGTCTCATGCCCCCGAGGTCCCGACCAAAGCCTTGACTACCGTGCAACCACCCATTCGTCCCATCTCCCCCGCCGTCACCATGGCTGTTGCGCATGCTGTCTAGAGGGTGGTCTCCATCCGCTCCGGCAGTAGCACTCACGATGGGACCACCCTCAGAGTTCTACCTCGTCCTCTTGAGCCTTTCACGCCGCCAATGACCGCTCCCCTACCAGTCTCCTGTTCGACAATCATTCCGACCCTGGGATCCCAACACCGACCACGACACTACCAGCGCCCCTCTCGGTCTCCCTTCGGCACGCCCGCGCTAGGAACTGACGACTCAGGTGATCAGAACCCAACGTCGAGATGCCCCGCCGAGCCAGGGCTCCCAAGTCCTCCCGTGCCCAGGGTGCGTCCCTAGCACCGACTCCCGTGCAGTCTGCCACGAACACTCCTTGCAGCTCCGCCCTCCCATCGGCCTATCCGTCCGAGGATGAATTCGACCCGGAAGACTCTCCTCGATACATCAGCCTCCGCAAACTGACACTGCACGACTTCTCCCAGAAGCGGAAGCTCGCTGCCACCGCCGCCGACGCGAAATCCTTCCGTTTCCTCGATCTTCCATCGGAGCTGCGAGTCAAGGTCTACCAGCACCACTTTGCCGGGTTGGATACTGTCGTGGACCTGCACCACGAGAACAAAAAGGAGCTCCACAAGAAGCTGGGGATCCTGCGAGCCTGCCGCCTGGTCTATTCCGAAGCGTCGCACTACTTTTACGGCCATCACACGTTTCGCCTCTTCCCCACGCACCCTGCTGGGCGGTATACCAAGACGAAGCGGCCCCTCCTCGCACGTTTGAAACCGCACCAGCGCGCGCGGATTCCGCGTCTCGAGTTGAGGCTCGGGCCTGGTTTCAACAAGCCGCCGCGGGCCTGGGTCGTCAACGGGGCGCTGGGGCTCCGCGACTGCGTGAACGCGAAGAAACTCTGCGTTCTCGTCCAGCTCGACCCCAGCGCGAGTTACCTCGACGGCTTCCGCAAGGCGGATGGGTTTTACGAAGCCTTCTCCTGCGATCTCCTGTTCAACATACTAGCGGAGATGCCTTGGCTGGAGACTGTCGAGTTGGACGCCTGGGATGGTGTCGCCCAGGGCTGTCCCATCATGCGGGGTCTGCTGGAGATCGCCATGAGCGGCGGCAGGACAATCTGCTGGGGTCCTCGAAGGGGCTGGAAGGACGGAGATCTGGGCCACAGGGGCAACACAGTGTCCGCATCCTCTCTCATGGATGGAACCACTACGTCCCTCGTTATGGTGGACTCTTAGGCGTCCGCCGTGGATCCTTCAGATCGAAGGCGTCAGCCAACTCACCACTCCCCCAGGTAGCCATTCATAACCGATATATTCCACTCCATTCCGGCGGAGGATACATGACATTGAGCCGTCCTCGCTCTCCCTGCGGACTACGACGTTCCCCCCTCCCAGGCTTTGGGACGATGCCGTGCATTCCGATCTGTCGCCGGCCTTTGGCAGTCAACCCAACATGCGCCGGCCCCTAGTATACCTCTCCCTGCCGATTTGAGTCGTCTACGCGCCTCAGATGTTGTTCTGGTGCCCCCTTCCTGCCTGACGGCTCTTGCGGCTGCATGACCCTCCGCTGGCATGAAAATCCCCCCGACATGCCCCATACCGCCCGCATGACGCAATCCATGTCCTCCTTGCGACCATACCGAGCATACCTACCGTCGCAAAAGAGGAGACGGCGGAGAGCATGACCCAACCCTGCTTGATTCGTCGACGGGTTTGTCAAGTGGGGCCTGTACTCCGGACGTCGGGCTAAATGCGCCTCGATACTGACGAGACGGCTGCGAGACGGCTGAGAGGACGGCGGGTCGGCAACATATCTTCGAGATATCTTGATCAACTCCCCGCACCGCCACCGCAGACAGCATCCATAAGTAGCTGCGCAACCGTAAAGTCCCCAGCAAGTAGGTAGGCACTGCCCGGCCGCGATGCGTCGAGTCCCCGTGATAGAGCCGGAGCTTCTACACCCTACCGGGTCGTTAAACATCCCACTAAAACCGAGACAAGGGCACGGCGTCATGAAGGAGGTCCTCGTATCTAAAGGTTCGAGTGGCACGCATCCATCGGGCTGCCGAGCAGTTCGCTGATCCCCTTGCGCCGTTACTCCCTAGGCCCAGTGGCGCGGATCGTCGACTCGCCCGTCCCGCTTCTTCCGTCGGAAGATCACCTGTTGATCCAGGTGGTCGTCGCTGGCACCAACCCCAAAGACTGGAAGATGGCCAACTTCAGGGAAGGGGAGAGCAACCAGGGCGATGATATTGCCGGCGTGGTTGCCAAGGTAGGCGCCAACGTGGCCGAGTTCAAGATTGGCGACCGCGTGGCTGCCTTTCACGAGATGATGAGTCCCCACGGGAGCTGGGCCGAGTATGCCATTGCTTGGAAGCACACCACTTTTCATATCCCTGCCAAGACCAGCTTTGAAGAGGCCGCGGCCATCCCCCTGGCAGCTATGACGGCAGCCATCGGCCTATACGCCGACCAAGGCCTGCCACCGCCCTACCTCCCGGCCAAGGACCCGATTCCGCTTATCGTCTATGGCGCCGCCTCGTCGGTGGGCGCTTATGCCGTCCAGTTGGCCAAGAAAAGCAACGTTCACCCCCTCATTTGCGTGGCCGGCGGCTCCGCACCGCACGTCGAAAGCTTGATTGACCGGAGCCGTGGAGACCAGATAATCGACTACCGCAAGGGGGACGAGGCCGTTGTCCGGGAACTCAAGGATGCCATTGGGGACCACCGCGTCCTTCACGCTTTCGATGCCGTCTCGGAACAGAGTACTGTTGAGAATCTGGCCCGGGTGCTGCCGTCGGGGGCACTCATCAACGTCGTCCTCGGGGGTCGGAAGGACCAGGTGCTGCCCGAGGGAATTTCCAAAGTAGTGACCGGCGTCGGCCGTGTCCACCGCGATCTCAAGGAATTCGGGCATGTGTATTTCCGGCTTTTTGGGAAGGGCCTGGAGGATGGGTGGTTCAGGGGCCAGCCGCAGGAGATCATCCCGGACGGGTTGGCCGGCGTCCAGACAGGCTTGGATAACCTCAAGGCAGGCAAGGGGCACGGAATCAAGTACGTGTACCGCGTCGAGGACACTGAGGGCATTGGCAAGGAGAGGCTTTAGCGGAAAAATCAACGCCGCGGGACCCAGGGGTTCGCTTTCGGTGCGGTGCTTTGTTTTCATCTCCAACTCAGAACAGTTGGGGGGGTGGGAGAGCGCTTCACACCGGCGACTTCCCTAAAGACTGATCGTACGTGTCAACTCAAGTGCTGATCGTGGCGGATGTGTGATTCTCAGACCAGTGTCCCCGCCGAGGAAAACTCCGCGCATGCCGCGATGCGATCGACGATCGCCAGGAGGGGACTCCCCGCCAGCGACTAAAGAGAGCGCCGCTCCGAATATAAGGTAACGAACCACCAACATGCCGTCGTCCAGCCGTCATAAATTACTGTCCATTAGTGTCGCGACGGACATAGGCATGCCATGACTAGCTCACTCGTGCCGCTGTGTCCTGAGATGCGAGTCGACAGAAAGAAGCTACTCTAGGAGGCGTGGACGTCTCGGAGAACGACGCTTGCGGCTTCTGCTTCCTGCGCTCTGTGTCCTGCTGCTCATTGGCATAGATCAGCTCGCGGATCTACGGCGGCACGTCCTGGTGGGTCCTGAGGGTATGGCCTTCCTCGGCATAGTCGACAAGCTTCGTCAAGACGCTGGTATCTAGTCTGTAGTGCTTCTTATTGTCCGGTCGCGCCAACAATAAGGTCCTTGGCACGGAGCGCCGGTGCATCACATGAGGGTGTACGCCTCTTTCCAGACGGTAGTCTGGCCTGAAGCCTCCTGTTCTTCCAGGAGCTCGGCCCTCTCTGCGTGCTGCAGGGCGGTGGCTCCTCCTCGTCTGGTACTCTGCCGAGTCTTTGCCGTGGCTGGCTGGCCTGCTTCCTATGAACGAGATATTGATCCGTATTTTCTTTCCGCCGCGGAGCAGAGGGCCCCAAGCCCTCAGCTAGTCCTCTACGACGTTCCCGATCGATCCCCAGTTGGTCAAAACGATCTGTCAGGTCTCGCTAGGAGCGGTAGGTCAAGGATACGACGACTTTTGTTTCATCCGACTCGTAGGACATGTTTCGGGGCGTCTTCTTCTGTAAGAGCTGCAGTAGCTTCGACTTCAGAGTCATGTTCCAAAACGTGCCCGGGGCTAGCACAAGGTTCTGTTCTGTGTCGTTTGTGAGCCTGGAAACTCGCCCTTTTTTTAATGGTAGTTTCCACTCAAGAGAATAACGGATGCACGTGGGCGGGGATTCATCATATAGCAGGTTAGGGTTCCAGTCGGCCAACTGTAGCAAGGACAGTCCCGGCATGGCTCTGCCTGGCTGCCAGACGCGTGTCGGCCGGGCTCGCATGGCTGTCGAACATCTGGGGTTCGGGGGTGCTGTAATCGAGGTCATCCTCGTTGTACCACTGCGTGATATCGAAATCCAAATTCGTCATGGTGGCGACTTGTCAAACGTCAGTTTGGATCGGAGGTGAACCCTGACTGCCACAATGTTGCCTGGAGTGAGGCCGACACTGACATCAGTAGTTTAGCCGATGAAATGCCGATTAGGTCCATATCGAGGCCCTCTCGCACCAACCCCCGCGCTGCCCGACCCAGAGCCCACATCCTCACGCATATTCGCGTTAGGATCCGCACGGCAGCTATCCAGAAACTGAGCTTTGATCGGCGCTACTTCATTCTGCCAAACGTAGCACTGATGATGCCGCTGTTGACACCCACCTGCTGGCCCTGGTTATGGCTTCCGAATGTGACTTTGGGCCCGTGGCCTGCCTGGGCATTTGCGGCTGCTGTCTGGATGACTGAGAGCAGTCCCTCAAACGCCTTGCGCGACTCGCTCAAGGCTTTCTTCTCCATCGCAACCTGCTTGGTCGCAGCGGCCTGATCGGCCTCTGTTTCACCGTCGTCTGGCTCCGCTAGTGTAAGCGCTTCCCTCACGCCGGAGGTCGCCGCCGTCGTGCCCTAGAAGCTTAGTCCTCTTGCGCTCGCCTGCTCGAAACTCGTCCAGGTACTTCCCAAGCGAGCTCCGCGGCGCTCGAGCTCGTATGTATCCGCCTGCCTGACTGATAGCCAACGGAACATACTCAAGCTCGCGCACCAGCTCTATCGCCTTGTCGGTATCTGGGAGCCCCCCCAATCTCTTCTCAAGAAGCGCAAGAGCATCAGCCTACACCATTGGCCCAACGTCGAGTATACTCGTATCGCTCCCAGTTAGCCGTCAAGCCAGGTCCTTGCTGTGCGTCGTGACAAGAACAGCTCCGTTTTGGCTCTGGGGTAGGTATGTCGCCAACGGTTTACTCTCCTGAGTCTGTCGGGTCTTGAACACGTCGCCATCATCGGCGCTGTCGAGGATTATAATCCATCTGCCGTTCCATTCGCTAAACAGCCAGCTGTACACAAGCTGTAGGATGTCGGCCTTGGGCAGGTTTCGGCCTGGCAGTTTGACGGCGTCGGCAATGTTACGGAAGCCTTCTTCGAGACGCGCCTCTGTGCCGGCGTGAATCCAGAAGATCCATCTTTCAGGTGCTTCGTCAGCAATTCGATGGGCAAACTCGATGACCAACTGCGATTTGCTTGCCGCTGTCAGCTTTCTTTCTGGCGCGTCAAACGTGATCCTGACGACATGGCAGATCTCGTTCGATTACATCGGCTCCAAGCGACAGTCGGCCACAGACCTGCTGTCGCTGATGAGTTTCTTCGACCGATAAGGCATCCCTGAGTCTCTCTTGAAGGGTTCCGATAATGGCTAAGGCGGCAAAGAGGTAGCTGCCAAGCTTAAGGAGGTAGAAGACTCGAAATACGAAGACGACGATAGCGAGGTAGGGGACGTGTTTGAGGACGACGTGATAATGCTGCGGGACTTTTGCCTTGTGTTAACAGATGCAGAAGGGGACGTGTTTGAGATGCACGGCCTTGTGCAGCTGTCGACGAGAAAGTGGCTAGAGGCGCGGGGGCTGCAAGAGAAGTTCAAGGAGCTGTTCGTTAGACGGATGGCGATGTCGTTCCCGACGGGGGACTATAGCAACTGGGCGACTTGTCGGAGACTATTTGCGCATGTCGAGACAGCGACAGGCCATCGACCTGCCGATGGTGAGGCGGAGGAGGCATGGGCATGGGCAAGGCTTTTATACAATGGGGGTTGGTATGCGTGGTTACGGGGCAGGTATGAGATAGCGGAGCAAATGGCGGGTCAAGCTCGAAAGACGCAGGAGAAGCGGTTAGGGAGCGAGGATAAGGCAACTTTACAAAGTGTATTGTTGTTTGCATTGGTGGTTAAAGCGAGGGGAGAGTGGAAAGAAGCTGAGTCGCTGGAGGCGCAGGTGATGGAGACGAGTCAGAGGGTTCTGGGAGAGGAGCACCCTGACACGCTGACCAGCATGAATAACCTGGCATCGACGTACTGGAACCAGGGCTGGTGGAAGGAGGCAGAGTCGCTGGAGGTGCAGGTAATGGAGATAAGAAAGAGGGTACTAGGAGAGTAGCATTCTGATACCCTGAACAGTATGGGCAACCTGGCGTTCACGTACCGCAACCAGGGCCGGTGGAAGGAGGCCGAGTCGCTGGGGGTGCAGGCAATGGAGACAAGAAAGAGGGTACTAGGAGAGGAGCATGCTGACACCCTGACCAGCATGGCCAACCTGGCGTCAACGTACTGCAACCAGGGCCGGTGGAAGGAGGCTGAGGAACTGCAAGCAAAGGAACTCAAGATTTGCTCGAGGGTATTAGGAGAGGAGCATCCTGAGACGCTGACCAGCATGAATAACCTTGCTTGCACTTGGAAGGGTCAGGGCCGAGATGTAGAAGCTCTGGCGCTGATGACGGACTGCGCACAGGCTCGGCAGCGTATCCTTGGCCCAGAGCACCCGTACACTCTGTCGTCCCTGTCTTGGGTAGGTGACTGGAGTATCTAGCTACAGTACTTAGGATAGGTCTATAATGAGCCAAAGATGAATTCCCATGATAGACATGACTATAGCACTGCTATTGGCTCTCCAGACGGCCTTAGATTTCGGGGTAAGCCACCTCAATCCGTACGGAGTGGTTGTACAAAGTGGCTGGAAAACATCAGGTACCGTGTAAGCTGTACTCTGCTACGAACTGGTCTTTGGTCAGAACATTTGAACATCCAAAACTTGGACACTGAATTAAGTCCCTACTGTCACCGCGACTCGGAACGAGGAGACGAACAAGCCCGGGCCGCCCGTGCATGAATGTCTGACGGTGGCGCACCCCAACGCTGGGAAAGTGGAAGGTTGACGCGGTTGCACCGGCACTTGCCGTGTAATGCCCCTAGCCGCCCTCTTCCCCCCACTCCTCCATGCCGCAACGAGTCAGTTGGTACTACCCCCGGACCGCGGCGCACCACAACGTTCGTGCTCACCTGTCTTGCGCGTGGGTCGAACGTTGGGCGGTCGCAGCAGCGGAACCCACCGGGCCACCGTGGCGACGGAGTTTTTCGTCTTTCCATGGATCCATGTCTCGGACCGTTTCATCGTGCTTCTCTGGCCCCGACCCGGAGCCTTCCGTCTTTGCGAAGGCCGTGTCTCCCAGAGGGGGCCCCGGGGGCCTCCCCTCCCCAAAAATCAATTTGGGCCATTTGGGGTGCCTGGCCCCGCGTGTGTCTCAATTTCCGTCACTCCCGAGCACGGTGCTCTACTGCGGTGGTGCCTCGCCAGCCTCCCGACAGTTTGGATACGGGGCGGCCCAGCCAAACATCCATTGGGTCCCGCCCTCGCGGCATCTTCCACCCTCGACGGAAAACGCCGTTTTGCTCCTCCCACTCTCCTCTCTCTCACGCAATCTCGCCACCGACCGACGGGCGAGTACCGCGTACCCGAACAATTACCCCGGAGCCGCGTATCCAACGTCGCCCAAGTCCTCAGCCGAGCCGGCGGTTGCGCTGTCGCTGACCGCACTGGGTCGCGCCCCCCCAAACAATGCCTCGCGGGCGGCCGCCGAAGCGTCCGAACGAGGATCCCGACTCGCCCTCGGGCGACGAAGCCAAATTGAAGCTGCCGCGACTCCTCCCCGAAGACTTCTCTACCGTCGTTAAGCATAAGCTACAGTCATACACGCGAACCGGTCAAGCCTGCGACCGCTGCAAGGTCTGTCGTCTCGCGAGCGGGCCTCCTTCCTGGCGCGCCGCTGTTTTCGCCCCGGGCTGACGCTGGCATGTCGCATTCCAGGTCCGCAAGATCCGCTGCGATGGCCTCCCCGAGGGCTGCTCCCCTTGTCTCAACCAGAACCTCGAGTGCTATGTGACGGACCGTGTCACCGGCCGTACCGAGCGACGAGGCTATCTACAGGACCTCGAGCGCCAGAAGACGGCCATGCGGAACCACATCCAAGAACTGGAGAGGCTCCTTGCCGACAACGGCGTAGAGGTGAGACCGTGGCAGTGGCCGCCGTATCCTCACGATCAGCCGGACGGGGTCACCAAGGGCGAGTGGTCGCGCGTCGGCTCGCTCTGGGTCCGAGGCGACCCGAACCGGGCGCCGACGCAGCCCGTGGGCTATTCGCGCGCCGCCGTCCTCGAGTCGCGCCCCGTCGACAGCCACCTAGGCGTGTTTGCCGACTGCGCGCCCCTAGCCTTGGTGAAGGGCACCCAGCTGTCGGTGCTTGGCACCACCATCGACATCATGTCCTTCGACGCTCCCGACATGGAGAACGACCCGCCCGGCGCCCACGGCCAGACTGGTCTCTACAACAAGTCGCTCCGCGCCTTCCTCCGCTCGACCACGAACAACAACCCACCCCTCGAAAACGTCCAGCTTCCTTCGCGCTCCGACGCCTTTCAGTACTCGGAGTGGTACTTCCTCATGGTGTTCCCCTTCACCCCAATCCTCCACCAAGCCACGTATATGAATCTGGTAAAGCCCCACCCCCACCGCATCCCCCCAGCCTGTCCTTTCCCGTCGCTTACATCATCAGCTCACTCGCATCTATGACGATCCCTCGTTCAAACCGACCACATCCGAGCTGGTCATCGTGCACATGGTCTTCGCGCAGATCTATTTCCAGTATGGCGTACGCAACCGCGAGGAAGCCAACCGCCAGACACATCTTAACGAGCTATCTGACAAACACTATCACTGGTCGCTGAGCAAATTCTACGAGCTGGCCGTGGACCCTGCCGTCACGTCGGTCCAGGCCCTGTGCATGATCGGGTCGCACACGCGGAGCTTCCCCAAACCCGGTTGCGGCTCCCTCATCGCCGGTTTTATCGTCAACAAGGCGGTCGAGCTCAACCTCCACAGGGATTTCAAAGTGCCCGGGGGCGGGACGAATCTGGAGAACGAGATTCGCCGGCGGGCGTGGTGGTCCGCCTTGTCTCTGCTGGTCACCCTAAACGGCAGACTGGGTAAGCCCATGCCGATGACCCTCGAGGAATTCGACACCGACTTTCCCATCGCCATCCCCGACGAGTACCTGACCGACCAGGGCGTCACGGACCCGTCCAAGATCGGCCAGTGTTCCTTCCTCGTCGGTTTGGTTGGCTTCAAGATCACGCCCTTGTACATGGAGATGTACTCCAACCTTTACAGCGTCCGAAGGGATCCTCGCCGGTACATGGAAGTGGTGACGAGCCTCGAGGCGCAGCATCGCCGGTGGGAGGAGAGCCTACCGGACGACCTCAACGTCGAGAGGTGCAAGCCGGGAACGCAGATCTTCGCCCTTTACACGCAGGCATTCTCACTCGAGCTGCGGCTGTGCCTCCGTCACCCCTCGGTCTGCATGACGAGAGACGCGAAATTCTGCGCCGAGAACACGCGTGTATGCGAGGAGACAGCCAAGAAACTGCTCCGCCACGTTCGGGACTTGTTGAGGCTCAAGTCACTCGACACGACATGGTATCAGATGTCGGTCTATTGTGCTGCCATGTTCTCCACTCTGGTGGCCCATTGGGAACGCCGCTTCGAAACGACGCCGGAGGAGATCGCAACCCTGAAAGACGACATGGGTTCGTGGTTGGCCATCATCACCGAAATCAGCCTCCTCATAGGTACGTAACACAACACAGGACCTCGTTGCGTGTATTCCTCGGCGGCTGATCTGTGATACAGGGACGAGCTCCGGTCGCCACCTCACGAGCGAGGTGGACAAGCTCGTCTCGCGAACCATTGCGTGGATCGAGCAGGACATGGGACGGAAACCGCGCGTCAGCCCGGGAAACTCGGCGCCGCCCCTGATACCTCTCCAGCACGTCTCCGGTACCAAACAGGAGTTCCCGCCACAGCACGCCCTCGGCCAACCCCACCCATCGACTCCCAATGGAGACGGATCGCACGCACAGAGTTCGAGGAGTGGTACCGGATACTACGGCGCGCCAGTCCCATCGCATCCCCCTCCGTACCCACCGTTGGCCTACCACGAACAGCCGGGCGTCGTCGGCGGTGGCCCCCCGGGTAACGGCATGACGTACGATGCTTCTGGGAATCCGTCCTATCTCTACTCGACGACGGCAGCGGCGGTGGCGGCAGCGGCGTCGCAAAACAGCCCTGGGCCGGGGCCAACCCAGGCGCCCGGTCCTCTCGTCGACTTTGCTCCTCCCGGGGCAGATCACCTCTCCTCCCAGCACGGCAGCGGAGGCGGCTTTGTAGCTCCTGGGAATCCTTGGCACGACTGGACCGCCGCCATGGCCGACAGTCAAGACAGATACAGCGCCAATGCGTTGCTCAACCTCCACGCCGCGCCACTCCGCGGCTCAGTAGAAGCCCCTCCTGGGGGTGATGCCTCCGCACAGATGCAGTGGCCTCTTCTCATATTCCACGTAGATGCCGGGGCACCCAGCGGGGCGTGAGGAATTTCCATCATGGCAGGCGGGATCATACCTTGAGGGGGTCGGCGGGAAGCCGGGTGTG
>Ga0247777_1000132_pt1 | contig 18433 bp, 20 predicted proteins | sample UWRJL154409C5_FD_179937 | JGI IMG/M metagenome (GOLD analysis project Ga0247777, IMG submission 179937) | Plant litter microbial communities from Arlington Agricultural Research Station in Wisconsin, United States - UWRJ-L154-409C-5 | ecosystem: Environmental > Terrestrial > Plant litter >...
CAGGGGGAACAGAGCCGAGAGAGCACAACATCATTGCCTCTTCTGCCATTTACGGAGCGACGATGGAACGGATGTTGTAGATAATGATTGAAGGTTTTACACGAAAGCGTTTTATAAATTACGCCAAAGCATGATGTGCTGTCAAAAGGCAAGTTGGAATCGTCCGTCACGCAACAGCACCGAGCGGACCCAAAGTTCTGCGTTATCGCCACCGCTTCCCCGTTGGTCTTCCGCATCGGCTAGGAGAGGAAGTGCTACAACCAATCCATCTTGGCGGATTGCCTAGCTGCGAGTGGCATTACATCCGAGAGGCACCCGCGTGTTTCGATATGACACATCCAGCGGCTCCTCAGTCCCGAGCAGGGGCCGATGCGCTGAGCTGCTCTCCGACTCAGCGATGGTCACGTCGACGACCCTGACTCTCGTACGGCCGGTAGGCCCTATTATCATAGCCCGGCGGCGGGGCAATCGGGTGGTCACCATACGCTCCAGGCGGCGCGACCCCGGGAGGGCCGCGACGATCAGGATGAGGCGCGTACGGCGACGGGGGGGCGGCGTGGCCTCGAGCCCACCCACCGCCACCGCCATGGTAACTCGGGTTTCGCGGCGGTGGGTCACCCATTCCAAAGCCGGGATGTCCGGGAGGGGGGGGGATCCATGCCGGCGGAGGCGGAGGGACTCCCGAGAAGTTGTTGCGCACATCGCGGCCGTTCGGTGGATAGAAAGACGACCGGTCCGGGGCACCGCGGTGCGGACCTGGGCCGTAGTTTATAGCAGGCTCCCGCCTACCACCGTGCCCGTTCCTGTGGTTGGGTCGGTAACTGTCGTCTACAAGGGGGGCTCCGCCGAAACTCCGGCCCGAGTGCGAAGACTTTCCCTTCAGGGTCTCCTTGTCGCTGCGGTTGAGCACCGGGTCGGGCAGTTTTGCTCCGCGGAGAAGCATGGACTTGTGGCTGTGGGCGCTATGCGGAATCTCATAGTGAACGCTGTCGCGTTGTTAGCACATTGACGCTCTTGCAGGCCATGTCCATCACATACCTCAAAGACCGATCGTACTCGATATCCGGCAGCCCCTTCCTCTCTAAAGGATACACGAGAGACCCGTGGGGGATGTAGTCATCAATCTTCTCAATCCTCCCGGCCAGACCGCTGCTCGTTCGCTGGTTCAGCTTGTACTTGGGAGCTCCCTGTCTTTTCGAGTAGAAGTTGACCGTCACCTCGTCGTAAAGGGTGGGGTGGGCGTCGGAAAACATGAGGACGTCGTTACCTAGACCGTTTCGGGCTCGGTCGTCCGGGCTCAGCAGGGGGTACTTCTTCTCCACGGCGGCGAGAAGACGCGGCATGTCGATGAAAGGAAGCAGTGCGACGCCCTGCCAGGCAAACTTCTTGCCGTTGAGGTCGATCTCAAATTCTTCCGGGTAGAAATCGATGATGTCGCTCTCGGGTTCCGTCATGAGATCGTGGAACACTTCCGGGATGGCATGGCGGGACGCCGCCGGGAGAACGCTCATCAGCTGCTCAAACGGTCGCGAGGTGCGTCCCTTCTCGAAGCTCAGATGCATCTTGCCCAGGTCCACAAAATCGGCCGCGAAGGGCGCATAGTGATAAGGGTAGTACCACTCCCACGACGGACAGCCCTGGAAGTAGTACAGGAGGACCCAGGCCAGGCCCTCGACGTACGACTTGGCTACCCCGCGGCGAAAGTCGCCGTCTTTGGGATCCACCTTGAATTTCTGCTGATAATAGCGGTCGCTGTATCCTTCTTCCCAGAGTCGGACGGTATCGACAGGAGCGGTCTCGCCCTCGCCTAGAGCGGGTGACCCCGGGGTTCTCGTTCCCGGGGTTCTCGTGTTCTCGTCTTCCAGGAGGGAAGCCTTGCGTTTCCTGAGCGCTGAGGGCGGTGTCTCGGCAGCCGCAATAACCGCAACGGTGTCTTGGACGTCGGAACCGGCGGCACCCTGCGCATCGTCCGTCGCCGCCCGGGTCATGAGGCCTTGGATCTGGCTCTTTAGGACGCTAGCGGCGCTCTTGTTCGCCAGGTTGGCCTCGTGAACAGCGCCGCGGTTCACGACCATGTCGTGCGTGATGGCCTTGGGGACCTCGGCGGGAAAATTGGAGATGGGGTGCAAAGTCAGCCCGGCAGTACTCTCAGCGAAGCGGCGATCCCTCGACTTGCTGTTGAAGGAAGGGGGCGCATGGGAGCCACCCCGGCCGCCGGCTCTCTGGTCCTGGAGTTTTCGTCTCTTCGCATTTTCCTCCCTTCGGTCCTCCTGTTGCTTCCTCTTCCTGAAGATGGCATCCTCCTGCTTTGCGAGACCACTCATGATATACTGTGCTCTGTCCAGGTCGATGTGGCCGTCCTTTGTGACGTAGCCATTCAGGTGAGGCAGGTTGTCTCGCCAGATGGCCGTGAGGGTATTGATGCCGTTTTCGCGAATCTCCAGGGCGGGTAGATGTGGCAGAAAGTCGTTGCCGACAAAGCAGCAGAGAAAAATCCAGTCATCAATTGCCCGTTCAATGTCCCACCGGAAGGGCAGCCCGGGAACGTCCAGTTCGACGGCGAGGTACTCCCGCAGGACGGCAACGTGCAGCCAGATGAAGGGCTTCAGAGGGTGGGGGCTGTCCTTCTCGTCCGAATCGCCGTCCTTCGGTTTGGCCTCGCCCTTGCACGCCCTCGCCTCATGACCCTTTTGGCCGCAAAGTCGGCAGAGCCTGGCCTTGGCGTCTTGGAAAAAGACGTCCTCGCGCAGAACTCGGAAGTGCGGCTCATGAGTGGCGAGACTCAGCATGATCAGATCGGCGTCGAGACCGTAGATGACGTGGCGGGTGTTGGGATCATGATCTGGTGAGGCTCTCTGAGATCGTACGAAGTCCATTATTTTGTGTTCACCCTCCCCGGGCACGCTGGCGTCGGAGATGATGATTTTGAGGTTGGCCCAGGCCGGATCCGTATTGAGCTTGTAGGCGCACCAGTATCTCAAGCTAGCAGCCAATATGTCCATGAAAGGGGTGCCTGGCGTGATGGAGTTGGAGTCGAACGCCTTCTTGGTAACCGTCTCCACCGTCTCCGCGCTCAGACTGTTGCCGGATTGCTTCTTGAGGAGCTTGAGAAGCTCCTGTTTGTCTTCTTCCTTCTCTTTGGCTTCCTGGGCGGACCGGAACCGCCGAGAGCGCTGTTGATTCATCTTGGCGCGAGGCGCGACCCCATCTGCGAAGAAACAAGTTAGACCGAGTGGCAGGAGTGCAAGCGCCGGCGACGACGTACCGACAGCGATCATCAGCACCTTTCGCGGCCGAACCATGTTCACGACGCGATCGGTATACTTGAAAACTTCGAGCATCATTTCTTCCTCATCTGCGGGCGCCGGACGATCCTCCGGGTGAGAGCAGGGATGCACGATGCCGTTCATGTCAAGGTAGAGGTTGTCAAATTCTTCGCCGTTCGGGTTGGGCCCGGTGTGATCCACCGGAACGACGGTGCCATCTTCCAGTGTCTGTGGCAAGTCTTCGACGACGGAGGATATGATTTTGGGATATTTGCTAGAGAGCCATCGGAAGGCGGCGGGAATGCCCATGTCGGCGGTTGGTGGTCAGCTGTGGGTTTCGCCGCCTTTGTGGGCCGCACACAAGGTCGGCGGGCGTGGGACTGTGAGCGAGGCACCGCGCAGTTAATGCATGGGCTGGGAGGGGTTCCTGGACGGCGGAGTCGACTGAAGGCAAAGGCTTCGCGTGTCGGCGACGGGAAAATCGGATACGGGGGCGCCGCGTGGCGTTGGCTTTGTTGCACAGGGCGACGTCGCCGTATCTAGGATGGCGCGAGGCGCAAACGGGAAGAAAAACAAACCCCGAAGCGCCGGAACTCGTGAAGAGCTGGAATGCACGCCGGAAGGAAAGAGGGTGAATCCTCCGCGAGAACGGAGAAGTTGAAGAATCGACAGATGCCCCCCGACAACTGGAAATGGGCGAGAGCCGCAGTTTTCCTCTTTGGAACATATTTTACTCCGTACCGCGCCACGGCGCCACAGCGGGGCTGAGAAGGTGGGTCCCACTGGTACTCGTGTGGTGTGCCTTGCCCATCGGAGTACGAGCGCTTTGGTTGGCGGACGCCAGCCAAGCCCTCGCTTTGGACCAATAGCAGCCGGACCAAGGGCCTGGTTTACTCCGTACCCTGCGAGGCTGAGAAACGTTCCGCTCTTCAAATTCGGAACTGTAGTGAATTGCCTCTTCTGGTACCGTCCCTGACCCTGCCCTCGACATCTCTCCTTCGTGCCACGCTCGCCCGAGCTGCCCGACGTTCATCTATGGACAACCACACAAAACACCCTTGACATGCAAGACATGGCATCGCCGGCTACCGAAGCGCGTACTGGAGTAAGCAATTGCCTCGCGGGAGAAGTTTGTGTTGCAACCGCAGCTCGATTCTTAGACTCGGTCGAGAGCCCCAGGACCTGGCGGACTGGCGTTCGCCTATCCTCGCAGCCATGTTCTCTATAGCGACTGCCCCGGTCAAACAGTCGGTGGGCGAGACAATATCGGTGCTGAGCGGCCGCCTCACTTCCGCCACGCTCCTCGAGGACCGGCGGGCGGCCATCCTGGGATTGCGCAGCTTTGCCAAGGACTACCCTGCATCGGTGGCCTCGGGCGCCCTGCGCAGCTTGATCGGCAGCCTCAGCAAGGATGGCGAGGACGTGGATACGGTCAAGGTCGTCTTCGAGACGCTGCTTATGCTGTTCAACCCCAACGAGGACAGTCCCGAAGCGTCGGATGAAATTGTGCTCTGGCTGGCCGACGAGTTCACACAGCGGCAGGAAAATATCACCCTCCTTCTCGACTTCCTCGAAACGGCCGACTTCTACTCGCGTCTGTACTCGCTTCAGCTCCTCTTGGCCATCCTGTCCGCCCGCACCGAGCGGACTGAGGAATGCGTCTTCACTGCTCCCCTAGGCATCTCCCGCCTAGTCGCCATCCTCGACGAACGCCGAGATGCCATCCGCAACGAGGCGCTCGCGTTGTTGACGGCGCTCTCGCCCACGTCGCCAGACATACAGAAGCTGGTGGCGTTTGAGAACGCTTTCGACCGCGTCTTCAAGATCATCGCGTCAGAAGGTTCGGTCGCCGAGGGTGGGCGCGTCGTCGAGGACTGCCTGATCCTGCTTGCAAATCTCCTGCGGCTCAACACTTCGAACCAGTCTCTCTTCCGAGAGACTGGATGCATCCCTCAGCTGTCAAAGTTGCTCGACAGCACCTACGGATCATCGGGACCGGACGGTGAGGAGATTGCTCCTTGGGCGCGAGCTCAACGCAACCGAAACATATACGCCCTCCTCGCTGTGCTACGCTTGTTTCTTGTCCCAGGAGCTGTTGGCACTGCCCAGAATCAGGTGGCCTTCTGGCAACACCGCCTCCTCCACCATGCTCTCCAGCTTTCCTTCGACCGTAGCGCCGAGTTCCAGATCAAGGCCGAGGTGAGACGGGGAGCCCGCCACCGCATGCCAGACCAGACCCGCTGACATATCACCCCGCAATAGGCTCTCGTCACCTGCGCAGACATCATCCGAGCCAACGCGAAGCTTCAGGAGAGCTTCGCCTTGGAGCAAGTGCCTTCCCCACTGCGAGAGGCAGAGGTCGGCAGCAGCAGCCAACCAAACGGGGTAGACAGAGTTTATGTGATTGATGCCTTGCTGGACACGACGCTGTGTCTACCCGATACGCGTGCGTTTGATGTCAGGATGGCTGCCTGCGAGTGCCTGAAGGCTTATTTCTTCCACCACCCCGACGTCCGGCTGCATTTTCTCCGTCGAGCGATTGACGGGCACCAATCCGGCGCCGACGAGACGGCCAATGTCCTAACAACGCTGCTGCGGTCGCCCGCGGATTACGCCTCCCACGACCCCTACCGGTATTGGTTTGCGTCGGTCATCATGTTCCATCTTCTCTATCAGGACCCCACAGCCAAGGCCCTGGCCATGGCCGTGACGGAGGGGGACGAAGCCAGCGGAGAGGAGGTCGTCACCAGCATCCAGACCATCACGGCGCACCTCCTGACTAGCCTTCACAAGGGGGACGATCTTCGAGTGATCGTGGGCTACCTGATGCTGTTGCTGTGTTGGTTGTACGAGGACCTCGACGCCGTCAGCGACTTGCTTTCCGAGGGAAGCAACGTACAAGGCTTGATCCAAGCCGCTCTCGGTGGCGCGGCCGGAGGGGAGACGGTCACGCAGGGCCTGTGCGCCATGCTGCTAGGGGTCATTTACGAGTTTTCCACGAAGGACTCGCCCGTCCCTCGGGAGACGCTGCAACAGCTGCTCGTGGGACGACTCGGCCGGGACCGCTATATCGACAAGTTGAACAGGTTGCGAACGTGGCCCACCCTGCGGGACTACGAGGTGCTTCCGCAGAAGCTGGATCTCTTGTCGGGACAGAAGCTGCCAGATGTATTCTTCGACGCCGACTTTGTCGACTTCTTTAAGGATAACTACAGCCGGCTGATGCGCGCTGTCGACCGCGATCCCGGTATGGAGATTTCGGTGGTGGCCAACGGGGTGCAGAAAGGCATCTCGCGCGAGATGGTCGACTCGCTGCGCGTGCAGGTGGATGAAAAGGAGCGAGCACTACAAGACGCGCACGCCAGCCTCGCCTCGCTAGAAGGGCAGCTGGGCCAGGAACGGGCCGACCATAGGAGAACGAAAGAGACGGCGGCGGTGGACCGCGGGAAGATGAAGGCAGCCAACGAGTCGCTGCAGCGGCAACACGAAGACGGGGTTGCGGCGCTACAGCAGCAACACGCCGAGGAAAGAAGGTGTGCCCCATTACCGTGCTTCCTTTGCCGCATCGCATACTAACACGTATCCCAGAATACTCAGCGCAGAGCACCAGGCTGAAACGGAGAAGCTCCGGGTGGAGTTTGGGCAGATGCGCAGGGCCGCCGAGCTGGAGGTGGGGCGGGTTCAGCGACGATCCGAGGCTGAGTTGGCCGATCTGAGGGCGACGAACAGTAGGCTCGAGGTGGATCTTATGAAGGTAAGACTCCCCGTTCCTCCTTACGCCTCCTGGACACCGGCAGACGTGACAGCGTGGCTGACGCGTGACAGGTCAACAAAAGCAAGACGCAAGAACTGCAGGCCGCTCAAGAGACGTTCGGCTCCCAGCTTCGCGAGCAAGCGGCAGTGACGGCCAAGATGGAGGAGAAGCTGCGAGACGCGGAAGGGCGGGTCTTGGCGGCCGAGGGAAGGGCGTTGGAGGCCGAACGGTCGTACGACGCAGTCGAGGAGCAACGACACGAGCTGGCGAGGAAGATGGAGGCAGCGGAGGGAGACTTCGCCGAGGTGGGTCCTTTCCGGCGCCGGAAACCACCAACCGCGCAGCATTACTAACCGTGGCGACATGACTCTACAGGTCGATGCCAGGCTAAAGGAGAAGGATGCGGAGAAGCAGGCAACACAGACAGAACTGGACGACTTGCTGATGGTCTTCAGCGACCTAGAGGACAAAGTGGCCCGGTACAAGGTTAGTCTTGTGATGCCCCCTGAGGAGAGGCGCGTGCCCCGGCGTCCCGGGCTAACGGCTGCGACACGCGCCAGGCGAGACTGGAGGCGTTGGGGGAGCAGATATCCGACGAAGAAGGCGGAGACGACGAGGACGACGGCGAACAGGAAAGCGACGAAGCAGATTAAGCGAATGTCAGTGGAACGTCCAAGGCACCACGGTCAGCCACGACCCGTGAAAGGGGAATTCTGCGAACAGATGGTAGGGTGCGAAGTCAACAGAGGCCACGGAGCACTCGAGGCAACCTTCGTACCTGGCTCTGTGTACAACCTAAGGTACTCGATGTACCAACCTCAACGCACTGTCTTCCTCCTCGTCGGTGTACCTTACTTCAGTACCTAGTAGGTATGGAGGGATGAAAGCAGGTACAGCACCAATGAGGATCCACATCAACTGCTACCAGCCTGTCCGCCATCATCCATGTGCAATAACCCTAACCCGACGCCGTCTCAACCTCTCGTCTCTCGCTATTTGCGATACAGTACCCCAACTCTCTCGGAAACCCCCTTCCCCCTTCCCTCCAATACTCCCCCTGCGCGAAGACTTTCATACTACAGTACAGTACACCTCCGTTACGCCTGCTCCCCCCCTAAAAAATGAGGACAGAAGGCCAACCCTTCCCCGAACCATCAAATCGACCAGAATCACAGCTCCTTAAACAAGACCCTATAGAAATCAAAAGTGATTACACAGGTAGATATCATACCCTCTACTAGTACAATCCTTCCCAAAATATTCGGTAAATAATTTTTTTTATAGCTAACCGGGTGTTGCGTTTGGCCTGGGAAACCTCGGCGATTTTCCAGGGTGTATCACTTATATTTTTTTTTGCGGAACAGAGACTAAATTTACAACTGTACCTACTCCGCACTTCACGGCACCCCCGCACCCTGTACCGAGAAAGTGCAGGACGATACTAGGGGGGAAAAAAAGAAAAAAAATCACCAAAACCCCCGCCAAAATCAGGTTTGTGCGCATCATCCTCCGCTTGGGAGAGTCACCAAGACTAGACGTTCTTGGACGGGCTATTCTTCCGATTGTCAAAGTCATGAGCAACCATGGGTCGGTTCGGAGCAGCAGCACCTCCGACGAGGATGAGGAGGGGTGGCTCGACGTAGATGTCGAGAACGAGCTATCGCTGGCCATTGTATCGCTGGTTGACGAGCGTGTCTTTCCTGATGCCGCGGCGATGCTGGCGTACTGCAAGGACGAGTGCCAGCTCGACTTCCTCGCCATCCGGGATCGTCTTCATCTCGACTTCTACGGATGCGTCCGCCTCGTCAACTTCAGTAGGAATGTCCGTCCGAGGGCCGTGATTCGTGCTGAGCTGACGGTGGAGCCCAGTCCGTAACCGTGTCCAAGCCGGCCTCCCCGTTCCAGGGAACGTCTCGGCGCCGGACTTTGAGAGCGAAGACTACCTGAGGCCGGTTCTGGCCGACGACGCCCTGCTCCAGTGTCTGGACGACCTGCCACCGCACGCTGGCGCCGCCGAGGCCGAGGCCGAAGCGTCCGACCAAGTCCCTGTCGCCGCCCTTGGGGCCGCGGAACTACTCGCAAGGAACGCGCAGCTGCAAGACGACCTCGAGCAACTGTCCAAGAAGTTCGAGAGCTACCGGTTGGTCGTACAGCAAACACTTGACCGGCGATGGGAAGAAAACAGTGCCGAGCCGGTCCCCGCTGGCTCCCCGGTCGGCGCCCCGGACGGCTACTTTCAGTCGTACGGACACAACGGTGCGCTAGCTCGCTGCCTGTGCCCAGGGTTGCGCCACTGACCCCTTTCCGCCCCAGATATTCACGAGACAATGCTCAAGGACACGGTGCGGACGGACGCGTACCGCGATTTCATCTACCAGAACAAGCACCTATTTGCCGGCAAGACGGTGCTCGATGTCGGATGCGGTACAGGTATAGTGACCTTCCGTCCCGCTTCTCTCCGTAACCAAGTCCGCAGCTGTGGAAACTGACGCGGGGCGCACAAAGGCATTCTCTCCATGTTTTGTGCCAGGGCAGGCGCGAAGCTCGTCGTTGCTGTGGACAACGCGGCCATCATCGACAAGGCGCGCGAGAACATCTTTCACAACGGCCTCGACGGCGTCATCACCTGTCTCCGGGGCCAGATGGAGGAGGTCAAGCTCCCGGTGGAGAGCGTCGACATCATCGTGAGCGAATGGATGGGCTACTGCCTGCTCTACGAGGCGATGCTGCCCAGCGTCCTCTGGGCCCGTGACCGGTACCTTGCCCCGGACGGTCTCATGGTGCCCAGCCATGCCGCCCTGTGGCTGGCGCCCGTTTCGGATCCGGATTACGTCGCCGACCACGTCACCTTCTGGAGGGATGTCTATGGTTTTGACATGAAAGCCAGTAAGCGCACTTCCCTCGTCACCTCCATCACCTCGGTCGCCCCTCGGCCCCTTCCCCCCTTCGCTGCTGACGCGGCTCTGGTCCCAGTGCAAGACGGCATCTACTCGGACGTCCGCGTCGAGGTGGTGCCGGCATCCAGTCTCTGCGGCCGCCCGTCTCTGTTCCGGCTCTTCGACCTCCATAGCGTAACAAAGGAAGACCTTGTCGGTACCTTCACGTGGGAGAGCGCGCTATCGCCGGGGGTCGAGTCTCTCGAAGGCTTTCTGGCGTGGTTCGACGTATATTTTGCCGACCGCCGGTCGGAACAGCTGGTGCCTCCCAACGCCTCGGCCCAGGAGTGGGTGGCCCGCGGCACGGATCGCGTCGCTTTCACTACAGGCCCTCACGGCAGAGAGACGCACTGGCGGCAGGGGCTCTTGCTGTGCCAACCGCCTCTGACCGCGGAGAGATGGGGGGACACGGCGCTTCTTTCCGGCGAGATATCCCTTTCGGTCCCTGCCGACGACCCCCGCGCTCTGGCGCTGCGGGTGGAGTGGACCGAGCCGTCGGGCACCAAGCGGACGCAGGCTTGGGCGGTGCAGTAGCCCGATCGATCTACAGATGAGGAACGCCGGCGCTTTGCATAATGAGGTTGATGATGCTGAGGAAGCCTTCGCCGAGGATGAAGCCCTGTCGCCAGCCCCGGTCAGCGCAACCAATCCATCGGCGGATCCCCGACGCCGGAGTGGTGATGGGGAACGAACCGAGGCAAGTACAATCAGCGGCGTGTCTCCCCACCCGAGGCGTCGTCTCCAATACCACGCCAACAGACCGCCCAAGGTCCGGCTCAAGGTGAAGGAGGGAGTGTTGTACATGCCGATGGCGACAGCGATGCCCCCTGGCACAAGCGGGCACCACCGCTTATTAGCGGCGTATATCCTGACGGCCGTCAGGGCCCCGAACAGGAGGCCAAAGCCAATGGCAAATTCCTTGGCGAGCCTGGGCAGACCTTTCCCCGTGACCAGCCTTGCCGTGAATATCCACACGTAGCCGGTGGGAACCTGGAACAAGTCGCCCGGGATCTCGTAGACACTATGTCATGGTTAACCTCCGTGAAACCAAGGTCCTCTCCCCCTTGCGAGTGTGTGCGTACGTCGTGTAGAGACGATATATGAGCGAGCTCGCAAGAGCACCAACCGTGGCGCCGATGAGCTGGCCCCAGAACTGGGCCTTTGGAGCGGCTCCGAGGAGATGGCCCGTCTTCAGGTCCTGCATCAGATCCCCGCTCTGAAGGGCACCAGCCTCGGACTGGCCGTGACCGCCGTCAGAGACGAAGCCGAGACAGGCGCGGGGGAGCGAGCGGGTTACTCACCACAGCACCAGCCACAAGGTTGACGAGCACAGCCGACTTGCTTTGGGGTACGATGAGAGCGAAGAAGAGCTGGGCTAGCTTGGAAATACCCGACACCGGGTTCAAGTCCGTCTAGGCGCCGCTCCGTGTTAGCGGAGAAACGTTGGTCGGAGAACACGACAGACGGCCATACCTCGCCCAGAGCCCTGACGCCCAGGACAGACAGCAGAAGCGCAACAAAGACTGCGGAGACAGTGGCGTACAGGGGGACTAGATCTCCAAACACGAAGTCGATGCAAAACACGCAGAAGACAACAGAAAGGAAGAGCCCGACAAGGACGGTCTTGTTGGCGACCTGCTGGTCCGGAGGAGCGTCGGTGTCTCCCGTGGCAGTGGTTTCGGCGTCGACGTCCTCGTCGGCCCGGGCGTCTGCCGCGAGGTCGGACGAGGGACTCGCCGGCTGACCCACTATATCGGGGGTGTCGTCGGCGGCTATCAAAGCGGTGTAGCCCTTGTCGCGCTTCCACAGCCATGGGGCGAGGGGCGAGGCTTGTAGCCGAGCCCCGACGGCGGCTAGGGGCGGGGAGAGGTGCGGATGGGCGGCGCGAAGGAGGACGTGGCCGAGGCTGGCAAGCGCATCGGCAAGCATGATGGCCAGCGAGGTCCAGACGAGCCACCCTTTGCTCCCCGTCTCCCAGTCATCCACAGGGCCTGGCGCCCAGCCTTGGTAGCGGGACAGCGGGGATAGTACGCCCCATCCGACGACGGCACCGAGCAGCATGTGCAGCGTGGTGGCCGGACCCATGATGACGCCCTGGCCGACGTAGGCAAGGCTCGGGTTGAGCGTCCACAGCCACGCCTCGGCGGCAACGGTGCCGAGAATGGGGATATTTCGCAGACCAGGCACGAAGTACGTGCCGAAAGTGAGCAGCCCCGAGACCAAGAAGGCGGAGAGGAGGAGGCGCACATTGCGTTTCCAATCCTGGCTCCCCGGGCCGGCGGCGGCCTGTTCGTCCCTCTCGGCGGCCCGTAGTGGGACCGGGGCGAGACTGGCGAAGTCGGCCGGCACTGAGCCTGGCTCGATGTCCCTGGGGCGGCCGTGAAGGACGCCGATCAGGACGGCGGTACTAAAGCCGCTGGGGAACTTCAGTTTTTCCCTAATAATAACCTGCCGGCGCTGCTGCTGTCAGCGTCCGTCTCCGTCTTCAGCCTCCGGCGGCTCGGCCGACGAGATGGATCCCATCGGCCACCGCCGGGAAAGGCGAGGGGACAGACACACAAGAGGAACGGCAAAAACCACGCCGAAGTAGCAAAGTCCCAGCGACCAAACCATCAGCTGCGGAAGGCCGAGCCTCAAGGGACCGTGCTCGTCGGGAGCGAGCAGGTAGTTCATGGCCGGAAGCTGGGGGGGGGGAGGGCGTGTCAGCATGACGCTAGTACCGACGGCGAGGGGAAGGGGGCAACCCCGGGACCACGCACAACTCCGACATATCCACATCCCAGCGGCATGATAGCCAGCCCCCCGGCCACGCTCTGGACCAGGACGTTCTCGACGGGCGAGAAGGGAAAAGCCAGGTGGCGCGACACCATCTTGAAGAAGCCAAAGCCTAGCAGGGAGGCCGGCATCGTCATGGTGCTGACCCAGCCCGTCTGCAAGCCAAAATACACTGCGGCGGAAAAAGGGGGGGGTAGGTCAGCGGCGGTCGGGTCGACGGGTGGTGCGGCTTCCTACTGTACCTACTGTTGGAAAAGCATATGACGAGCCCGATGGCCAGTCCGGCGAGGACACCGCGCACCGTGAAGCTACGGCCCTCGGCCTCGACGGCTTCGGCCGCGGGTGACGGCAGCGGCGCCACGCCGCTCGAGGCACGACGCGCCGTGTCCGAAGACATTCGTGGACGCGTTACGGTGTCTTGTCCTGAGAGCCGCCGGGCCGTTTCGGGGGGCTACCGCGCTCTTCAATGGCTCGCAGCGGGCGCCGTAGGCATCATCCGCACCAAGGCCCCGTTACCTCGAGAGTGGGAGAATAGGATGGCAGCCGCCCGAGTATTGAGTATCCCTACTCGATGCCGACGTTCTCAGGAGGTTGCCGAGCTCGCCAAGGTTGCTCGAGAATCCCTCAGCACTAGGATCGATGCTGATCTCGATCCCGCCCTGCGGCGGTTGGGTGGCTCGCGGGTACCTTACAAGTAAGGTAATTTAGATATCTTACTGTACGGAGTACTGTAGATCGAGATATGAACTGGATTCACGAGAACTCCGTGCCTGGGTTCGGATTAAATCAGCGTGCAGCACTCTACCAGGGATGGAGTAGTGAAGGCCCTTGAGGCCCTCGCGCGATCTGAGCACGATCTACAACAGGTCGAGTAAATAAATTTATGGAGCGGTCGTGTGAGTCCGCTGTCCGACTCGAGCCCCACTTTGCTGGCAGAGGGGCGGCCCACCATAATTTAATTTATCAGCCTCCCCCCCACCCCAACCACAGGGCCTCCCCCTGCTTCCTCACCTCGCTGTTGACGAGGTCACTCTGCAAAACTCGCGCTGGCTTGGCTGGATGAGACGAAGGACATTTAGTAGTTTCCACTTGGTCTATCCCGACTGGCTGTGGTTCCACCCGTAACCATCGATGTGTTGTTGCCTCTGAGATTGGCCGCTAGGGGTCGCTGGTCGGAGTGCGTGGAGGCGTCTCGCTTGCGCTCCATGATGAACTTCTTCCGCAGGCCATGCGCTATGGTCGGCCGACGCAGCCGTGCGGCTGGGGGCTCGGATTATTTTGCTTCGCCAATCCTATCAATACATCGTGCATGATCCAACGTGAACGGCAACTCCGCCCTCGTCCCAGAGCCGTGGAGTCGCGTGGCCGTGTGGCCGCGAAGCATAGAGGGGGGGGATAGGAGGGCAAGTAGGACAAGAAGAGGGATTCCCCCCCCCGGCGGAGCCCGTCTAGCAATCCGGCGCCGGCCAGAGTTCCTTCAAAACCCAAAGCTGTCCAACAACGAGTTGGAGTCGGGCTCCTCGAAGACGGGCGGGACTACCCGCGCTATCCCGTTGGCCGTGCCATGGTCGGCCAGCTTGACGGGCATGTCGGCCACCACCAGGGAGCTGCGCCGCCGGAGCAGCTTGATCGGGTTGATCTCGCCGCCCAAGCCCGCAAGGCTGGCCGGGGCGTGCAGGAATTCCCAGTTGCGCACTACCGCCACGTTAGCAGCTGGCCCGACGGCCGTGACGGAAGGCGGTGGAACCCACCCAGGTCCAGCCCCAGCAGGTCGCAGCCCATGCGGTCGTACAGCCTCGCGTTGTGCAATACGAACTGCCATTCGACCTTGGGCGTGACCTTGGATGCGCCGCGCAGCGTCTGTAGCGTCTTCTGCCGAAGCTGGGCGTAGAGGACGACTAGGGCGGGGTCGTCGGTCAGGAACAGGCGCGATTTGATGTCAGGCGTGCCCGGCGTTTCCAGAAGCGTGTACACGGGGGTGATGAGGGAGCGAACCGCCATGTCCCGTCGGTGCAACATCCAGAACGCCCACGAGGCCAGCCACCGATTCCCCTCCTGGGCGGCCACGGCGAGCACCTCGTCCTCCAACAGCCGCCGGAGCACCGGCCCCCGGTCGCCGCCGTAGACGCGCGCGACCGCGACCGCAAGCTGCAGGTCTTTCAGCTGGTTGAGGCAGACGCTCACGGCGTCCTGGAGATGGTCTGCGAGCAGGAAGAAGGCGGCCGCGTATTCTTGGAGGGCGTGGTGTACCCCGTCAGCCTGCGTGATCACTCTTCGCCGGCTCGCCGGGGCTGAACTCACCAAACCTCCGCTTGCTCATGAGGGCGTAGGCGTTTTTGAGCGCAGCCGTCTTCCACTTGGGGTCGTCAAAATTGTTGGCGAGCAGCCGCTGCGTCGCGCCCTGTTCACGGTTCCAGCTAGCCATCCGCCACAGGCCCTGCAGCACCGCCTTCTTCTTCAGCGCCAGGTAAAACAGGCTGCAGTCGACCGGGTTCTTCATGTCGCTCTTGGCGTACTCGTTTCGAGCGACCACCTCGAACTGCGCCCGCTGTTTCTCAAAGGCGTCAGCAGCGATCCGCCTTTTCGCCTTTTCGCCTCTCCGCCCTTCGTCCATGGCAACGCAGCACGCGGGTCTTGGGCACGACTCACCACAGTGGCCACGTCTGCCAGCCACATGAACATGCCGCTCTCGCGTGCGCTTTCCCATGACAGCACCCCGTGGTGCTGGCGCGACACGAAGTCGACCAGGATGTCCTGGCTGGTCGAGTGGTATGCCCAGTTGATCTCTCTCCATGACATGTGGATCTCGTTGGTGCGGCCCTTGCGCAGGGCGTGCTGCCGGAAGAAGAGCGTGAAGCGCGCCCCGTTCTCGTCCATGGACCGCCGCTGCGCCTCCACCAGCCCGACGCACTCGACCATGTCGACGAGCTGGATCTGCTCGTGCCCCGACAGCTGCGGTAGGGCTACCTTGGTCAACTTCTCGCTGACCAGCCGAGCGATTTCTTCGCTGAAGCCTTCCTCGTCGTCACCCGACGACACGCGCCGGTCGAAGTAAGAGTCCGCCGCCTTTTCGTGCGCAGGTGGTTGGGCCGAGTACTGGGATCGAGCACCGTCAGCAGAGGGCATGTCAGGAGGGAGGCGAGGCCGGGGCTTTTCCCTACTCCGCTGTCAGTGTAAAAAGCAGCCAGGTCCATCCCGAGGTAGTCGTCGATCGTCTCGCCGGGTACCCAGTACTTCAGTGTTTTGTGGAGAGACACCAAGATGCGTTGGACGAGGCCGTGCTTTCCTGATAGCATACACTGGCTCAGGAACTGCGGATGAAAGACGGGGAGAGGTCCATTCAGTCGTTGCACCACGTCAAACAGATCCCACATGCCGCTCCTCCGCTCTGGCAGGCGAAGGCTCTCGATAAGCGAGCTCGAGACGTCGAAGCTCCTGTCGCTGACGAAAAGTTGATTCCCGGCGCCGATGACCAGATGACCGTCCCCCAGCCAGGTCGAGTCGCCGATGGGATGGGGGGTGTACTCGCGGATGCCGATCTCGCGCAGCGGCGCCCACGCCGGTCCCTGGTTGAGATAGTCAAAGCGCATCTGGGAAAGCAGTAGGACGCGGTGAGGGAAGCCGACGGCCAAGATGGACTGCAAGTCCGGCGTGGAGGTCCAGTCCAGGTCCCGGATGCTGTGCTGGCTCTCGTACTCCTGGGCATACTCCAGCCTGACGCCCCGGATATCCCAAATGGTCAGGGCGGATCGGTCGCTGTTGACCAGGGCGGCCTTCTTCATGGTACTACCGCTAACCAGTGCCGGCCCGGCTACGCCCGTTTCCATGGTCGACGTGGATAGCCACTCGACCCGCCCCGCGTCCCGGCTGACGCGCGCCGTCCAGAACTCGACACGACCCGAGCCGGTGTACGAGATGGCTACATCGCGTGCAAAGACGTCGAGGAACCCGGAGATCACGGGTGCCGAACCGGCGGGGTCTACAGGCAGGACGTAGGCCAAATCTCCCGCGTCGTCGTCCAGATTGAAGCGGCAGAACTCGCGAACGAAGGGCTCTTGCTGCGCCGTGGCGCCCTGCGGCGCGGCCAACGACGAATACGACGGCAGGCCGACTTCCCAGACAATCCCTTCTTTGCCCGACGTGATGGTCGCCAGGTGAGCCACCGAGGGGTCGCCCACCCTCTGCCGTGGCAATATCAGCAGGCAAAGCGGCTGCCCGGTGGCGGCATAGTCGCATGTCGCGAGCAGTTGGCCGGTCGACCGTCGGCAGTCCCACATGGCCAGGCGATCCTGCAGCAGGAACAGAACGAACCGGCCCTTTCTCAGCACGCAGATCCGATGAACGTGGCCGGCCGCGGGGACTCGACTGCGTGCGACAAGGGACCTATCTCCTCCGGAGCGGCTGAGTTTCCATAGGACAGCTTCGCCCCCGCCGGTCCGGGAGACAACGGCGAGGCCGCTGAAGTTGCGCACCATCTTCACGACGGGCGCTGAGTGACCAGACCAGCTGCCCTTACGCCACAGCCGCCGCTGCGTGCAGGCCTCGTCGAACAACCGAACCATGTCGGCTTCGTAGATGTCTATCCTTCCGCAGAAGTGGTGGAACAGGAGGAAGAAGCGACCATCCGATTTGTCGCAGTAGTTCCGGATTTCCACGTGGTCCGTCGCCATGCCGTCGGGGACGCCGCCGGCGAAATCCAAGTCCTGGGAGGTGAGCTGGGCAATATTAAAGACGTCGTTGGTCCTCTGCGTCTTGGGTCCGACATTCTCGAGGGACAGGGCCGACAGTCGGCCACACGCATCCAGGACAACGCAGATCTCAGAGCTCCTGTTGGCTATGTTGATGAGATACTGCAGCGCACCACGATCCTTGCCGTCCTCGTCGTGGTCGCCCCGTTGGACAGCCTTCTCCGTAGCTGCCGAAAGATCTCTGCCCTGCAAGATGAAGACCCACCGGACGGGGCTCGGCGGCGCATTGCCTGCAAGGCGTCCATCCGCGATAGATGCCGCCAAGTCCACGTTGCCCCAAAGCCGCAGGTGCTGGCAGCTATGTGCGTCAGACCGCGTCCACACGCGGAGAAAGTTGTCCGCGCAGACGGTGTAGAGAATGTTCTCCACGGTGTGGTCGACGTGGTATGGTTTGCGCCACTCCAGGCCCGTAACGACATCGGGGTGCCGTAGGTAGACAAAGTCGAAGCGGCCGTCGTCGGAGCCATAGCTGAGCCGCCGCCACACCTTGACCAGGCGATCATGGCGTCCAAAGGAGGCGACGTAGGCCGAGTCGGACGACAGGGCGGCGCATTGGACGGGGTTGGCGAGCCTCTTACTCCAAAGGCGTGCTACCGGCGGCCCCGTAAGATACAAAGCAAGGGACGAGCTGCCCACTAGGAGCTCCCCGGGACAACCCCAAGAGAGCGTCGTTGAGGGAGACGGTTCGTCGCTCGGAGGGGCTAGCGCCTCGACAGACTCTAACGCCCACTATTGCGGTGTGGTCAGCCAGGAAAGTAGGCCGGGGGAGGAGCTGGCGTGCGCGGCCAGTCCATCCTACCTGGAGCGCATCTTCGTCTTGACCGAAGGGCTTGTAGATGCGGAGGGTCGTATTGGTGCACACGGCAAGCTTTCCGGTCGCCTCGTCCAAGGCGATGGCCTCTAGCGGCTGCTGGTCGTCATCGTAGATGGTCTGGAGCAGGGTCTCGTGGTCGG
>Ga0247777_1000133_pt1 | contig 18397 bp, 24 predicted proteins | sample UWRJL154409C5_FD_179937 | JGI IMG/M metagenome (GOLD analysis project Ga0247777, IMG submission 179937) | Plant litter microbial communities from Arlington Agricultural Research Station in Wisconsin, United States - UWRJ-L154-409C-5 | ecosystem: Environmental > Terrestrial > Plant litter >...
GGGGGGGCGGAACCTACCAGCTCGCGATCTCCTCTTGGGGATCTTTGGGGCCGCAAGTCTCGTGTACAAAAGCATTATGCCTCACCCTCCTCCCAGGTTCGCCTCGAACATCACTTCTCGTCTGCTGCGGCCAAGTGGCGGGACGGTTTCCTCGACGGACGGCTGGGCACTTTTCCAGCCGAGAGTCGGACTCGCGAAGGCGGAGATCGTTCGTGCAAGATCGACGGACGTTGGGGGTCGTGACGGATATGTATTTGGAGGCGGCCGTTAGGGGTTGTAAGGGGGGGAGGGGTTGTTCAAATCAGGAGGAAAGCCAAAGCCATCGAAGGGGACCAGAGGTGCGTCGGGCGAGGCAAGAGACAGCCGGTGGAGAGTTATGTATAATGGATGGTGTGTTGTCCACCGCGGTGAGGCGTCGGCGGCCATATTCCGGAACGGTCTGGCATTTGCATTGGCTTTGCAATTGCTGACCGGCCCAGCCTGATGTGATCGATGCTCGTCGATGCTCCCTTCTCGGCAAGTCCCTGTCTGATCACTCTGTGAGGGGGAGAAAGGGTGCGGGGTTACAGCGGCGAAACGTTTTGTGGTGCCGTCCCGCCTGCTTGCCGCGGCCCCGTGGTGGCTCCTCGGCCCCTTTCATCAAGATGGGTGGCCACGGCCTGGCCCACGGAGGGAGGACGCGATCAACGCGGAACCGCGATAGAGGCCATCGTCATCGCCTACAGAAGAGCTTCTCGGCAGGTCGTTCGGTTATCGGATCCACGCGTTTGCGCCGGAGGAGCACGCCCGCTGTGGGTCGTGCCATGCCCACTTCGCGGTATTGCGCCGTTCCCTGAAGAGCAGGGGCATCATCCAGAGAGCCTGGGCCCCCAGAGCTTCCCCTGTGCCTCGTACTGTATGTCCTGCCTGCGGAGTCGTCCTCGCACGTTCCCCCCTTCCAAGGGCGCCTGGGCCTGGGTTACCTGGGTTGCCTCGGTCCGGGAGATGGGGCTCGACTCGGGGGCGCGACGTGGACGACTACTCGTACTCGTGCGTCCTGACCTCTTAACTCTGGATAAAGTGGATTGCATGCGACACGGCGTGGCATCCCGCGTCCCGGCTGCCGCAGCAGGGCAGGCAGGGCGTTGAGTGAATCCCATATTGACGCCGTTCCCCTCGGTGTGCCACCCTGGTAGCGTACTCCGTACGGCCCCTTGCTTCCTGGGCCCTGACTCCTGCGATTCTTGCCATCTAAACTACCTACCCCACACCAAGTCCCGGCTGGCTCTTTGGGGGACAGCTTGCGAGACGATTTGGTGTAATTTGCCCGCATACTTCCAGGCGACGTCGATCCAGGGTATCCCCTGCACGTCTGGTAAAAGCTGGGGCCCGGCGCCTCAGGACTGACTGGCACCTGCCCCTCTCCACCGTCTCTCTCGACGTCTCCAGACCGAGAACACGCGGCAGAGAACGTGTTGGGAACATTTGACGGACCGTAGGGCCCGCGGTGAACTCGTAGTGTCGGAGCACAATGCCGAAAGTGTGCGGTGCTTATAGGGCGCCAACGGCGAATGCAACGTTCGCACCAGCCGAGGAGCAGGGTTCTCCACACCAAAATCCACCTGTGAGCGGCTCGCAGCCGGAGAGTTGATCCGATGGAGAGGGAGTGGGCACTGGGACCTCAACCACCTTTGCTCCCTGAATCACGCCGAGCTGTGGGGCTCCTTCGGAAGGATGCGCTGTTTGCGAGGTATGCCCAAGTGGCTTGGAGGCTTTGAGATCAGGTATTCCGAGCATCAAACATCCCAGGAGTCGAGGTTGCTGGACAAGCTACTCCGTAGGTAGGCTAGCCTGGATCGCGGGGTCGGAGGACGGTTTGATGGATCCAGAATCATCGACTCCGTACTCCGCACGAGAGTGAGGGTCTTGAAGACCGGGCGCCGCGTCGGCGTAATCCGCACTCTGGGCGACTTGGCTTAATAAACGGCATCGGCTAGGGGTCGGGTTGATAACCGCGGGTCCTCCAAAAAGTCATGTGGGATGGATCGAAGGAAGAAATATCGAAGGCTGGGAAGACCAACCAGTCGGGTTGGGGGTAGGCACAAGTTAAAGGCCAAGCACGTGACTTGGGGGTCGCTTACCGGGCGAGCCGGGCTTCTTCGGCCGACTCCTCACTCGGATAGATCCATACGGAGTACGGAGTCCTCGTACATAAGGCCAAGCGTCGTTCTTATCCTTATCTTCGCTACATGACTGCCAGCAGCTTCGGGGTCCAAGCCGTCAAAGTCTCGGACGCCTCCCTCCCCGTTGCCATTGGTGGCCTCGTGGGTAGGTACAGTAGGTAGACAGAACCCTGGGGGGGGGGGATACATGCATGTCTCACCCACGGCCCCTCGCGTCCCCCTCACAGAAGGCGGCAGGAAAGAGAGCAAGAGGGCACCTCTGGGCGACTCACTGCACCGAAGGGGTGCGAAAGGGTGGGGTGACTGACGGCGTCCAGTTCCGGGAGGTCGAGTGGGAGCCCGAGGGACGGCCGACAACACGTGCTCACCCAGCCCTCTGCAGCACACTACGGAAGCTCCCTGGAGGCCCCCAATCATGAACATCGATGAGGCTGACTGGTGTCCGTCGGCCTCTTCCTCATTGGGGGGACCGGTCCGAGGACGCGGCAACGAGCGAATTGCGCTCGTGGGCATGTGCGCCTGCATGTCTCGTCCCTGCTGAGTCTGCGCCGCGCCTGGCGGGATGATTCCGTGGTCCGTCGGGGAGCAGACGTGGGCGAGGTGGGCTCTTTTGGTGGAGACCCGCGACCCCAGCGAGAGCCCGCTGTCCCGGCAATTCGCTCTTCACTGGGCCACGTCTGCGGCACGCTGCGGCGATCTCGGGCCCAAGGCTCTGGACTCGACCATCCGACCCTTAGTCGCGCCACCGCAGCTGAACCCGAACTTGAGGAGGACGACGGCCACCAGCAAAACCTGTCGACTGCATCCTCCCGTCTCAAGTTGGACTTCATTCCGCTCTCGGACGTACTCTGACTTTCCCTCGCTTGAACCGGAATTCTCTCCGTAGGGCTTAGGGTCCCTCTCCCCCGCTTGAGATTGCGACAGTGCCGGTCAGATCGCCGCCTGTCCTATCGTGGCGCGGCGCCACAGCCACCAACACAGCTGACGACTTCGATCTATTTTCGACGTCTCGTCCGGTTTACCTCGTCACGCTTCCTACATTTCCTCTCGATCGATTTTTCGTCCCCGTTCGGAGAAAACACCGACGACGTTGGCCTACGGAAGGGGGCCCTCCCTCGAAAGCGCTCATGGTGATGGAAGACGACGCCGCCGGTCTCGTCTGATGCCAACCCCGCCCCCGGCAGTCCGATTTGGACCCATCGTCCGCCTCGACAGGCAGGATAAGGCGCAGCGAGCGATATTCGCCCGTCGCCAAAGATGCGCAGCGCCTGGACTTGTTCTTGCTCCGTCGCCTGGCTTCTTGGAGCCCTTGTTCTCCGAGAGGCCGGCGCATCGCACCTTCGTCGGAAGGAGACGGTGCACCGGATCGACAAGGTCTACGTGACGACCCAACTCGAGAGACGGGGTACGAACACCTGTCCGACGGGTCACTCCATTTGTCCGGCATCTTTGGGTGGAGGGTGCTGTCCGGGTCGGTACAGTTGCGCTTCGGATGCCTGCATCGCAACCACTGCCGGGACTACCTCGGCCTGCGGCAAGCAGGCCTACTTCGCTTGTGGGATCAATGATGGTGGTGAGTGTTTTGCCCTCGACTCCGGCCACCGTAGAGACATGTACTCACACTCCCATCGTAGGCGGCTGCTGTCCAGAAGGTTCGTACGACGGTTCCCGTGCGGCCGACCCCGTCCCGCGGACGGCTCTAACCCTTGATGGACAGGTTATATATGTGGCCCGCACGACTGTTCTGCACCTCCAGGCGTATCGACCCAGCACCACTGCCCCGTTAACTACTATCTCTGTCCATCGTCGTTCAATTTCGGGTGTTGTCAAAATGGAATGGGCTGTGCGCTCAACGCATGCTACGCTACGACGCCGTTGACGTACGAATTCACTCAAACCTTTACCACGACGACAGACGGTACCCCCGTTACATCCACCACTACTTCAAGGACTATTACGACGCCATCCGTACCGACCGGCCCCCCGAGCGACCAGGACAAGGGAACCTGGCCCAAGTTCCTTCCAGAGACGGTTCCCAAGGTGTCGGAGATCCCCTCAAATGAAAACGCCGGGCTCACGCAGACCCAGTTGGGTGGGATTGTCGGCGGCGTCCTTGGACTGCTGGTAATAGTCCTGGTGGCTACCTTCATCATCGTGAGAAGGCTTCGAAAGACGGCCAAGCTATATACGGAAGCATCCAAAAAAGAGTCGTCCAGTGGCGACCGGCGCAGCCGGCCAGGCAACCCGAGGGGTAGCCATTATCGGCCTGGTCCTTACCGACCTGCACCTTCACAGGTCAATCAGACGGACGATGACGAGATGCTTCAGCGCATGGCCGGGGACCGTCAGTCGGCTCAGACGTCCGGGTACTCGACCCCGTTCCCGTCGTCCAACTCCGAAGCACGCAATACGAGCATGGACAATGGCTTCTTCCAGGATGTGCCGGCCCGGGTGCAGAACGTGCCCGGTCGCCACTCTATGAGCACGGATGTTCGAACGAGCGTCGACTCGCACCACACGGCGCAGCTGCCACGCCGACAGCACACGCGAAACATGAGCAACGCCAGTGAGCTGTCCGAGGGCAGCAACGGCGGGGGCGGCGTTGGCTCGCCACTCTTGCCCGCGGAGCTGGGTGTCGAGGGCGGATTCTTCCCGGAGCTTCCGGGCACCCCCTTGGACGTGTACGGGAGGAGACGCTCCAGCGGCGGACCGGTCAGCCCGCTCAGCATGGTGGCCAGCCGACCGTCGGTGGCGCAGTCTCGAAGGAGAAGTGATGCGCAAACTCGGGACAGGAGTAGCAGTTCGGCGGCCGCCCAGGGTGGGCCGTCTTTGGACGCCGTTGCCGAGTCGGTGGAGCAGATGCACGGCTACTTCGGGCCGCAGCACGTCGCAGAGGGACAGACGCGAGCCGGCGTGCATCTCGGCTACGACCTCAGCTCTCCTGTCGTCCCACGACTGCACCAGCAACCTCCTCCGCCATGATCGAAAGCGGTCGGGGTCGGGACCCCCGCTTCCTCACCGGTCGATCGCGAATACCCTCGGGCCGAATATCGACGGGAGACTCCGAAAAGCCCATTTCGCTGCAGCTCACATCACACGATGTAGGGGCAACGAGTGGCAATATCTCTGCATTTGATCTACGCCATCCGCCACCGGTATGCAATCACGTTCTTTCGTTCATCGTCGCCTATTATCTGCATAGACGGGTCTGTATATATTGGGATTTTGGTCGCGGGCGTTCAACCCGCGCTTGGGACAGCAGGGCTGGGCACCGGGATGCCAGGGGCACACAGAATCTGGCCGGAACCAACGGGGCCATTGCATCGCGCCAGGAGTTTTGAGATTATGTCCACCGGGAGCCCGGAAGAGGCCGCGGCCAACGCACCGCACGGCGGCTGTACGCATACGAAACAGGATCTTGGGGTACTTAGATGCAAGGGAGCGAATAGCGACTGATTAGGAGGCGTCCGGGTCCGGTTGGGAACCCGCACGGGAAAGCGAAGCAGTCTTTTCATTCTTTTAATGTACGTGCCGAAGCCGGCGAACGACGGAACGAGCCAACGACAGTTTAGCGGTCGGGGGCAAAGGAGCTGGACAGACGGTTGATGCCGTGAGAAACGAAATCAGATCACGAAAACGCTCAATACACAGAGGGCTATGTCACGGTGTGAGCGATGTCTCGTTTATTGCAGAGCCCCGAGACTCGTGTCTGAACGACAGGTCTATCCAAATTCTAAATGGTATCGTGATGTCGCTAAGGCATGTCGGCCTGTTCCCCGCTGCCGCGTTTGTCCCTGTCTCGTCAAGTCCTCTGGCCCCGTCTACAAGACATCGTGGCTCAGCCCCTCGTACCCCATGACGCCCGAGCTCGTGAAGCCCTGGCGGCCGGCGTGCTCGACTGTCCGCGCCATGGGCGGCTTCATGCCTGGGAGCGCATTCTCGTACTCGATTTGCCGCGAGACGCGCCGCGAGCCCGAGAGGTTGGCGTCGGCAGGCGTCGCATCCAGCGACGACCGGGCCGACGTCGCGGCCGTGGCCTCGGAGACGTTGCGCCGGTGGCCGCGGTGGTGGCTCACTGCCGGCGGGCTGAGGTGCTGGGCAGATGTGGGCCCGCCTTCGTGGTGCGAGGCGAGGGTAGATTGAGCCGCCTTGTCCTCGGAGGGGCGGGCGCTGGATGGCGCGTCGGTAGTGGTGGCGGCGCTGTGGCGCTTGTCGGAGTGGAGGAGGTTACGAATGGCCTGCATTGTTGGCGCAACTATGGGATGTTTTGTGGATGGGGTCGGATTTGGTTTGGTTGGTTCGAAGTAGGCTTTGTTGCGATGAAGCTGATTCTGGTTCTCCAGTCGGAGGTTGTGTGAACGGGAGGGTGTCGTCACAACCTTATATACGGCGCGACCCTGACCAGCCCTCCACCACGGTGATGCCGAACGACGGCGAACCTTGGCCGATCGGTCTCGAGGGCCTTCGGGCGCTTTCGGGCAGCTCAGACCCTGAGGCTGACTCGATGTGTCATCCGGGTCATGGCCATATTGAGCGGAGCCCTTACCTTCGCGGCGGGGAGGCAGTCATTGGGCGCACGCCGTACAGGCTCAATAGGACGGTCGGCGCGATACCGGCAGTCGGGGCCAGGCGAGCGCCGGAGCGCCGACATTGCGCCCTCGGGCGGCGCAGAGAACCCTGAATGACGTCGGGTCCGCCTGTTTTAAAGTGGCCGACGCGGGTCGATACTGCCGCGATATGAGGCGGGCGCCCGTCGAACCAGGCTGGGGCCTCGGCCTGCGACCCTTCGAGCAGATGTCAATCAAGACGGGGCGCTTGCGCGCTGCGGCCCTGCGGTGACGAAATGCTGCCTGGGACTCCGAGGGAGGGAGGATAGGTGTCGGCACCGGCACCGGCGATGGCCATGCAGGACTGGAGCTATTCCTAGTAGCAGAGGCCGCGGCGGTAGTGAGACGGGGTCGGAGCTTGCTGCCTTGAGCATAGGAAGATTCCGTGATACGAGTGACACAAGAGAAGCTTGATGGTCGCTTGACAGATCTTGGTACCCGCGGGGAGGGGGGGAGCCTGACGTGTATCCTCCACACCGAAAGAGACACTCTGTCTCGGGAAGCCACACTCAAAAGCCACACCCAAGGCGACATGCCATGTGAGACGGGCGGTCGGCAGAACAGAAGGAGATGTATTTATTTGGGGGGGAAGCGGTGCGCTGTCAGATAAGTCGACGAGAGAAGAGACACGTCTCGTAAAGCTCGAGTGCGTGCACGGTGAAGGTGTGGCGGGTTGGTAGTCCCTTCGGCGCGGCCGTGACAAGGAGGAGAGGAGAGAAGTCCATACGTTCACCACGTGCGTCGGAGTTTGCATAGCTGCTGCCTCTTTCGGTGACGGGAGAGACAAGTGCGTGTACTGGCGTCCGCCAGCTGCGACATGATTGGACCATCGGGACAATCCAGCACGGCAAGGCTGTCTCCCGTTCGCCCCGCCTTCTCGACCTGGAAGCAGCGACATCGAGCTTGTAACCCTTCGCCAAGATGCAGTACCCGACTACTACGCGGTGTCTCGGACCAAATTTTTATCGTTCTGGTTTCCGTCCTGCCCAAGACCATATATTTTGAGGTTTGAGGACACCAACCGATCGGCCGAGCCATCGAAGGCGCCCACGATTCGACAGTTGGCATTGGACTGCTGACGGTCGACACCAACGGGACCTGCGGCCGAGAATGTTGCAGTCGATAGCGCGGTTTGTGTCCTGCACGCTGCCGACCCCTTGCGGTCTAATCCTGGAAAACCACTGCCGTGGGACTGCCAAATTGTCCAGCAAGCTTCCTTTCTCTCGCAATGCACAGGAAACCTCCCCGAGGGCCTTCCAAAGCAGCATGACGCGAGGGACCTGCGGCGAGGACAGCCGGGACGAGCGGGGGATGTTCGAGTTGTCTGCAAGCGCCGTGATGGGCCCGTCGTCAGGCCGACACGAGCACACATTTACTGTCTTCCCTTTGCAGCTCCGCACTGCTGCTGACCAGCTCGGATGTCCCCGCCAGCGACCACAGCTTCACTCGACCACGGCAGAGAGCAGCCGCAACAGGGCCCCGATGGCGCTGACACGAGGGGCTCGTGAGGGCGAGGGTTGGGTTGCAAGGTTGCAAGCGCTCGGGCGGCACCCCCTGCAACGACGAGCCCCGTTGCGTTTTCCTTCTCCCTGATAGGTGGGACCATGCCTCCATCTGCCCAAAGCGGACGCCTCTGCCGTTGGCGCGCGGGCTCGACCAGCAGGAAATACTCCGTGGCGCCTGGTGCTGCCCGCAATCCCATCGCTTTGGTCGCCGCCCTTCCCCTGGCTCGCCTGGCCTGGCCCTGGAGGGCAGGTCGAAGGCGTTGGTGCAGTTCATACAAATAGAACGAGACGGGCTGCGTGTCTTGCCCACGGCCTCTTTCAGCTCAGCTTCCCACTTCGCCTCACCACCACGCTCAGCGATTGTCGCCCCGCTTGTCGTTTACGTCCCCCGACCAGGTCAACAAACCGAAAATGAAGCTCCTCGCTGTCCTCTCCCTCGCCACCCTGGCCCTGGCCAGCGTTCTGGAGAAGCGCGCCTGCGCGGCCAACAACTGCATCCGCGCCGTCACGGGCACCCGCCAGGGCGATGCCACCATCGCGGCGCACCGTGCCGACTGCTCCAGCTTCGTGAAGACGGTCGTCACCCCCGCGGCTTTGTATGTTGAAACGGGCCGCCTGTCGGGCTGCAGGAAGAGAAGAGAACCAGGGGCTGACCAGTTTCGCACAGCACTTCCACCATCACCGTCGACGATACCGGCGCGACCGTGGTTCCCCGTGCCGAGCCTCTCCAGTACCGCCAGGTCACAGCTGTCCCCTCGGTCGTGCCTGCCTACGCTTCCGAGTGCGGTGGGGCCGCCGGCTTCGCGTCGGCCTGCAGCTGCTGGGGCATCACGGCCACTGTCTCGACGGCTCCCAGGCCCACCGTCACCGTCACATCGACCCTCGACTACTGCGACGAGGACTTGTAAAAAACGGCGTTGGCGGCGGCGAAATGGGCGGTCTCAGGAGTGTCGGCTTAATGGTGCTCGGGAGACAATGGTTTCTCCTAGCCCACGCCAGGAATCCCAACCTGCTGTTGTCACATACATATGACAACATCGCATATTCAATGTACATGATAATAATGAAGAATCTTGAGGCCCTCGGCCTTGCAAGTCGAAAAAAAAAAATGAACTCGCGGCGCTCTGCTGATCACTTTGATATCCCCCGCTGACCTGGAGAGGCCATACCCGCGCGGGTCTAGGGGGTATTGAGCCGCAGTCGGGTCTTGACGGATTGGGAGCGCGAATCAAACTGGAAATATTCGGTAACGTTATTGTGAAATTGCAAAATTGTACTCCGCCGCAGCGAGCGGCTTGCCTCGTCTCCGCAGCCCCGGATTTCTGGACTTCCATTATTCCACTTCCCGAAGCGGTCACAAGGTACGGCAATGGATGAACCTTTTCGAGGTGTTTGCTCACGTCCCCCGCGCGTCGATCTGAAACGTGGCGGTGGACGCAGAGAAAAGGAGGCTCGAGGGAGGATTCGCACCATGGAAGACTCCGCGACCCTCGCCATGTTTCGAAACAACTGGCGCACGGCCCCTGCGAACTGGTAGTCTACAGTATCTCGATCCTTCCGTGCAACAGTGACAATGCTCGTCAGCGTTGCCTTGCCGTCTAGCCGTGGGCAGAAGACTCAGTTTCGCGGTACAAACATGCTCCACGCCTTCACACGGAGCACGAGTACGCCCTCGATTCCGAAACCAGGCGAGGAGGGTCAGTTGTGCCACCTCGGCAACCTGGCCCCCACCGTTGTTCCTCGTCCTGCGGAAGGGGGCCTGGCTCGCTTGGTACAGTAGGATGGCGATGCGGAAGACTCTCCTTTGTTGCCCAAGCAGCTGGTCATCACGCCTCTGCGATATCTGCCTCTGCCTGGATCTTGCCCAGTCGTTGCCGACCCAGGGGCGTCGTGGCCGATATTACATCCCGGGCGTTAATCTCGAGAAGAGGGAATCTTTTTTGCTACGGCGGCGGATACACCTCTGGCCGGCGGTGGTCTGTTGCACGCGGGAAGTCCTGGTCAGCCGCTTGCCACCGCACGAGGGTTTCGTCTGCGAGCGCAGACTCCAAGTCGTTCACAGCTTCGAACGAGCTTGTGGCAGCCGAGGGTATGTTCGGTTCTCCTTGGGTGACCTGAAGAATGGATCGGAGAACTCCTCTTCCTCCAGGGGCCGAACTGGATAGATCAAGCAGCCTTCTGCCACCCCCGGGACGAACCGACGTCGTCTAATCACCCATTCCCTTCTCGACGACTGCGTTTCCACAGCCCTCGGGCACAACAAGTCCGGGACGGCCATCAACGTACACGTACGAGAGAGGCGTATGCCGAGATGCTCAGATATTGCCTTCCCAGCGCACCCAAAGATGTTCCGGAAAGCCGTACTTCTGACGCACGACCTCGGCATCGCCTACCTCCGGATGGATTCCGCTGCGTTGTTCAAGGCGGCCATGCCGTCTGGCCCCGCCATGTCGCGAACCAGGGCGGAATGGTACCGAAGCCCTCTTCAGTCGGTCATCCGCTACGATTGGGGGCCTACCGACTTCTCAGACAGGGTCCTTCTCGCAACCCCTCCCATCCAGGTCCGTGTCGACTCCAGGTTCATCCTGATTCTCGGGAGGCATAACGTGGCATTGCCAGCAGCATCAGCTCGGCCATCGCCATGCCCATCTCAAGCAACGCGGGGACGAGGCAGCTTCTCGAACTTCACATCCGCGGATCCGGTCCTTCAGAGGTGCACTGCACCCCGGCCGAACTCTCCGTGGATGAAGGGCGCAGCGCCCGGTCACAGATCGAGCCCGAGTTCTTTGTTGCCACGAGGCACCATGGTATCGACGTGAAAGATGTCATTGCGGGTGCAACCGAACCGAGGAGGGACCCGGCAGGCCAGGATGCACGACAGCAAGGTATCATGGCCACAAGCCCAAGCTGGCTTTTCACGACTGGAGAGGAGAGTAAGGGCAGGTCACGGTCACAAATGAATAGTTGCGTACTTTGTGCAGAATACGCCTTCCCAGACTCTCCGATATGTGCAGTGAAGTCCGGGATCACCCTCGGCACCTCAGAACCTCACAACCTCCACGTTGTATATGGAAGCCCCGAGACTCATCCAAGGCGCGGACCAGGTTCTGTCTATCCCCAAACGCCTGAAATGCCATGTTACCCACCGCGTACGATGCAATGGAACGGGATTACGGAAGTGGCTGACAACCCCTGAGAGACTGCGGGACAGTACCTACTCCGTACTTGCTCCCTGCTAATGTCCTGTCTATCTACAGTCGCAAGACGTCTTTCCGCCCCTCGATATAGGTTGCTGGCTGGTTGAGAACTCCCGGTCCACTTGAGTAAGGGCTTGCCTAGTGAAGGTTTGCAGTACCAGCTTACCCCCTAACCGGGTGCGCGTTGTAAGCCAAGGTAGAAGCCCAAGAGACATCGATGACCCGCAACAGGTCCTCGTCAAGTGTATTGACGAGTGAAATGGCGAGAATGGGTTCAATATATGTTTGGACTGAGAGCTCGTCGCCACCCCGTGTCCATCTACCGAGTGGCTTGGAACTGATCGGGGCGCGGGCGTGCTGACCTATCCCCGGAGCCCAGCCACTCCAGGTCACACCACATTCTGCCGTGTCTCCTCCGTATGTGCCGTTGCGGGAGCCAATGCGCGGCTCGTCGCATCGTCGATGGGCCCCCCGCCTTTGGGTGCTCGACACAGGGTCCGACTTGACGGCCGCCTCGACGGGGGACGCAGCGAAGGGGCGCGACCTAGAAGGCTTCCAGAACGAAGGCCGTCTTAGAGCGGGGCGATCTCGCTCGCCAGATAAGATAGATAAGATGACCTCGCCCCCATCTGCGGCGCGCTGGGAAACGTTCGGTCATTCTCTGCCCGACGGTATCTATCGCGACTCTCACGGAGCGACTGGGTGCGGCCGTGGGGTTGTGGCGCTTGAAGACGGGATGCTCGCAGGGCTTGGACGGCATCTTCGAGCCGTGCCAAGACGCTGGCGCCGCGGCGAACCCCTGACTCCTGCCGCGCGGGTCTCCGTCAGTCGGCAGACGGTGCACAGTAAAACATCATGACAGGCGCACTGTATCATGAAGCACCCGACGTGCCGACAACTCGACGGTACAGTACCGATTGCTGTTGAGTTGTACCACAAGTGGCGTTCTCCGTTGAACGTTACAGTAAATGGTCTTGGACGGGACAATCGGATGCTACGGCGCATGATTCCAAGGCGGCCCACGGAGTACCCGAGGTACATTACCAACCTACCTACCTAGGGAGGATAGGGCAGTTGGACACGCGACACCTGCTTCGTTCGATGCTCGACTATCGGCACTCGGTCGCCCGGCAAACCGGAAGGCCCTGCAGCCCAAGTCGAAAAGACCGCCGGGGCTCATCGGCAACCACAGCGTCACGGCCGAGGGCTGGTTCCCCGTAAATAACCGGACTCGTGACCCCCTCAGCCCCTCTGGCGGCGGACGTCGATAGCGGACCGACCTAGCCGTCAGTCCAGGCGGTTGTTGATCATGGTTCATCTGATGAGGCCGGATCAACGAAGATCAGACTCGCGCATGCGGCAAGCACCCTTGCAAGTTTCTGAGCTTCTTTCCGATCCTCCAACGCTGCGAGCAACTGCTGCCCCGTTCTTGCCGTTGCGGTTCGCGGTGCTTTACCCAGCGCTTTGGAAACACCAAAGACCAGCGCCAGTGTCATGCCAGTAGACTCTGGATTCGGGAATCTAGCAAAGCTGCGGATGACATGCTCCGGCGAGCTGATTGAGCCTCAGGCGACTCAGTTGTGGTCTCTAGACCTTCGCTTCACCACTACCCGGCAGAGGACGCGCGTCGGCCCTTCGAATTCCTGACGCCGACTTGGTGAACGGACAAGGGCGGGTGCGCGGTAACTAAAAGCTCCTAAACCAAGAAAGACCACAAGGTCAATCTATCCGCTGCGGGCCTGTGAGGTCATTGATGGGCCGCGAGTGGGGTGCCCGCCGTATACAGGGGCATTGGCCCGTGAGCGGCCGTTGGGGAGCGGCCGGCCGTGTCGAAGGCCGCCCCGAAACGGCGCGCGGAAGCCAAGCGTACTGTACATCCATCCCTCTGGGCATCACTTGTGCCTTGTTTCGCCCGCTCGTACCGGGGGTGCGGGGGAGTAATGCGGTTGCCTCGGATTCCCAGCGAGTACGGAGTGCTACGAGTACCGCAGAGAGCGCGGGTTTACTCCGTACCTTACTCTGGAAACGACGAGAATAGCAGCAGCGGACAAGGGGGCGATCGACGACGGATGGGCTCAGCAGCTCGCAGAAACGTCCGGCACATTCTTTCGAACGTTGGGTCTGACGGCGAAAACGGAGCCAAACGTGGCCAAGCCACCCCCAGCAATAGATAGATAGCGTTTGGGAGCGAAACCGCGTGGCCACTTTAGTTCTAGCTGGACGATAAGAGGGGCTGTGCTGCTGAGCTGCACAGATTCCGTCGAGCCTGGTATTCCAACGCGATTCCGGATTCTCTTTCCAGTCCGTCATTCGGGCACCTGCAGGCCACACTCTGTCTACCACTGCCACAGAGGCGCAACCGGGGAGAGCCAGTCAGCGACACGGTGCGAGTCGACGCCGTCAGCGCCGGGGCGAGCGAGGCTGGGCGCCGTCCCGTTGCTGCGCACAGCGTCTTGGCACCGATTCTGGGCAGGCGCATCCTTTCCACGGCGTCTTCTTGGCGGCTCGCCTTGGCCCGCCGCAGCTTGTGGCTCGTGGCACGCGTCGTGGTAAAACTAAAACAGAGCCTTTCGCCCTCACCATCATTCCGCCATCACCGTTGTGTTCCTTTCTCTCTCCGAGCACCTCGCAACTCCCGACGGCCGAGCGACTCGGACGTTTGCGACTTTCGGCTTCCGGTTACGGCTTCTGCGCCAGGCTCCGCATGACGACGGGGCAGCCCGCCCTGCAGCGCATACAGCCCCCCCGTCGGTCCCACAGCCGCATGAGCTCACCTCACTTTACCTGCCACATACTCCGTACATACCCTCCTCGGACCCGCCCCATCGTCCTCTCGTCTGCTTCGGCGGTCACGATATCGATGCTTCAGGACCGCATCGGAACGACGTTGAATCGTGAAAAGACGAGGACGTCCTTCCTGTGCGACTCTGCTGGAGGCATCGCCCATTGTTGCGCAGCATTCAACACGATCCCACGCTGATCGGCCAGCCGGAGTGACATCGCCGCCCTCCCACGGGGCCGGATGCTTTACCTGGGCGAGCAGCCCTTTCGTCACCTCAAGGACTCGGCTCGACGGGGAAAAGACTTGGGAAGGCAAAATCCGGGCTAGGTTGGGGGGGTCAGGATTGGGAGGACGACGTTCGGACCCGCGGTAGGGTGGATCGACGCCGACGCCACGAACCGCCCTTTCACCGGACCGCTCTCCACGGCGTTCAGGAGCCCAACATCGACTCCATGCGCCGCTAGTGGTCCGGTTGCCCAACACAACTTCTATTCACCATGAAGCCCTTAGTACCTCTCCTCTGGCTGCTGCCGCTGCTGCGGGCTGCGCCCACCAGCCCAGAGTCGGAGCCGGAGGTCGCGCTATCCTCCTCAGCAACCGCGTTATCGGCGGCCGCGACCGCGACGCCGGGTGTCGAGGCGCGGGACGAGCCGGACACCAAGTACTTTCACGAGCCGGGCCAGGATAACGAACTGGGCCACTACGACATACGGTACTTTGGCGGCAAGATCGGCTACGAGGAGCACCGGCCGGCCCTGCGGCACCTGATCCGCTCCTACCTGACGACATTTCGCAAGCTGGGTGTCGAGACGTGGCTCGCGCACGGCACGCTACTGGGCTGGTGGTGGAATGGCCGCATCATGCCCTGGGACTACGACTTGGACGTGCAGGTGTCGGCCGCCACGCTCTACTACCTGGGCCAGCACCACAACCGCTCGACGTTCGAGTACCGCTTCACTGACGAGGCCTCGGGCGTGGTCAAGACTAAGGAGTACCTACTCGACGTCAACCCCCACCACGTCGAGCGCGGCCGCGGCGACGGCATGAATGTCATCGACGCCCGCTGGATCGACACCAGCAACGGCATGTTCATCGACATCACCGGCCTCGCCGAGCGCGAGCCCACCGCCGACCCGGGCATCTGGAGCTGCAAGAACTTCCACCGCTACCGCACCCGCGACCTGTACCCTATGCGGGAGTCCGAGTTTGAGGGCGTCATCGCCACGGTACCCTACAGCTTCGATCGCATCCTGACCGAGGAGTACGGCATGAAGAGCTTGGTGACCACCGAGTGGGAAGGGTGAGTCTTCCTCTGTTGGCCCGGGGGGGGGGCTTGTACCGGAATGTCTACTTACCATTACCTCCAGGCACCAATGGGAGACGGATCTGAAGGAATGGGTCAAGCTGCCCCCACCTCATAGGGACGAGGACGACCAGCACCCCGTAGCGGCCTGAGGGGCGCGAGGGGTCTGTACCAACCGATATTAGACGGAGAAGGGGCCCCACGGGCACAAAGCAAAGGCAAGCATCACCATGGCGACAGGTTTAACCCGCCATCGCTCAGCACGCCTCATCACATCACATCACATCACGGCTACTATCATCCCACTAATCGCATTGGACCGGCGTTAACGGGGAAGGGGTGGGGGGGATCATGTTCGCATACAACTGCATAGCATAGAGCACCGCGGTTTGCCGTGACCGCTAGGACAGGAACAGCAACGGGACACACCGCGGCGGCGGTTGGAAAACGACTGGGCGTCGGTAGGGCGGCCACCGCCCGGCGCAGCTTGTCATTCATGTTTTGTTTGAGACCCCGATACCCAATCGACGGCGCGTTTCGCGATGCATCCTGACTTGCCTGTTGCCGGTGACGATGGCGACGATGAGAGTTGCTCCGTGCATGTAGAGTTCTTGTGGCGAAGCATGCCGTCCACAGGGGGTATCATTGAGTGTAGAGGGGGTAAACAGCTACATTGTAGGCACGCTCCGAGACCACACCATCGCAATGAAGCCATCCAATGTGCCGTATAACCAAAACCCCCCCTCTCGTCTACCTTAACATGACCTGGTATGCATGGACCCGGCCCCCCAAACACAAACATCACCCGCTCTATGCGCGCCGTTCCCTCGTCGACCCGCTGCTCGACCCCTCCCCGTTGTCCCTTCTGCGCCGCTCGTCGTCCCGCGCCTGCTCCGCCAGCCGCCGGGACCTCTCCTCCGCCGCCCGGGCCAATATCTCGCGGCGCGTCAGCGGCGGCTCGCCCGCCGCCGACCCGCCGGCCCCACCGCCGCCGAGCACGAACTCGCCGCCCTCCCAGCCGCCGTGGTCCATGACGTCCTCGCGGGCGTCTTCGCGGCCGGGGGGCGGGGCGCGGGCGGCCGGGTCGCCGGCGACGGTGCGGCCGCCGTGGCGGTAGTCGCCGGCCTCGACCTCGCGCTCGATCTGGTGGCACAGGTCCCAGAAGGCGCGGTCGTGGGGCCCGTGGACGTTGTGGGCCAGCTCGTGGCAGAGGGTGCGGCGGACGGTGCGGTAGTCGCGGTAGCCGTCGCCGGCGTCGGTGCGCAGGCGCAGCTCCACCACCTCGCCGCGGTTGCGGTTGAGCCCGAGCACGCGCGTGGTGCCCTCGTGCGTGGCCGCCGTGTGCGCCGCCGGGTCCATCTCCGTCAGCAGGCCGACGGTGAAGCGGTGGCGGCGCATGGCGGCGCGGATGCCCGCGTCGTCGGCCAGCCGCCGCAGCAGCGCCAGCGACCGCTCCGGCGACGGCAGGTTGGGCAGCGGGCGCACCGAGAGGAATGTATAGGCGGCGGCGGCGGCGCCGTCGTTGTCGCGGCGCTTCCAGGCGCGCGGGGTCGGGGCGAGGCGCCGTTGCTCGCGCCGGCGGTGGGCCGCGGCGGCGGCGGCCTTGGCCTCGTGTACCGAGAGCGCCGTGGCCATGGCGCGGAGCTTGTGGGTCGGGGGCAGGGCGGCGAGCGACGTGGCGGCGTGGGCGTCGGCCTTGAGCAGGGACAGCGGCGGCGGGGCGATGAACTTGGCGGCGGCCCAGCGGTACTCGGGCCAGACGAGCTCGAGCTCGGCGACGAGGTCGCGCACGAGGGCCGGGGCGGCGAGGTGGAAGATGCGCGTTTCGCCGGCGAAGACGACCGGGACAGCGACGGGGGGTTCGGAGGTTTCGGCGTCCCAGTCGGCGTCGGGGTGGATGGGTTCGTCGGGAGGAGACGGGCCGCGGTCTTGGGCCGTGTGTGGTTCCATGTTGATCGCTGCGGTTTCAACTCGTTGGGAACTGGGAGGTGCGTGGTGGCTCGATTGTTCGACGGCACGATGGACGTCCGCGGGGATGAGAGGTATCAAGAGGGTATTTCAGCCGAGGCTACTCCGTGCCGTCGAGGGCGGTGTCAGGGGAAATACTGCGATGGCGCTCCATCGCAGATGAGATGCGCCGCTGTCGCTGTCAGTAATCGAAGCTTCCACCGCAACCAAAGCCGCGGTGGTTTGTCAGGCAGCGTTAGTCATACGTCACTGAAGCCCGGCACGGCCGGCGCGGCTGGCCCTAAGGGCCTCACTCTCGGCCGGCCAGCGGCGGATAGTTAGGGAGTGACCAAAATCTCCGAGAGTCGCCAGGCTGGAGGTGAAGACCCGGCTAACACGAGGCTACAAGACACGCACTCATCGGCATTTGGACGCTGCACCGGAATTAGCCGAGGTTGCGGCGGGTCATCTCGCTAAAACAACGTGGTCCTGCCCCTGTCCGAGTCCCGCCACAGGCCGGCCCACAGCGGACGGTGGCTGGTTCGTCAGGGCAACTCCCCGGCTGCAGTGGGCCGCCGCAGCGCGAATCGGGTGAAACCAGCCACGGCGAATGGCTGCAATCGCGTTCGTGTCCTTTTTGCAACCTGCAAACTCTCTTCTGGGAGCTCTCCATCGCACGGCAGAGCTTCGCAACGCCACACACTCTTTCGGCCCTGCCTCGCCTGTCGCGTCCCTCCACCCAAGCCAGACGGCCGAGAGAATCCGTTGCGCCGTTCGCCTTGACGACAAGCCGTCGCTGCCGGCCGACAGCAGCCGCACCCACCCGCCCCCCCGTCCGCGCGACGACAATCCGCTCCGCCGCGTCGGCCAGCACCAGCATAGCTGCACGGCGAT
>Ga0247777_1000134_pt1 | contig 18234 bp, 14 predicted proteins | sample UWRJL154409C5_FD_179937 | JGI IMG/M metagenome (GOLD analysis project Ga0247777, IMG submission 179937) | Plant litter microbial communities from Arlington Agricultural Research Station in Wisconsin, United States - UWRJ-L154-409C-5 | ecosystem: Environmental > Terrestrial > Plant litter >...
ACACTCATGAGTCACGAGCCGAGCGACAGTCCGGAAGCCGAACCGCTGATCCGCATGCGGGCGATCACGAAGGTGTTCTACACCGACGAGATCGAAACCCACGCGCTGTCGGGCGTTCACTGCGACATCCGGCAAGGCGAGTTCGTATCGATCTCCGGCCCGTCCGGCTGCGGCAAGTCGACGCTGCTCGCGATCCTGGGGCTGCTCGACACGCCGTCGAGCGGTGAGTACCAGCTCGCCGGGCGCCCGGTTGCGACGATCGATGCCAATGAACGCGCCACGATCCGCAACCGCGAAATCGGCTTCATCTTCCAGTCGTTCAATCTCATCGGCGATCTCGACGTGTATCAGAACGTCGAGTTGCCACTGACCTATCGCCCGGGCTTTTCACGCGAGGCGCGGCGCAAGGCCGTGACGCAGGCGCTCGAGCGCGTCGGGATGGCGCATCGGCTGAGCCATTTCCCGTCGCAGCTCTCAGGAGGCCAACAGCAGCGTGTCGCGGTGGCGCGCGCGCTCGCCGGCAGCCCCTCCATTCTTCTGGCCGATGAGCCGACCGGCAACCTCGACTCGAAGAACGGCGAAGCGGTGATGGACATGCTGCGCAAGCTGCACGCCGAAGGCACCACGATCTGCATGGTGACGCACGACGCGCGTTACGCGGATTTCGCCGAGCGGCGCGTGCAGCTGTTCGACGGACGCATCCTGTTCGAAGATCGGGTGCGATCGGTCGCGACGCACGATCTCGCGCCTGCGGTTTGAGAGGCGCGCAATGTTCCTGATCGACGACTTCATGCATGCCTGGCGCGGCCTGCGTCACTCGCCCGCGTTTCTCATCCTGGCGACGAGCGTGCTCGCGCTCGGCCTCGGCGCGACCATTTTCACGTACGGCATCATCAACACGACGTCGCAGAAGCCGCCGCCGTTTCCGGAGAGCGAACAGCTCTATTCCGTGTTCGCGGACGAGCCGGCACGCGGCTATCACTACGCAGCGCTTCAATACGTGGACTTCAAGGAGCTGCAGGAGAAGCAGAAATCCTTCGAAGGCCTGGCGGCGTACTACTCCGGCACGGTTCAGATCTCGGGCGATCGTCGCTCCGAGCGCTACACGGGCGGATGGGTGACGTCGGACTTCCTGCGCGTTCTGCGCACGCCGCCGCTGCTGGGGCGCGACTTCGCGCCCGAAGATGACATGCCGACGGCGCAGCCCGTCGTGATCCTGAGCTATGAGCTGTGGCGCACGCGGTTCAACCAGGATCCGGAGGTGGTCGGTCGCGTGGTGCGCGTGAACGCCCAGCCCACGCGGATCATCGGCGTGATGCCGCAGGGCTTCTCGTTTCCGTCGATCGAGCAGCTCTGGCTGCCGATGATGCGAGACGCATCCCAGGAGCATCGCGGCGATCAATCTTACGAAACCGCCGTGGGCGTGATCGGCATCGGGCGTCTCGCGAAAGGCGTCACCGCCGCGGACGCGTCGGCGGAAGCCGCCGATGTCTTTGCGCGACTCGGCAAGCTCTATCCCCGCAGCAACGCGGGCGTGACCTCGAACGTCGTGCCGGTGGCGGAAGGCTCCATCTCCGACGATCGCCAGGTCATCAACACGATGTTCGCGGCTGTGGTGCTGGTGCTGCTCATCGCCTGCGCGAATGTGGCGAGCCTGATCTTCGTGCGCGCCAATCTTCGCGTGTACGAGGCGAGCATGCGCGTTGCGCTCGGCGCGAAGCGCGGTCGTCTGTTCGTGCAAATGCTGGCCGAGAGCCTGATCGTCAGCGGCCTGGGCGTGCTGGGCGGCCTGGTCATCGCCGCGATTGCCCTGCACCTCACGGACATCGCCATCCACAGCGCCGAGGAGTCCACCTCGCCGCTGTGGTGGACGTTCTCGATCGACGGGAGAGTGGCGCTCTTCGCCGCGGCCATCGCGGTGCTGTCGGCGGTGCTTGCGGGGATCTTCCCGGCGCTGCGCGCATCCCGCCCCGACGTCATGCGCGTACTCCGAGATGGCGGTCGCACCGGCACGGGCATGCGGCTGAACAAGTTCACGACGGCCATGGTGGTGGTCGAAGTCGCGTTTTCCGCCGCGCTGCTGACGGGCGCCGGCCTGATGACTCGCGCTTCGGTGCTGTCGCTCCAGCAGGACTACGGCGCTGACGTGCGTGGTTTCATGAGCGCGCGCGTCGGCCTGCCGCAGGCGACGTATCCCCAGGAGGAGCAGGGCAAATTCTTCGAGAAGCTGGTTGCCGAGCTGCGCACGCGCCCGGGCGTGCTGGCCGCCGCTGCGGCGACGTCGATGCCGGGCACGAGCGCGGAGGACTGGCGGGTCGGCATCCAGGGCCAGACTTATGAAGATCGTGCCGAATATCCCGTCGCCCACACGGTCACCGTGACCGCCGGCTTCTTCGACGCGTTCCGCAAGCCGCTCATCGCGGGCCGCGAGTTCAATGCAGGCGATCGGTCGGACACTCCGCACGTCGCGATCGTCAACCAGGCCTTCGTCGAGAAATACTTTCCGGGCGAGGATCCGCTCGGCAAGGTGCTGTACGAAGCCGAAGCGTCGAATCCGCGCCCGATCACGATCGTCGGTGTGGTGCCCAACATCAATCACGACAAGGGTTGGAAGAACGGCACGTTCTCGCCCACGATCTACTGCCCCGTCACCCAGCTGCCCTGGCGCTTCATGACCGTCGCGATCCGGACCACGGGCGAGCCGCACGCGTACGGCAACCTGCTCCGCAATGCCGTTCAGCAGCTCGATCACGACCTCGCGCCCTACTGGATCAAGACGCTCGGCGAGTACCAGAACCAGAAGCGAGACCGGGTGCGGCTGCTGTCGAACGTGTTCATCGCGTTCGCGGTCATCGCGATCATTCTCGCGGCGGTCGGTATTTACGGCGTGCTCGTGTTTGCCACGGGCCAGCGGAATCGCGAAATTGGCGTGCGCCGTGCGCTCGGCGCGCATGACCGGCAGATCCTGGGCGCCGTCATGCGCGGCGCGTTGTTCCAGGTGGGCGTTGGCCTGCTGCTCGGGGCCATGTTCGCGCCACTCATGGGGCGGGCCCTGAAAGAAGGCCTGCTCGGAATGCCCCCGGACGATCCAGCGGTGTATTCGATCGTGCTGGCGCTGCTGATCGTGACCTCGATGCTGGCCAGCTGGATTCCGGCGCGCCGCGCGCTGCGCGTCCAGCCGTCGTCGGCCCTTCGCTGCGAATAGGCTGCGCGCGTAGACTCCCGGACATGAACGAGACCCCGCGCGTCGACGCTCCTCGCGTCATCGTCGCCGACGACCAGCAGGACGTGCTCACCGCCATGCGCCTGCTGCTCAAGAACGACGGCATGAGCGTGACCACCGTGAGCTCGCCCGCCGGCCTGCTCGAAGCGGTGCGCTCGGAAGTCTTCGATGTGGCGATCATCGACCTGAACTACGCGCGCGATACCACGTCCGGTCGCGAAGGGCTCGATCTCCTCCTGCAGCTGCAGGCGCTGGATCCTTCGTTGCCCGTCATTGTGATGACGGCCTGGGGCACGATCGATGTCGCGGTCGAGGCGATGCGCCGCGGGGCGCGGGACTTCGTCGAAAAGCCGTGGGACAACCACCGCGTGCTCGCGGTCATCCGCAACCAGGCGAGTTTCAGCCGCGAAGTGCGCCACAGCCGCAAGCTCGAAGCGGAGAACCAGTTCCTGCGCTCGGCCGGTTCGGCGGGCGACGAGGACTTCATTGCCGAATCCGCATCGATGCGCAGCGTGCTGGACACGGTCGACCGCGTGGCCCGGTCCGATGCCTCTGTGCTCATCACTGGCGAGAACGGCACCGGCAAGGGGCTGATCGCCCGTCTCGTGCATGCGCGATCGGCCCGGGCGGACAAGCCGTTCATCTCGGTCAACATGGGGAGCATCCCCGAGACCGTGTTCGAGAGCGAGATGATGGGTCACGTGCGCGGCGCCTTCACCGATGCGAAGGCAGACCGCATCGGCCGCTTCGAGCTCGCCGACGGCGGCTCGCTCTTCATGGACGAGATCGGCAACGTGCCCGTGAGCCAGCAGGCAAAGCTCCTGCGCATCATCGAAAGCGGTGAGTTCGAGCGCATCGGCTCCTCGCGAACGCAGCGGGCGGACGTGCGCATCGTCACCGCCACCAATGCGAACCTTGCGGATCTGGTCACGCAGGGTCGCTTCCGCCAGGACCTTCTGTTCCGCCTGAACACGATCGAAGTGCGCCTGCCGCCGTTGCGGGAACGACAGGAAGACATCATTCCGATCGCCTATCGCAGGCTCGCCGGGCTCGCCGCCAAGTACGGCCGGCGCATCGAGGGGTTCGATGACGGCGCGCTCCAGATGCTGCGCGGGTATAGCTGGCCGGGCAACGTTCGCGAGCTGGGCAACGTCATCGAGCGCGCGGTGCTGATGACGCGCGGTGCTGCCATCACGGCGACGGACCTGCGGCTCGACATGCAGGTGTCGGCCGCGCCGAGCATCGAGGCCATGAGCCTGGAGGATGCCGAGCGCCTCCTGATCCGCACGGCGCTCCGGCGCGCGGAAGGCAATGTGAACGCCGCGGCCGAGGCGCTGGGACTGAGCCGCAGCGCCATGTATCGCCGACTGGAGAAACTGGGCATTCGAACCGACGGCCTGTAAGGTGTCGGGCGCTTGAATATCGCGTTCCAGAACCGGCTTGCCTTGGTTGCGCTCGGTATGGGTTTGCCGGGGACGGCTGTGGCTATCTGGTTTTCGTGGCGTCACGCGCCCACGCCGGAGCTGCGGGTGATCTGCACGGCGATCCTGCTCGTGTTCTGGGTCGGGTGCGCGCTGGCCGTTCGGCGCCGGCTCATCTTTCCTTTGCAGACGCTGTCCAACCTGATCGAAGCCATTCGCTGCGGGGATTACACGTTGCGCGGGCGTCGTGCGGCTCGCGGCGACACGCTTGGCGAAGTCGTGCGCGAGATCAACGAGCTGGGTGAAACGCTGCAGCGGCAGCGGCTCGAATCGCTCGAAGCGACGGCGCTGGTGCATACCGTGCTGGAAGAGCTCGATACGGCGGTGCTGGCGTTCGATGACTCGCATCACCTGAAGCTCGTGAACCGGGCGGCGGCGGAGCTGATGGGGCGATCGAGCGAGAGTCTCATCGGGCGTGCGGCCTCGGAGCTGCGGCTCGAGGAATTGCTGGCGCGTGACTCGAATGCCGTTGCGACGATGACATTCACGGGGCGCAGTGGGCGCTTTGAAGTGCGCAAGAGCGTCTTTCGCCAGGGCGGTGTGCCGCACACGCTGGTGATGGTGTCGGACCTGAGCCGCGCATTGCGCGAGGAAGAACGGCGCGCGTGGCAGAGGCTCATTCGCGTGGTGGGGCACGAGATCAACAACTCGCTGGCGCCTATCAAGTCGCTCGCCGGCACGTTGCGGGACATGCTTCGTGGCAAGGCGGAGTCGATTGATGAGGACGTGCTTGCGGGGCTCTCTTTGATGGGCGACCGCGCGGACTCGCTCTCGAAATTCGTCGCGACCTACAGCCAGCTTGCGCGGCTGCCGGCGCCTAACAAGGTGCCGATTTCAGTGAACGCGTTGATTCATCGGCTCGTGGCGCTGCCTGCGTATACGGGGGTGCGCGTGGCTGCGCCTTTTGAAACGGTGGTGGGGGCGGATGCGGGGCAGCTCGAGCAGGCGCTCATCAACTTGCTCAAGAATGGTGTGGAAGCGTCGGACGGCGAGGCGGCGGCGGTGGAAGTTGCGGTCGGGCGTACGCGCGATTGCGTGACGATTGAGATACGCGATGGCGGGCCGGGGATCGCGAATCCGGACAATTTGTTTGTGCCGTTTTTTACGACCAAGCCTGGCGGGAGTGGGATTGGGCTTGCGTTGTCACGGCAGATTGTTGAAGCGCATGGTGGGGCGCTGGCCGTTGAGAATCGGGCGGATGGTAAGGGGGCTGTTGCGCGGATGTCGCTTCCTGCGCCTCTGGAAACCTGACGGGGAAGCCCTCAATCGCCGGGCGGCTGAGAGCGCTCAATCGCCGCGCGGCCTGGAGGGGAGCTTCTGGAGGCCGGTCGTTTCCCGAAGCCCTCCTCTCAGCCGCGCGGCGACTGAGCGCTCCGAGCCGCCCGGCGATTGAGGGCCTCTGGCTGCGCCAACCCCAATTCACCGCGCGTTCTTTAAATGCGCCTGAATGTGCCGTCGGTAAGCACGTCCGGAAGTAAACCGCTGCCCATTAGCCAACGTCAGCGTGTACTCCCCGTGAAACCGCCTCTCCATCTCCCGAATCTTGTGCGTATTCACAATCACCGACCGATGAATCCGCAAAAACATCCCCGGATCCAGCGTCCCTTCAGCCTGCTGCATGGTCCAGCGAATGGTGAAGTTGTCCGCCCCCGCAGTAATGTTCACGTAGTTGCGGTTCGCCTCAACCGCATCGATATCCGGCTGCGAAATAAAGAACAGCCGCCCATCGCGCTCCGCAACGATGCGCTTCGGCCCGTTCGGCACCGGCGTGCGCCCGGCCACGGAAATCACGGTCTCGCGCACCGCGTTCGAAATCTTGTCCGCGAGCTCAGTGCCCTTGTCGCCACCGGAAAGCCGATTGCGCACGCGGCGAATCGCCTGCCGAAAGCGCTCGCGATCAAACGGTTTCAGCAGGTAGTCGACCGCTTCGACACCGAAAGCAGCAAGCGCGTACTGGTCGTACGCACTCACGAATACGACGAGCGGCTTCTCGCCGTTCAGCCGTTCCAGCACGTCGAAGCCGTTCGTTCCGCGCATCTGCACGTCGAGCAGCAGCAGGTTCGGCCGTGCGGCCTCAACTTGCTCGATGGCCTCGACGCCGTGCGACGCTTCGCCGACCACGGCAACGTCCGGCTCCAGGGCACACAGCTCTCTCAAGCGCTCGCGCGCGTAAGGCTCATCGTCCACGATCAGGGCCCGGATACTCACGCTGCCTCCTGTGCGGCGGATTCGATGTAAGGAATGCGAATGCGGGCGGTCACCGAGCTGTCCTCCGCGTGAATCAGCTCCAGCTCGTAGTCGTCTTCGAACAGGGTTTTCAGGCGCTCGCGGGTGTTGCCGAGGCCCACGCCCAGCCGCATGTCGGTCCGCGCTTCAGGCCGCTGGCGTGCCGCCGAATTGCGCACCGACATTTCGAGCCCGCGCGCGTTGCGCCGAATGCTCACATCCACCCGAATCTGTTCGGTCTCCGCGGCAACACTGTGCACGACGGCGTTCTCCGCCAGCGGCTGTAGCAGCAGGCTCGGCACGGCAGCGCCCATGACTTCCGGCGCCACGTCGACGTTGAACGACAGCCGATCGGGGAACCGCAGCCGCTGCACTTCGAGGTAGTTCCGAAGGAAGTCCGCTTCGCGCGCGACGTTGATGAAATCGGATTCACCGTCGCGCAGCGTGCGGCGGAGAAGGTCCGCGAGCCGCACGAGCATCTGCTCCGCCACCTTGGGCCGGCTGGAGACGAGCGACACCGCAGCGTTCAGCGTGTTGAACAGGAAGTGCGGATTCAGCTGCATGCGCAGCGCCTGAAGGCGCGAGTGAGTCCATGCGACCTGCAGGGTGGCGGCGCGCAACTGGTGATACTTCAGCTCGCGATAGTTCTTCACGCCCAGCAGGATGGCGAGGCCCAGCACGTATGACAGCAGGAAGTCCGAGAAACTGGAGGTCCACAGGTCCAGCGACAACCGGACGCCCAGCATGGAATGGAACAGCTCGCCCATGAGCTCCCATTGCCCGCGATCCCCCGCGACCAGCATCAGCAGAATGGGCCGCGCGGCAATCGAGAAAACGACCGCCATGAGTGCGTGCAGCACCCCGGCGCGCAACCGACCCCGATCGGGCCAACCCACCGCAAGCGCGGCTCGATAGAACACCAGCAGCATCGGCAAGAGCAGCAGGTGCTGGAGCAGCCGCAGATGCGGAGGCGCGATGATGATGCCGGGATTGCCGGACGTGGCCAGCGAGTAGGTGGCGACCCGCATGAACGCGAGATACACCCAGAACGGAATGGTGACCGCCAGCACCAGCCGCCAGGGACCCGGTGGCTTGGGCTCGGACGGCAGGTCGCTCACCGCGCCTGGCGACAACTCAGCACTGACAGGCCCCAGGCGGGTGCGGGCCTCGACGGATGAGATCATAGGAGTAGTTCGCCCGATGACTGCGGGTCTCCGTAGCATCATGCGCCCGCCCCGTGTGCCCCGCAATGAAGCGCCCAGTGAGTGGAGGCTGCGGTGAGAATGCTTGATCCGGCTCGAAGTCCCCAGTGAGCCGTTTAGCAGGAGGAACCCGACCGCAGCCTCCAGTTCGTCGGCGCCCGCGGTACCCACGGGCGCATGCGTACTAGGATGGGCGAAACCCGGTGTCAGTTGCACGCCTGTGCGGCGAATCGCCCGCCACGCACGACCAAGCTGCTCGTCCGCGAAACACTCGCCGGACGCAGCGGGACGATCCGCGCGGAACAGGGGATCAGCGTCGGGGTTACTTACGCCAGAAGGCGGGGGTGAAGAGCACGAGCACGCTGAAGATCTCGAGACGTCCCACCAGCATCGCTGCGGTACAGATCCAGGTTTGCACGTCCGTGAGCTCGCTGAAGTTGTGCGAGGGGCCGACCGCGGCGAGGCCGGGCCCGGCGTTATTGATCGAGGCCACGATCGCGCTGAAAGACGAGTCGAAGTTCAGGCCGGTGAGCAGCATCGCGAACGTGAGCGTCACCACCGTCATGAAGTAAAGAAAGATGAAAGCCAGCACCGAATCGCCGATGTGATCCGGCACGGGCTTGCCGCCGATACGCACCGGCCACATCGCGCTCGGATGCACCAGCAGCTTGAGCTCCCGCCCCGCCTGGCGCGACAGCAGCAGGGTTCGGAACATCTTGATGCCGCCGCCCGTAGACCCGGTACTGCACACGATACAGGTCAGAAAGAGCAGCCAGATTGGCGCAAACGCCGGCCACGTTTCGAAGTTTTCCGTCACGAACCCGGTGGTGGTTGCCATCGAGATGACGTTGAACGTCGCGTGACGAAGTGCTGAGGAGAACTGCGGATACGTGCCGTGCAGCCAGAGCAGCAGCGTGATGCCGATGATGCTGACGCCGAGCACCGCACCGATGGCGCGTGCTTCGGGGTCCTTGCGATAGGGCTGCAGCGTCAGCCGGCGCAGCGCGATGAAGTGCCGTGCGAAGTTGAGCGACGCCGCGACCATCAGCACGCACATCACGAGCTCGATGGCGAGCGAGTTGTAATACCCCAGACTGTTGTCGTGGGTCGAGAAGCCGCCGAGCGAGAGGGCGGACATGCCGTGACAGATCGCGTCGAACCACGTCATCCCGGCCACACGCAGCGCGATGATGCCGACGATCGTCATCACGGTGTAGACGACCCACAGCGACTTCGCGGTCTCGGTGATTCGCGGCGTCAGCTTCTCGTCCTTCACCGGGCCGGGCGCTTCCGCGCGATACAGCTGCATGCCGCCGACGCCCAGCAGCGGCAGGATCGCCACCGCCAGCACGATGATGCCGAGCCCGCCCAGCCAGTGCAGCGTGTGCCGCCAGATGTTGATCGAATGGGGCAGGTTGTCGAGGCCGGTGAGAATCGTCGAGCCGGTGGTCGTGAGGCCCGACATCGCTTCGAAATAAGCGTCGGTGAACGAAATACCCGGGATCGCCAGCAACAGCGGGACGGACGCCGACAGCGACATGAGCACCCAGCTCAACGTCGCCAGCAGGAACCCGTCGCGCGGCTTCAGCTCCCGGGAATGCTTGCGCGTGGCGAGCTTGACGAGGAGACCCGAGCCGGAACTGATCGCTGCCGCGAGCAGGAACAGCGGTGCCTTGCCGTCGCCGCTGATGAACGACGTGATCACCGGAATGACATACGCCACGCCGAAGAACGCGAGCAGCGTGCCGAGAACATGTGCGACGCCTGGCATGTGATTACGCTAGCAAGAAGCCCTTGAGGGCCTCCTCATCGGATGACGGCGCCGAGGAACAACTTTTCCACGGCTTCGATGTGACGGCGGTCGGCGAGGAACAGGATCACGTGGTCGTCCGCTTCGATGACGGCGTCGTGGTGGGCCATGATCACCTGGTCACCGCGCACGATGGCGCCGATCAATGCGCCCTCCGGCAGGTTGATCTCCTCGATGCGCTTGCCGATCACCCGGCAACTGCGTTCGCTGCCGTGAACGATGACCTCGATCGCCTCCGCCGCGCCCCGGCGCAGGGAGTGCACCCGCACGACGTCGCCCCGGCGCACATGCGCCAGCAGCGAACCGATGGTGATCGTCTGCGGCGAAATCGCGATGTCGAGGCTGCCGCTTTCCATGAGCTCGGCGTAGGACGGCTTGTTGATGAGCGCCATCACCTTGTGCGCGCCGAGCCGCTTGGCGAGCATCGCGGACAGGATGTTCGCTTCCTCGGAGTTGGTGAGCGAGGCGAACACGTCGGCGCTGTCGATGTTCTCTTCGATGAGCAGCTCTTCGTCGGCGGCGTCGCCGTTCAGCACGATGGTGTTCTCGAGCAGCTCGGAGATCTTGCGCGCGCGCTTGGTGTCGCGCTCGATCAGCTTGACCTGGTTGTGCTTCTCCAGCGCCTTGGCGAGCCGGAAGCCGATGTTGCCGCCGCCGGCGATCACCACGCGCTTGACCGGGCTCTCGGCCTTGCGCAGCTCCGTCATCACCCGAAGGATGTCCGCGCTCGCGGCGAGGAAGAACACTTCGTCGCCCTGCTCGATGACCGTGTCGCCCTGCGGAACGACGGACCGGCCGGCGCGATAGATCGCCACCACGCGTGCATCGGATTTCGGCAGATGCTCGCGCAGCTCACGCAGCGCGCGTCCGACGAGCAGCCCGTCCTTCTTGGCGCGCACGCCCACGAGCCGCACCTTGCCGTCGGCGAAATCCAGCACCTGGAGCGCACCGGGATGCTTGATGAGCTTCTCGATGTACTCGGTGACGAGCTGCTCGGGGCTGATGAACACGTCCACCGACAGCGCTTCTTCGCTGAACAGCTCCGGCCGGCTCGTGTATTCGGACGAGCGGATGCGCGCGATCTTCGTCGGCGTGCGATAGAGCGTGTACGCCACTTCACACGCCATCATGTTCACTTCGTCGGCGCTGGTGAGCGCGACGATGATGTCGGCTTCGTTCGCACCCGCCGCTTCGAGCACCGTGGGGTACGACGCGTTGCCCGCTACCGTGCGGATGTCGAGCCGATCCTGCAGGTCGCGCAGCGTGTCTTCGTTGATGTCGACGACCGTGACTTCGTTCGACTCTTCGCGCGACAGGTGGTACGCAGCGGTGCGGCCGACCTGGCCGGCGCCGAGGATGATGATCTTCACCGCAAGGCTTCCACGTACTCGGCCATCAGCACTTTGGTGCCGGCTTTTTCGAAGCGCACTTCGACGCGCGCATGGGCCCCGTTGCCTTCCACGTTCAGCACCACCCCTTCGCCGAAACTGCGATGTTTTACGCGAGCACCGAGCCGTACGCCCGGCGCCACGGCGTCTTCCACCGGCGTTCGGAACCGGCTGGCGGCGATGACGGGCCGATGCACCTGCACGCGCGGGCGTACTTCTTCGATGAGCTCCGGCGGCACTTCCTTGATGAAACGCGACGGGATGCAGTAGCTGTCGATGCCGTGCAGCCGGCGCTGCTCGGCGTAGGTGAGATAGAGCTGCTTCATGGCTCGCGTGATACCGACGTAGCAGAGCCGGCGCTCTTCTTCGAGACCGTCGATGTCGTTGAGCGAGCGTTGATGCGGGAACAGGCCGTCTTCCATGCCCGCGAGGAACACGACGGGAAACTCGAGGCCCTTCGCGCTGTGCAGGCTCATCATCTGCACGCAGTCTTCCCAGGCATCCGCCTGGCCTTCGCCGGATTCGAGCACCGCGTGCGCGAGGAACGATTCGAGCGGGGGAAGCGCCGGGCTATCGGCGCCGCCGCTCTCCGGCTCGAAGCCGCGCGCGGCGCTCACGAGCTCGTTCAGGTTCTCGACGCGGCCTTCACCGCTCGTGCCGCCGCCCTTGTCGCGCTTGTGATGCTCGATGAGCCCGCTCGCCTGGAGCACGTGATCCACCTGCTCGTGCAGGGCGAGCGAGGAGATCTCGTGCGCGAGCCGCTCGATCAGGATCATGAAGCTACGAACGGCGGCGCTGGCCTTCGGCCCCAGCTCATCATTGGTGATGCACGCGGCCGCTGCCTCCCACATCGAGGTGCCGGCGCCCTTCGCATGCTCGCGAATGATGTCGACGCTCTTTGCGCCGATGCCGCGCGTCGGCAGGTTCACGACGCGCTCGAAGGACGCATCGTCCACCCGGCTGGAAATCAGGCGCAGGTAGGCGAGCGAATCCTTGATTTCCGCGCGTTCGAAGAACCGCAGGCCGCCGTACACGCGGTACGGAATGCGTGCGGAGATGAAGGCTTCTTCGAACACACGCGACTGCGCATTCGAACGATAGAGGATGGCGATGTCACGCCGCGACCCGCCGGTATTCGACCAGTCCTTGATGCGCTGGACGATGAACTCGGCTTCGTCGCGCTCGTTGAAGGCCGCGTACAGCCGGATCGGATCGCCCTTCGAGCCGCTGGTCCACAGGTTCTTGCCCAGGCGGCCACTGTTATTCGAGATCAGCGCGTTCGCGGCATCGAGGATCGACGACGTCGAGCGGTAGTTCTGCTCCAGGCGGATGAGCTTCGCACCGGGGAAGTCGCGGCTGAACTGCGCGAGGTTTTCCACGCGCGCGCCACGCCAGCGATAGATCGACTGATCGTCGTCGCCCACCACGAAGGGCGCGCCTTGCGCGCCGGCGACCAGCTTCATCCAGCCGTACTGGATGGCGTTCGTGTCCTGGAACTCATCGACGAGCACATGGCGGAAGCGGTGCTGATAGTGCGCGAGCAGCGAAGGGTTATCCCGCCACAGCTCATAGGCGCGCAACAGCAGCTCGGCGAAATCGATGACGCCGGTGCGCGCGCAGGTCTCTTCGTAATCCGTGTAGAGCTTGATGAACTGGCGACGCACGGGGTCGCCGTTGTCCTTCAGGTCCTTCGGGCGGCGACCTTCGTCCTTATTCGAGTTGATGAAGCTCTGCACTTCGCGCGGCGACCAGCGGTTCTCGTCGAGCTCCTGCGCCTTCAGCATCTTCTTGATGAGGCGGCTCTGGTCTTCCGAGTCGAGGATCTGGAAGTTCTGCACCAGCTTCGCGTCGCGCCAGTGAAGCCGCAGCAGGCGGTGCGCGATGCCGTGGAAGGTGCCGATCCAGAGCGCCGAAGCGGGGATGCCGAGCAGCGATTCGACGCGGCCGCGCATTTCGCCGGCGGCCTTGTTCGTGAAGGTGACGGCGAGGATGCCGTGCGGGGACGCCCCTTCCGCCTGGATGACCCACACGATTCGATGCGTGAGCACACGGGTCTTGCCGCTGCCCGCGCCGGCCAGCACCAGAACCGGCCCGATGGGGGCGGTAACCGCTTCGCGCTGCGCGTCGTTGAGCGGTTTCAGAATCGGGGTCAGGTCCATGAGGGCGCGCATTGTACGTGGTTCATTGGGAAAATCGCCTGCGGCGATTTTCCGGACATCGTGCGCGGTTCCGGCGGCAAAAAGCGTGGTTTCTGCCGCCTGGCTTACTGCGTAGCTACGCCCGGGCGCCCATCCATAAGCTGCAGTTTCGCCAGCCTATTTTTCGCCGCCGGGCGTCCGGACTTCCTGCTCGGCGAAGCGCAGAAGTGCCACAATCAGCGCGACGACAACCGGTCCAATCAGCGATCCGATGAACCCGAACGCGGCCACGCCCCCGATGACCCCCACGAACACGGTCAGGGTGGAAACCGAGGCGCGCTGCCGGGTCAGGTAGGGTCGCAGCACGTTGTCGGACGTCGACACGATGGCCGTCCACACCGCCATGAACACCGCCCAACCCCACTGACCGGTCGCCGCAAGGTAGATGACAGCCGGCACGAGCACGAGACCGGTGCCGGCTGCCGGAATGAAGGCGGCGATGGCCGCGAACACGGCAAACACCACGGGCGAGGGCATCCCCGCGATCGCGAAGCCGATGCCGACCAGCGTTCCCTGGATCACCGCCGTAAGAGCGTGGCCGTAAATGACGGCCCGGGTCACGTCGCTGAGGTAGTGGAGCAGCCGGCCGCGCCGTTCGGGATCCATCGGCACGAGACGCATCAGGTGCATCAGCATCGACTGGCCGTCCCGCAGGAGGAAGAACAGCAGGAACAGCATCAGGAAGAAGCTGACCAGCGTTCCGACCACGCCGATGGCGAACGTGCCGCCGACCGCGGCGGCACCCTTGAGCAGGTTCTGTGCGCCGCTGACGAACCAGCCCTCGACCTGCTCGATGGACTGCGACACGTCGGCCCCGAACCAGCCGAGCACGCGACCCACCAGCGGCAGGCCTTCGAGACGCGCAAGGATGGCCTTGTAGTCACCGAACTGCCGCTCGCGCAGGTAGCTGATGAGCAGCGTGACCTGCTGGACGAACACGATGCCGAACCCGACGATCGGCAGGATGATGAAGAATGGCGTGAGCCCGGTGATGATGCCGGCCGAATACCCGGCCCTGTTGCGCAGCTTCTTCGTCAGTCGCTTGTGCACCGGATAGAGCAGAAACGCGAGGATCGCCGCCCAGCCCATCGGCGCCCAGAACGGCCCGAGGAACTGCACCAGCAGCCAGCCCAGCACGACGATGGCACCGATGACGAAGCACCGGGTGTAAAAGCGCGAGTACATGGGGTAGCGAGCCTATAAGAAAATCTAAACGGTCGTTAAATGTTTCTCGGGGCGAGTAGTTGCACTACCGTTCGATACTAACCCGCCTGCCAACAAGAACTCGCCCCTATGCCAACGCTGTACGACTACCTCGACTCCGGTAACGGCTACAAGATTCGCCTGCTCATGGCTCACCTGGAGCAGCCGTATCGCCGCGTGCAACTGGAGATCTTTCACGGCGCATCGCGCACGCCAGAGTTCCTGGCGAAGAACCCGAACGGCCGCATCCCGACACTCGAGCTGGACGACGGCACCTTTCTCGCCGAGTCCAACGCGATCATGTGGTACCTCGCGGAGAACACGACCTATGTGCCGCAGGATCGGCTCGGGCGCGCGCAGGCCCTGCAGTGGATGTTCTTCGAGCAGTACAGTCACGAGCCCTATGTTGCGACGGCCCGCTCCCTGATCCGCCACCATGCCCCGGATTCGCCGCGACGCGCCGAAGTGCCGGAGCGGCAGGTGAAGGGGCATCAGGCGCTGGCCGTGATGGAAGGGCATCTGGCCCGCCGCAGCTTCTTCGTGAACGAGCGCTATTCGATTGCGGACATCGCGCTGTACGCCTACACGCATGTGGCGCCCGAGGGCGGCTTCGATCTTTCCGCTTACCCGAACCTGCTCGCGTGGCTGGGGCGCGTGGCTTCGCAGCCGCGGCACATCCGGATCACTGATACGCCGATGGGTTAAAGATTCGGAAGCAGCGCCGCGACCATCTCGCGCATCTCGTCGAGGGTGCTGGGCTTGTGGATGCAGTCGCGCACGCCGGCGGCCTTCGCGCGCTCCATGTCTTTCGGGTCCATGTAGCCCGACACGATCACCACCAGTGCGTCCGGTCTCGACTTCAGGATGGACGTCGCGAAATCGATACCGCTCATGCCGGGCATGGACATGTCGGACAGCACGAGGTGAAAGCTGTGCGGCTCTGCATTGAAGGCGGCGAGCGCCGCGTCCGCGGTAGTGAAGCCGGCAACCTGGTGACCCAGGCGCTCGAGCATGCGTTTCACGATGAAAACGAGGGGCTCTTCGTCATCGAGATACAGGATGCGTGCGCTCGCCATCGAACTCCGCCGTGAATGTCGGATCGGTCAGGCTCTGCAGGAATGAAATGATCTCTTGTCGCTCTGCCGCGGTCAGGGTGAACGCGCGAAGCGGCGGACCTGCGTGCTGATAATGATCTATCACGGCCTCCAGCGTCGAGAGACTTCCGTCGTGCATGTACGGGGCGGTCAGCGCGACGTTGCGCAGCGTCGGGACTCGCACGGGTGCCGTGCCGATACCGTTGTTCGCGAAAGTGGGTTCTGCCGTTGCGCCTTGCGTGTCGCGCCATGCGCCGGAGAAGTTGAATCCTGCATGGCAACTGCTGCAGCCGAGGCGCTCCGAGTAGAAGAGCGCCATGCCGCGTTTGGCTTCGGGCGTCAGCGCCTCGTGCTTGCCGTTGAAGACGTATTCGTCGAAGGGGGAGTGGCCGGAGATCAAGGTTCGCTCGAATGAGGCGATGGCTTTGATGAGGTGGTCGAGATCGAAATGACCGTGGGCTTCCGGGAATGCGGCATCGAAGGCGGAACGCCAATCCGCATTCGCAGTGAGCGCGGACAAGACTTGTGTCTCGCGGCCTTTCAATCCCATCTCGATGGGGTGATCGTTCAGCATGGGCTGACGCATCTGGTCTTCGAGGGTGCGGATGTTGGGGGTCGACCAGCCGAAACTCACGTTGTAAGCGATGTTGGTGAGGGACATGGCGCTGGTGGGGGTTTGCTGGCCGGTAGCACCGAGCGCCAGCTTTCGGCCGTCAGTGAATGCTCGGCTGGGCTGATGGCAGCTCGCGCAGCTGTACTCACCGGTCACTGATAGTGACGGCTCGAAAAAAAGTCGACGGCCCAGGGCTACCTTGGCGAACGACATGGGATTGTCGGCCGGCACTGCCGGGGTTGGGAAACCGCGGGGGAGAGACCAGGCGAAGAAGCCCTCAATCGCCGGGCGGCTGAGAGGGGGTGCTGCCGATGTGTCGACCGCTACAGATAGCGCTGCGCCGGCAGCTACACACAGCGCCGCGCTGGTGGTTAGCCGGCGCGCCGCGCCAACCGCCAGCCTCAACGATCGCGGCACGTCACCACTTGTTCCGCAGCTCACGGAGCTTCACGAACACCGTGTGTGCGTCGGGGGTTTCGCCGATTTCGGGGAAGCGTTCGCGGAGGCGAGCGATGACTTGCGGGTTCTGGAGGCGGAAGAAAGCGTTCACGCGCTTCTCTTCGGAGAGCGTCGTGATCTTCGCGCTGGCGGGGTCGGCCGCCTGGGCCACTGTCAGCAATGCCTTCGCATCCGCGTTGTCGGGTTCCCGATCCAAAGTGAACTCGAGATTGCGCGCCATGTACTCGTGCCCGGGATAGATGCGCGTGTCATCCGGCAGCTTCGCGAGCTGCGTCGCGAAGGTCTGGTAAAGCGCGTCCGGGTGGCCGCCGCCATGGCAGTTGCCCGCCCCGGCGTTGAACAGCGTGTCGCCGCAGAACAAACCTCTCTGCGGTGCATGCGCCAACAGGCAGACATGCGCCATCGTGTGGCCGGGCGTGTCGAGACATTCGAGCTCCACCGTACGGCCGACGCGGATCACGTCCCCTTTGCCCAGGCCCCGATCCACGCCACCGATCCGCGCGGCGGCTCCCGCGTGCGCCAGCACCTTGGCGTGCGTCGCGCCGACCAGCCCTTCGTTCCCGCCCGTATGGTCCCGGTGCTCGTGCGTGTTGAGGATCTGGGTAATTTCCCACCCCTTGGCCCGCGCGGTATCCAGGCACAACTGCCATTCGAGCGGATCGACCGCGAGCGCCTCGCCACTCTCCGGGCAGGCGATCAGGTAGTGGAAGTTGCGATAAGCGTTACCAGACCAGATGCGTTCGACCAACATGTGTGCGCCTCACCCCAATCTTCATGGAAATCACTTTGGCAACGTACCGCGATCGCCGGAGCCGCGCCATAATGAGGCCACGCACCGCGCGATTGCCGCTGCGGTTCGCGCAAGGAGCGGCCCATGACGCACACCTTCCTCTTCGAGCCCGGAATCTGGACCGGTACCGGCACCTTCTGGACGGAGGACGGCAAGGCGACCCCTGCAGAAGGGCGCACGGAGATCACGCATCGGGAGGATTGCTGGCTGCTCGCGGGTTCGCTGCGCGTGCAGTCGTCGCCGTCCGTCGAGTTCGTGAATCATTATTTCATCAAGCCGCCGCCGCCCGAGGGCATCAGCACGACGTGGAGCTCGCAGAACTCCGCGATCGGCAAGCTGAAAGGCTCGTTTTCCATCGTCGGGCCGTCGATCGTCTCGCTCTATCACAGCGACGGGGGGCCGGCGTATTTCGGCACGGAGCACCTGATCCAGCTCGACGACGACCGCTATGAGGCCTGTGGCGTGTTGTTGCTCGAAGGCCGGAGGCTGTCGTCCTGGCGCGTTGCCCTGTCCCGCGTGGAGCCGCACAAATGACTCGACTCGTTGC
>Ga0247777_1000135_pt1 | contig 18190 bp, 24 predicted proteins | sample UWRJL154409C5_FD_179937 | JGI IMG/M metagenome (GOLD analysis project Ga0247777, IMG submission 179937) | Plant litter microbial communities from Arlington Agricultural Research Station in Wisconsin, United States - UWRJ-L154-409C-5 | ecosystem: Environmental > Terrestrial > Plant litter >...
CCCCGATCTGTAGAAACCGGGAGACTGGTGAGCCTCTCGTCCGGCTCTGTCGACCCCACTGCAGCCACAACGTCCATACGAAGCTGAGGCCGCTTCCGTGGCGTGCTTGCCAGCCAAAACCGCGAAGGATTGCGCCGACTGCGCGACGTCCATACGCACAAGACCATCGCTGGCTCTGGGGAATGATTCTGCACTCTACTACAGGTACAGTACCTGGTACAGCCTCTACTCGCATGGATCGGGCGCACGCCGAGGCACCCGGGCGCCCTCCCGTCAATCTCCAGCGCCAGGGCGGCAACGCGGCAGATCATCCCCCATCCAGCGAACCGTCTCAGAAGAGAGGGAGGGCCCGGGGCGTCGTTCTTGATAGGTACTGTACCTAGGTAACAAGGATCATACAGGATGGCAAGGCACCCAATATCTAGTAATGTCTACCTGCGCAATTTCGGAAGCTCAGCAAAAGGCCCTCGTCTCCTTGTCGCAATACTCTACAAATCTCTGTAGCATGCCATTCCCTCCCTTTGCTACTGGCTTCATCCCAGCCTCGAGGCTGTCGGGTATCTCGGTGAAGCGTCCCCACGGCATAATGAAGTTCTGTGTTCTGGCTGACGTGACCTCGGGCGACAAACCGGCGAACAGCTCCGTATAAGCCCCATATTTCGCATCCTTGAAGGCTAGGCCCTGGACACGGTTAGCCACGGACTGGGATCCACCAGCGGCGGAGAACGGACCATCATGATGCCGACGATCTTGGGCATGTTCTTCTGAAGCCCCGTTCTCATCAGGCCCGGGTGCAGGCTCACTGCCAGGACGCCCTGCCCGCCCAGCCGCCGCGAGGCGTCGCGTGCCAGATAGACGTTTCCGATCTTGCTTATCATGTACGTTTCCATGGACGACTTGAGGACCGCAGGTCGTCCCGCCGCCTCGTCCCAGACCATACCGCCGGCCGGAGCGCCGGCCGTAATGAGGCTGGACGTGTTGACGATGCGGACGCTTCCGGCCGGCGCCGACGCGGCCGTGTGGACCAAAATGGGCTCCAACAGGGTGGTGAAGAGGTGCGGCCCGAGGCAGTTGATGCCCATGTGCGCCTCGTGGCCCTGTTTGGTGGTGCCGGTGGCGTGCATGACCGCGGCGTTGTTGAAGAGCACGTCGAGCCGGGTTTCCTTGTCGAGGAACGCCGTGGCCGCGGCCTTGATGGTGCCGAGGTCGTTGAAGTCGAGGACCACATAGTCGAGGCGGCCGCCGCTGCTTGGTGAAGCGGCCCGCAGCTCCGAGATGCAGCTCTCGATCTTGGAGAGGGAGCGGGCGGCGAGATAGACCGTGGCGTTCTTTGCGTACAGGATGCCGGCCAGGGCGAGTCCGACGCCCGATGTGGACCCGGTGACGATGTAAACCTAGAGGAGCTTAGCCAACATGAAGGAAAAGGGGGTCTAGAAGCCACGTGGTCCTACCCTGCCCCTCAAGTCCGGAAGCTGAGCTTCGGTAAAGGTGGGTGTAGGGGGGAAAACGTCCTTGATGGCAGGCATATTTCCGTTGGTGTCTGTTGGGATGCCGCGGACGGATTCAATGGCCGGACGAATAGTCGGGGCGCACGACTGCTCAAGGTTGGTAGGTAATTAGCTGCTTGAGATGGATGGCGGTCGACTCTTCCTTGGCTTCACTTTCCAGGTTGGCCCTCGAGTTCCTGAGCGGCGCGTCCGTCTGCGTGGTTATATGGACCCCACCATGTGGTCCCGCCGGGCAGGTGCCCGTCCGCGGACCCTCTGGCCGACATGACCACGCGGCCAACAGGGCTAGCATCTTAGCTTCGAGGACGTCCTAGCAGCAATTGTACGTCAGCGCGCCATGGATACCATGTTAGCGGAGAGCGACTACACAGTAGACAGCCGGTCCCCCGGCGGCGCCACGGACGGTAGTCGGACTTTAGCACTCCGCTCGGAGGCCGACGCCGTGGCCAAGTCGTCCGGGGACCCGCGGCCGCCGTGCAGCCCGTCAAGCGATGCCCCTGATTGGCTGACGCGACGAGGGGGTCAAAACCAGCACCGAGCCCCAGCGCTCCCGTAATTCGTCTTGACGGCCAGCCCGCGGTTATCTGATCTCTCGGAAGCGTCGCGCGTGGCATCCCGGATTCTGGCTGTGGGATCCAAATCACTAGAGACCACCACCCTTGCTTTGCTGTGGTTTTGGACGGTGGGAACAAATCTTAGCCTGCTCGCAGTTCGTTGAGTGCCGTCGAGACTTGAGCACTTCACTGTTTCGTGTCGACCAACTCGCCTCAAGACGCCAATGGTTTTGCCCGAAACGAGACGCGCGTGTGGTATGAGTTATCTACCACAACTCGGGCCAGTCTCCGACGCTTCCCACCTTTGAGTTCGCACCGGCACGGCATCGACCTGTAATGGTCCAGCCTTTGCCGGTGCTACGAGCTTCTCACCTGGTAGGTACTTAACCCACTCATGATTGTCATTCATGCATTGTTAGTGGCCGAGTTGATCACTTTGGTCCAAGACAAACGACTTTTCATACTGTATTCCATGGCCTGTTTAGTGGAGGGCCAGGCCCCTGTCTGGAATCTAGTCGGGCACGCATGCTGCGCCTACCTCCCTACCACTGGCTGGTGAGGACTTCGAGTACTCACCCCGATCAGACTCGCTTCCCCGTCTTGCCGACAAGGACCTTCCTTCCTGGAGACGTGCCAAGTCTCTGTCCACTCTCCTTCACCTATAAACCTGCGCGGTATCGACTCGCGGCGCCGGTCTCTACTGGTGGCAGTAGCCCTAGTCGTAGCCCCGGTAGCCCGAGGGGTAGCCGGGATGCTGGGTCTCGCGGTGCCTGAATCCACCGCGGCGGGGCTCGTCGTCCTCGTCATCATCGTCGTAGTCGAACCGGCCCTTCGACTTCCCGTCGAATGGCCAGTTGTCCTTCTTGGGAGCGTCGTGGTAGTGAGGCGACTCGTAGTGCGGCGAGTAGTCGGGCCGGCGCGAGTGGTCTGGACGATGGGCGCCGTGGTGCTTGTGCTTCTTGCGGTCCTTCTTGAAGCTAGAGCACTTGCCGCTGCAGTCGGGGGAGAACTCGATCAGAGTCTTGGTGCTTCCCTTCTTCTTGAACGGGACTAGAGCCGTTGGTTAGTCGCCGGCCGGAGATGTTCCTGAAGGAGAGTACAACTCACAGATGACACACTCGCAGCATTCACCGCAGCAGGCGGTGCAGCGGTTGCCCTCGCACGTGATGCTAGAGTCGCCCGAGTGGCAGAGAATGCGGAGGCCATCCTTGTAGGCCGCGGCGCGCGCCTCGAGGCCGTTCGCGTACGAAGTCGGCGCGGCGAGGACGGCGGTCGCCGAGACGGCAAGGGCCGCAGCGAGGGTGGCGAGCTTCATGTTTCTGGTGTCGATAAGGCGGTACGGGGAGGGCAGAGAGCTGAGGAGGCGGGATGTTCATCGAGAGAGTAAAGAATGGCAGTATCCCGGGCAGTCAAGACGCCTTATATGGCCCGTTTTGCGTTCTTGAGAAGACGCGTTGAGACGACGGCGACGGCCCTAGCATCTCAGCCTTCCCTTTGCCCTTAGCATCCCAGGGGCTCGTCGCGTGGAAGTTCCCCACAGAGTCACCTTCCAGTTTAGTTGTCAGCTGATTAAAGCTCTTGATCGTACTATTTCGAGTCAGGAATCGGACATGGAAGGCGTCATGGCTCCACCACGAGCACATCTCTTCCGCTGCAGTCTTGGATGGGCGAATATCTCGGGAAGGGTATTTGCCTTGGCTCGCAACGACGGACGAATGGGAAATGCGGATGCCGGTCATCGCCGTCATGATATTTTGGATGTATGAATGTCTGGGGCTGGGGGAGAGCAACGGCACAATCCAAGCACACTCCTTGCCCCAGTCCCAACGCGCGAAACGGCCCGTTCTGATTCAGAAACAAGTATATTACGACAGTAGAATTATGTATGACCCGACTTCATCTGGGAGGAGGTTGGTAGGCCGTCTTCGATTGTACGGAGCATCGATGGGCGTGCGGAGGCTGGCGCTCTGCTGCTCCCATCCGCCGTCTGCTATTCCCAGACCCGCCTTACTTGGGGAAAGAGAAGTTGATGGCGTTTAGGGGTGTTCCCCAAGGACCCCGTGGTGTTCCTGGTGCCATGCAGTGGTCGGTGCTCGTACTGCGTAGGCCGGGCCGACTCAACCCAGATCGTCGTTGGAGATCGCCTCGATTTCGCTCGGTAATAGGCCCCAGCTGTCGCCGAGAGAATGATTCACTGAGAGCATAGGACGAGCGAGACAGGCGCTTGGGGCGAAGCGGGCTATTCTGTATTCCGTACCTGACCGGTGGCGTGCCTGGATCGCGGGGATGCGGATCGTCAGGGGGGCGGTTGTGCCGCTGCTGATCTGCCGACGATCGCTACTCTTCCCGGACTGCGTAACCTGTACACCTTGGGACATCCAACCGGAGGTCTGACCTTGAAACATCTACCACCCCAGGGTCTCGGGTGGCGGACGTCATTGGCCGACGAAACCCTCATTTTGGGGGTATGCCGGCCGCCGGTTCAGGGGTCCCGCGCCGTGCAACGATTTTCATGGCGCCCTCCAAAGCCCTGATAAGTAGGAAGGAATGGCCATCTCCCTCCACTGGACGGAAAGTTTTCTAGATTGTTCAAGTTTGTCTCTGAGGACTAACGTTACGTTCCTTACTGGTACTCTGAGAATCGCTCCTTCGACCACTCTCACCACCATGGCCGGCATCAGCCTCGGCGGCCTGGGCGTCACCCTCTCTCTTCCCACACCGTTCTCGACGCCGGTGGCAGATCCCTTGTTGACAGCGGCCCCCGTTGTCATCAACCAAGCCCCCATCAACCTCGGCCCACTCACCACAGCCTTTGCCCCCCCAGCCGCTTGCACCGTCGCCGTCCAGGAATGCAGGACATGCGCGCAAGCACAGTTGGCCAAAGGCTGCGACGCGGTGAGGGGGCCGATGGACGCTGGGAGCTGTTGGCCCGGTACAAGCGCCGGAGCTCCGCCGGCCGTCTCCGCGCGAGGGTTCTACTCGCCCGGGGTCGTTTGTCCTGCGGGCTACGCAACGGCGTGCGCCGCGACAGCTGGTGGTCAGAGCGGGTGGCCGTTGCAGTTCCGGCTGGAGGCCGGCGAGACGGCCGTTGGCTGCTGTCCTTCGTACGTCCGCTATCAGCCCGTGTCTCCACGCGACCGTTCCTAACCTACAGTGGTCACAGAGGCTTTGCTTGTGCCAACATCAACGGCCAGACCTGCATCCGTATCGTCTCCTCGACCACGCTGCCGACCATGTCCTGCCGGGGTAACAGCGCCGTCTTCGCCACGATGACGCTTCCCGATTCGGGGGCACGGGTGACGTCCCTGAGCGTGTATGCGCCCTTGATACAGCTCAACTTCCAAAGCAGCGACTTGACTCCGACGCAAACAACGATCCAGAATCCCTCGGGGGATGAGCAGTTGACCCTCGCCCCTGGCGCTCCCCAGTCCACCGGACTGGGCATTGGAGGACGCCCTACCCCCACCAATACCAATGGATCCCCGGGATCCAACTCGGGATCTGGATTCAGCGTCGGAGCCATGGTGGGTGTTGGCGTCGCCGGGGGTTTGGCCTTCCTCGCTGCCCTCGTCGGCGGCTGTTGGGTCTGGCAGCGCCGTCTGAGGCAACGTCGGGATAGGAAGGACGCAGCCATGCAGAAGCTGGATAATCTGTACGAGGCTTCGAGGCCGACAGCGCTCGGTGGCGACGGCTACTCGAGATATGAGGTCAAGCCACTACCAGCGAGGCCACTGGGGGTGGACGAGTACACGATGCATTCCCCTGTGTCCCCTAACACCTATGTTCCGACGGGACGGCAATACCGGCCGTATCGGCCTTCGGGGTTTTAGGCGTGGAATCAAATAAAACATGATAGTCGGGAGTTTCAACAGGCTCTTTCGCGGTGCTGGGGCGTCCGTCACCTCGCCCGCCTGGCCACTGTGGTGAAGTTCCCCTAAATCTGGCCCCTGAATCCGCCCCCCTGAATCCGCCCCCTAAACCACTACCCGAGACCCGTGCCAAACCAGCTCGCCCCTGGGCCCGCTAAGACATTGGGAAGTCGGTTGGCAGGGTATTACCGGTAGCGACTAAGAATATCTCGATCTGTGTGAAGTGTTGGCAGCGGTCTCATGCACGAGTGTCTTGATTTCGTTATCTCGCACGTCACGACGCCCTGCCCAGGACGCCTGCACCCCTTGGCGCGAGGCCGTGATGATGGCGGCGCCGGCGTTTGGTGCCACGCCTGTGATTACCGCAGTGTAGGGAGGTATCTAGGTAGGTAGTAGCCATGGAGAGATCCGCTTCACGTACCGAAAGAGTGCCCGGGTTGAAAGCTCGGACGCGTGATACCCACCCACGCGGAGAGAAGATTCACTGGGGCGGACCGCGCTCCTCGTCAATCTCGACCAAACTACCTAACCTGGGCTTCTCCGAGATCGGCAAAGTGGCATTGCTGTTGCTGACAATGTTTCTGCAGACATATGCATTCTTGGGGCCAAGGCATGTGAGCAGTGGCGAGCGATGGGCAGTGCCCTCTCCAAATGGTCCGCCAGAATGGCCGCAACTTGCTAACCTTGGCTAGCAGCCCTGGCTAGCAGCATTGCAAACACTGCTCATTGTAGGCGACTTTATGTGTCGTGAAGGCGACGACGTGCTGCTTTGCGTTGCCGCGACTCTCACCAGCCACGATCATCCAGGTGGGCACCTACCTACTCGTAGGAATGTGGCCAAGTAGGTTGGTACCCAGAGCCTATCGTAGGTATCTGTTCAGTTGCGCACATGGCTCCCCTCAAGTTCTCGCTCCCAGCCACTAGATTTCTTACCCACATTGGAGAGCTGGCCTCCCGAGCTCCTTTCGTTGGAGACTGTCAGTGTATGTTCCTCGGCGGGATTCACATATAAGTACGATAGAAGTAGGTCGTTGAGCCATCCATCTCTCTATGTCGGGGTCTCACAGCCTCGCTCGGACTTGGTTAAGTACCCGCGCCGGGTTTGGCTGACCACCTCCCTTCAGTAAGGTACTGTAGATACCAGGCAACTACCTACCTACCTACTGCTCCGTACTTAGTAGCCGTCGCCAGGACAGAGCACGCTCAGACCAACTCCCATTGTGTGCCTACAGGCTCAATACAATATCCGGGTCTGTCCAACACTGGCCAATGACGACACGAGAGTAGCATGCCTCGTACAGCCTTCCCGACCTGCCGATTTAAGCGGGTTCGCTGACCAGTGGTCTCACCTCCTTAATTAGCCAGAAATTACCCACGCCCGTACTGGTGCCCCCAAAAACACACAGTTGCACCTGTGGTACCTTCTTATAGCAGGTAAGCGCGCCGGAAAACCGGCCGCGCCCCTGGCATGATGCATGGTAATCAACCTCGCCCGCTCGCTACGACTCAGACCGCCTCGTATAGCAAGCACTGAGAGCATCACCTGATGTGGCTGGCGCCCATCCTGTTTGGGCCGGCGTCACTGTCTTCTTTAGTCCGCTCGCGTCCGCTCGACGCGTTCTATTCTCTATTAACGATGGCATCGCCCACGCCCAAACCCGGTGTCGTCGTGTTCCCACATCGTGGCCTTTGCAGCTGAACCGAGGACGGACCAACAACGATGCGATTTGCTACCACCACTGCCGTGGCGTGGGGTGCCATGGCAGCCTCGGCCATGACGATCCCGTCCCTGGAGAAGCGAGCGGTACGCCTGATCGACCTGGCTCCGTTCGAGGCAAATCGACCCGTGATGATACCGCCGCCGGAGCAGGTCCTCAACCACACCTCCAACAAGTTCATCACCTCCCTTCCAGCGAGCAACGCCGCGGCAGCCGGCAGTTGTACCAACCCGGCGCCGAGGATAGAGTGGCGGAACTTGAACGACGGCGACAAGACGGCCTTCGTCAGATCCATTCGGTGTCTAATTGATAGGCCGTCGGCCGGCAGCTACCCCGGCTCGAGAAACCGCTACGAGGATCTGGTCTGGGTCCACCAACAAATGGCCCCGGGCATCCACGATGTTGGTCATTTCCTCCCCTGGCATCGCTACTACGTCGCCGTTTTTGAGTCCGTTCTCCGCGACGAGTGCGGCTACCGGGGCCCCATGACCTGGTGGGACGAGACCAGGGATGCCGGTAACTTTCGTGGTTCGCCGCTCTTCACGCCGCAGTGGTTCGGTTCCGCGCCGTACCGGACGGGAGATGCGATGGGAACGTGTATAGACGACGGAGTATGTGATTCTCTCTGGCGTCTTGGTCTTCGTTTCGCTCGAGTTGCTGACCAGGGCCAGGCTTTTGCGGGTATCACGTTGCATCTCGGACCTGGCAACGCGGTGTGGGACCACTGCCTCGCACGCGCCGTCGACGAGTCTTTATCGCGTATTGTGGACGGCTATTTCGTTTCGTATTGCAACGGATTTGGCAGTTTTGAGGAAATGCGCCGATGCTCAGAGCCTGGGTAAGTCGAGTTTGCCCCTTTTCGCTCTTGGCGTCTTGGCCCCGTTTGCTGACCGCGAGCGCAGACCTCACACCTACGGCCACAACGCCGTCGGCGGTGTCATGTCCGACGTCGTCGCATCTCCCGGCGATCCAGTCTTTTTTATGCACCATGGCTTTGTCGACCACATGTGGCATATCTGGCAGAACGCCGACCCCAACAACCGGCTCTACCAGATATCAGGCAACACTGCCGAGGGTCGGCCCGTTACACTAGACTACGTCCTTTCATCTAGAGGTCTTAGACCAGACGTTAGTGTCGGAGATATGATGGATATAATGGGTGGGTACTTGTGCTATCGTTACGACTACTAGAGAGATACGGACAGGCTCGGGGGGCATTGCTTTGTTCATGGGGCGTCGTGCGGAGCGCATAGCGATGGAGAGGTACCTTGCTGTTCAACCATGATAATAACTAGTCGTAGTACATAATGGCAGAAAGAAATACCCCGAGTCGTAGCTTTTGATGCCTAAACCAGAGATTCAAGTTCCTCAGGACGGGAGGGAGCAGTCCCGGTGTGATGCGTTGAATGCCTCGACGAGGGCTAGGAAGTTGAAATCTTGGCCTTCCAAGTGTCTTTCGACAATAGTTGGCATTTTGAAAACATTTGAACGCAATTTATATTGGTCGAAACCTTAGAGTCCTCCTGTTCACACTTGTGTATCAGTCAAGCAGGTGGGGGTCAACGGCTCTGAAGCATGCCGTAGCGGAGGCGTGAGTACCTCGGTGGCGGAAGCAGTCACATGGCCGATATGAGACAAGATCGGTAGGCAACAAACGCCGTCTAGCTTTTACTTGACTACTGGCTATCCTGAGAGTTCTTGATGGTATTGAGGTCCGAGTTCTGTCCTCGGTCACACGGCCCCCCTCACGAACACGCCCAATCCCGAGGGAGAAATCGGGAGGCCAGCTCCGCCTGTCACATATCGTCAGGCGCCTCAATGGGTATTTCAGAACATATCTCTGGTGCCTACTTTGTACGTATACTGTATCTAGTCTCGTGGCCTTCGACGTTGCAGCTAGGTAGTGCGGCGAATCACTCACCCAAGGCGGCCACCGCCCACTCGGTAAATCCTGCGTACCGTAGGTGGCTCCCCCCCCCCGGTGAGTTGGAGGTACAGTCCTGTCTCAGTACTTCTATCTACCCAGAAGCTGTCAATATGGTGGTGTGGCATTGAATACTCAGCCGGAGTCGGTTTGCTGACAACCCACAAGGGCCGGTGCTTAAGGGTTCAGGGGTTCAGGGGCCGGAGAGGAATCAGGAACAGATGACCTCCGAGGCTCTTTCGACGTCACCGGCACAGGTCTTCTCCCCGTGAACGCAGAATTCACATGGAGTTCTCAATTTCCGCGACCTCGGCCATCATGTCGCGGCATTTCTCCTTCTCCGTGTCCGTCGGCTCGAGATAGGGGCGCCGCGGTTTCATCTTCTCCACTGCCCCCTCGATGCCCGCTTTGCTCGCAGTGTGCACAGCCGCTGCATACTTGGTCATGGCAATTCCGCTCTTGCAAGGCCTTTCGGCGAGGGCGGCCTTTCGATGCAGCTCCAGCGCCTCGCGCGTCTTCCCTTCCTTCCACAGCCGATAGATGCTCACCACCGTCCGCGGAAACACGTTGCCGAACGCAGCAATGCAGCCGGAGCTTCCCACACTGAGTCCGCCGACGAGAAAGTCGGCCTGCCCGCCGTAGACGGCGAAGCGCTCGGGCGGGAACTCGGCGGCCAGACGGGTGATCTTGGCGACGGAGCCGCAGGTGAGCTTGACGCCGACGACGTTGCGGTGGCGCCGGGCGAGGGCCGCGATGGTGTCCGAGTCGAGGTCGAGGCCGTTGCACACGGCCGGGAAGTTGTACACGACGATGGGCAGCGGCGATCGTGGGGCCACGTCGTCGAAGAAGCGGGCAATGACGGCCGGCGTGGTGGCCTTGCCGAAGTAGGCGGGCGGCAGGAGCAGAACGCTGTTGGCTCCGGCCGCGTGGGCGTCGGCGATGAACTCGAGCACTTGCGCCGTGCTGTGGCCGCCCACACCGGCCATCAGCGGATACGCGGGCCCGACGGCGGATCGGGCCGTTTCGAGGAGCAGGCGGCGTTCGTTGCGAGTCAGGAGAAAGGTCTCGGCGTTGGTGCCGAGAATGACAAGGCCGGTCAAGCCCGTCGATGCCAGGTAGGAGTAGTATTTTTTCTGGTCGTCGAGGAGAAGAGTGTCCGATTCAGGGTCGAAGAGGGTGACAGCCGGCACCCAGACCCCCGACGGCGGGACAGCCGTGGTGCTTTGCATCGTCGACTGGATGACTGATTCGGATCACCCACAGCTTATGGCTGGACACAAGTCTGGGTCTCTTGACCTGTCTCATCAAGTTGCGCAGAGTCCAGAGGGAGACGAGAAAGTCGGCGTGGGCAACGGTGAGCCCGAGGATCGGCCCCGGTCCAACTGCCGCCGGGATCGGCATGAGATGCCGAGGTCGCGATTTCCAACCGGGCAACTCCGTGCCGCACTCACCGAGATCTCCTGCGTCATCAACGAGCTCCCGTATTTCATACCAGAATCCCAGCCTACGCCGAGGACCACTTTTCCGGCTGAAGATGGCGGTCAACGAGTCCGACGACTTCATGGCGGGGATGCCCGTCGTACCAGAAGACGAATTCTGTGTTTATGGCATGGTTCGTCGTCCACCCTGCCAGGCCGGATCACCACGAGCGATCCTCAATACCGACAACAGCTTCTAAATCTCTATACTGCCCAGGTCTACGCCAAGCCTGAGCGTGCCGATGCCCTGGAAGCGGCATACGCCCAGACGACGCGGAACGCTCAGTCGGAGCCGGGCATCATCTACTATTGCATCTCGAGAGACCCCGAGAACCCGGACATTTTCCATTTCTTTGAGAGGTATACCGGCCGGTCTGCATTCGAAGAGCACAACAAGCACCCCATCATCCAGAAAATCTTGTCCGAGGGCTGGATGGCCGGCGTCAAGGCGAAGATCGTGAAGGCCATACGGCCGGCGGCGGCAGAGGATCATCCGACGGGCCCAATGCAAGCCACTGGCCACCCAAACCCATGCGTTAACCCCAGGCTGACAGATTTGTCCAGGCGTTTGATTCCACGACCTCAGCCATGGACCGAGCAACTATAGCCGAACGATGGCCTTGCCTGGCCTAAGGAAAGCCATGATATTCTCTGGGGACGAGGGCGGAATGGCTTGTCACGAAATCCTCGCAAGGTATCGTGGCTGTCATGGCATGCTCAAGACGCGGATTCTGTCTACAATGGTCCCAATTTTGGCACCCGGTGCCTTCTATGGTGTATCTAGGTACTTATGCTACAGACATGGTATCCTACACTCACAAGGCCAGTGGCGAGGTGCCATTGCTCGCAGCAGCCTCGACAGATTCACCCCCCCTTTCCCTCGCGGTGCCTGCGCGTTCTCCACGGATACAAACCCTTCAGCATTGAGCAACGACATTGCGGCCGGCCTGAATTGACTCCCGAAGAGAGATTGAAGCAGCCGCAACAGCCGGATCGTTTCTGCGATGCCACCGAGGTTAGCTCTTTCATCGCGGGAGTGATTGTTGAGAGAAGCGGGGACACTCACTGATCGCCCGAAGACAGGGCATTCCCGGTGGCGATGAGCCCGGCCTCCACCTCTTCTCGGCCGGCCTGCGGCGGCGCCTGACCCGCAACGATGGCTTGGGCAATGGTCTCGATGCCAGCGTTGGCCTGTTCCAGCCCCGCCTGTGCTGCCTGTTGCGTGGCTCCGTCTTGGATCTGTGCGACGGCGTTGCCAGTATCACCGAGCGCCCCGACGATCTGTAGACGAGCAATGTTGCAAGCGAGCCCTCCGGACCCCTGGAGTGCCGCAAGACCTTGGCCTTGGCCGCCTTGGCCTTGGCCGCCTTGACGTTGGCCGCCTTGGTTTTGGCCGCCTCGACCTTGGCCCTGGCCGGCCTGAGCCTCGGCGGTGTCGGTAGCCTGGGCGGCATCCTCGGTAGCCGTAGCTGCAGCTTCGTCGGTAGTCGTGGATGCAGCTTCGTCGGTAGCTGTGGCGGCACCTTCCTCGGTGGCCGTGGCGGAAGCGTCTCCAGTGGCCGCGGCCGAAGCCTCCTCCGTGGCGGTGCCAGTAACCTCCTCCGTAGCCGCCGTCGCCGTCCCATTAGCGGCCTCTGCGCCGGCGGTAACCGTCACGGTCACCGTCTCAGGCGGGGGGCATTCGGTGGCGGTGGCAGTCGCAGCCAGGGCCGTCTCTGTAGCCAGTGGTGGTGCTGCTCCGAGCACAATCGCCTGCCCAACAGCGACATTGTCCTTGCCCTTTGCCTTTCCCTTGCCCTTGGCGGCCGGATACTGGACGACTGCAGGGTTGTTAGTTTCTTTTCAGCCGTTGAGGCCCTATCTCGCGTGGAACTCGCGAACAAACGTACCCGCGGCGTTGGTGAGGGCCGAGCCGGCAACGAGGAGCGCGGTGAGGAGGTTGCGTGTATACATCTTGTGTCTGTGATGTCGAGCGGAAGGAGAATGGGAACTAGATATGTACTGGGAAATGGCTATGAAAGGGTATCTTTAAAAGCTCGAAGAGGAGAAGCCAACCAGGGCACGAAAAGAAGAAGGCGACGGGAAGGGATGACAGCTCTGGACCGATGAGATGATATTTCTGGACGACTTCAACCAGACGGCGTGTCTCCAAACTATTATACTCTCTCGACAATGAGCTCCATGAGCCCGCCGCAGTGTTGGCATCGAGAGACAAGTTCCGAGATGCGATTGGCTCGTAGGTCTGTCGTGGGCGTGTTTCGAGCCGCGGAACACAGTCCAGGGGTTGACCCGGACCGACATCTTGGCGATCATATGATGAGCCGATCTCCCGCGGGCGTCTTTCCCCGAAAGCATGGTTTAAGGCGAAAAGCTTAAGAGCTCCCGGGGACCTGGGAAACGGCTTTTGACAAATTACGGCCTTGTAACCCTCGATGGGTGTGGTGATGCGAAAAACACAGCCCCGCGTCAGGGATGAGTCGCGACCAACGACGTCTGATCAACAGCGCCAAACGGGTAACAGACCATTATGATCAACTTTGGGGCAACTCAACGTCAGAGCTGGTTTCTTTTCGATGCTGCGAACTCACTACTCCGTACGGAGTATAGGAAGTGAAATGACTCGGACCCTCTCTCGACCGAGGGCCGTCGACGTCGTAGAGGGCCCTCTCCACGGCCGCGTTGCTTTGGCCCCTGGCGTTCTGCCTCTCTGCTGACCAGGCCGCTGTTACGGAGTATTTGCCGAGAGGTGAACACTGGGCGACGCGGTACGCATCAAGGCACCGAGTCGACATCCGCTGGCAGCTCCAGACAGATCGCGAGCCCAACGGGCCTGACAACTTCGCGACGATTCACCCCACACCAAGCGTCGACGAGCCCGCAGGCCTCGAGATCCACCGTGGGGGATACATACCGATGCGCATGACACGTTTCAACACGCGCGCAGCCCACAGCGATCCTTTGTGCAGGATATAGCAACATGGGTATTCGCAGGCATAGGGTCGAGCTTGAGGTCCGTTCATCGGGGATGGTTAACAGGGAGGCTTGGTGTTGTGTGCCCTGGCTTCGGAGAGTGCCCTGGCTTCGGAGATAACATGGCCGCTCAGGTCCCCTGAAGAGAGCTCTTATCGACGGGAGGGACGGGAATCGCGGGGACCCGCCGCCTCCCCGGCAGGGCCACTTCCTCAACCTGCCCCGACACCTGTTCCTCGCCGCATCGGCAATCCCGGAAATGGATTATTCAAGTCAATTCTCCAAGCCGAAGCTCAAACCTCGCGTTATCATCCATGGCGGCGCTGGGAACATTACTGCTTCGAGTCTGCCGCCCGAGAGGTACAAGGCGTACCGAGATGCCCTCTTCTCCATCGCAAGCCTCCCCTCCCTCTGCTGCCTCTAAACCCAGACAATCCAAGACAGGCTAACAGTGGGTCTCCTCCAGGTAACAAGGACAAATGCCTACATGCAGACGCCCTGTCCGAAGAAACGGACCAGCGACTCCTCGGATGCCCGGCTTCCGACCGCCCTCGAGACTGCCACCTTCGCCGTGGCCCTTCTCGAGGACAATCCGCTTTTCAACAGCGCGCACGGCGCCGTGTTCACGCGCGACGGTATCAACGAACTCGAGGCTAGCGTCATGGTCTCCCGGGGCCGCGCCAAGCGCTGCACCGCCGTATCCCTGGTGCGCCGTGTGCGAAATCCAATCTTGCTGGCCCGCGCGATGCTCGAGCATGGCGAGGCGGATCTCGGCGGGAAGAACGGCGAGCACCGAGGGCCGCTGGCGCCGGGCCCCGGTGTCCCGGCAGGGAACATGGACGTGCCGGGCGCCCAGGGCCACACGATCGTGTCCGGGCCGGCGGCCGAATCCCTCGCGCGCAAGTACGGCTTGGAGATAGTCGAGCCAGGGTATTTTTTCACGACGACGCGGTGGGAGGAGCACCGGCGGGCGCTGGAGAGGGAGGGCCAGGGGCAGGGGACGGGAACCTGGTCGGCCGAGGAGTATCTGCCGCAAGGAACCTGCGGCGCCGTCGCGCTGGACGAGGACGGCGTGGTGTGTTGCGCCACGAGCACGGGAGGCATGACGAACAAGCTCAGTGGGAGAATCGGAGATACCCCCGTTCCCGGTGCCGGATTCTGGGCCGAGGAGTGGCTCGAAAAAGATGACCCAACCGGAAGAGGGCCGAACGAACGGGGGGGCTACTTTGGGCCTGACGGGCCCGCTGTTGCTCTGTCTGCGACCCTGAGAGGCCTGCTGATAGACTGTCTCCCCGCCCCTCGTCTCTATTCGCCTCTCCCGAATCACACACGACACGGGCTGAGAACCACGCGCTCGTTCGCCGCGTCGGGCACCGGCAACGGAGACTCTTTCCTCCGGGTGTCTGCGGTACGGACCGTAGCAGCCATGGCCCGGTTCCAGCCCGTTTCCTCCATGACGGCCCTCGGGCGAGTGACGGGGCCCGATGGGGAGTTGCAACGAAGCGCTGGACGCAGATGGGGCCAGACCGGCGAAGGCGAAGGCGGAATGATCGGGATCGAATGCGTCATTATTCGCGACGCCACCGGCAATATTGCAGAGACTCGCGGCGAGATCCTACATGACTACAACTGTGGCGGCATGTTTAGGGCTTGGATAGACGACGGCGGGGAGGCGGTAGTAAGAATATGGCGGGATGAGGTTGAACTATAGGGGAGGGAGAGATGCCTCTCCTTTCCAAGCCCCACGCGCCACGCCGTTCCAGCCATTAGAATATACAAGTCTGCACTACAGGAGCGGGGTAGCTTCGACGTCGGCATCGTGATATTGTTGTGCCGTGTAGGGGAAGGCCGCCCGGCCGTCTTGCGGACTCCTCGTCCGGATACCGGACCTCCGTCTCCCCCCTCTCTATTTTACAGCCTCAAAACGCCAGCCGCCGTATGCAAGGATCGAAGCCACGAATGCGCTAGATGGTACATGTACCCTGCCGTGAACGAGGTGGGGTGGAGAGTAGAGTGGTGGTGAAAATCGCTCAAGTATGGACACCCTCACGCCATGGCCTTGTCGCTGGACGGAGGAGGTTGAGGTAGCTGTGAGGTATTTGGTTAGCATTCTTGGGAAACACCGCATCCCAAGGCCCAACACCCCAACATACCTCCAACTTGGTGCTGCCCGCCATCATCTTCTGGAAACCAATGCCAACACCTTCTATGACGGCCAGAAGAACCGCGCAGCCGATGGCGCCGTTCCGCGCCGACTTGTAGCCGCCTCGGATGGCGAGTGCGCCGCCCGTCAGGAATCCGGCGATGATGGGATTGTAGGCGTCTTCCTTTCGTCGAACACCCTTGACAGCGCAATCGAAGGTGGAGAAGAGACCGCCGAAGACGCCAAAGTTGCCGCCGAGGACCGGTGCCCTCATCTTGATCGCCGTGAGTGCGCCGATGCGCCGCTCCCCGTAGGGAGAGTTTCGGAACCCCTTGATGCCATGCCAGATGGTCCCTCCGATGGCCTTTTGTGGTCAGCTCCGTCCTAGATGAGTTACGGTCCATGACGTACACCCATGGCGAATGCTCCGCCAAAGTCATTGAGAATGACCCAGGGGCAGGGATCGCGTGTGTGGTCCATTGTGGATGCTGCCAACGGTTTCGAGGCTCAGGTCGACCGGGAAGGCTCGCGGGAAAGTCGTTATGTGCCAACCTGAAAAGCGCACACTCGAGCAGGCTTTCAGTTTGAATGAAGACGGGATGAACTCGCAGACTTGCAGACGCAATCCGGTAGCTGCCGTGCCTGTCTCGACGCGAGAAAATTATCGTCGTCAGGTTGATGACTTTTCCCTTGGACGATTAGCCGATAAGGAATAATCGAAGTGGGCTGCCCACGAATATTGCATACAGACTCCCGTCAGACGGCGGGAGTACTGTACGGCCCGGACCTGGGACAGGCGACTCGATAAAATAATGCAGGTCCGACATGGAAGGCCGTCCAACGAAGAAACTCTCCCCTTTTGCCCAACCGCGGAGTACGGAGTACACGGAGCTACGGTGCCTGAATCCTAAGATACGGATCCTCCCACGGATGTCGCCTTGCCTTCGCGCCATGGTCTCTTGATTGCTTTGAAGTCCGACACTCACCTGCGCAAGATTAGCACTTATGACCTTCCATGGGAAGAGAGGCGTGAGCCTTTCTGGAGGATGGGGCTGGCATCCGATTTCGCTGCAAGACGCCGCCCATTGCGAACCACGACACTGTCCATTGGCGGATGGTTCTCCGTATGGATCCACCAGTGGCTTGGAGCGGTGTGGAGTTCGGATGCGGATCTGGCGGCTTCGTGCAGCCCGAACCCGAACGGCAAGGCGTTTCAATGTCTCACCGATGAGTGGGCGCGGAGAGCCCAGCAAGCCCAGACAAGCCAGGTCAGGTGCCAGGTATTATTGTGTCTGCAGGAGTCTTCGGACAGCGGCGTCTGTAGTGAAGCTCGAAGCAGAGAATGGATTTCGTGCTTATAAAGTCGAGGGCGAGAACGACCTCACTACTGTAGGTACTTTACCTTGCCTCTCTTGCTCGAGCCCAAGGTTCCCACCGAGCCATCGTCCCCTCGTCCCCTCACCCTCTCCTTCCCGCTCCCAGGGAACCACGGCATCTTATCTCTCTTCGCCCGTGCCCAGGGCGAAGAGCACAGTCTCAGAGCGCCATTTGCAGGCGAATGATGCGACCAGCCTGCGACTCGCGTCATGAGACGGCGGTGAGCGACGATGGGGGATATAACGTCGCCATGCGAGACGCCTCCAGGCTCGCCCTTGCCGCGGGATTTCGTTTGGAGGTTTAACGGCGGCAGACTCAGCACCACATCGCCGCCGGCGCTTTCGGAGCTGCCCCGGGCTATGGTCATAGAGGAGCGACTCGTCCATGTCGGCCCCGTAGACGGGGACGATTGTCACGGCTGCCGCAAGCTCCACGGCGCCGAGGAGGGGCGTCAGTCAACAGGCAAGTCTCCGCCGTCTCCGTTTCCCTGGACCCCAAATGCCTCTTCCGTCCCCGATGGTTTTTCTCTGTCGCGTGTCCATTGTGGTGGTGCGTTTTGGAGAAGCTGAGGTGGTCTGCCCTGGCAGATTGGGGGAACCCCGGTCGCTGTTGTGAGCCCCGCATCGCCCCGTGAGGGGAAGTTGGAGAC
>Ga0247777_1000136_pt1 | contig 18188 bp, 11 predicted proteins | sample UWRJL154409C5_FD_179937 | JGI IMG/M metagenome (GOLD analysis project Ga0247777, IMG submission 179937) | Plant litter microbial communities from Arlington Agricultural Research Station in Wisconsin, United States - UWRJ-L154-409C-5 | ecosystem: Environmental > Terrestrial > Plant litter >...
AGGATGTCTGGGGGGGGGGGCGGCACACTCTGCTTTTTGGCGTTTTGGGGCGGAGAAAACCCAAGGGGATATCACGGTATCACGGGACGCTGTACAGTATTACCAACGCTCATGGATAACGAGCATGACGATCAATGGCATCTCCAGTCTTGTGTTGAAAGTCATACCATGCTGTTGCAAGAAGTGTAGTGCTTGACGTGAAGGTAGGCTCTGACCGCAATGTTCCTGTGTCCAGTTTTCAACACCAGCAGTCATCGATTCCTGACCAAAGTCCATGGGATCGCGGCCCGGGATGCCTCTCGACTCCCCCATGAGCTTCCATGGTTGTTACGGTCCCTCTCGTACTGGATAGGAATGGCTACCTACTAGCTAGTGGAGGCTCTCTTACACGCTTCGGCTAGCAACACACTGGAATAGAGAACGTTTCAACCCACATTCATGATGCGTCGTTCGTAAGACACACTCGTCGCGATTCGACGGCCCCCTTGATCTCTTCAAACAAGGAATCGACATCTCGCATCGAGTCTATTGTGATGACATCCCTCTCCAGCTCTTCCTCTAGAGGCTCTTGGATGTCGGCAATCTTCTCCCCCATGATCCTCTCGGCGAGTTCCGGCTCCTCTGCCCCCAGCGTTCGACCCGAAAGCGTCTCCTCCGAGATCTGCAAAATCACGAAGATGATCTTGATGGAGTTCGCCCGCATGACGCTGCGCATGGCGTCCCGGCCGACCTTTCGAGTGGCGTAAGAGGTTATCACCGCCGCGCAGCCCGTTTTCGAACCGCTGCCGTCCGACGAGAGACCCATTCTCTGCAACTTGGAGAACCAAATCCGCCCAAACACCTCGCCGTGATCGTAGCCCTTCCCGGCCTGAGACCGGGCCCCAGTCCGGGCCATGGTGTGTGCCGCCTCGGCCTTGAGCCACGGGCAGCCGAGGAAACGGCAGAGGGAGGCGGCGAGAGTCTCTTTGCCCGTGACGTGGGTCCCCGAAAGGAGAACGACGTAACATAACGCGCCTGCTGAGTCCGAGTCTTCCGGTAGTGGGACCATGGTTGCCTCACTTGAAGAACGACGGGCCTGTCTGTCACCCGAGGAACGACTTCGGGCGGATAATTTGAGGTCCCCTCCGGGTGGGGAGCTCGTCTTCTAAGAGCTGGCTCTCTGGGCGCCGGCGAGTTGCTCAAACCTCATCGGTTCCTAGTGTTTTATGAGGTCTTCGGCTTATATCTGATACGATAGCTAGCGTTTGGGCTAGTGGGGAGGGGTAAGATTTTATAGTTTCCGAAATGGGGCTGGATATTTGTTCCAGCGGGAAGTCGGGTAATACTCGGCCGAGTCAGCGGAATGTCACACCTTATAATTATGGCAAATCTTGAGTTTTCAAGGCATCGCGGGTTTACCTCAGATCATGCACCTTCGCGGCGTCGGTCACTGTCGTCGTACCCCGCTCCGTTTCGTCGATGTCACTCATTCCACGGTCGGCGCTCGAGGTCCGCTGTAGGCGCTGTAATTTGGCGCGCTGAACTTTGCCTGAATTCCGCGTGGTCCTGAAGGGCACAGAGCCTGGGGTTAGCACCACTGCCAACGACAACACGAACCCCTGGACGCACCGCATCTTCGATTGAGCTGGAGGACCCGGGAAAAAGACAGCCCCGGCCTTCATGCCCGGTACCGTATTGTAGGTACCTAGGTATGCTATTCGAACGATCAGCGACTTCCAAGCCAGAAATACATTGGGCCAATAGAATTCTTGGGAAAAGTGGGTGACTGCCCGCGGAGCGGCCTGGGGAGCGGAACTCTTTTCAGCTTAACACCGGTTGACGTTTTTGGGTTACGATCGTTTAGGTACCTGCCTACTCATACGTCCTCACTCCCTGCAAGTACTTCCTCCATAATGCCCTGCGATCGCTAAGCCACCAAGGTTCTCCCGATGCGCCAAGTATGCCTTGTAGATCTACCCCGGTAACTCGGGGGCCATGAAATGAGTTTGCACGGAAGTCCGACATCACGGCCGTGCGGTCCCGTCAGCCGTCGGGCTGTCGTAGCCAATGAGCCGATAGCCAGCGGCCACCCCTTTGCCCCGGGGGTTGCCAAGTACCGTTAGTGCAACGCTCTGCCTCACACCGACGGAGGCTAACCACAGGACCGCCACAACGCCTTCGGACCTTGTCAGGGACGTGGTGGAACCTATTGGACGACTGTTTATTTCTCAGCCTCACGGAGATGGAAACGTGCAGCAGTCGACCCCTGAGGCAAAGCACCGGTGTTAGGCATCATCGTCCCTCGAGGTGACATCGTCTGCTCGGCTCCGACGAGATGGTCGGACTCAGAATGTATAAAACCTGACGCTGGAATTTCGTGTGGAGGAACTCGAAGACATGTTGCTTGAGTTCCGCAGATCTCGTAAGCATCCGTTCCCGCCATGCTCCGTCTCGTCCTTCGCCTGCTCCCGGCATTGTCCGCCGTCTCCGCATTCCCCCAGGAGAAACGAGCGGACGGCATTGTCTTCGAAGGCAAACCGCCCAAACTCGACCACGATGTTCCGCTCTTCGCCCTCGGCGACCGGGTCAAGTTCCCCGACGGCAGGTTCCGTGAGATTCTCAAGTCGGCCGCACCGAGCAAGAACCTCAAGCTCAAGAAGACCGAGGACGGGTCGTACAAGTACTACGATGGCGACCTCTTGATCGGTCTCTACGACAACGAGTTTGGTGAGACTGCCGTTTTCCCCAACCTCGAGACCCTGGCCCCAGGCGACATCAAGGTCAACCTGAACGTCGTGGCTGCTTGGGCCAAAGACAACGCCGTCATCCCTGCGGACGACACCAAGGTCTCCATCGTCATCGGCTCGCGGCTGTCGGGCGCCCAGCAAAAGGTCAACCAGAAGCCAGGTCTTCCGGGCACCTACCTCCTCGAGGGCGCCGTGAGGCGTGTCATCGAGCTCCCCGGGGCCGCGCACCCCGTCTGCGGGCCCGGCAGCCAAGCCTCCTTCGGCTTTGGCGTCGACGGCGCCATCAAGAGCCTGACCCACCGCTGGAACCCGGCCAAGAGGGAGGGACCACTTTTCCGAGCCCTAGACCCCGACAGCGTCACGAAGCACATCGTGGCCCAGTTCAAAGCCGCCAAGGTCGCCGCGGGCGTCACGGTCCACGCCGTCGAGTTCTGCTACTTCGACTCGGCCGCCAAGTACCTGCAGCCCGTTTTCCGCTTCAACGCGACCGTGGCCAGCGGGACGGGCGCCGGCCGCTCCCGCGTCGTCGGCTACGTCCCGGCCACCGGCGCGGCCTTCGAGGGCCTCCCGCCCGTCCTGGAGCGGCCGGGCGCGCAGGAGGCCTTCCCGACCGTGGCGTCGCCCGCCAACGCCAGCCTCGCACGGCGGGCGGCCGACGACGCCGACCTGGCCGGGCGGCAGAGTGGCCCGCGCGTCCTGGTCGGCCGCTACCTGATGAACCACGACGGGCTGACGGACTACTTCGTCAAAGAGGCCAGCCGGTTCTGGGACGGGTTGCTGTCGGGCGCCGACGGCGTCTTCGTCAACGCGCAGTACTACTGGGACGACCCGACCACGTACGCCGACCCGACGGCCGACTCGTACCTGAACGCCATGCACCTCGGCTTCAGCGACGGGCACGGCAACCACCACCTCTTCGAGACGGACGGCGACCTGCCCGGCAAGGGCGTGGTGTTCGTGCCGAACGGCCTGGCTAGCAAGGGCTACGGGTCCGGGTCCGGCGGGCGGCTGGTCTACTGGATCCTGGCCGAGTGCTCGGTGATTCCGTCGCCGTTCGACTTCGCGGCGGCCGACGCCCATCTGGCCTACGACCCGTGGTGGCCCGTCTTCAACGGCCTGCGCGCCGTGGTCGGGTTCCGCGACCTGGCGAGCGTGGATCCGCCGCTGATGAAGAAGGCGGGCAAGTGGCTCGGGCAGGGCTCCAGCGTCGTCCACGGCTGGATGAAGGTCATGTTGGGCGCGGGCCCGACGTCGGCCGTGACGGTTTGCGGGCACGCGGGAGATCATGTGTTTTTGACGTCGGGGATTCCTCGACCTGATTGTCTGCAGACGTGGTGGTACGAGTAGGTAGGCGAGTAGGTAGGTGGGAGGTAGGCAAGGCAGGAGAGTGGTAAGATCTCCTCGACGCGCTCTGGTCGCGTTCGGTCGAGTGATAGGTAGGTACCTAGTGATACTGCCTCGAGATCTAGGACAGCGGTCGTCCTACGTTTGATCCTGCGTACTTCTGCGTGCTGCAGTTTCGTTCCTTGCGGGTTCTGACTGCCTACAGTGACCCAATTACTTCTCCTTTGCCTGCTGCTCAAATTGTGCCTTCTTTATCCTCATGATGTCGGTGATGCCCTTGGTGGTCACCCACTCGGGCAAGAGGTCGAAGAGCCGATACTGCAGATCGTGGAACCAGTGGGGACTAATCACCCTGATCCGCCGTGAGGCGGCATACTCGGCCTTGCTGACGATGGACTGACCAAAGCTGTCCCAGCGCGGCGCCGCGTCCGTGTCTGGGCAGTTGTTCGCCTGGCTGCGGACGTCGCCGGGCACGATGGCGAGCGTCTCCACGTAGCGCGTGGCCGCCTCGGTGCGCAGCTCGCGAGACAGCGCGACGCTGAAGACGGCATTGAAGGCCTTCGTCGCGCTGTACATGACGAACCAGGGGCTGCCGAAGATGGAGAGGGAGCTCATGCTGATGATGAGGGACCGCCGGTGACGGGACGTCCCGTGCGCCAGGAGGGGGAGCATCAGGTTCGTCCATCGCGCCATGAAGCGCGCGTTGTGGTCGATGACGGCATCCACGTCGGCGAGCGAGTACGTACCGAAGGGGCGGATGAGCGGGGGCGCGATGGGGGTGCCGCCGACGTTGTTGACCAGGACCGAGATTTCGAGGTCCGCGAGGTCCGCGACGGCGCGTTCCATCTCCTCGGGCGTCGCGGTGCGGACGTTCATGACGACGGTCCTGACCACGACGTCGGGGCGGATGGTGCGGAGGCCGGCGGCGGCCTCGTCGAGCTCCCACTCCAGGTGGCCGAGGAGGACGACGTGGAAGCCGGCGCGGACGAGAGCCTGCGCGATGCCGAGGCCGATGCCCGCGCTGGCGCCCGTGACTACGCCGTAGACGGCTTGCCCCGCGCGCCGGTAGGCAGAGAGTGGCCGGGCGGGGCGGGCGCAATGCAGCCTGAGAAAGCCGACGCCGATGAAGAGGAATCGGGCGATTGCGACGTAGCCGACGACCGTCGCCGCCCGCGTAAAGCTCTCCATAATCACGCCGTAGGTACCCAGACGCAAAACGATATCTGATGCTTTAGATAGGAAGCTAAGAGCATCGGAGGGTTGGGATTCTGAGGGGTGAGATTCTCGAGATTTCGCTAAGAGGATCGGAGGATCAGGCGCTTGCCCAAACTGGGAGACCAATGCAACTGAACCTGCGCTTCGGGCTTGTTGGTCCGAATTAGCAGAATGCAGTTAGTCGGGTTCGGATGTCAAAATGATCTCACTCTCGGGCTACCTCATCCTAACACCCCAAGCTTCATTGGGATGGAAACACAGTGGGTTCTTTGGCTGTCCAGACCCGGTACACACGTCTGAAGGGGGGAAGGGGGCAAGAGGGGCATGACGGACGCAAGCCCCATGAGCAGGCTCCCCAGCCACGCGATCTGGCTCATGCTCGCTGCGTCGTTCAACCACGCCACATCTGGCAACGTCGCAGCCCGATCCGCTGATGGTTGGGATTTCATAATACTGGTATGGCCTTCAAGGGCGTCGGCGGCTAACAAGCACCGGGCGGCGATAGCCCAGGGGTCTCCATCCCTCATCGCGTCTGCGAACGCAGGGCAGCAGGTCTGCTTGTTCCAATTCGTCGGGTGTTCCCGAAGTATATCCGGCGCGTGGCGACGCGGGAACTGAACGCATCGCGCGAGGTCAGGGTGAAGCAGGAACGGACCATTTAAGCGCGGCACCGTCTCCACGACCCACCACCTATGCCTCCCTTCTTCTTACATCACGTCTACCGGCACGAGCTGCAGTTGTCTTTGGCGAGTCTATGGCGCTTGCCCCAACAAGGTCGCCGCCAACTGCCCGGAAACAATGCACGAATCGTGGAGCATTGAGGCCTCCTACAGTGCCTTCTCTGATGGACAACACGCCATCTTGCAGACGCGCAACTCCGCCCACTTATACGAGTTATACCTACCTGTTATTGGCGACCGAAAACATGACTTACACCCAATTCTTAACGCCTGGGAACACGACTGGGAACACGACTGGAACCGTGTAGAACATCTTCTCGCCCTTGGTGAAGTACCCGACATCGACCGTAGCGGTTATAAAAAAATAGCCGAGGTATGTCCCCCTCCCGTAATGTCTACTGGTCGGACAAATTGGTGCCGTCACGGTTCCTACCGTGATCGTGGTTAATGTGAACGTTGACCGTAACGTCGTAGAATGTCCGACGTTGGAGTTTGCTCGAAGCTCGCCGCCACTCTCCTGTCGCTGTCCTTCCCAACACAGGCTCAATCTCCTCTGGTTCTAATTCCGCGGCCACGTTGATTTAGTACGATAACATTCAGAGGCACATGCAACTAGATACAGGTTCCAATCTATCTAACACTGGTACAGTGAATGCGACGACTCGTCCCAACCGACGCCTCCAGGAACGACTACCGACAACCCAGCGACTGCGACGATGTCTTCGGGCGCATCGATGCTGCCATCTTCGAGGAGTACCGGGCGGATACGCGGCTCGCCACCGACATTGTCCATCTCATGCACACGCTCCCCGGAGAACATCGTGCTTTGGTTTATGACTTCCAGGGACGACAACGGCCCGAGCTGTACGCAGGTGATGAGACTGGGGCAGCAACGGACCAGGCGTCTGGCCCTCCGCCGCACCGAACCCCTTCCACCCCAGTTGCGCCTCACAACTCCAGTGAATCGTCTCCTCGGCTCCGAGGGTCGATGTTAGGTGAGGCGTCGGGGAGGCCAAGGAAGCGAAAAAGACGAAAAACGACGGCGTACCCATTCTCTTGTCCCTTCAACATCTTCCGTCCGAGCTACTTTTGCCAGCAATACGGCCCCGAGGGGCATAATCGGTACAAGCCCTGTCAAGGTCCTGGGTGGTCCGAAGTAAGGCGGTTGAAGTGAGCAGCTTTGTTCGGTTTCTACGTCCATGGTCACTTGGCCGCCCTAATACGCAGCAGAGATCACATCAGAGAGGTCCATCGACGTCCACAGTGTACCAGGTGCTGGAAAACGTTCAAGGAGGAGGAAGCCTGGCAGGCCCATATCAACGAAGAGCCCAGGGTCAACTGCCCCGATCAGCGGAATGACATCTACAAGATCGAGTCTGTCACCGCTGCCATGTGGGATGGTATCGACACGATTCTTTCCACGCCGCGGGGTGCTCTGGCGCGGGCTGTCATGATGACCGAGGAGAAAAAGTGGTTTGCCGTGAAGGATATCATTTTCCCTCCAACGCAATATCCAGAATTCCTTCCCAAACATCCTTGTAAGTGTCCCCTCCATTATGGTTTTTTGGTCGCACCCTCTTCACATCATCCATGTTCATCGGGCCTGCAACAGTCTATCAAGATCCGGACGCCGACTCGGTTCATCCCGGTGTTTCTGGCGAGGAAAGGCTACGTCAGTTCGCCAATGTCATCTGGAAGGCCGAGTCGGAAAAGGCCCTTCGGATGGGGCGGGTGAACGACGTATCCGAATACCGCATGTCGCTAAGTCGGGATGACTTCATAGCCCTGGCGCAAAGGATCGATCGCCTTTTGCGCACAACAGGCATAGGTCCTGTAGTGCCACAGGGCGACTGCCCAGGCATCCCAACCAGGGTCGCTACACCAGAGAGCGCACTTCAATTGGCTGCCACTGAGGAATTGACCCGGTGGGTTCCAAGTGTGGCACCCAATGGCGACGACGAGGAAGACGCCAATCAGTGGCTGATGTGGTTGGATCCCTTGCTGTGGGAGACTGCAACGCCAGCAGTGGCATCTCCAGAGTAGCTTCAGAGCTACCTAGGTACCTAGGTATATATCGGGGGTACTCACAGACTCCCCTTGGCATGACGGTGATGAAGGCAGGCGATGGCGCACCTACTATATCCCAAGCGGTGACACATACTTCCGGGTCTGGACCCTCTTCAGACTTTGGCGGGGATCTGAGCTGGCAGGGGGACTCTGATCTTGTCCCTTGCTAGTTCCTCGCCTGGCCAAGCCTGGAAGCAGCCATGGTATCCCGCTTGGCATCAGGTTTCGGCAGAGCACAGGCGGGCGAGTGTCCAGCCCATCGGGAAACGCCGCGAGGTGCGGAGTTCCGACTCGGTATCCAATGACAAGGAGCTCGCGTCCAACGATATCATGTGCATTGTACGTAAAACCTCCTTCTCGCCCCGGGGACCCCAGAGCCTGCCGGGAAGCTGCTCAGTTGCATGGCTTGGCATCGGCTCGGGAGCGGTCCCGGAATCCTAGATGATGCCATGGCGCCAAAGCTAGTACCGTATCGTCGGGTCGAGTAGATGGATGGTGTGTGCGTCCCCACACGAGTGCCGGGCTCGTTGTCATAGGAGGGTTAGCATTGAGCGAGTTTCCATTGGCGACGCCTCTTCATACCCTTGTCCAACCCGACTCTTTGGCACGAGGGCACGGACACACCCCGGTCGAGAAGCAGCGGCGAGCGGCAACCTTGCAGAAACTTGCTCACGGCTTTCTAGATGTGGAGAATGCCGGGCTGCCCCGCGAGGATGTGGCGTCCCGGGGCCGGACCTCACCTCAACTGTTGCGGCTTATTTGTTGCGGGTTATTTGTATACAGAGGCTCGGGCCCTTGCCCCGGCGAGCCGCAGGATGCAGTGCTTGAACCGCGAAGAGCATATATCTCGACGGAGGACACTTCAAGCCTGACATCGGATCAATCTTGGTCACGGGTGCCTTACTCTCCTTCGTCCCGGCTGCTCGTCTTTTCTGCGCAATGGGGCTCCCCCGGCTTTGCCTCGCAGCCGTTTGGGCCGGCACGCTTGTGGCGCCGGTCCTCAGCTATGTCCAGACGCAAGCCCTCGTCGGCTTCGGCCTGTACACGTACGATCCCATGTGCGGAGAAGTATGTCTTCGTTCTTTCCAAGGCTACATGCTGGGGTGTTCCGTCATGGCACACGACGGCGGCGGCCACATGATGGGCATGGCGTCGACGTCTCCCCAGTGCTATGGCAACGACTCGGCCTACCTGTCCTCGGTGGCCTACTGCATGAGCGTCAAGTGCCTCGAGTGGGACATCAAACCATCGAAGCGCGAGTCGTTCTGGGAGGAGCAGGTCACCGGGCATCCCGACATCCCCCCCAAGTGGAGCTACGCCGAGGCCCTGGCCAACGCCAACCCTCTACCGCCCACGTACCAACTCACCAAAAACGACACCAGCCTCAACTTCACCTCCATCGTGAACCCTGCCACCTATCTCGCCCAGTGGAATGTTCTCTCGGCCGTCTACAGAGAGTCCATCCTCGAGTCCTTGTACAGGTACGCCCCCCCATCCTCGGGATGGAGCATAATCCGCAAGTGGTTGTCTGACCCGAGCTAAACTGCTTCAGCATTATCATCGTCGTGCTGGCTGTCGGCATCCCGCTGGTGCTGACCTGGCTTGGCCACTTGCCTCTCGTCCCAGCCCTCTTGGACAGGGTAAAGCCGTACCTCGTCTGGCCGAGCACCATCGGCCGGTACCAAGTCCGCCCCCTGCCGTACATGTTGGGAAACGCCCCGACGATTGGCCAAGGCCTCTACATCGCCGTTTTCTTCCTCATCAACGTCATTCTTTGCGCAGTCGAGTACAAGCCTCGCCAACCCAGCGCGTGGTACGCCACCGAGTGGAGGGAGGTGATCGCCTACATCTTCTACCGCTTTGGCGCATTCTCTTTCGCTCTGTTCCCCGTCGTCATCCTCTTCTCGTCCCGCAACAACGTCCTTCTCTGGCTCACCAACTGGTCCCACTCGACCTACCTCCTGCTCCACCGCTGGATCGGCCGGCTCTTCGCCCTCTACGCGATTCTGCACTCCATCCTCGGGCTCATGATCTACGCCGACATGAAAGACACCGACTGGTGGGCCTGGGGCGCCGTCGCCACCGTCGCGTCGGTCCTCCTGATGGTCGGCGGCGGTCTGTACGTCCGCAAGGCCCACTACGAGTTGTTCTTGATCTCTCACATCCTGCTCGCCGTCTTCACCATCGCCGGCTGCTGGTACCACATCATCGGCTGGTACAATTCCATGGGTCTGAACTGGCCCGACCACAACGCCGGCGGCTACGAGATCTGGCTCTACTTCACCTGTGCCGTCTGGTTCTTCGACCGCCTGGTCCGCGTCGGGCGCGTCCTGCGCTTCGGCCTCCGCCGCGCCCGCGTTACCGACCTCGGCGCCGACTACGTGCGCATCGACGTGCCCGGCATCCGCCTCGGTCCCGAGCCGGGCATGCATCTGTACGCCTACTTCCCCACCCTCCGCCCCTGGCGGCCCTGGGAAAACCACCCCTTCTCCATCATCCCCACGGCCCTGCTCGAGGCGCCCGCGGTGCCCGCGTCCGCCTCCCCCCTCCCCTCCCTCCACGGCAGCTCGGGCGCCGACGAGAAGGGCGCCGCCGGCCCGGTGGTCCGCGCCGCCCCCGCCCGCGCCGCCGGGACCCTGCCGCCTGTCGGCATCACGCTGCTGGTGCGCAAGTCGGCTGGCGTGACGCAGTACCTGGCGGCGCGTGACGGGCTGCCGACGCTGCTGGACGGGCCGTACCCCAACAACGCGACGCGCGGCGTGCTGCGCTGCGACCGGCTGCTGCTGATCGGCGGCGGCATTGGCGTCACCGGCCTGCTGCCGTGGACGCGCGCCGCAGGGCCGGCCAGTGTCAAGCTGGCCTGGAGCGTGCGCGAGCCGGCGCGCGTGCTCGTTGACGCGCTGGCCGGCGCGCTGGCCGGCGTGGCCGACCGCGACGTCCGCGTTGGTCGTCGCCTGGACGTCGAGGCGCTGCTGGCCGAGGAGATCGACGCGGGCTGGGGCCGCGTTGGCGTCGTGGTCTCGGGGCCTGGGGGCCTCTGTGACGATGTGCGGGCCGCGGTGGCGGCGGCGGCGAGGAGGGCGGCTGGGAGGACCGTGTTCGAGCTGGAAGTAGATGCCTACTCGTGGTAGTTTGTCTGATCCGACGGAGAGGTTATGTTTTCCTTCCGAACCTCCCTTGTTGCTGAGGGGGCCTGGTCGGTCTCAAGCTAGCAGTGCATGTCGGCTGCTTTCGGGGCAGGAGCCGTTTAGCTGGCGAGTAGGGTTCCCTAGGCTGTCCGATAACCCCAAGTATTTCACGTTTGCCTGCACACATGTCCGTGTCGCATGCTCCGCTAGTGGATTAATCTCTTTGTCAACCTAAGGATCCTGGACGTTGGCATCAGGGTCAGGATTGGGCAGTGGCGGGTCCTGCTCTCCTCCCCTTTGGCCAAACGCTTCAAGGCGACACCCACTGTTCACTCTATCCATAACATCGTTCATGGTACAGACTAAGCGCGGCCAGCGCGCAAGAGCCTCCCAAGCGGCTCAACAAGACGAGTGCAATGATGCTGTGCCGGATATCTGGGAACCTTGGCGTGTACGGAGGTAGATACAGTACCAGTAGGAAGGTAACGTTAGTCCTGTGTTACAGCCCCTGGGGGTTAAAAGCCTGCCCGTGACAGAAACGGATTGCCGAGTCATTACAACCTACCCGCCGTTCCCAGTAGGCTGTCTTGCGTCGAATCTCGCCTGCTGGATCTCTGCAGACTCAAACTTCCCCTCGCAACGCAGGACGTCCAGGAGGTGTGATAGCCTCCTCAGCGCATCGGCGTGCGTGGTCCCCAACCACCCCCGCGTCAACTCCAGCGCCTGCCCCCTGAGAACTTCGGCCTCATTGTACCTCTTGTCGTGCTCCAGCAGCGTGGCAAGGTTGTCCATGGCGTTGAGCGTGTTCCGTATGGCGTCCTGAAGCAGGCTGTCCCGGACGCTCAGGGTTTCGGTCAGCTCGTGTTCGGCCTCCCTGAACTTGCCTTGGCGATCGAGCGCGCCTGCCAGGTCGTTGCTGCTTGCCAGCGTCTCCTCGTGCTCCGGCCCCAGGGAGTCGCGGCGCAAGGTCAGGCCCCGCTGAAGTACCTCTTCCGCTTCCCTCCACCGGCCCTGTCCCATGAAAGAAGAGGCCTCGCTGTCCATGTTGGCCAAGTCTAGTCGCTGCTGCTCCCTGGATTTTTCGGCTTTGCCCTTCTTCGCCTCGGAGGTACTGGTAGGAAACGTCATGATAGCCACTGGTAACGAGGGCTTCCTCTTCAGCTCTGCAACTGCTGTTGGTGATGGTGTTGCAAGCAAGGACCTCTCCGTCCGAGCAAAAACGAGGCGTAATTACGGTACTGCCGTGACTAGGAGAGTGCGACCACCGCCCCACTCAAGGGGTAAGACTTATCCAAGAAGTTGAGTAAACGACGGTACTTACTGCAGTGCTTGTCAGTCACTCCAGTATATTGGAGTAGCTGATTCGAGATGCGATGTTTTCAGGTTGGATGTATCGACTGAAGTCACGCGGATACGGTCCCTACTACCAAGGCAGTGCACTATCTTTATTTCCTGGGAGGCGGAAATCGCGGGATGGTGCTATGCCTATGCGATCACCATGACGACACTCAGCTTTCCCGGCTCAAGCGGGCGCTTCTGATCGAGTCAGCAACCGTGCCTAGAATTTCGACATGCACAAGATCTTGTTGAACCCTTTCAACCGTAGCTCGGCACACGTCCCCTGCGCCGCTTCCTCATAAGACGACGCCGAGCCGGTACGGTACCTGAATGTTTTGTGGTTTGGACGCCAGCGGACGGGACGTCTTCACCTCCCCAATGTGATCCAATCCTCGGTGAGATGGGCCAAGCGCACCCGTGCCCCCGCGCCCTAACTTCTCCGGAGTTGGACCAGCGGCTCGGACGTTGGGGATCGGCATGCCGATGATCGCCCAGTCCGTCAGAAAGGTTTGTCAGCAACTGACTGGTGGTGCCAACAACACGAACCTCCGCCAACGTTTTTCTGACCCGTGCGGCATACGCTATCTCCGCTGTTCCCTAGGAAACTGGAGCCGGCTTCTGGAGCGAGTCTATACGTATCTAGAGCGCGCCGTGCCGAGCGGCACCCTGGTGATCCATTCATGTCAGCCTGAACTCGCCCTGGAGTATTGTGCCATTGATGCTGCCCAGATATATAGTACCTAGGTCCGAGTCGGCTGGTGACGTGAACTTCCTCCGACCAGGTTCTCCCCGTGTCGGGTTTCGTTGACGGCATCTCCCAGCAGTAGGATGCGCGGGCGCATGCTGATGGACCTCAGCGTCGAGGGACGAGGTGGTTACCACAATTTGATCTCCAAAAGTTCTATGGTGGTGACCATGTCACGTTGAAAAGCCCGCGGGTCTCCGATACTTGTTTCCACTTTTGTTCTTTATCCTCGAGGCTGGAGGATGGGTCTGGCAAGTCTCGCTAGAGGCACTTGCAGTCTCCTTGGGTACGGAGTAGTACCAAGGAAAGACTCTCAAGCCACCCGGAGTTAGGTGTTAGTCCCCTACAGTACAGACCTTGGGCCTTGAACATGGCGTTCACGAGTCACGCTTGCTTTTAGGTCGCAAGATCAGGATCGCGCGATGGCACATGGCTCTGTTTTGGAGGCGGCGTCAATGCTCGGATGGAATGCCCGAGAGCGGTGTGAATGGCGACGAGTGACTGCCCCGCGGCCATGCATGATCTCGAGATGATGTCATTATCAGAAGCTTTTCCGACCCAGCACTTTATTGTGTCTTGAGCCTCCGGAAGAGCCTCCTAACGCCCGGCCACCCTTCAGCCCGTTTCTCGTTCCTCTGTCAACAGGCAGCCTGGTGACCCCCGCGCTCAGCATGGCTTCATCCGCCAACCCAAGCTCCGTCACGGCCAAGCGCACTGCATTCATGTCTGATGCAGGTGACCTGGAGGAGGAACCCGCAATGCCTTCCCCAGATACACCACAAGGTCCATCGGAACAAGTGCAGGCGCCACAAGAACTTGTGAGGTCCATATCTTGGCGTTTTCATCCCGCCTTGTGCGGAACTGACCAAATCTTAGAGCGTCCTCCAGCAACACGTGAGGTTCTGGGACCGCAACAACGACGGCATGATCACGCCGCCCAACGTCTGGACTGGCTTCCGGGACCTTGGCTTTACGGCCCCCATCTGTTTGCTCGCCTGTACTTTAATCCCGCTCTGTTTTTCGTACTCGACGCGGCTTGCCTACTCGTACTGGCCCGATCCCTTGTTCCGCATCTACGTCGGCGGCATACACAAGGCAAAGGCAGGCCACTTCCCCTCTCTGGCACTCTGGTGCGTACGTCGCTGACTTGTTGACAATGTACCACAGCACGGGTCTGATAGCGGTGTTTTTGACGCCGAAGGACGCTTCGTGCCGCAGAAATTCGAGGAGCTGTTTGCCGTCTGCGAGAGAGAGGCCGACGGGACGTTGACGCTCGGTGAGCTCTTCCACCTGATGCAGCGGAACCGAACGGCAAGGGACCCTTTTGGCGCGGTAGCTGCGTGGTTCGAGTGGGTAACGACCTGGCTGTTACTGCAGCGCGGTGGGCGAATACACAAGGAGGACATGAGAAGGATGTACGATGTAGGTGTCTTTCGTCCCGGTTGTCGAGGCCGCGAACGCTCGTAACTGATGGCGCGATGATAGGGATCGCTATTCTATAGCCTCCAAGAGGAGCGGAAGTCACGCGTAGGTGAGGTCCGGAGAGGGGAGATTGGGATTAACAAGCTTGTGGCGGGCATGAGAGCCGAAAGAAGATGCGCTTGAGGAGAACTGCGTCGGGTTGCCCCCGGACGTCAAGTTGGACGCCTCGACACCGACGCCAGTACTGCTTTGCAGTCGATCACGCGAGGCAAAACATAAACTTCACTTCGATTGTCGCGGAAGGGAGGTCGGTCCAGTGACTTCTACGGAGTAGCCTAAGTCGGCTCGGCCTTGGGCTAACCTGAGATCAAGATGCTTGGAAGGTGAGAACAAATGCGCAAGTTCCCACCAGGCAACCGTATAGCCGCAGTTCCAATTACTTGCAGCCGGCGTTTGATAGCGGATGTCGAGGTCGTCCCTTGCGCAAAGGGATATTTGCTCTATTCTGCGCACGTATGGGGCGTTCTCATTTGCTGGAAACGCACGCCTTCCACGGAAATCTCACCATCGACTGCTTACCAGTCGGCGGACGGAACGAACCTTATTCGACCAGAGAATGAGATTCCTTTGGGTTGGTCGCGGCGCGGCGACCGAATCACGAAGCCGCGGAGCCACCGTTACCTACCTACCTACGGTAGGTACAGTATGTACCCGATCGACCGGGGGTACGATGAGAGCTCTGAGGGGAAATGAGCAAATTGGTAGAAATCCGAACATAACATGACTGAGTAACGGCGTGACGGCATCCTCTTGAACAGGGGTCCTGCAAGGTGAAATGGCAACGGGAAAGGTGGTGCCACTCCCGTCAGTTTTCGCTAGTGGTCCTACCTCTAAATCACAGTGGACTCTCGAGTCGTCTTCGCATCATTCGGCCGAGCGGGCGGCGTGAAATTCGAACATGACGCATCTGTGCTATATTCATTTGGGGCGCCCCGTGGTGAGGATGCTGCGGCGGTGCAGGGGCCTGAGCAGAACGCAGCTTAGTCTTATGAGCCTCGAACTCTTCATCACGACCATAGCTGTCGCCCTATCTGCGCACGCCTACCCAGACCGCTACCGATCACGACTGTGGGAGAATGGGGGAGTCGAGGGATGGAACTCGAATCCGAAGTTGCGGATCTATTTCTACGCCAACCACAGGGAACCGCCAGAGATCCCTTTGATATGGACACAGGCGTAAGTACCCGCCCGCGCCCCTCCCTCGCCGTCATGTTGCCCAAAGGCGAGGACGAGTCGTCACCGTACATCGACTGACAAAACCGCTCTTGGGACATCCAGACTCACAGAGTCCAACCTTGCCGTTGCTGCCGTCGCCACGCTCGCCGGCATCACGCGTGCGGTGGCCCTCCCGCTCAACTACCTACCCCCTCTCGCCGGGGCGCTATACGATTTCTTACTCGCCGGATTGTGCTTCGCCAACGCCGTTGCTCAGTTATCGGGCGACTTCTCCGACTTAAAACACCCTAGTCCCCATCCATGGTATCTCTCGCGGGGCTGCTCCGGTGCCTGGCCGCAGAATCGGGTCTTTTGCCACGCGGCCCAGGCCAGCTTCGTCCTTGTCGTTATCGCCGGTATCCTGTATGCCGCCCGACTGGCGCTCGGGCTCGCCCAAGCCGCACGTGTGCCTTGGTTAGGCGGTCTCCTACGATCCGAGGACCCCGGACGATACGAAGACTGCGGGGATGGCTGGTTTGACGGACCAAAGGCTGACGAGTATGAGGCATTACGACAAGAAGACATGGAAATGCGGATAAGTCTTCAAGGCGAGCCTTTGAGCCCGGTTTTGGCCTTTTTCCCATGATGGGTCCGAGCCCAGCCAGCTGGGATGGGCCAAAGCAATACATGGAATAAGGGGCCGCGGGGGAGCCCCTGGGGGGGGGGGGGGGGGGGGGGGGGGGGGGGGGGGGGGGCTGCATCAGACACCGGATGGGGAAATTGGGTAGGTACCTAATTATAACGTCAATGACGATACCAGCAAAACGTAAGTTTGCACGAGGCCGAGGAAGAAGCCGAGCAAAAGAAGGACAATAATTGACAAGTTGTTCAAGTTGTCATTCTGACGCAGTTATCTTGGCACGCCAGGATAGGGGTAATGTGATTCAGCGAGTCTTGGCTTCGAGTGAAGCCAAGACTCGCCGTCTTACCGTGCACAGAAAAACATGGGGCAGCTCACAGAAGAGTTTTGGATATCTTCAGGCCGTTAAGGCGGCCCAAAGAATCACGCCTTAGGCCATTCGACACAGACGAGTCGTGTCAGGAGAGTTCAGGAGAGCTCCAAGGCACCGAGGTGGTGCCAGGCAGCCCCAACGAGACAAGAAGAGGAGAAAGAAGTCGCTTGCAACGGAAAGAATAAGCCAAGGCCAGCGATTCGTCGCCATCCGCCGTATACGAAAGGAGAACTCGTCGCGGTGGGACAGACCGGAAGAGGTGGTCGTCAAGGTCACGTGCGCGGCTACCAAAATGTCTCGTGATCGGTGGGCGGTCACGTGCTTGTGTCTCCCGCCGTGGCTGCGAACTGCCTGATCGACCCTGAAGGAGCACCCGACCCTGCGACACCAGTGTCCTGCCCCCTCTTTCGTTGCGTCGACGTGTCCGGGTCCGCGCCCCAAGGGTAGCACCAAGGACGGTTCCACGACCCCCGCGCCATCGCATCGTGCCGAGGACGCGCCGTCGGTTCGATTTGGGGGCCGTACCGTCGCGCAGCTGGGTGACCTCGCAGTTGCGCGCGAGTGAGCAGGCATGCAGCGCCGGTTCGGTGGCGTCCGACTTGGTGCCCCTGAGCCGCACTTGATTCGAGAATTCCTCCCCCAATGTCACCCCCCTTCCGCCGCAGCCGCATCACCAGCGAGGGACTGCCTCGTGCCTCTCGGCTGTTGCCTCTATCTACGACTCGCGCAAGTCCGCGCGAGTGCGCCGAGGGAGACACCATGAATCCTGCCGCCGAGCGGAGAGAGACGAGGACTGGCCTGCGGGGCCGGGGAGCGGGGAGGGCCGCTGCCCAGCATGGTGAAAAGGAGCGTCGCCCGGTTTCTGTGTCCAGGGAGACTTTGTTCGTCGCCCGTCCATCGCCAGACCGCCGCGTTCGAATCCCCCGTCCGCGTCGAGTCTGCGCTACCTCGACCTCCCGGCTATGGACATCCGCCGCAAGGCTGCGGGCCGCATCCTCGGCTGCGAGGACGCGAGACATGCGCCCCTGAGTATCCTCACGAAGACGAGAGACGCAGATGCATCGCTCCTCTACGAAAAAGCCGTTCCTGCGGATATCCGCCTGGAGACGCCCGGGAGTGAGACATCGACGCGGTCGTCCACGCCGGCGACCGATTCGTCGTCGCACTACTACACGCCATCGACGAGCAGCCTGTCGACTTCTGCGCTCTTTGAGCGGGAATGCAGTTGCCCGCGAGAGGACCATCATGGGTCCTGTGCTAAAGAATGGGCCGACGAGTGGTACGTATAAGACCGA